>Ga0315286_10000219_pt1 | contig 44687 bp, 37 predicted proteins | sample YL17G10_0_MG_FD_205038 | JGI IMG/M metagenome (GOLD analysis project Ga0315286, IMG submission 205038) | Sediment microbial communities from Yellowstone Lake, YNP, Wyoming, USA - YL17G10_0 | ecosystem: Environmental > Aquatic > Freshwater > Lake > Sediment | place: USA: Wyoming | collected...
CGGTTCCAGAGCAGCGTGGTTTCCCGCTGGTTCGTGATGCCGATTGAAACGAGCTTGCGCGGGGCGATGCCGCTGACCCTGAGCGCCGTGTGGATCACGTCGAGGCTGTTCTGCAGGATCTCGAGGGGGTCGTGCTCGACCCACCCCGGTTTGGGGAAAATTTGGCGATGCTCGACCTGGTGGGAGGAAACGGCCTCGCCCTTCCTGTTAAATATCACAAAACGCGTGCTGCTCGTCCCTTGGTCGAGGGCGCCCACATACGCTTCTCCCTTCATCGGTATACCCCCCCGGCCCCGTAATGACGTGTATTGTAGCCGAACGCACGCGATAAAACCAGCTATTTAAATTTGAAACCGCATTGCGATTAAACAATACTTTTCATAGTGAGAAAAAAAACGTGATTCATCACGTCTCGGACGGGCAGGGTGTTCATGGCTCTAAAGGAAGGAAAAGGGGAAGATCTTCAGTTGCTGATCGAAGCGGTCGACAACTCCGCGATCTCGACGATCAAATCGATCGTGAAGGGGATCTTCAAGATCATCAACGACCCCAGGTCGAGCGCCAAGGAGCTGAAAGAGCTTATCGAGGTGGATCCGCCCCTCACCTCGAAGCTGCTCAAAATCGCGAACTCCGCCTATTATTCGCTCCAGCGGAGAATCAGCGATATCGAGCAGGCGATCGTCCTCATCGGATTCGACGAGCTCAAGGAGCTCGCCCTGAACCAAAAGGTGTGCGAGGTCTTCGCCAAAGGGGAGGCTGTGCACGCCTATTCCCGTCCGGCGCTCTGGGAGCACTCCCTTGCGGTCGCCTCCATGGCGAAGATGATCTTTCGGAAAGAGTTCGGGCTGAAGGGGGACGACGTGTACGCCGCCGGACTCGTCCACGACATCGGGATCATCATCGAAGACCAGTTCCTCCACCGGCAGTTCGGGGACCTGCTCCTCCAGGTGCACACGGAGGGGAAAGCCCTCATCGAGGCCGAGCTCGACGTCTTCGGTTTCGATCACGCGGAGATCGGGCGGGCCCTTTTCCGGCACTGGAGTTTCCCCCCCGATTTCGTCGATTCGATCGCCCGGCACCACGAAGAGATGTCGAGCCCGTCGGCCTCCGAACCGCTTGTGCTCACCCTGCTCATCGCCAATCACGCCTGCCTGGTCCACGACATCGGATACGCCGATTCCCATCCCCTGACGGGCGACACCTACCGCCGCTGTCTTACCGCCCTCCAGATCGAGCCTTCATCGGTCAACATGATCGTCGAGGAGGTGAAAAGCGAGATAGGAGAAATCAGAAAGCGGGGCCTGTTCTCGATTGGATGAGCGCGAGGTCGCGTCGAGTTCATGAACGACAGGGGCAGATTCATCGAAGTGACAGGAGGTTCGCGAAAACCCTCGGGATCGAACCGATGGATATCATCGGAAAAACCTACACGGAGCTCTTTCCCGCCGGGAACAACGCGGTCCTGACCGTAATAACAAACGCCGCGGATTTTCTCCGCGGCGTCCCTGTCTGGGCGTGTCCGTTTGTTTTTTCATTCGGAGAGGATCTTGTCCATCTCCTCCCTGTAGGCGTCCATCACGTAGGGGATACCCGAGACTTTCGCCGCATCCGGGGTAAGCGCCATGAGATCCTTCCTGGTGATTTTGTCGACCCTGAAGGCCCTCGCCCCCGCCATCAGCTCCTGGAGCCCGAGCTTGAGCTTTTCGATGAAGGTGTAGACCCCCACGGCGCCGAGCGGCATCTCCTTCATGATGTCGGCCCCGTACTTCTGCTTGAGGATCTCGTAGGTCACGAAGATATGCTCCGGTTTGTCCCCGTACTGGGATACCGTCTTCGGGAGCTTCCCTTCCTTGAGCCATTTTCCGATGTTCTTCCCCACCATGCCGGGGATCATCAGCGCTCTTCCCATGCACACGGCCTTGAAGTAGGGTGAGCCCATCGCGAGCACCTTGAAAACGTGGTCCTCGGTCGAAAACCCCCCCGCCATCGCGAGATCGGGCACCCACTCGCCCCTTGCGGCGAGCTTCATGCAGATCTCGCGGGCGAGGCACTGGAGGTAAAAGGTCGGCACCCCCCACTCCACCATCATCCGCCAGGGGCTCATCCCCGTCCCGCCGGGCGCCCCGTCGATCGTCACGAGGTCGAGCCGGGCTTTCGACGCCCATTTGATGGCCATCGCGAGCTCCCGCGCGCCGTAGGCGCCGGTTTTGAGGGTGATGCGGGGGACGTTGAACTGCCTTCTCAGCTTCTCGACCTCCCTGAGGAAGGTGTCTTCGTGGATGAACCCGAGCCTGGAGTGCCGCTCGAAGGCCCTGATCGCGCCCAATTTGAAGGCCTTCTGGACGTTCTCGAGCGCGGGGTTCGGCTCCACGATGTACCCTCTTTTATGGAGTTCGAGGGCTTCCTCGAGGGATTCGATCTTGATCTCGCCGCCGATGCACTTGGCGCCCTGCCCCCACTTGATCTCGACGGTTTTCACGCCGAGCTTTTCCGTGACGTACTTGGCGACGCCGAATCTGGAGTCCTCGACGTTCATCTGCACGATGAGGTCGCCGAATTCGGGGTTGAGGCTGTGCCACCGTTGATAGGTCTGCGCTCTCCTCTTCATCTCGGGGGATTCGACGATCTCGCCGTTTTTTATGACGGAGTTCGGGTCCACGCCGCACACGTTTTCACCGCACACCAAGGGGATCCCCGAGATGGCCGCGCCGGCCGCGAACTCGTTCCAGTTGTTTTTCGCGATCTCGGTGGATCCGAGCGCGCCCGTGAACACCGGGAGCGACATCCGCACCGTGCGGATGTGGCCGAAGGACGATTCGGTTTCCACCCTGGGAAATATGGCGATGTCGGGGTTGGCCGCTTCCACGGCTTCCGCTCCGAGGGCGTACCCCTGGATGTTCAGGTGGGAATAGTCGATGGGGTAGTCCTTGTTCCCTCCGGCAGTGATCGTCCCGTATGGGCCCGGGTAGATGAGCTCCCTCCCCCTGAAGCTCGCTTTGAAAACCTCGCAGTTCCCCTCGCACCCGTCAATGCAGATGGTGCAGATCCCCGAACAGGGTACGACGTCGCGGGACCTGTTGGCGGTGTGGGTGGATTCTCCCGAGTTAGGTCTCTGCAGGTTCATGGCTAACCCTCCTTTAAAAATAGATATGGAATGATGTTTCTATACACGGGGCTCCCGGATCAGCAAAGGGACCCGGGCGCCCTTCTTGAAAATGGGATCACAGTATGGGAAGGTAATTCTCGAGCTCGTAACGGCTCACGTGTATCCGGTACTTGTCCCACTCGATTTTCTTGTTGTCGATGAACTTGTTGAAGATGTGGTCTCCGAGCGTTTCCCTCACGAGGCTGCTCTTCTCCGCTTCGGCGATCGCCTCTCCCAGGCTTCCCGGGAGCATTGCGATCCCCCTCTTCACGCGCTCCTTTTCGCCCATGTGGAAGATGTCCTCCTCGACGGGCTCTGAAAGCTCGTAATTCTCCTTGATCCCTTTCAGCCCCGCCGCGAGCATGACCGCGAAGGCGAGATAGGGGTTGCATGCGGGGTCGGGACACCGGAACTCCGCCCTCGTCGCCTTCTCCTTGCCCAACTTGTACGTGGGGATCCGCACGAGCGCCGACCTGTTCCTCCTCGCCCACGAGACGTACACCGGCGCCTCGTACCCGGGGACGAGCCGCTTGTAGGAGTTGACCCACTGGGCGACCACGAGGCAGATTTCCCGGGCGTGTTTGAGGAGACCGGCGATGTATGCCTTTGCCACCTTCGAAAGGAGGTACTTGTCGTTCTTGTCGTAGAAGGCATTCTCGTTTCCCCTGAAAAGAGACTGGTGGACATGCATCCCGCTTCCGTTTTCCCCGAAGAGGGGCTTGGGCATGAAGGACGCGTACACCCCCTGGGCCATGGCGATCTCCTTCACCGTGAGACGGTAGGTCATCGCGTTGTCGGCCATGGTAAGCGCGTCGGTGTACCTGAGGTCGATTTCGTGCTGGCTCGGCGCCACCTCGTGGTGGCTGAACTCCACCGCGATCCCCATCTTCTGGAGGGCGAGTATCGTGTTCTTCCGCAGGTTGCTTGCCACGTCGAGCGGGGTCAGGTCGAAGTACCCGCCCACGTCGAGCGTTACGGGGTTCGGCCCCGAATCCTTGAAATAGAAGTACTCGAGCTCCGGGCCCACGTAGAATGTGTATCCCATGTCCGCCGCGATCTTGAGGTTCCGTTTGAGGGCGAACCTGGGGTCTCCCACGTACGGCCTCCCGTCCGGCTCCAGGATGTCGCAGAACATCCTCCCCACGATCGTTTCCACGTTGGTGGAGAATGGGAGGATGGTGAAGGTGGATGGATCGGGGTGCGCCATCATGTCGCTTTCCTCGATCCTCGCGTACCCTTCGATCGAAGATCCGTCGAACCCCATTCCCTCGTAGAGGGCTCCCTCGAGCTCGTCAACGGTGATGGCGAAGCTCTTGAGGAACCCGAGGACGTCGGAGAACCAGAGCCTGATGAAATTCACGTTCTTCTCTTTCACCGTCTTCAACACCTTCTGTATCAGCTGTTCCCTCGATTCCATACTGCGTGCCTCCTCCCTATCTGTGATTGAACTATAGGATAGTGACAGCAATAATTGTGCCATTTGTAGTGTATATTGTTTAATTGATATTCAAGCAACAAATTATATCATTTTGGAAGGAACGGCCCGTTCGAAACCAGCGGCTCTAAAGCTACATTTTCGTAGGACATTGGGTATCGAGGCTACATTTAGGTAGGGTTTTTACGCCGCGGAGATGTCTCGAACCCGCGGCCGGGTGTTTTACCTTGACTCGAGGTCCCTTCGAATTAACTTATGTTCAAACCCGCGCAGGGGAAAGGATGGAAAAGTTCCATGAAAATCGTCGAGTTGAAGAACGTGAAGAAGACGTACATGCTCGGGAAGACCGAAGTGCAGGCGCTGAGGGGGCTGAGCTTCTCGATCGAGAGAGGTGATTTTGCCGCGATCGCGGGGCCGTCGGGTTCCGGGAAGACCACCATCCTCAACATGGTGGGCTGCATCGACACGCCCACCGAAGGAGACGTCGCCGTGGAAGGCGAAGACGTGGCGGTGCTTCCCGACAAAGAGCTCACAAGGTTCAGGCTCAACAAGATCGGCTTCATATTCCAGTCATTCAACCTCATCCCGGTCCTCAATGTATTCGAAAACATTGAATTCCCCCTCCTCCTGAAGAGAGACATCGGCAGGAAAGAAAGGCAGGAGCTCATCATGCATTTCATCGAGGAGGTGGGGCTCGAGGAGCGTATAAGGAACAAGCCCGCAGAGCTCTCGGGTGGCCAGCGTCAGCGGGTCGCGATCGCCCGGGCGCTCGTGACACGACCGGTCATCGTTCTCGCCGACGAGCCCACCGCGAACCTCGACTCGGAGACCGGGCACATGATCGTGGACCTGATGAAGGAGATAAACCGGAACGAGAAAACCACCTTCATCTTCTCGACCCATGACAGGCACATTATGGAGCACGCCGGCCGCGTGATAAACATCAGGGACGGCATGCTCGAAGAGAGACAATGAGGAGCGGCGCCATGGTTTTTCTGAAAATCGCCCTGGGTTCACTCGTGAGACGGAAAAAGCGGATGATCAGCATCGGGCTCCTCGTGTTCTTCGGGGCGGTGCTTATCGTCTTCGGCCAGGAGTTCGCCCGCTCAGCGAAAACGGCCGCCCGCAGGGCGATCGTCGAAAACCTCACCGGTGATGTTCTCCTGTACTCCGCCGATTCCAAGGAAAGGCCCTCGGCGCTCAGCTGGACCACCCCTCTTGGAAACATCAAGAACATCGCAAAGATCAGGGAGTTCCTCGCGGGACAGGTCGATGTGGAATCCTTCACCGCTTACGCGCAGAACTACGCCATCATCATGGTGTCCGGAGAGACGGGCCGACCGTCCCAGGAGAAGGAGATACCCTTCATCTTTACGGCGGTCGAGCCCCAGAGCTACGTGAAGGTGTTCGACAACTTCGAGGCGAAAGAGGGGAGCTTTTTCGGGCTTGAAGAAACCGGCGGGTCGGGAACACCGGGGTCGTCCCTTTCAGGCGGATTCGAGCGCGGCATCGTCGTGAGCGATGCTCAGAACAAACGCTACCAGGAGTTCTACGACGTAACCCTCAAGGTAGGCGACGCGATCACGCTCCTCGGGCTTTCAGAGGGCGGCTCGGTGAACGCGATAAAAACTGTCGTCCGAGGGATCTACACGGCCCGCAGCTTCGAAAACATCTACGATTACGTCAACTTCATGGACATCGAGAGCTATTCGAGTCTCTACAACTTCACCGGCGTGGACACCTCCTCCCTCCCTCCCGAGCTCCTCAAAGGGCTCTCAGCGACGAGCGAGGACGAGATCTTCGGAATTGGAGGGGAACACGGCGGGGCAAGCCTGTCGGACGGCTCCGCAATCGATTTTTCCAAGCTGAAAACGACTGAGCTCTCGGGCTTCTCCCTCGTCTCCGTTCGCCTCAAGGACGGCGTCCCGCTTGCGGGTTTCATGAACAAGATCGAAGGGGAAGGCGCCTCCTACGGATTCAAGGCCGTGAAGTGGGACGAGGCGTCGGGAGGATTCGCGAAGATCGCCTCGTTTCTGGGCCTCTTCATCTACGGCGCGAGTGGGCTCGTTTTCCTCATCGTGGCCCTTATCATCATGAACACCCTCATCATTAACATCCTCGAGAGGACCGCAGAGATCGGGACGATCAGGGCGATAGGGGGAAGCCGGGGCTTCATCAGACTCGTGTTTCTCACCGAGACCCTCGTTCTCAACGGCCTTTCCGGCCTGGGGGGCATCGCGGTCAGCTCAGTCCTCGTCGCAGTTTTCAGCGGGCGGGGGATATCGCTTCCTCCCGTGATCGCCCGTTACCTCGTCGGAGGCGGGAGGCTGTACATGAGCTTCGAGCCCGGGCTCATCCTCCAAGCCCTTTTGATCATCGTCGTCATTTCCGTGATCGCGACGCTCTATCCCCTGAGCGTCGCGACCAGGGTGACGCCGCTCAAAGCCATGTCGGAAACGATGCAGTGAGGCCCCTCGTGGCCAAGGAGTGGTAACCATGAATATCTCGCTTGTCCTCAAAATCGGGTTCAGGAACATTTTCCGCCAGATGAAGAGGACCTTTTCGCTGGGGGTCAATTTTACGATTGTGTCGCTCCTCCTCGTTCTCATCTTCTCTTTCTCCCGCGGGGCGTCGCAGAACGTCAGTTTGAACCTGGCGAAGGCGACATCAGGGTATCTGAACGTCGCCGGCGAGTATATCGTGCAGGGGAAATCCTATATCGGAGTGATGGAATATCCCAAGATTCAACGGATCATCCGGGAAACCTTCGGGGAAGGGGCGAACAGTTACCCGAGGTACAGCGTGTATACGGCCACCTACAACAAGGGGATATCGAAGCGAATCAGGTACTACGGGATCGTGCCCGAGCTTGAGAAAACCCTCGCGGGCCAGTTCACCTTCGTCAAAGGGAGCTGGGAGGCCTTCGCCGGCGACCCCGACAGCATCATCGTCTCAAAGGAGCTCGCCGACTATTTCGAGCTCCACGACGTGGCGGAGCTCACCGTTTCGACCAGGACCAGGTTCGGGGCCTTCAACACCGCGGTGTTCAAGATCGCGGGTGTCTACACGTCGAGCAACTTCTTCGTCGAAAACCTCGCGATCTCCCATTTTGGGAGGCTCCAGGCGCTCGACCTGGCGTCGCCCGACACCGCGTCGGTCCTCGCGGTGTTCTTCCCCGACTTGAAGAACCTCGACAAGAAAAGGGACGCCCTCGTCGAGGCGCTGAACCTTGCGGGCTACGAGGCGAAGAAACCGAAAAACGCCTCGGACGCGATCAACGCGGTGACCGCCGCTTCCCCGAGTTCCAAATCGGAGAAAGTCGGTTCCCCGCTCGTGATCCGGCTCACCGTCACGACCTTGAGCGAGGTGCTCGGCATCCTCGGGAACATCATCAGCGTCATCAACTACGTCGGGGTGTTTCTCGCCGCCATCCTCCTCCTTGTCACCGCCGTGGCGATCTTCATAAACCTGCGGATGTCCATAAACGACAGAATGAGGGAGATCGGCACGATGCGGACCATCGGGATCGGCGGAAGGGGGATCACCCTGCTCTTCGTCTTCGAAGGGCTCATCCTCTCCGCCCTATTTGTCGCCCTGGGGTTCGTCGTGGCATTCGTCGTGATCGTCCTCCTCAAATACGGCGTCGCCATCCCCCCGAAAGGGGCGTTCTCCCTGCTTCTCGAACGGGGTCATATTGTCTTCCTCCCCCACGCGACAGATCTGCTTTTCGTGTTCCTGGCGATCGGGTTCTTTGCGGCCCTCTTTTCCTTCATCCCGGCGCGGCAGGCGGGGAGGATCCGGCCGGTCGAGGCGCTGACGAGGCTGGAATGAAGGCCGCGCACGGGGACCCTGGCGCCGCGCCGCGGTCGTAGAGCGCGCTTTCAAAATAAAAGATGCGTGAAAAAATATCAGCAGAGGATTGTGAGTATGGAACGTAAAACCGAGAAGATATCCGTGAAGCCGCCGGTTCGATCGCGGGGCGGCCGGGCGGGGGGTGTTCTCCCTGGGATGGCCGCGGTGATGTGCATCGTGTCCCTGGCTGTTCTTTTACTCGCTCCGGCGTTCGCCTTGCCAAAGGAGAACGACCAGAAGGCGGTTCAAATCGTGCAGGGTTACGAGGCAAAGCTCGACTTCGAGGGGCTCGACCTGACCAGCCTGTTCACCCTGATCCAGCAGAAACCCGGGGAGGCGGACAGGGTCCTCAGGGTGAGGGTGTACCGGAGGGACAGGATTTCATCCTACACCCTCATCTACCTGTATCCCGACAGCGAGAAAGGGAAGGGGTATCTCAGGGCCGGAGACGACCTGTTCCAGTACTTCCCCTCTACCAGGGAGTTCGTTTACAGGAACCGGAAGGAGGACATCGGGGGGACGGACGCGCGGGCCGACCTCTTCGGAAAACCCAGGACCCTCGATTTCTACATCCTCTCGATCCTGGGGTCGGCGAAGGTGTCGCAGTGGGACTGCGACGTGATCCGTTACGACGCGAAGGCCCTCGACGTCTCTTTTCCGATCCAGAAGTGGTACGTGCGGAGGAGCGACGGGCTCCCCGTGAAGGTCGAGAACTTCTCGGTGTCGGAAACACTCATGAGGACGTACTACTACATCAACTACGCCCAGGCGAGGCCCGGGAAGTTCCTCTTCACGAAGCTTCTCGCGGTGAACAACCTCGAGGAGGGGCAAAAAACCCTCCTTACGAACGAGGAAATCAAGACCGACAAAATCCCCGATTACGTCTTCACGAAGGCGTTCCTCGAGGAACAGTCTCGGTGAGGGAGGGTGACGGCCGCGCCGGGGCCCCTCGGGATCGGGAGGAGACGATAATCGCCGCACGAATACGAAAGACCATGGGGTTTCTCGGGGGTGTTCTGATCCCGGTGCTCCTTCTCACCCTGATCGGTCCGGCCTTTCTCACGGGCAGCACGGGTGATGGGTCCGAGGCACAGGCACCTGGGGGCCCGGGCCAAACCGGCTCGGGAGGATCGGCCCCTGCCCCGGGCGCCATCGACGAGAACAGCATCTTTGATTCGCAATCCTTCGACAAGCAGATCGAGCAGAGCGTTGCCTCGGAAAAAGAGACCAAACTCGAGAAACAGCTCGGTGGCCAGGTCCTCTTCTCGAACGATCTCCTGTTCCCCATGGATTTCGAGTATTACACAGTGTCCTCCCGTTTTCTCGGCACCGTATTCGGCAAGCTCACGTATCCCGACGTCGCCTCGCTCTACCTTTCCTACAATTTTCTGTCCGACATATTCCGGTACAGCAGCCGCGCGGGGGCGGAGCCGCTCGATAGCTCGCTCTTCGACATCCAGGCGGAGCTCGCCGAGTTCTTCATCGATTTCGACGTCCATAAAAAAGTCTTCATCCGGATGGGGAACCAGCTCATCGCCTGGGGGCCGTCGTTCTTCTGGACTCCGGTGGATTTCATAAATCTCGAGCGTTTCAATCCCCTAGCGAAAATCGACCTCCGTGTCGGGAAACCGGGGCTCCGCGTCCACGTCCCCATTAAAAAAACCAATTTATTCACCTTCTTCGATTTCTCGGAGAGCCTGGACGAAAACAACGTTCCCCGCGGCATCGGCGAGGCGCTTCGCGCGGGGCTGAGGTACGATTTCGTGCTCCTCGGGTACGAGATGGGCCTCAGCACCTACTTCGGTGAGGGGGTGCGTACGCTCGCAGGGTTCGACTTTTCGGGGGTGTTCCTCCGGTCCGACTTCTACGGGGAGTTCGCGTTCTCCGACGGGTCGAACACGCCGAAGGCCGTTCCTCTGAGCACCCCCGGCACCTACGCCCTCGAGTACACGGACGACCTCGTCTACTCTTTCGATATCGGGATGCAGAAGAGTTTCGGGGAGTTCAAGTACTGGACGGCGGGCGGAGAGGTGTATTTCAACTCCTACGGTTACGGCGCCGCCCCCCCCGTCGACTTTCTGCTTCAGAACGGCCTCTTCAATCCGATCTATACGGGCAAGTTCTACATGTTCTTTTCGCTGAAGAAGAGCAACCTCTGGGGAAACCAGAACATCACCGGTTCTGTCGCGTGCGTGATGAACGCGTCGGACCTCTCCTTCGATGCGTACACGACTCTGGGCTTCCTCTTCCCAAGACTCATCCCCATCAACCTCAAGCTGGATTACCTGGGGGGGCCTTCGGGGAAAACCTTCACCCCCGGCGGACCGGACAGCGTGCTGCTGTCGGTTTTCACCAAGGTTTCTTTCTGACGGAGGCCGCCTCGAGGGGAACGTTCGCGGCTGGGGTGACTGAGAGGGTCGACCCCAGGGCGACGACGAGATCGGCCCTAAAGGCGGTTTCGAAGGCCCTTGCGAGCTCCTCCGCGGCCATGAAATCCCGGTAGAAGACCGGTGCGTGGGTCTTCCAGACCCCGTTTGGTCCGCGGTAATCCGGGATCCCGCTTCCGGTAGAGATCCCCGCCCCCGTGAAGACGAGGATCCTCAGGGCGCCGCGCATCAGCTCCGCAAAGCTTTGGACAGGTTCGGAGCCCATGTCTTTTTCCTCCGTGTTCCATCTCGAGCGGGCTCAACCTCCTCAAGGTGAGTACCTTCGTCACCCTTTCCCTCCGGAGGATCATCTTCATCCTCGTTAAGGCCGCGAGCATACAGGCGTCTTGATTTTTCAGCGGGAAGCGGGTATACTTTTTCATCGCGGGTGAGAACTTCAGAATATCAGGAGCCAGAGCCATGACATCCAGAGAGCGCGTCTTGAACGCAATACGGCACCAGGACGGGCCGCTTCCCGTCGATTTCGGGGGCCTGCACTCCTCCCTTCACAAGAATGCCCACCGCGCCGTGATCAAGAAGCTCGGATGGCAGGTCGCGGAGCCCGAGATCCAGGACTGGTTCCAGATGATCGTCTTCCCGTCGCCCGAGCTCCTCGAGCGGTTCGGGGCCGACTGCGTACCCGTCTACGCGAACCCGGGGTCAGGGTGGACGCTCAGGTTCGAAGAGGACGACAAGAACGAGTACATGACAAACGAGTGGGGGATACGTCTCAGAAAGCCCAAGGACGGCTACTTTTTCGACCTCTACAGCTGCCCCCTCCAGAGGATGAACTCCCTCGAAGAGATCAAGAAGTACAAGTGGCCGGACCCCGAGGACCCGGCGAGGGTGAAGGGGCTCAGAGATAAGGTGCTCAAGCTCCGCAAGGAGACCGACAAGGTGATCATCCTCTTCAACTCGATCGGGGGCTCCCACGAGCACTCCTATTTCATGCGGGGTCTCACCGAGCTTCTCATGGACCTCGTCGCGAACCCCGACATCGCCGACTACCTCGCCGCGAAGACGGCGGAGTGGGAGGCAGCCTGGTTCACCCACGTGCTGAAGGAGATAGGCGACCTCGTCGACATCGTCCAGGTGGGGGACGACCTCGGGTCCTCGCAGGGGCTCATCTTCTCCCGCCAGATGTATCTCCTGTACTACAAGTACCGCGAGCGGTCGATCATCGACGCCATAAGGAAGGCCTCGAAGGCGCACATATACTTCCACTGCTGCGGCGCGGTCCGCGAGGTGATTCCCGACCTCATCGACATCGGCGTAGAGATCCTTAACCCCGTTCAGATCCAGGCCGCGGGTATGGACAGTGAGGGGCTGAAAAAGGAGTTCGGCAAGGACCTCACCTTCTGGGGCGGCGGGTGCAACCCCAAGGTGCTCACCACCGGCAACGAGAAGGACGTGGAAGCCGAGGTGAGAAAGCGCATCGAGGACTTCCACAAGGACGGCGGCTTCGTGTTCGCTTCGGTCCACAACATCCAAGCTGTCGACCCGCCCGAGAACATCATCGCCATGTTCGAAACGGCGATGCAGTACCGGTGAGCCCCGTGCCTCGGGGGGCCGGCGGCAGCTGGATTCTGCGCGCCGCCCTCAAGGGGTCGATACGGGAGTTCCTCGGCCGTCGCGGTTCCATCGAAATCGACACCCCCGTTCTCGTCGTCTGTCCGGGCGTGGAGGTCCACCTGGGGTACTTCTGCACCTCATGGGTCGACCACCGGGGGAGCGCGCACCCCCTCTTCCTCCGCTCGAGTCCCGAGCTTCACATGAAACAGGCCCTTTCCCTTGGGCTCACGAAGATCTTCCAGCTTGCCGTATGCTTCAGGAACGGGGGGGAGCTCTCCCCATGGCACCATCCCGAGTTCACCATGCTCGAGTGGTACGAGGCAGGGGTGGGCTTTCACGAGTTCATCGGTCAGACCGAAGAGCTTCTCCGCTTCACCCGCGAACAGCTTGCCTCCCGATTCCCCGGGAGGGTCGCCCTGCGGCTCCCCGGACGGTTCGTCAGGATGCGCGTGGAAGATGCCTTCCGGGAGTTTGCCGGGATCGCTCTCGTCGACCGTGACCCGGAGCTCGCGCGGAAGGCGAAGGGGATGGGGTCGGTCTCGGAGGGTGACGACTTCGAGACCGCCTACTTCAAGCTCCTTGTCGACGTGGTCGAACCCGGGATCGAGCGGCTGGGCGGGGTTGTCCTCCACGACTACCCCCCCTCGCAGGCGGTGCTCTCGCGGGTCGAAGGGGGGTGGGCGAAACGCTTCGAGTTCTACCTCGAAGGGGTTGAGCTCTGCAACGGGTTTCTCGAGCTGACCGACCCCGGGGAGAACAGGCGGCGCGTCCTCGAAGCGCTCGAGAGACGGCGGTCGGAGGCCGGCGGCGGGCTCCCGGGGCAGCGGCCGTCCGAACCCGGGGCCCATGGGGAAACCGGCTCCGTCCCGCTTCCCGACGAGGAGTTTTTCCGCGCACTCGACGCGGGCATCCCGCCCTGCGCCGGAAACGCGCTCGGGTTCGACCGCTGGCTCGCGCTCCTTTTGGGGGAGAGGGGGATCGCGCGGATCATACCCTTCAGGAAAGGCGGCGTCTTTCGGCATGTAGACGAACGGTTGGAAACGACCTAAGGCTTGACGGGCCCCTTCACTTTTTTCGCATGGTCGATCCCCTTGTCGACGAGAACGATCTCGACCCTCCGGTTCTTCTTGCGCCCTTTTTCGGTCTTGTTGGAATCGACGGGGCGGTACTGGGCGAAGGCGACGGCGCTGAGGCGCTGCGGGTCGATCCCTGCCTCTTCGTGGAGGAACCTCACCACGTTCACCGCGCGGACGGCCGCGAGCTCCCAGTTTGTCGGGTACGCCGTCTTGAGGGAGGGTCCGATGGGGACGTTATCCGTGTGCCCCTCCACCCTGACGTTCTTGTCGGGGATTTTCATCAGGATCTTCCCGATCCGCCGGAGGACCTTTTTCCCCTCCGGTTTGATCTCCGCCTTCCCGGTGTCGAAGAAAAGCTCCTCGGCCACCTTCAGGGTAAGGTCGCCCCGCGCCTGCTCGATGCTGATCTTCCCGCTCTCGACCTCTTTCTTGAGGTCCTTCACGAGGCTCTCGTAGGTCTGCTTCACCAGGGCGATTTCCTGTTCAGACGAGCTCTTCTGCTCGTCGCCGACCGCTTGGAACCCCTCGACCTGACTCTCGAGCTCCTCGATCTTCGAACCGGCTTCGGCGAGGGCTTCTTTCTGCGCGGCGGTTTGCGCCTCCATCGCCTTGTTTCTGTTCTCGAGCTCCCCGATTTTTTTCGTAGACGCGCACCCCGCGGTGAAGAGACACGCCGCCGCCAGGCACACCCCCGCGATCGACAGGGTCAGGGACGCGTTTTTGGGCGCCGAATTTCTCACTCCTTTTGTCTTCATGACACGCTCCGGAATCAGTCTTTGTATCTATTTTCGACACCAGACGTGTGAAAAGCCAAAAAAAAATCCGAAAGCGGTGGGACCGGGACAGAGGCCTATTTTCCCGATGCCCGAAGGCTGTTAAATTCTTCATAACAAGAGGCCGCGGGTACACCATCTACGACGGAGACGAACCATGCCCCCCCCGGATACGATCCCCCTTTTTCCACTCCAGCTCGTGCTTCTCCCCGACATGCCCCTGCCCCTCCACATCTTCGAGGAGAGGTACAAGCTCATGGCAGGCGATTGCCTCCATGACCGGAAACCCTTCGGGATCGTCTATTACGACGGCAGCGACATCCAGCGCATAGGCTGCACCGCGCTCATCACCCACGTGTTCAACCGCTACGAAGACGGGCGGCTCGATATCCTCGCGTCGGGGAAGGACAGGTTTCAGATCGGGGAGTTCGTCGAGGGTAAACCGTTCCTGGAGGCGAAAGTGGAATACTTCAAGGACAGGGAGGAAGCGGTGGACGGCGACTTTATAAACATCGGGCGCGCCGCGGTAAGGGAGCTCGAGAAGCTCGCCCTCTTCACGGGCAAAGTCTTCGACGGCGCGGCCCTCTCCCGGCTCACCCTCGAGAACCTCTCCTTCGTCGTCGCCTCCGCGGAGGGGATAACCCTCGAAGAGAAGCAGCGGTTTCTCGAAATGACCGGGACGAGAGACAGGCTCAAGGAGGGGACCGGTTCCCTGAAGAACCTCACCGCCCGGCTCTACTGGAAAAGCCAGCTCAAGAGGTTTTTCGGGAACGAGGACCCCGCTTCCGGGACGAACCATCTGTAGGCTGCCCCCAGGCGGCGGCCCGGGGCTATGTCCGGGGGGCTATACCTCCACGTCGGCGCCGTAGTCGATCCCTTCCATAGCGAAACCATGATGCCTCAGGAACTCCTCGCGGAACCCTTCGATGTCGGCGAGCCCCGAGAGGTTCCCTGTGTCCACCTCCCGCCAGAGGGATGCCACTTCCCTCTGGACGTCCTCCCGCATCTCGAGGTCGTCGAGGCGTATCCTCCCCTTCTCGTCGAGGCGGAGGGGGCCCCCGGTGCAGAGGTAATCGCGAAAGAGGCGCACCATCTGCTCCACGCACCCCTCGTGGATCCCCTTCGCCTTCATCACCCTGTAGAGAAGGGCGACATAGAGGGGAACGGCCGGGATGACCGCGCTCGCCCTGGTCACAAGCGCTTTGTTGATCGAAACGAGGGCCTTGCCTCCGAAGGTACGAAGCCGCGCGTGAAGCTTTTCCGCCGTCGCTTCGAGGTGCGCTTTGGCCCTCCCGATGGTGCCTTCGCGGTAGATCGGGGACGTGACGGCAGGTCCGATGTAGGAGAAGGCGACGGTGGTGAACCCTTGGGAGAGGAGCCCGGCGTCTTCGAGGGCGTCTACCCACAGCTCCCAGTCCTCACCGCCCATGACCTTCACCGTGTGGGCGGCCTCCTCATCGGACGCGGGCTCCATGGACACCTCGATGACGCGTCCGGTGAGGAAGTCGACCGTCTTCGCGTCGAACCGGCCGCCGATGGGCTTTATCGCGGTGGAGTAGATCGCGCCCGTGTCGGGATCGGTTCTCCTTGGCGAGGCGATGCTGTAGACGAGGAGGTCTACCCGCCCAAGCTCCCGGCCCGCGATCGCGAGCACCTCCGCTTTCGTCTCCCGCGAGAAGGCGTCGCCATTGACGCTCCAGGCGGGAATTCCTGCCCGGCCCGCCTCGAGGAGGAAGGCCCTGTCGTTGTACCATCCCGCCGTTCCGGTCCGGGTCCCGCCGCGTGCTCCCGCACCCGGTTTCTCAAAGGCGACCCCGACTGTCGAAGCCCCGCACCCGAAGGCCGCGGCGATTCGCGCCGCGAGGCCGTAGCCGTTCGAGGAGCCGATGAGAACGGCGCGCGGCTGGTCTCCACGGCCAAGCCGTTCCGATCCGTCGAGGCCCGCTCTCTCTCCGCCCCGGGACGGCCAGCTCCTCAGCACGTACTCGATCTGCTCCCGCACTTGAAGGGCGCACCCGGAGGGGTGGGCGGTGATGCAGATGTTGTTTCGTATCTTCGGTTTTACGATCATCGGAAAGTGATGTCCATTGCCTTTTTCGAGGTCAGACCCTGGCCTGGCCTCCGTTCCGCCTGGGTTGTCCGCGCCGCGCCGGTCTAGAGACGCACGGGATCCGCGTCCAGGAGCTCCGCGACCCGGGGGTGGCAGGTGAATAGGAGCACCTGCTTCCTTTCGGCGAAGGAGCGGATGAGCTCCGCCGCCTTTTTTTGCCTGTCCGGATCGAGGTTGACGAATGGGTCGTCCATCGCCACGAAGCCGTCCGCCCCCTCGAGGAAGTACTCGGCCATCGCGAGCCGCAGAGCCAGCGCGAGAACGTCCTTCGTGCCGGTCGAAAGGAGCGTGTACCCGAGGGTGCGGCCTTCGGTCGTGACGAACCCTTCCGGGAGGCTCTCGCTCATGGCGAGCGTCGTGTGCCTGTTATCCGTCAGAGCGGCGACATACCCCTCGAGCTTTTGCCGGATCCCCGCGTAGGTGGAGCGGTCGATCTCTCTCATTATTTTCTCCGTCAGCGCACCGATCCTCCCCACCGCCTCGGCCGCGCGGCTGACCCTGGCAAACCTCTCCTCCGCCTCCACGAGCTTCAGGGCAAGCTCCTCCGTGGAGAAGTCGCGGTACGCTCCCTCCTGGCCTCTCCCCTCGTGCCGGGCGATCTGCACTTCGAGCTCCTTGACCCTTCCGTTCAGCGATTCGTGCGCCTCCCGCGCGCCGTTGTATGCCGCGATAAGCTCGTCTTCGTCCTTCATCTCCCCGGGAAGGGGGGGAAGGCTTGCGATCAGGGTTTTCAGCTCGGCCTCCCTCGTAACGTTTTTCGACACCTCGAGGAGGAGCCTGTCCTGGTCTCCGAACTTTTGCGCGTACCCATCCAAAGTTTTCTTCATCGAGGAGATCTCCGCTTCCAGCCTCGAAATCTTTCCCTGCACCGTGCCGTGCTCGGCAAGGATCTCGGCGAGAGGCCTCGCGGGCCGGGGCTCGCCCAGAACGGCTGCGTCTCTCTCGATCTCCGCATACTCTCTCCCCCGAAGCTCCTTCCGAAGGGCGTTTTGCGCCTCCCGTTGGCTTTGGAGAGCTTTTTCGTAAACCCGGTTCACCTCCGAGGCTTCGCTGAGGGTTGATACCCCGCACGCGGCCATGAGCGGCCGAACCCGCTCATCCGCGGCTTCGAACGCCTTTAGGCGTTCGGCGGCCGTCGCGTTCACGGCGGAGGGCTTGCCCTCCCCTGCCTCACCCGACGAGACCTCGAGCGACCAGTCCGCGTGGGACACCCCGACGCGGGCCGCCCCGCGCAGCTCCAGGGTCTCGCCTTTGGCAAGCTCACGCGGAACAGGGGGACCACCGTCGCTCCTCACCGTGAGAGAAACGGCTCTCAGGGCGCTGAACGAAAGGTTGAGCGCGCCGGATGCGAGACGGGCTCGGAGGGTGTCGCAAAGACCCTGGGTTTCCCGGAGCTCTTCAAATTCCTCACGCGTGATCTTCCGGACGCTCTCGAGCGCCCGGCCGAGTTTGTCGGCGTCGGCCTTGAGGGAACGGATGCGGGAGCAGTCGTCGCGGCGGGCCTTTCGCCTCTCCTCTTCCTGCGCCTCCCCGAGCTCCCGGGACAGGACGTTCCTCCGTTCCTCGAGGGTCCGGCGGAGCTCGCCGTCGCTCGCAAGCCTGTTCTCAAAGACGGGCCATGTGCGGTTCGCCTCGCGCATCTCTTCGGCGCGGCCGCCCACCGTCTCCCTCTCGAGCCGGTATTCCCTGCGTTTTCCCGCGGCGTCGACCGCCCCTCTCCACTCTTCCAGGAAACGGACCTTCTCCGCGTCTTGTTGGGCGAGACGGAGGAGGTCCCCGTTGAGCCGGTCGAGGGTTTCTTCATATTCCCGGGCCCCGGCGAGGGCTTCCCGGAGGTCCTCCTTATCGTAGTAGGCGGCGAGCACCTTCCCCACGTTCTTCGTGTAGCGGTTCCTAATCCCTTTCCCTTTTTCCGGAAGCCCGGCGTGCATGTCCCAGCGGCTGTAGTACCCCTCGTAAGCCGCCTCGAGCCGGGACTTGAAACGACCGACCGAGATCCCGTCGGTTTCCAGGATCGACCTCCGCAAAATGTCGCCGAGGGAGTGGAGCGTTTCCGACTCCGGTACCTTGAGGTCCTCTATGGTCCGTGAGAGCTCCGTCTGAGAGCTCATGAGAACCAGCTTGCAGGTGCCCTCCTTCACCGGGATGAAGGAATCGACCAGCCGGGCTATTTCCTCCTCGCCGCGGACGGCGCGGCCGCCCGGGAGAACCAGCTCGGCGGAACGTCCCGCGCCCCAGCGCTTTTTCAGAAGCAGTTCCTTCCCCCCGGACGCGAAGGCGAGCTCGACCGCGATAGTGTCCCCGCCGCCGATGGGCAAAAACCTCCCCATCTCCCGCTCGAACTTCGCCGGGGTGAGGTCGCAGCGGGTGTAGAGGGCGTGCTGGATGGCCCGGTAGAGGGTCGTCTTCCCCGCTTCGTTCGGGCCGAGGATGACGGTGAGACGGGGGTCGAAAGAAACCTCCCTGGAGGCGATCCCGGCGAAGGGTCTCAACACGATCGTTCGCAGGGTCATTTTCTCGCCTCCAGAATCATCTCGTAGGCGATCTGGAGGGCCTCGTGGTCGCCCTCGTCCGCGAGGGAGCCGAGAAGCCTGTACGGGAAGGAGTCCTCGGAAAATTCCCTCTCGATGTCCTCTTTCTTTATCTCCTCCCGGAGCGCTTCGGTGTCGAGGGGGGAATGGAGGTAAAAGATCTTTTTCCGTATCTCCTCTTCGAGGCGGGAAACGCTCCGGAAGAGGTCGCGCGGGAGCCTGCCTGCGAGGCTCAGCTTGCAGAGGGTTCGTGCGCCTTCGGGCGACGCGAACGCAGCTTTGAGATTTTCGACGTCTCCGGCGGAGCCGAGCGAAGCCCTATGATGGAGGAACCGGTATTTTCCCGTCGCGAGGGGGAGGGCCTCGACGGATCGGTCGTCCTTCACTGTGAGAATCCAGGCGGACCCACCGTGTCCGCAGTCGAACCCGTCGGGTTCGGGAGTCCCCGGGTAAAAGACCCGGTCCGGGAGATCGGGCCGCTCCGGGAAGCGGGAGTGGACGTGCCCGAGGAGCCACAGGTCGAGCCCGCAGGAGAGGAGCTCCTCTTTCGACATGGGGAAGTACCGCTCCTCGTCGAGGCCGGGCGAAAGCCCCTTCAGGCTCCCGTGGGCGACGCCGATGCGAAAGCCGCCGGCGCCCCATTTTTCCCGCGCCGCTGTTTTGACCCAGCCGATTGCGCTCCGCCCCGAGTGCTTCGCGTCGCAGGGTGCGGGGTAGAGCACCGCGTCGAGCCCGTAGTGTTGAATCGGGTAGGGATGCTTTTCCGCGAGGAGCAGGGTGTTGTCCCCCATCCTCTGTACGAACTCCGTCCACAGGGAACGGCTCGCGTGGGCGAGGTAGTCGTGGTTCCCGGGAAGCACTGCCGCGAGCTGTCCCTGGAACTCTCCGAGGGAGTGCGCGGCCCTCGCGATCGTTTCCTTCGATACGGAAGTCCGGTCGAAGAGGTCGCCGGCGACCACGAAGAGGGCGCACCCCTCCGCATTCGCCCTTTCGACGAGGGAAGCGAAGGTGGAGAATCTCGCCTCGCTCAGCTCCCCCTGCACCTCCGGGTAGCCTGCGAACTTCATTCCGAGGTGAACGTCGGCCGTAAGGAATATCCTGAGATCCATTTTGTTTCGTTACCCCTTGCAAAACATCCCGAACGGGGTTTTTATCGCGACGGGCTCCCGGCGGCGCGTTCGACGACCCTGATCATCCCCCGCTCGCCGTTCACGCGCCAGTCGGGATCCTCCCGGTCGAGGGCTTCAACCCGCTCCTGCGGGATGTCCACAAAAAAATGGAGGGATGTCGCGATTCATGGGGATAGGGATCCACCTCCTGGCGAAACGCAGCCCTGTTCCAACAATATATCTCTGATGACTCGTTGACGACTACAGGAGGCGTTCTTACCTTATGTGGAGCGCGGCGCGCCGGTCATGCGCTGGATCCGCGCGCCAGGAATTTAACCGGAGGCCTTCCATGGGGAATCGACTTCACGAGGCGCTGTTCGCGTTCCTCCTCCTCGGAGCATCGGGATGCGCGAAACCGCCGCAGGACGCGATCGAAAGAGCGCGGGCGGCGATCGAGTCCGCGAAACAGAGAGACGCGGGGGAGTACGCTCCCGAATCCCTCGCCGCCGCGCAAAGGGCGTGGGCGGCTCTTCAGGAAGAGTTGTCCGCCCAGGCGAAGAGGCGCGGGCCCGCCAGGTCGTACCGGCAGTCGGAAAGCCTCGCCACGGAGGCGTGGGCGGCCGGGGAACGGGCGGAGGCGGACGCAGATTTGGTGAGGGTAAAGGCCAGGGAGGAGAGGCTGAAGGCCATCGATCAGGCGGCGGATACCCTCGCGGCGGCGGAAAGGATGCTCGATCGGGCCCTTAAGGCGAAACAGCCGGCGCCCGGCGTCCAGGGGTTGAGGGTCGCGCTGGACGAGTCCGCCTCCCTGCTCGAGAGGGCCAGGGCGGATATCGAAGCGGGCAGGTACGGGGACGCGGGGGAGAACGCAAGAAGCGCGAAGGAAAAGGCCCTTGAGGTCGCGGGGGAGCTGAAGGCGGCCATGGCCCGCCAAACGCCGGTGCGGCAAACGCCCGAGCAAGGCCCGAAGGGCGTTAAAAAGAAAAAGGGTGCGGGCGTATCCATTCGATGATCGAGGATAGGGTATGAAAAAGGCAAGGTCCATCGGAGTTTCAATCCTGGTGATCCTGATCGCGGCCGCGGTCGTTTATTTGGCCCTGCGGAAAAAGGAGGTCGGCATAGCGGGCGAGTATCTCGTGAAGGTGAACGGGACCTACACGGGGACGACGGCGTCGATCGTCGACAACGAGTCGAGCTACACCGTCACCATGGAAGGGGTGAAGGATCTTCGGAAATCCTACGAGATGGCTAAGACGTCCGACAACCGATTTACGATCATGGAGTACTCGGGCGTGGACAAGGTGAGCGAGTACGAGCTCCGGGCGGTGAAAAAGGGGCTCGAGGGGACAGCGTGGGTCCTCCCCGTTGGTAAGATCGAGTTATTTTTCGAACGAAACCGCAAGTGAGATGGATAAAACCTACCGGCACATCGATACGGTCACCGCGCTCTTCGTCGCCGTTCTCCTCATCTCGAACGTCGCTTCGACGAAGATCGTCGATCTCTGGTTCTTCACCTTCGACGGAGGGACTCTGCTCTTTCCCTTGAGCTACATTTTCGGGGACATCCTCACCGAGGTCTACGGGTACGGGAGATCGAGGAAGGTCATTTGGCTTGGATTCGCGAGTGCCCTCCTCATGTCCCTTGTCTTGATCCTCGTGGGAAAGATGCCCTCGGCACGGGGGTGGGAGAACCAGGAGGCGTACGAAAAAATCCTCGGGCTCACCCCGAGGATCGTTCTCGCGAGCCTCGCCGCCTACTTTAGCGGCGAGTTTTCCAACTCCTTCGTCCTCGCGAAGATGAAGATCCTCACCCGGGGCAGGCACCTCTGGCTGCGGACTATCGGCTCCACCCTCGTGGGCGAGCTGGTCGACACCCTCCTCTTCGTCATGATCGCCTTCGGAGGGACCCTGAGCGCCAGGCTCCTGTGGGCCGTGGTCGTTTCGAACTACGTCTTCAAGACGGCCGTGGAGGTGTTTTTTACGCCGCTCACCTATTGGATCGTCAGGGTTCTCAAGAGAGCGGAAGGGGCCGACTACTACGACCTGCACACGAACTTCTCTCCGTTTTATTTCAGAAACAGATGATCCTCTCCCGTGGAAATGGGCGTGTTTATCCGCCCGAGCCGTGCTGAAAGCCCCTTTCCCCGTCATCCCCTCTTGCCCGGCTGCATGGAGAGCGCCCGGTGCACGAGGTTCCTGAGATCGTCGAGCCTGAATGGCTTGCCGACGACGAAGTCGACCCCCCTCTTCCGGGCAGTCTGTTCGTCGATCTGGGCCCCCCACCCGGTGATGAGGGCGACCGGAGTGCCCGCCGACTGTTCCTTGATCCTTGCCGCCACGTCCCATCCCGACATCTCATCCATACCGAGGTCGGTGATGACGAGGTCGAACTCGCCCTCCGCGAAGAAGGAGAGCCCTTCGATTGCGCTCCCCGTCTGAGCGATCGTGCACCCCGACTGGAGGAGCGTGTCCGAGAGCACCGACCTGAAGACCTCGTCGTCGTCGATAACGAGCACACGGGCGGCCAGGAGCTCGCCCGTCGATGGGGGCCCGGCTGGCGCAGGCTTGCGTCCCGGGAGGCCGAGGGGGAGGGTGATCAGGAAGGTCGTCCCTTTGCCGATGCGGCTTTCGGCGCGGATCTCCCCCTTGTGGCGGGAGACGATCCCGTAGCAGATGGAGAGCCCCAGCCCGCTCCCCCTGGTCCCCTTTGTGGTGAAGAAGGGGTCGAAGATCCTCTTCTGGATCTCGGGGCTCATCCCTACCCCCGAGTCCGAAACCGTGACGAGCACGCCGTCCCCCTCCCCCGGGGCGGCGCGCCGCGCGGCGATCCGAATTGCGCCCCCTTTCGGCATCGCGTCCACGGCGTTGATGATCAGGTTCGTGAAGACCTCGCGCAGGCCGGAGGGGTCCCCTACGATGACGGGCGGGTCGTCGAATTCGCAGCGGACATCGATGTCGATCCCCCTCGCCTTGGCCTCGTGCTTCCAGCGCGTGCGGGTGAACTCGACCGAGTCCTCGACGACCTGCCGTATGTCCACCTCGGTGAAGGCGCTCGAATCCGCCCGCACCCTCGTGAACTCCTGGATCCTCCGCACGGTCTCCGCTCCGTCGAGGGCAGCTTTCTCGATTATTTCAAGCTGCTTGCGTGCGGGCGGAGCATCGACCTTCTCGAGAAGAAGCTGGGCGTACCCGAGAATCGTCCCAAGGATGTTGTTGAAATCGTGGGCGACGCCCCCCGACATCTCGCCGAGCGCCCTGAGTCTCTCGACCTTTATGAGCTCCCCCTCGAGCTGCTCCCGCGCGGAGATCTCGCGCTTGAGCTGTTTATTCTTGGACGCGAGCTGTTTGATGAACCGTTTCTGCTTTTCGCGGTGCTTGGCGACCTCTTTGGTCATACTGTTGAAGGTGGCCGCCAGGTCTTCAATCTCGTCGCCTGTCTCGATTTGGATCTCGGTGTCAAGGTCCCCCCTCGTGATCGAGAGGGCGCCGTCCGCCAGTTTTCTGATGGGACCGGTGATGCGCTCCGCGAGGAGCGTCGCGGCGCCGCTCGCGAGGATGACCGCGGCGAGGGAGAGGATGATCAGGTCGCGGCGGCTTCTCGCGATTTCGGCCTTGAGGAACCGCTTTGAGAACCCGATCCGCACGGTTCCCCATTTTTGGACAGGACCATTGTCCGACGGGTCGGGATCCGGCGACCCCGTTGTCTCACTCTCCGCGGGCTGCAGACCGGGCTGGGACCCGGGCGCCTCGGAAATGTGAATGATCGGGTAGGCTATGTCCCAGATTTCCGAACCGGTCTCGGGGTCTGCGGAGTCCTGGATGAGCTGCGTGCCGGAGGAGTGGGCCGCCTCGCTTACCGGGTCTTCGAGGGTCCGGCCGAGCAGGTCGTCCCTCCTGCTGTGGGCGATGACCTTCCCCTTCCTGTCGAGGATCATTGCGTACGCGACGTCCGGTTCCTTTGCGACCTCGTCCACGTTCTGCTCGAGCTTTGTATAGTCGTACATGAGGAGCGGCGCCGTCGAGAGGGCGGCGAGGTAGAGGGCGTTCGAAAGCCCCCTCTTTCGCCCCTCCAGGAGGATCACCGTGCGGTTGTTCTTTTCAACCACCACGAAGACCCCGCCCATGAGGATGACGATGAGGATGATCATGTAGGTAAAAAACCTGCCGCGCAGCCCCCACCTCCTCATATTCCAGAGGAGGGCAACAGGAAATAGCGCCTTCCGCTTCACCGGCATTCTTTGCACCTCCGACGGGCCTGCTGCACTCACCCCTTGCGGCGCGGCTTACTCCCTGTCGAACCAGACCCGCTTCAGGGAGAAGTAGTGGTCCCCGAGGGCCTTGCCCTCGAACCCCCGCACATAGCGCTGGAAAACCCTCTCGTAGGCGAAATAGTTGAGCGCGACCACAGGGGAGTCCTCCATTATCCGGTCCTGCACTTTTGTGTAGAGAGGGATCCTCTTCTGGTAATCGGGCTCGTTTTGCGCCTTCGCTATGAGTGCGTCGATCTCGGGGTTCGCATAGAACGCCCTGTTCGTTGGGCTCTTTGACTGGAACAACGACGCGAGGATGTTGTCGGGGTCCGGGAAGTCCGCCTCCCAGCTGTACTTGAATATGGGAGCCTTCCCCTCCTGGATCATCTGCTTGAACTTGGGCCAGTCGGTTTCATAGTTGAATGCGACGTTCACGCCGATCGCGCCGAGGTATTTCGCGATCTCCTCGTCCTCCACGAGGGTCCCTTTGGACTTCACGCTCGACCAGAACTGTATCACGGGAAGCCCTTTTCCCCCCGGGTACCCCGCCTGCGCGAGCAGCTGGGCGGCCTTTTGCGGCGAGTAGGGGTAGTTCTCAACGTCAGGCTTGAACCCTGCCATCCCCTCGGGGATGAGCCCCACGGCGGGTAACAGCCTCCCCTTGCCTGCGTCCTGGCTGATCTTCTCCTTGTCGATGGCGTAGTTCAGAGCCTGCCGCACTCTCCTGTCGTCGAAGGGCGGGGTGGTGTTGTTCATCACGAGCATCCGGACGACGAGGGAGGGGCGCCGCAGGACGAGGAATTTGTTGCTGTTGATGATCTCGTCTCTCACCGCCGCGGGGATATCGGAGTCCTCGAGGTTGCCGGTCGTGAACTCGGAGAACATCTGGTCCGTCGTCGCACCGGGGAATATCCTGAACACCAGCTGGTCGAGATAGGGCCTCCCTTCATGGTAGCGCTCGTTCGCCTTGAGCACGATTTCCTTCCCGCGTTCCCAGCGGTCGAACTGGAAGGGTCCCGTCCCCTGGGGGCGGGTGCCGAACAGTTCGCGGTCGCGTTCGCCGCCGGAGCCTTCGATTTCCTCCCTCGGAACGACCCCGAAGTTCACCATCGCCATCACCGCGATGAAGGGGGGGAATTGATCGGCGAGGGTCATTCTGAAGGTGTACCTGTCCGGCGCGTCCAAGCCCCTCACCTTGTCCGATTTGCCCTCCCGGAACTCCTTGGCCCCTTCCACCCTCGCGAGGAGCGGCGCGGCGATCGACCCCGTCTCCGGGGCGAGGATGCGCGTGAAGGTGTAGACGAAGTCGGCGGCCGTCACCTCCCTCCCGTTGTGGAAGAGGGACCCCTTCTTCAGGTGGAACGTCCACTCCCTGTTGTCCCGCGAGCTCTCCCAGGAGGCCGCAAGGCAGGGAACGACCATGAGGTTGTCGCTGTACTGGACGAGCCCCTCGAAGATCTGCTGGGTGACCACCTCCTCGTATATGTCCGTGATCTTTGCGGGGTCGAGACGCGCGGGGTCGTTTCCGAGCCCCCTCCGGTACATGCCCCCGTACCCGGGTTTCTTAGACGGCTCCTCGGGCGGTTTGGCTCTGGCGGCAAATCCCGTTTCGGGCAGTACCAGACCGGCGAGCGCCAGGAGCGAGATGAAAGCATACAGGACAAAACGCCTTCCGTTCACTGGAATAACACCTCCCTAAAGCGGCATCTGGTGACGCTATACTCTAAACCGGCGTATTTGAATTGTCAATCAGGATTCAAATCGTGGTAAGAATGGGAACCGGGGTGAATCAGAGCAAAAGGACGTTTGTACTTTTATAGAAAAGTATATATATTTTTCGATAAACTTGTATACCTGACGATGAGCGCACCGCGTATGTGCATTCCGACCGCTTTCCAGCCGGGAAACGAGCCATGGGGCACGAAACAGAACAGTTAAAGATCCTGATAGCGGATGATGACGCGTGTTTCAGGAGCCTCGTCGTAGAGCTTGCGCTGGGCATGGGGCTCGCGCCCGTGGCCGTATCCGATGGGATCGAAGCGCTCGAGTGCGTGAACAACCAGCGGTTTTCCCTCGCCCTGGTAGACCTGAAGATGCCCGGCATGAGCGGAATCGACCTGCTCGCGCGCCTCAGGGAGGAGCTGCCCGAGCTCCCGGTGGTGATAATCACGGGGTTCGGCTCCATCGAGACGGCGGTGGAGGCGATGAAGATCGGTGCGGTCGACTACCTCACGAAGCCCTCCTCAATCACCGAGATCAGAAAAACAATCTCGAGAGTACTTGACGGCTGGCGCTCCGCAGTGGGACTTCAACCGGGTGGACCGGGGTCCGCCCAACCGCGCCTCGACGGGGCAGATGCGGGCGAGGGGAAGGAAAAGTTCGGGATCATCGGACGCTCGAAGTCGATGCGGTCTGTCTACGAGCGGATCGAGGTGATGCGCCAGGCGGACAACACGGTGCTCATCACGGGTGAGAGCGGAGTCGGCAAAGAGCTCGTGGCCAAGGCGATCCATCAGTGCGGCGACCGGAGCGGAGAGCCGTTCATCCCCATCGACTGCAGCGTGCTCGGGCTCAACATCGTGGAAAGCGAGCTCTTCGGCCACGTCAAGGGGGCGTTCACCGACGCGCACTATTCAAAGACCGGTCTGCTCAAGCTCGCGGGAAGGGGCACGGTTTTCTTCGACGAGATCACCGAAATACCCCTCGTCGTACAGGCGAAGCTCCTCAGGTCGATCCAGGAGAGGGAGATCCGCCCCCTCGGTTCGTCCTCGATCGAGAAGATCGAGGCCCGCATTATCGCCGCGACGAACAGGCAGCTCGAGAAAGCGGTTTCCGAGGGCGCGTTCCGGGAGGACCTCTTCTACAGGCTCCACGTGATACCCATCTTCGTGCCTCCCCTCCGGGAGAGGAAGGATGACATCCCGCTCCTCGTCGACCATTTTCTCGCCAAGCACAGTACCGAAAAACGTCCCGTGACGGGGGTTTCCCCCGGCGCTTTGGAGGCCCTCCTCGGCTACGATTGGCCCGGGAACGTGAGGGAGCTCGAGAACGTCCTCCAGCAGGCGATCGCCTTCGGTTCCGGCTCGTTCGTGCGCCCCATAGACTTGCCGAAAAACCTCCGTGACAGAGCCTCTCGGGAAAAATACCCGGGGGACGGAGCCCCGCAGAAACAAGACCTGGGCGAACGGTCGACCGTGACCTTCACCGCGGGCGAAGAAGCTACCCCCGAGACACCCGGGATCAAACCCCTCAAGGAGCTCGAAAAGGACGCGATCCTCCGCGCGCTCGCGATCGCCTCCGGAAACAAGGTCGATGCGGCGCGCATCCTCGGCATCGGCAAAACGACCCTCTACGAGAAGCTCAAGAAATACATGCTCGAATAAGGGCATCCCCCTCTTCCCGGCGTTCCATTTTCAAACGGGCAATTCCGCAAACGGGAATAAATTTTCCGTTTTTTGTACGAACGCGGGCCTCCTCTTCAGGCGATCCGCGGTTCCCGATTTGTTCCATTTTTATAACTAATTGCCTTGGAATGAATAAAAAAAAATCCATCTTTTCCGCCTTATTTGGTGAGCAAGGTAAGGATATTGCTCTATAACTGTCATACTACGGTACCCTGCGAGTGAAAGACAATGGGCAGCGCAAGAAAAAGGAAAAAGACCATCCTGGTAGCCTTCAGCAGCTCGTCGGATTCCTGCGTCCTCTGCGAGGTGCTCTACTCGGAGAAGTGCAGGCTGCTCCGAGCGGACAACATTCTTTCGCTCATCAGCGCGCTCGAGCGGCATATCGTCGACATGCTCATCGTCGATGCGGAGATGCCCTGCGTCTCCATGTCCCATTTTCTCCCCTTTCTCCGGGAGCGGTACGGCGAGATGAAGGTGATCGTGGCGATGAAGGACTACTCGGCGCAGCAGGAGGTGAACGTGCGCACGCACAAGATACTCTACGTCCTCAACTGGCCGATCAATCCCGGTCTCCTTCAGTCGGTGGTCGAAAGAGCGCTGTCCCTGGACAGCGAGAGGGCGGTTTCGGTGTGATTCGGGCATGTGCAAGGGGTGTTACCCCTTTTATGTAAATCTCATTAAAGAGGGAGTTATGTCATGAAGAAACTTCTCATCGTCATCGCTATCGTGGTTGCGCTTGCTGCTATTCTGTTTGCATCGCCGATCCTCGGAAGGGAAGGGAAGCACGAGGCGACATTCTACGGGTCCGCCTATGCCGGCGAAGGCGGCGGCGGGGGCTTCTGAGCCGAAGGAAAGGGAGGGGTAGGTCCGAGGGAGGACGGACCCCTCCCCTTTCCTGAATTGCTGTTCCATATTCCTACATACCGGCCTTTGGCGACCGAGCTTGGATCATAACATGATGGAGAGTGAAAGCACCTTTGGGGACGATCCTGCGGATTGGGGGATTTATTCAAAAAAAATTTCCGACGGCCTTCGGGAAGGGTTTTTCCTCTGCCGGACCCTCAAGGACGGAGAGGGGAACCTGAACGGGTGCAGAATCATCGCGGTGAACAGAGCCTTCGAGCTCCTCATGGGGGTGGAGGGAAAATCGATCGAAGGGAAACCGGCTGTCGAGGTGTTCCCCGAATTGAAAGAGGTCTGGACGGCGGTATGCGCGGACGCTCTCGTGAGCACGGAACCCGTCCACGCGATCTGCCGCGTGGGGGAGAAAAAGCGTTCCTACGAGGTGAGCGCCTATTCCCCGTGGAAGGATCAGATCGTCGTGCTGTTCACCGACATCACTGAGAGGATCAAGGAGAGGGAGGAGCACAGGCGTCTCCAGTCCCAGTTCTTCCAGGCCCAGAAGATGGAGGCTGTCGGAAGGCTCGCGGGAGGCGTCGCCCACGATTTCAACAACCTTCTCACGGCGATCCGCGGGTACGCGGACCTCGCGATCCTCCAGTTCAACAACGAGCCGATCGTGAAGGAGAGCCTCGACCAGATCCAGAAGGCAACGGATCGCGCGGCCAAGCTCTCCCAACAGCTCCTCATATTCAGCCGGAAGGAGCCGATGGAGCTCCTGCCGAGGAACCTCAACGACCTGATCGCGAATCTGAGCGACATGCTGAAGAGGATAATCGGGGAGAACATCGCGATGACGCTCGAGCTCGATCCCGGCGTTCCCGTCACGCGGGTCAACCAGGGCCAGATCGAGCAAGTGTTCATGAACCTCGCCGTCAACGCCCGCGACGCGATGCCTGCCGGGGGAAGGCTCACGATAACGACGAAAAACGTGGAAGTCGACGACAAGTACTGCGAGTCGTACAGCTACGCAAGGCCGGGGGAGTTCGTGTGCCTGACCGTTGAGGACACCGGCGCCGGCATGGACAGGGAGACCATGGGGCAGATCTTCGAGCCTTTCTTCACCACGAAGAAGAGCGGGGAGGGGACGGGGTTGGGCCTCTCAGTCGTCTACGGGATCGTTCACGAACACGACGGGTGGATAAACGTCTTCAGCGAGCCGGGTAAGGGCTCGGTGTTCAAGGTGTTTCTGCCCGCGTGCCTCGGAACGGCCGTGCGCCCGAAACAACAGCCGCCCGTGACGCGGAGCCTTCGGGGGAACGGCGAAAGGATCCTCCTCGTAGAAGATGAAAAGACCATACTCAACTTCATGAAAAAGAGGCTCCTGGACGAGGGGTACGTGGTCTTCACCGCCGAAAACGTATCGGATGCCTCGAAGATCTACGAATCGGAGAAGAGCGCGTTCGACCTCCTCTTCACCGACATCGTTCTCCCGGACAGGAGCGGTGTCGAGCTCATCGACAAGCTCTACTCGAAAAACCCCCGGCTGAAAGTCCTTCTCACGAGCGGTTACCTCTACAACGAATCGGAATGGCCTTCCCTCAAAGACGTAAACCCGAAGTTCATCCAGAAACCCTACACGGTGAACGGGCTCCTCCTCGCGATCCGCTCGAGCATCGACGAGGCCCGGGGAGGCTAACCGGCTATCACGGCGGCGATGTCCTTCTCGGGTGTCCCGATCGGTTTCAGCCCGAACTTCTCGACGAGCACCTTGGCCACCCCCGGGGAGAGAAAGGCCGGGAGGGTCGGGCCGAGGCGTATCCCCTTCACCCCCAGGGAGAGGAGCGCGAGGAGCACCGCGACCGCCTTCTGCTCGTACCACGCGATGTCGTAAGCGACGGGGAGCTTGTTGATGTCGTCGAGCCCGAAGGCCTCCTTGAGCTTCAGAGCCGTAAGGGCGAGGGAATAGGAGTCGTTGCACTGCCCGGCGTCTATCACCCTCGGGATCCCGCCGATGGAGCCCATGTCCAGTTTGTTGTAACGGTACTTCGCGCACCCTGCGGTAAGGATGACCGTGTCCTGGGGGAGCCCTTCGGCGACCTCGGTGAAGTAGCTTCGCGTTTTATGGCGCCCGTCGCACCCTGCCATGACGACGAACTTCTTGATGGCCCCGCTCTTCACGGCGTCCACGATCGCGCCCGCGAGTTTTGCGACCTGCTCGTGGGCGAAACCCCCAACGATCTCGCCCGATTCGATCTGGGTGGGCGGGGCGCACTTCTTGGCGAGGGCGACGATCGCCGAGAAGTCCTTCTGCTTCCCCCGCTCCATCTCGGGGATGTGCTTGACTCCAGGGTAGCCTGCCAACCCGGTCGTGAAGATTCTGTCCTTGTAGCCCTCTTTCACCGGCACGATGCAGTTGGTGGTCATGAGGATGGGGCCGTTGAAAGACTCGAACTCCTTGTCCTGCTTCCACCAGGAGCCGCCGTAATTTCCCACCAGGTGCCTGTGTTTCTTGAATGCGGGGTAGTAATGGGCGGGGAGCATCTCGCCGTGGGTGTAGACGTCTACCCCCGTCCCCTCGGTCTGCCTGAGAAGCTCTTCCATGTCCTTGAGGTCGTGGCCGGAGATGAGAATCCCGGGGTTTTTACCGACGCCTATGTTGACCCGGGTGATTTCCGGGTGCCCGTAGGCCGAGGTGTTCGCCCCGTCGAGGAGGGCCATGGTCTTCACGGCGACTTCCCCGGCCCTGAGCACCAGCGCGGTCATCGCGTCGACGGACAAAGTTTCCGTTGTCGAGGCGAGCCCCTCGACGAGGAAGCGGTAAATCTCGTCGTCCTCGAACCCGAGGACCGCGGCGTGCTCCGCGTAGGCGGCTATCCCCTTGAGCCCGTAGACAAGGAGCTCGCGGAGCGAGCGGACATCTTCGTTCGGCGTCGAGAGCACCCCGACTTCCGAGGCTTTTTTCCTGAGGGAGGCCTCGTCGCCGCCCAACCATGAAGCGGAATCGTGGAGGGCGCCCGTTTTGGTCCCCGATTTTCTCTTGAGGTCCTCCCTGATCTTGAGCCCCTCGCGTATCATCGAGGTGAAGCGGCCTGCATCGAAGTTGGCGTTGGTGATCGTGGCGAAGAGCGACCGGGCGATGAAACGTCCGACGGACCTGTCGAGCCGCTCTGTCAACGCGCCTCCTCCGGAGGCGTCGCCGGGCGCGGGCCGGGCGCAGAGGGAGACGCCCTTCAGGACGTAGAGCAGGAGGTCCTGGAGGTTCGCGATGTCGTCGGGTTTTCCGCACATGCCGCGCACGGTGCACCCCGTGTTTTTCGCCGCTTCCTGGCACTGATAGCAGAACATATGGTTTTTTCCTCCTTGGGTTAGACAATATAATACCGATCGGGGTAACCCGCCGCAACATTTGGTACGGGTTTTCGTTTTTTAATTTTATGGAGAGTTTCTCCCGATGGGGCTTGAGCTTAGCTGGCTCCGGGGGTTCTTTTCGCCGATGAAAACGCGCTCCCGGTCACCCTCACTGCGAAGAGCGGCGTCAAGGTCCTCGTCTTCCCGAAATCATCGGTGGTCAGGATCACAACCCGCTCACCCGAATTCCTCCTGAGCTTCCTAAGGGACAGCGGGAACAGGATCGTTTTCCTCGCGGGCCTTCTCCGGGCTCCGCGACGATGGGTTGATCCAACTGGACGGGCGAACGGTCTACATCCTCTCCATGGGAGGGCTGAAGAAGGTGGTCTCTGCGGTGTGTACAGGGGTGTTTCCCGGTTCGCCGGCCGGTTCACCCTTTCCAAGCCGTTCCTCTCAGGTCCTTCCAGGAGCCCCCTTCCATGAAACGCCCGGGATCGAGGATTTTCGGGCGCGGGTCCTCCGCCTGGTCGAGCTGGAGCACCATCCATTTCGGGTAGGGGGTACCGGGGTGTGACGCCCGGTCGAGGAGCTTCAGGTCCTCCTCTCCGAGCTTCAGGTCGGCCGCTTTTATGTTCGCGCCGAGGGTTTCGATCGTCCGCGCCGCGATGATAACGCTGCTGACCGCCGGTCTCGTGAGGAGCCAGGCAAGGGCGACTTGGGCGGGTCCGGCGCCGAGCCTCTGCGCCGTCTCTTTCAGAGCGTCGAGGACCCCATACCCTCTTTCGACGTCGAAGGGGACGAACCGCCCCGCGTCGGCGAAACGCGACCCTTTGGGAGGGGGGTTGTTCCGGTCGTACTTGCCGCTCAAAAACCCGCCCGCTAAGGGGCTCCAGACGAGTATGCCGAGCCCCGCGTGCTGGGCGTACGAGAGCCAGTCGAACTCGAGCTCGCGGCCGACGAGGCTGTAGTACATCTGTGCGGTGACAAATTTCTCGATATGGTCTCTTTCCTGGATTCCGAGCGCGACCGCGGCCTGCCACGCGAGGTAGTTGCTCAAACCGATGTGGCGGACCTTCCCCTGGCGCACGAGGTCGTCGAGGGTGCGCACGGTTTCCTCGAGCGGCGTGGTGCTGTCCCAGCCGTGGACCTGGTAGAGGTCGATGTAATCGGTTTGAAGCCGCTCGAGGCTGCTTTCTACCCCCCGCATGATGTTCACGCGGGTGGAGCCGCACCGGTTGAAGTTCCCGCTCATGGGGAGCCGCACCTTTGTGGCGAGAACGATCTCCTGCCGCGTCCCCTTGAGCGCGTTGCCGAGGAGCGTCTCGCTTTCCCCGAGGCTGTACACGTCCGCGGTGTCGATGAAGTTTATGCCCCTGTCCAGGGCGAACCTTACCATCTCGTTCGTGCCTTTCTGGTCGAGACCGCCCATGTTCATTTTCTTTCCGAACTGCATCGTGCCGAGCGAAAAGGCACTCACGATCAGACCGCTGTTGCCGAGCTTTCGGTATTGCATGGCATCGCCTCCTTGTTTTAGTGCGGGTTTCAATACATTCTACCCGTCATAACGGCGTGCGGCAACAGAAAAACTTCTCGGTATCATCCGCTTTGACCAGCCGCGCGATTCGCAGTATCCTTTTGGGGATCGAATGGGTAAACGCCGCGCCAATCAAGGGAGTGCTTTTCCATGCTGTGGGCCTTTGTCCTTCTCGCGATCGTCGCGGGAGCCCTCTTCCCCCTCCAGGCGGGGATCAACTCGCGGCTCGCCGGGGTCGTCGGTCACCCCTTGAAGGCCGCACTCGTCAGCTTCGCCGTGGGATTCGTCGTCCTTTTGGCCTATTCCTTCACCATCCGAAAACCCTGGCCGTCCCTCGGAAGACTGGGGAGGGAACCGTGGTGGTTGTGGACGGGGGGCCTGTGCGGCGTTATCATCGTTTTCACCACGATCGTGGGAGCTCCCCGTCTCGGCGCGGCGGTCCTGATCAGCCTGATAGTCGCCGGGCAGATGATCTCATCCATACTCCTCGACCACGTGGGCGCCGTCGGTTTCTCTCGGCACCCGCTGAGCGTCTGGAGAGTGGTGGGCGCTCTCCTCCTCCTCGGCGGGGTCGTCCTGATAAGGAGGTTTTGAGACCTTCACGGGTATCGTACCCCCTGGGCGGGGCGGTTTACCCTTGACAATTCCGGTTGTGGTGTTAAAATGCTTTTGGCATGTGTAAAAATCTTGATTTTAGGAGGCTTGTATGAAAAGAATGATCCCGTTCATCATCGTAGTGATGGTGATTGCGGCTTTCGCGATCGCGACGCTCGCGGTAGGCGCGGACAAAAAGAAAGCGGGGGGTAAGCTCGAGATCGTTATGGTCGTCAAGCTGGAGGGGGTCGCGTGGTTCGACAACATGCGGCTCGGCGTCGAGCAGTTCGCGAAGGACACCGGCACCAATACGTACCAGATCGGCGCGGACACGGCCGACCCCGCGGCGCAGGTCGCCCTCATCGAGGACCTTGTCGCGAAAGGGGTGGACGCGATCCTCGTCGTCCCCAACGACCCGGAGTCCCTCGTTCCCGTCTTCAAGAAGGCGAACGATGCCGGGATCCTCACGTTTACCCACGAGGCTTCGAACCAGAAGCAGGTGAGCTTCGACATCGAGGCATTCGACAACGTGGCCTTCGGCCGGCACATGATGGACCTCATGGCGAAGTGGATGGGTCAGCAGGGCGAGTGGGCGGCATTCGTCGGTCATCTCACCTCCACAACCCATAACGAGTGGGTGGACGGCGAGGAGATGCAGGCCAAGGAGAAATACTCCAAGATGAAGATGGTGCGGACCAGGATCGAGGAACAGGAGAATCAGAAGATCGCCTATGAGAAGTCCCTCGAACTCCTGAAGACCTACCCGAAGCTCAAGGGGATCATGGGGAGCGCGATGAGCACCCAGCCCGGCGCGGCTCAGGCCATCACGGAGAAAGGGCTGATCGGAAAGGTCGCCGCCTTCGGAACCTGTCTGCCGTCGGTTTCAGGCGACTACCTCGAGAGCGGCGCCGCCATGTCGGCGAGTTTCTGGGTACCGGCGGACGCGGGGTACGTCACCGCTAACGTGGCATACATGCTCCTCCAGGGGAAGAAGGTCACCGAGGGGATGAGTCTGGGGCGCCCCGGCTACGAGAAGATAACGATCAAGAAAAACAAGTCCGGCGTTCCTGTCATCTACGGCCAGGCCTGGAGGGACGTGAACAAGGATACCCTGAAGGACTGGAAGAACCCCGACGGGAGTTACAAATTGTAAACAGCGGAGTGAAAACAGCTTGATGCACGATTGGAGGGGACTCTCCCCCCGTGGGTCGTGCCCGCGGGACGGCTCCCCTCCAATCGATGTTTAGAAGCGCGCCCATACGGGGAGCTTCGCGCGGGCGGGAACGATGAACGAACAGCTGCTCGAGGTGCGGAATATCAGCAAATCCTATGTGGGTGTCCAGGCACTCGACAGCGTGAGCATGGCCATCGACAAGGGGGGGATCCACTGCCTCGTGGGGGAGAACGGTTCGGGTAAGTCCACGCTCATAAAGATCATCGCGGGCGTGGTACGGCCGGACAGCGGGGAAATCATCATTCGAGGGAGGCGCCACCGGACCCTTCACGCCATCGACGCGATCAGGGAGGGGATCCAGATAATCTACCAGGACCTCTCCCTCTACCCCAACCTGTCCGTCGCCGAAAACATCTCCCTGAACCAGATGGTCGAACAGGACCGCAAGCTCCTCAGGTGGAGCGAGGTGCGGAGGATAGCGGAGAAAGCTCTCGCGGGGATCGGGGAGGAGCTCGACCTGAACGAGCTTGTCGAGAACCTGTCGATGGCGAAGAAACAGCTCATTGCGATCTGCCGGGCCCTGACTCAGAAAGCGCGCCTCATCATCATGGACGAGCCCACCTCCGCCCTCACCAGGGGAGAGATCGACCACCTCTTTTCCATCATAACAGGGCTCCAGAAGCAGGGGATCTCGTCCCTCTTCGTGAGCCACAAGCTGAGCGAGGTCTTCCGTATCGCGGAGGACGTCACCATCCTCCGGGACGGTAAAAAGGTGGGCGATTACAAGACCGCCGAGCTCGACAACGAGAAGCTCGTGTTTCTCATGACGGGGAAAAAGCTGGAGGCGAGCAGCTTCTCCTACGACGAGTCGAGGTACGGGAATGACAACCTCCTCGAGGTGAAACGCCTGACAAGAAAGGGACAATTCGAGGACGTGAGCTTCACCCTGAAGCCCGGGGAAATCCTCGGGATCACCGGCCTCCTCGGGTCGGGAAGGACCGAGCTCGCCCTCGCCCTTTTCGGTTTGAACAAGGCTGATTCGGGCGGGGTCTTCGTGGAGGGGAAACCGGCCCGGATCCGCTCCCCCCGCGACGCCGTTCGCCTGGGGATCAGCTATCTTGCGGAGGATAGGCTCAACCAGGGGCTCTACATCACCCAGACGATAAGCAGAAATATCATCATCACCGTGCTGAATAAAATCCTGGACTCGTTCGGTCTCATCAGCAGAACCAAGAGGGAAAGCACGGTGAGTCGCTGGGTGGAGGACCTTGCGATAAAGACGCCGACCGCCGAGGCTCCCGTTCAGAGCCTTTCAGGCGGGAACCAGCAGAGGGTGGTGCTCGCGAAGTGGCTCGCCACCGATCCGAAGATATTCATCCTCGACGGACCCACGATCGGGGTGGACATCGCCTCCAAGAGCAACATACACGGGATCATCAGGAACCTGGCAGGCGCCGGGATGGGGATCATCGTCATCTCAGACGAGATACCCGAGGTGCTGCAGAACTGCAACCGCATCCTCGTCATGAGCGGCGGAAGGATCATAAAGGAGATCGGGGACGCTGCAAGCGTCGGCGAGGAGGAGCTCTTCGCCATCGTGAGCGGGAAGGGCGCGGCGGATGTCGCGTGAAAGGAGCTGAAATGGACAGACCTGTTCCGGGGACGCTGCAGCGGACATTGAAGAGGGTTTTCAGGCGCAACGAGTCCTACCTCTTTCTCATCGTCATCGTCTTCTCGGCGGTGATCACCCTCATAAACCCTACCTTTCTCACCCTCGAGAACTTCTTCGACCTCACGAAGAGCAGCGCGGGGATGGCGATCCTCGCGATGGGAGTGCTGTTCGTTCTGCTCTCCGGCGGGATCGACGTCTCCTTCACCGCCATCGCGATCGCGGGGCAGTACATCTCGGTGAACCTCCTCATGGTTTCCGGGGTGGACAACATCGGCTTCGCGTTTCTCATCTCCTGCTCACTTGGGATCGCCATGGGCGCCGTGAACGCCTTTCTCATATCCCTCTTCAGGCTCCCGACCCTGATCACCACCCTTGGGACCCTGAGCGCCTTCCACGGCGCCATCCTCTACTTCGTGGGGACGAAGGCCGTGAATACGGGGTTTCTCCCGAATTGCTTCAAGGTCTTCGGGCTCAAGAACATCCTTGTCCTCGCGAGGCCCGACGGCACAAACTACGGCCTCTCCGTCTTCGTCCTCTTCATCCTCGGGGTGGTCGTCCTGACCTGGGTCATCCTCCGCTTCACCATCCTCGGGCGGGGGATCTACGCGATCGGGGGAAACAGAGAAGCGGCGGAGCGCTCCGGGTTCAACATTATCGGGGTGCAGTTCTTCATCTACTGTTTCGTCGGGTTCCTGGCCGGGATCATGGGGGTCATGCACGTCTCGACCATCAGGTACAGCAACCCAAACTACATTGTCGGCGACGAGCTTGCCGTCATCGCGGCGGTGGTGCTCGGAGGGGCGAGAATAACGGGCGGATCGGGCACCATTCTCGGGACGCTCCTCGGCGTCGCGATGATAAACATCCTAAAAAAGAACCTGATAATGATCGGCCTGTCATCGTACTGGGAGCAGTTTTTCATCGGCCTCATCATCATCGTCGGCGTCAGCTTCACCTACTATCAGAACAAGGTGAGGAGCAGCCAGCGGCTGATTTTCATAAGAGAATAAACGCTCTGATGCCAGGAGATCGCCCGTGCTCGGCAGACACTCTAAGCTGATCGTGCTCTTCATCATCATGGCGGTGGTCATCTCCGTCATCTCCGGCTTTCTGCCGAACAAGTTTTTGACCCTCATAAACTTTCAATCGATGGCGAGCCAGATACCGGAGTTCGGGCTTCTCGCCATCGCGATGATGGTCACCATGATCACCGGGGGTATCGACCTCTCGGTGGTATCCATCACAAACCTCTGCGGGGTGATCTCGGCGCTCATACTCACGAAGCTCGTGGGCCCGGAGGCGCTCGCGGTCCACACGGGAGGGGTGATCGCTCTCGCGATCATGGCGTCGATCGTGCTTTCGGTGATCTGCGGGTTCATAAACGGGTTTGTCGTTGCGTGGTTCGGGGTACCCCCTATCCTGGCGACCCTCGGGACACAGGGGCTCTACCTGGGGTTGGCCATCATCATCACGAAGGGGTACGGGATACAGGACTTCCCCGAAAAGTTCCTCTTCATAGGGAGCGGCAAGATCGGCGTCATCCCGATGCCCTTCGTCATCTTCGTTTTCTGCGCCCTCGTGGCCGCGCTTTTCCTGAGCAGGACGAAGCTCGGCCTTAGCATGAACATGCTCGGGTCGAACCCGATCGCGTCGCGCTTTTCCGGGATCAACAACAGCGGCGTGCTCATCAGGACCTACATGATCAGCGGGCTTTTAGCCGGCATATCCTCGATCATCATGATCTCGCGGGTCAACTCCATGAGGCCCGGGTACGGATACGCCTACCTCCTCCAGGCGATCCTCGTCGCTGTGCTCGGCGGCACCGACCCGAGCGGGGGATACGGGAGCATCCTGGGGCTTGCCATGGGGATCGTCATCCTCCAGGTTTTGCAGAGCGGGTTCAATATCCTCTCCTTCAGTCCCTTCTTCAAGAAGTTCATTTGGGGGGTTATGCTCCTCCTGGTCATGGTGATCAATTTCGCCGTCGCCGGGTATCAGGGAAGGGCGAAGCGGCGGGGGGTGCGCACGCCGTGAACCTGCCTGGGGCCGTGCCCGGGGCACGGCCCCAGGCAGGAGCGGGTTTTTCAACCATAGGGAAACAATTTCACCATACGAGAGGAAACGGACATGAGAAAGTTCATCAACACGCCCGAGAAGTTCGTCGACGAGATGATCGAGGGGATCCTGTCGGCACATCCCGACAGGCTAAAGAACGTCGCGGGCGACCTCCGCTGTCTAGTGCGGGCCGACGAGAAGAAGAAGGGAAAGGTCGGGCTCGCGACCGGCGGCGGATCGGGGCATCTCCCCCTCTTTTTGGGATACGTGGGGAAGGGGATGCTCGACGGCGTTTCGGTGGGCGGCGTCTTCCAGAGCCCCGGCTCGGATCAGATGCTCGAGGTCACGAAGGCCATAGACGGCGGAGCCGGCGTTCTCTACATATACGGGAACTACGGCGGCGACATCATGAACTTCGACATGGCCGCCGAGATGGCGGGCGTGGAGGGGGTCACGGTGAAGCAGACCGTCGCCGGGGAGGACGTTGCCTCCGCCCCGAAGGGGCAGGAGAACAAGCGGCGAGGGGTGGCCGGGATCTTCTACGTCTACAAAATCGCCGGCGCGGCAGCCGAGGAAATGGCCTCTCTCGACGAGGTAAAACGGGTCGCCGACAAGGTGTGCGCCGGAGTTCGGACCATGGGCGTCGCCCTCTCCCCCTGCATCATCCCCGAGGTGGGGAAGCCCACCTTCGAGATCGGCGAAGGGGGGATGGAGATCGGGATGGGGATCCACGGCGAGCCGGGGATCAGGAAGGGCAAGCTGACGAGGGCCGACGAGGTCGTCGACGAGATGATGGGGCCGGTGCTGAAGGACCTCCCCTACAGACGGGGTGACGAAGTCTCGGTGCTCGTCAACGGCCTCGGCGCCACGCCTAAGGAGGAGCTCTACATCCTGTTCCGCAGGGTGGCCGCGATCCTCAAAGGGGAAGGGGTAAAGGTCTTCAAGACCTATGTCGGGGAGTTTGCAACCTCCCTCGAGATGGCGGGCGCGTCCATATCGCTCCTCAAGCTGGACGACGAGCTCAAGGCGCTCCTGCGAAAACCGGCCTTCACCCCCTTCTTCGAACAGCTTGCGTTCTGAGGAGAGCCGGACTATGGAAAGCTTCAGTGAAAAGGACATACGCGAGATCGTGGGCGGCCTGAAGCGGCTCATGGACGAGAAAAAGGCCGAGCTCATCCAGCTCGACAGCGCGATGGGCGACGGCGACCTCGGGTTGACGATGAGCGCGGCCTTCACGAAGGCGGCGGAGGAGCTCGCGGCCTACGAAGAAACGAACATCAGCAAAATCCTGCTCAAAACGGGGATGGTGATTGCGAAGGCCGCCCCTTCGACCATGGGGACCCTCATCGCCACCGGCTTCATGCGGGCGGGGAAAGCCCTGCCGGAGAAGTCCGAGATAGGACTCGCGGAGGTGGCGTCCCTTTTCAATGGGTTCGCGCAGGGAATCGCCGAGAGGGGTAAATCGAAGCCGGGGGAAAAGACGATCCTCGATTCGCTCCACCCGGCGTCTTCGGCCCTGGAGGGGGCGGTGAAGGCGAACCTCGGCCTGAAAGAGGGGCTCGAACGGGCCTATACCGCCGCCCAAAAAGGGGTCGAGAGCACGAAAGCCATGACCGCCCAGCACGGGAGGGCGGCATACTACGGCGAAAAATCGGTCGGGAAGCAGGACCCGGGGGCCACGGTGGGGATGTACATCCTCCAGGTCTTCCGCGACCAGGCGCGGTAGCGGGGAACCCCCTATGACGAGCCGCGAACCTTTGTTTCTCGCCTTGGACTTCGGGACCGAATCGGTCAGGGGCGCTCTCTTCACGCCCGACGGGACGATGGCGCACACTGAATCCGTGGTGTACCCCACCCATTTCCCGCGCCCGGGCTGGGCCGAACAGAGCCCCGGCGACTGGGTGGAGTCGTTCCGCCGCGCGGTGAGGCGGGTACTCGAAAAAAGCGGCGCGGCGCCCGAACAGATCCTCTCGATGGCCGTGGACACGACGAGCTGTACCGTGCTCGCCCTCGACGGGAACTTCAGGCCCCTGCGGGACGCGCTTCTCTGGATGGACGTCAGGGCCTTCCGGCAGGCGGAGCGGATCGCGGCATCGGGGATGGGGGCGCTCAAGTACAACGGCTTCGGAAGCGTGTCGGCGGAGTGGATGCCCTCCAAGGCCCTCTGGTTAAAGGAGAACGAGCCCGAGGTCTACGCGGAGGCGCGTTACATATGCGAGCTCCAGGATTACGTGAATCTCCATCTCACCGGTGAGTATGCCGGGAGCATCAACAACATGACGGCCCGCTGGTACTACGACTCGAGGTCGGGCGGGTGGCCCCGTTCATTTTACGAGGCGATCGGCCTCGGCGACGTGATCGCGAAGTTCCCCCCGCGAGTGCTCGGGCTCGGGGAGCCCGTCGGAAAGGTGAGGCCCGAAGTCGCCTCCGCCACGGGGCTCTCGAAGGACACCCTCGTCGTCCAGGGGGGAGCGGACGCCTACATCGGGGTTCTTGGGCTCGGGGCCGTGCGAGCGGGGAGGGTCGCCTTCATCACCGGGTCGTCCCACCTCCTCCTCGGCCACACCGAGAAAGAGCTCCACAAGTCGGGGGTCTTCGGCGCCTTTCCCGACGCCGTCATGCCGGGCCTCTGGGTGGTCGAGGGGGCGCAGATCTCGACCGGTTCCGTGCTCAAGTGGTTCAAGGATACCTTTATCTGCCAGGCATACGCGGATGAAGCGGCGCGCCGGGGGATCTCCCTCTACGACCACCTGAACGGGCTCGCCGAGAAGATAAAGATCGGTTCCGAGGGGCTGATCGTGCTCAATTACTGGCAGGGGAACCGGAACCCCCTCACCGACTCCCGGGCCCGGGGGGTCATCTGGGGGCTTTCCCTGAAACACACCCCCGTCCACGTCTACCGGGCGATCATGGAGGCGGTCTCCTACGGGATGGAGCACATCATGCGCCACTTCAGGGAGGCGGGCTTCACCCCGCGTGAGGTGTACGCCTGCGGGGGGGCCACCAAGAGCAGGCTCTGGATGCAGATGCAGAGCGACGTCCTCGGAATCCCGATCTATCTGACCGCGGAGCCGAACGCCCCACTCCTCGGGGACGCCATCCTCGCCTCCTTCGGAGCGGGCGTTTACGGGAGCATAGAGGAAGCGGCGGACCGCATGGTGAAGATCCGCGAGAAGATCGAACCCGACCCGGCGAACACGGAGAGGTACCGCTACTACGTCGACAAGTACATCGCGACATACCCGCCCCTGAAGGACCTAATGCACGACATGGTTAAACATGAGATGGAGGCCTGACACCGGGTTATTTTTATATGCTGCGTAACTTCATCATCATTTTCTTCATCGGTATGCTCGGCATCTGGAAAGCCGTTCCCGCCGGTTTTCTGCTGAAAGCCCCCCCCATTTTCGTGTGGCTCATGACGTCCTCGGGCGCGAGCGCGTCCGTGCTCCTCATCTGCCTCTTCGGCAACTGGTTCAAGGCGCGATACCTGAAAAAAACGACCCGGAACGTGTTGAAGAAGAGGAAAAGAGTAAAAGCGATTCTCGCGAAATACGGGATCATAGGCCTGGGCGTGCTGGGCCCGATCGTGATGGGGCCCAATTTCTCCCTGATGACGGGGTTGATCGTCTCGGACCAGCACAAGAAACTGATGGTGTGGACCATCGTCGGCATTCTGTTCTGGTCTGCCGTGCTTACCGTCCTGGCCACCCTCAGCGTCGAGCTGCTCGCTTTGTTCTCGATCAAACACCTGTTCAGGCGATAAATCGAACCCTGTCGATCCGCTGGAGAGGTGGCTCGAGATCAGGAGGGGAGTATGGTCGTTACCATGGAAGAAAAAGCCCATCTGCGGGCCCTGGCGAGAGAGGTGAAGGAGATCGCCGAAAAACCCCTATGGGACGAAAAGAGGGGTTTGTGGAAGAGCGCCAACGCCCTCAGGAAGGTGAGACCGCTCGTGCTTGCCTCGCTGCCCGACGCCGCCTGGCGGGAGCTCATCCCGGAAAAAGACCTGGTCGTGCGTGATTCCCATCTCAGGACGATAGAATGGGACCTGAGAAAGAGGATATACCGTTGGAAATATATTAAAGACGACGAAATCATCAACAGCACGCTCTACGTGCCGATCGAGAGGGCGGTGACCGACTGGATCGACGGGAGGGTGCGCCCCTACAGCGCCCGGGCCGACCGGGCGGAGAAGTTCACCCCGGTGCTGCTCGATTACCGCGACCTGGGTAAAATGAAGTACCCCGAAGTGATCGTCGACCGCGACACCACGCGCGCGAAACACGAAGTTTTACAAAGCATCTTTCAAGGGCTGCTCGACGTTGTGGAGGGAGAGCCTTTCTTCGCGGCGACCGACGGCTCGGTGATGGGGTGGGGGAACAGCCTGATCGATCTGTTGTGCGAGCTCCGCGGGCTCGAGAACGTGTTCTACGATCTTACCCTCGCGCCGGCGTTCATCCACGAGGCGATGCAGTTCCTGGCGGAGGGGACGATCAGGTACCTGGAATCGTTGGAGAGGGAAAACCTCCTCATGCTCAACAACAACGAGTTCATCGCCGCGTCGAACACCCCGCTCGGTTCGAACGGCCTTGCGCTCACGGACGAGCTGCCGAAAGAGGGCGCCGAGCCGCACCGCGTCACGACCGCGCACCTCTGGGGATACTTTATGGCCCAGGAGTTCTCGGGGGTGTCCCCCGAGATGCTCGAGGAGTTCGTGCTCCCCTATCAGTCGCGGATTGCGAAAAGGTTCGGCCTGAACGCCTATGGCTGCTGCGAAGGAAACGACAGGAAGTGGGACGCGATAATCAGGCACATTCCCAACCTGCGCGAGCTGTCCGTGAGCCACGCGGCAAACCTCGAGGTCGCCGCGGAGCGGCTGAAGGACGATTTCGTGCTCTCATGGAAGCCCCACCCCGGAATGATCGCGGCGTTCAGCGAGGCGGCCGTCGAAAAGGAGCTCAGGCGTGGTTTCGACATCACGAAGGGGTGCCGTCTCGTCGTGTGTCTGAGGGATACGCAAACGCTCTTCGGAGAACCCGGGAGAGTTTCCGCGTGGACGCGGATCGCCCGGGAGCTCGCGCGCGAGTATTAACCCGCGCCGGGAGCGGGGTCGATATCTCCCGCCGCCCGCCCGAACGGTGCCGGAACCTTCTCGCCGTGCGGACCCCCTGTTTCCGCCGTCATCCGAAAAGGGGGATTGCCCTCAAACCCATGTCACCCTCGCCCTGCAGATCTCCCTTCCGTCGCTCTCCCTGATGACGTTCGCGAGATAAGCGCCGCCGTCGGCGGCGCCGACGATGGGGGAGCTTTCACCCCCGCCCGCCTCCTGTTCGGTCTGGACGGAGACACAATCGCCGCAGGAGCATTCGGCGAGGAAGTTTATCGAGAACCGGGAAACCCGGCGCTTCCGGTGCGTCTCGGCGGGGAACCCGTCGAGTATCCACTCGGCGAGCCTGGCGTTGTTTACGTGCCCCTGCATGTCGATGTCGCCGTAGCGTGCGGTGACGGCGGGCCCTTTTTCGGGCCGCTCGAGGACCGGGATCTTCTCGGGTCCTCCCTCGAAGGCGTGGATGTGCGGCAGGACGGCCGCCCCTTCGAAGAGTTTCTCCGGTCGCTGCGGTTTCCTGGTCGCTTCGCCGAGGACGAGCCACCCACTCACCGCTGCACAGATGATCTCCCCCCGTTCGTCCCCTACGGTGAAATCGCGGAGAGCGAAGAGCCGGTCGAGTCCGCTCGCCCACGTGCGCACCCTCACCCGTTCCCCCCAGATCGGGTACCTCG
>Ga0315286_10000220_pt1 | contig 44540 bp, 39 predicted proteins | sample YL17G10_0_MG_FD_205038 | JGI IMG/M metagenome (GOLD analysis project Ga0315286, IMG submission 205038) | Sediment microbial communities from Yellowstone Lake, YNP, Wyoming, USA - YL17G10_0 | ecosystem: Environmental > Aquatic > Freshwater > Lake > Sediment | place: USA: Wyoming | collected...
TTTCCCTCCGGTCATACGGCTACAGCGTTTGCCGCCGCCGCGACATTCTCGGAGGTTTACAAAACCAGTCCCTGGGTTTCCTATGTTTCGTACTCTCTTGCGACCGGGGTTGCCGTCAGTCGCGTCATGGAACGGACCCATTGGGTGAGCGATTGTTTTGTTGGAGGCTTGATCGGGTACTTCAGCGCACAACTTGTCATTCATCTCAACCATTCAGAAAAGCCCGTTGCCGTCGTGCCCGTCCTCAACGAGGACAATATGGGTATGGCTTTGAGTTTGGGATTCTAAATCAAGAGCAATACCCTCATGAAGTTGTTCGCCTGCGGCTTCCTCCTCTGTTGTTTGGTCTTCCCCCAATTTGTCGCCGCTCAATCATCTAGGACTACCGACACTCTCAGGATAATTGAATCGAGAGAATTGCCTGCAGTCGACTCACTGCGGACGTTAACCCAAGATTCTCCGGCGCGGATCAAGTGGTACACGTTTATCGAAAATATTCCGGGTGATTGGAGTCGATGGGGACAAACAGCATTTCGCCAGGACAAGATTGCAGATTGGGCCGTTGTGGCAGGATTGACGGTCGCGATGATCGTCACAGACGATATTACCTATACGCCCTCAAAGCGGTTCTTTGAGAGTTCGGAATCATCACGCTACTGGAGCGACTTCTGCGCAGAAATTGGAGATGGGAGAACCCAGTTCGGTGTTGGCGGAGCATTCGCGGCATACGGACTTATCTTCAACGATCAGCGCGCTCTGCGCACAGGAAGTCAAGTCGTGGAAGTCGTGCTCGCCTCCGGTGCTGTTATCCAGGTTCTGAAGCATCTGACAGGGAGGGAGAGCCCGTTTGTTCGGACAAGTCCAACCGGAATCTGGAAGCTCTTTCCCAATCAAATTGACTATCACAAGCGTGTACCGGAATTTGACGCCTTTCCTTCGGGCCATATTTGTACTTCGCTCGCGACTGTCATCGTAATCGCCGAAAACTATCCTGACGTCAAATGGATTCGGCCTGTCGGATATCTGTTCACATCACTGGTCGGTATTGGGATGGCAAACAACGGGATCCACTGGTATAGCGACTACCCGCTTGGACTCCTCATCGGATACACGTTCGGCATGATTGTTGCCCACCCGGATGGATTCGGACTGGGAAATCTCGGCGACGACACCTCCATAAAAATGTCCGTTGCTCCGGCGATCTCACCGCAGGGGGCCGGAATAACTTTCAGTCTCTCGTTCTAACCGGTTTCCTCGGCTCCCGACATTTCAGATCTATGTTCCCTAGTTCATCGTCAACCTGACATTCATGATCTCGGGATGGTTGCCGATGCGTACCGGAGGCCCCCATGTCCCCACTCCGCACGAAACATAGAAATGCGTGTTTCCTTTTTGCTTGTATCCCCAACTCACCTCAAACACCTTTTGGGAGATGTAGTTGAAGGGCCACAATTGACCGTGATGGGTATGGCCTGAGAGCTGCAGATCGACTCCGTTCCGCTCCGCCTCATTCAACCGAAACGGCTGATGGTCGAGGAGAATCACCGGATACTGCTTGTCCACACCGGCCATGACTTCTTCGAGACTCTTTCGCTGTTTTCCCGAGAATTGCCTGATGCTGATATCTTCCCGTCCGACCACGACAACGCTGCCGTTGATTGTTATCCAACGATCTCTCAAGACCGTAATGCCATGGTCTTCCAGATACTGACACGCTGCCTTCTCGCCGCCGATGTACTCGTGATTTCCGGTAACAGCATAGACGCCATATTTCGACCGAATGGTTCGGAGGGTCTCCCCAAGATTTTCCTTGATCACCGGACCGATGTCTTCGTCGAAGACGTCGCCTGGCAGCAGCACCAGGTCTGGATTCAGCCCGTTGATCTGAGCAACAATGCTCTCGAGCCGCTTCTTGCCAATGATGGTACCCAGATGAATGTCCGAAACAGCAACAATGTTCAGCTCCTTCATCGAAGAGTGATTCTTATCCACTCTGAGGTTCAGCGTCCTTATTCGCGGACGAATAGCATTGAGATGGCCGAGTATTAGTGCTCCCGATACCACTCCGACGACCAGCAGACCCACAATCTGCTTGGTAAGCAACGGATCGATGGAGAGGAAGGAAGGGAACCATGGAACAATTGCGTCTGTAAGTCTGATAACATCGAGCGATACGAGAATCAGAAAGAAGTAGGCCATTGCCGCCAGCCAGAATGAGCCGATCCACACGAGTGCGGTGCTCAACCTTGTGATTTTTCTTCGCTCAGCCAACCGGCCGACAATAAATGAAAGGGCAAGAATGGCAAAGCCGATGGAGTACAAAGTCCTCAGAGCTGTATTCTGGGGTAGAACATCCCAGCCCTTCAGGAAGATGTAGGAATTGATCGTTGTATGAAGCGCAAGAACAACTGAGAAGAAGAGGGCAAATGCCGCTTTTCGCATGGATTTCTTGTTGTTGATTTAGGGTTATGCCGTTATGGTGGTTCCGATATTCATCAACACGGTACCGTTCGCAAAGGTTCACGCTGGGAAAGACGTGTATTGTGGTGGCGTCAGGAGTGGCGCCTTGCTCCATGGCGCTTCGCGCCATTACTTGCCCGCCGCTCTCACTTGACCGCCATCTCTTTGGCGGTATGGCGGGCTTCCTGACACGAACACGCATAAGTTTTCAGAAAACCGCCGGCTCAATGTCAGGACGTCTACCAATCATGAAGTGATGTCTTCGGCAAAAGGGGGCGGATAAAAAGGTCCCGACACTACTATTCCAGGATAGCGCAGGTCTTTTTCCGGGGACATGGCGCTCTCTGAGGTTCTGATTCATTTTCTGATGTCATTCCAAGCGAAAAAATTGCATGTTTCCTGTGATCCACTGCAATTGCAGGCTGTCCCACGCAGGGCCTAAACCGACTCCCGAGGTCGCCTGCGCTATCGCCGACGATCAAGCACTGATTCCTATGACGCCAACTGCAAAAAAATGGAACCACGTCTTCGGACCCGTCCCGTCCCGACGCCTGGGCCTTTCTCTCGGTGTGGATGTCATTCCCCGGAAAGTTTGTACGCTCGATTGTGTCTATTGCGAAGTTGGTATGACCGATAAGCGTGCCCTCCGCAGGCGAGAGTACTTTCCCGCGGAATCGATTGTGGCCGAAGTGCAGGAAGCGCTTGCACAACACACACCCTTGGACTACATATCGTTCTCCGGTTCGGGTGAGCCAACATTGAATCTGAAGTTGGGCGAGATCATTCGTGCCGTCAAACAGATGACTTCCATCCCAGTCGGAGTCATCACGAACGGAACGCTTCTGTACCTCGAAGATGTCCGGTTCGACCTTCTTGCTGCGGACGTCGTTCTCCCTTCACTTGATGCTGTCACGCAGGAGGTGTTCGAGCGGATCGATCGGCCGCATCCTTCGCTGCGAATCGATACAATCATCGAGGGACTCAGGAAGTTCCGCGGAGAGTACAAAGGTCAGCTGTGGCTCGAAATTCTCTTCGCCGCCGGATACAACGATCATCAGGCTGAGGTCTTGAAAATGAAGGACGTCGTCGAGTTGCTCCAGCCGGACAAGATCCATCTTAATACCGTCATTCGACCCCCTTCGGAACAAGACGTGATGCCGGTGAGTCAGGACCGTCTCAAAGAGATACAGGCACTGTTTGGACCACGGTGCGAAATTGTGGGTGTTTTTGACAAACATCACGCGGCCAAGGAACCTTCTGTTTCGTATACACAGGTTCTCTCTCTTCTTGAGCGGAGAGCAATGACTGTTGACGGATTGGCAGAGGCAATGGGGGCGAGCAAGGAAGCCGTTCTCGAGATTCTGCAATCAATGGAAGAAGCTGGCCAGGCGGAATCGTTCGATCATCAGAAAGAGCGTCACTTTCGTGCGGTTGTGAACGGGGATCCTGAAGAACGTGTTCACGGCAGTTGAATCACGATGAGAGCGACGGCTTAGACGTTGAAACGGACGAAGACGACATCGCCGTCCTCTATACGGTATTCCTTCCCTTCGATGTGGATCAGTCCTTTCTCGCGGAGCGCTGCTTCAGAACCAAGGGTAGCAAGGTCGATGTACTTCATAAGTTCGGCCCGGATGAAACCTTTCTCAAAATCGCTGTGAATAACTCCCGCCGCTTCTTGCACAGTGCTACCTTTTCTGACCGTCCAGGCATGCACTTCTTTTGGTCCGGCCGTGAAGAACGTGATCAGACGAAGCAGATCATACCCCTCGCGAATGAGTTTCTTGAGCCCCGATTCTTTCATCCCCAATCCCGAAAGGAATCCTTCCCGTTCCTCGGGGGGTAATTCCGCCACTTCTGCCTCGACGGCAGCGCTTACCGTAACGACTCGTGCTTCTTCCTTCATGGCGATCTCACGCACACGCCGGACGAATTCGTTTTCTTCCTTCACCTCTGTTTCATGGACGTTGCAGACATACATGACCGGTTTGCTCGTGAGCAAGTGAGCATCGCGAAGCCAGAGTGTCTCTTCCTCATTCTTTGTGACAAAGTAATGTGCCAATCTTCCCGAAAGTAACTCGTTCCGTAGACGTAGAAACATTTCGGATTCCAGTTTGGCTTTCTTGTCACCTGTTTTCGTTCGCCGGTCTGCGTCGGCTATCTTCTTGTCGACCGTTTCGAGGTCTTTCAGAATGAGTTCTGTTTCGACAACCTCAATATCACGCTTTGGATCGACTGAACCATCAACGTGCATGACATTCGGGTCTTCGAAGCAGCGAACGACGTGCGCAATGGCGTCGACATCACGGATATGGGAAAGGAATTGATTCCCGAGTCCTTCCCCCTTGCTCGCACCCTTCACAAGACCGGCAATATCCAGAAATTGCAGGGATGTCGGGACTGTTTTCGATGGTTTGTAGATTGCTGCAAGCCGGTCAAGTCGTTCGTCCGGCACAGCCACCACGCCGACGTTGGGATCAATGGTGCAGAAAGGATAGTTCGAAGCCTCAGCCCCAGCTGAAGTAATAGCGTTGAACAATGTTGATTTTCCGACATTCGGCAGTCCGACAATGCCACAGGTGAAACCCATTCGTCTCCTTGCTGTTCTTGACAGAATTTACGGAATGAATAGTTATTTTCCTACCCATGCGTGAAGGTCAAAATATTAAAAAAATCAACAATCCAAGAAATGTCTTGCATAATTATACAAGATGATGTATAATTATGCGTCCTAATTACTAAGGAGACAAGTTGGCAAAAAGGATCAAGGCTTCCGTGGTTGGAGCTTCAGGCTATTCCGGATTGGAGCTTGTGCGAATCTTGGCGAAGCACCCATCGGTTGAAATCGACAAGGTGTTTGCAAACAGCTCAGCCGGGAAAGAAATCGAAGAAGTTTATCCATGGTTTCGCAATCACCTGCACGCCCGATTAGAATCGTTCACGCTTGAAGCGGCCTCAGGAAGCGACGTTGTTTTCATTGCACTCCCTTCGGGTGAAGCAATGAATCTTGTACCCGAATTGATAAGCCGGGGCAAGAAAGTCATCGACCTGGGCGGCGATTTTCGATTGAAAGATGTTTCTCTCTACGAGCGATTCTATGGCCACAGGCACACTGCCGTCAAGGAAGTCGCGAATGCGGTGTACGGACTTCCGGAATGGAACAAAGAGCAAATCCAGTCTGCGTCCCTCATCGCTAATCCCGGATGCTATCCTACGAGTGCAATTATCCCCCTCGCGCCACTCCTCAAAGAGGGACACATCGAAGCGCGGGGAATATCGATCAGTTCCATGTCGGGTGTTTCTGGCGCGGGCCGGAGTTCGTCATCCGACCTGTCTTTCGTTGAAGTTAACAATAGCGTGAAGGCCTATAAGGTTGGCAATCACCAGCACATCCCGGAAATCAACACCGTCCTGGAATCCATCGCCGGCACGAATATCTCCGTCACCTTCGTTCCCCACCTTATCCCGATCACACGCGGCATCTATACGAGCAGCTATGCATCCTTGGCGCCACACGTGACGACCACCGACGTCATGAGAGCATTCAGGCGATACTATGAATCAGCCCCCTTTGTTCGTTTCTCGGAAACATCGATACCTGAGATCAAGCACGTCGTAAACACAAATTTTATCGATATCGGTTTTCGGTTGTATCCCGAGAACAATCAACTCATCATCCTCTCAGTAATCGACAACCTGATCAAAGGCGCCGCCGGGCAGGCAGTGCAGAACATGAATTTGCTTTTTGGCTACAACGAATCGGAAGGACTTCTATGACGATTGAACTGTCTTTGAACGAATGCTCGGGTGGCGTCACGGCGGCACGAGGATATCTGGCGGGCGGACTCTATTGCGGCATCCGCAAGGTGAAGAAGGACATCGCTATCATCTATACACCGACACCGGCTGCGGCAGCAGGCGTATTCACCATCAATAAGACCCAAGCGGCCTGTGTTCTTGTCGACAAGATCCAGCTCAGGAATTCGACGACATGCTCTGCTGTCGTCGTCAATAGCGGCAATGCCAATGCCTGTACCGGTGAACGCGGCCTCAATGACACATGGGCGATCATTGAAGCCGCCGCCACATCGCTTCACATTCCAAAAGGCCAGGTTCTCGTTTCTTCGACGGGCGTCATAGGCCAGTACCTCCCGATGGACAAAATACTCCCCGGCATACAGCAACTCTCCACGCAATTGACCCCCGCCGGCAATACGGATGCTTCCGAAGCGATTATGACAACAGACACATTCTCGAAGGAAGCAGCCGTCAAGTTCACGCTGGGTTCGGCCGTTGTCACCATCGGTGGCATGGCCAAGGGGTCGGGTATGATTGCGCCGAACATGGCGACCATGCTTGCATTCATCACGACAGACGCCGTCATCGATCAATCTCTGCTCACGAAGGCACTTCAACACGCCAACGCTAAATCGTTCAACAGGATTACCGTTGACGGGGACATGAGCACCAACGACATGGCACTTATTCTCGCCAATGGCGAAGCGAAGAACAGCCCCATCCGTGACCACACGGAAGAATATCAACTCTTTGTCTCTGCTCTCGAGTATGTCATGATCAAGCTCGCCAAGATGATTGCCCGGGACGGCGAGGGAGCTACCAAGCTCGTCGAAATCCTCGTAATCGGGGCCAAAGGCGAAGAGGAGGCTGCCCAGGCTGCGCGATCAATTGCGAACTCTAATCTCGTAAAAACCGCTATTCACGGTGCCGATGCGAACTGGGGCCGGATCCTCGCTGCCGTCGGTTATTCCGGTATTGACTTCAATCCCGACCTTGTGGAAGTCGCTTTTGGAGACGTGATGATACTCAGGAAAAACTATGAGATTGTGCTGGACGAAGAAAAGGCCAAAGCTGTTCTTTCGAAGGACACGGTGCTGGTGTCGGTCAATCTGAATCAGGGAACTGCCTCGGCACGAATGTGGACCTGCGATTTGACAAAAGACTATGTGCATATCAACGCCAGCTACCGCTCATAATCAGAATCCGCATTGATGAACTGTCACAGCCAGGAGCCGGAAGCCCTCATATGATCGACGTCCAGACAAAAGAAGAAGTTCTTATTGAAGCTCTCCCCTACATCCAAACATACGAGGGAACAACGTTCGTGATCAAGTATGGCGGCGCAGCCATGACCGAGGAACAACTGAGGCAAACCTTCGCAAAAGATGTGACCATTTTGCGCAAGATTGGCATCAACATAGTGATTGTACATGGCGGCGGAAAGGAAACAACCGAGCTCGCGACCAAACTCAACCTCGAGACGCGATTCATCAACGGTCATCGCTACACGGATGAATCGATGATGAAGGTCATCTTGATGACGCTTGCCGGCAAGCTTAACAAAGAAATCGTGGGCGTGATCAACACAAATGGCGGCAATGCAATCGGTCTGTGCGGCGTTGACAATAACCTCTTGAGGGCAAGAAAACTCAATGGCGGCGACGTTGACCTTGGCCTTGTCGGAGAGGTCGTCTCTGTAAACACGGCCCTGATCAACCTGTTGTTGCTCAACTCGATGATGCCCGTGATATCTCCCATCGGCGTGGGACCGAACGGAGAGATGTTCAATATCAATGCGGACCTTGCCGCAGGAGCCATCGCCTCAGCACTCAAAGCGGAGAAGCTCGTCTATCTCAGCGACATCGAGGGCGTTCTGATCAATAAGCGCCTCGTTTCAACTCTCTCGTGGGAAGAGGCACAGCGGATGATTGCCCAGGGCTCGATCTTTGGCGGGATGATACCAAAGGTTCAATCTGCGTTTGACACATTGAACGCCGGCGTCAACAAGGTGCATATCATCGACGGACGCGTGAAGCATTCGCTCCTGCTCGAGATCTTCACAGACGAAGGCGTCGGCACACAAATGATCCACCAGGAATCACCGTAGCAAAAGCGTACGTCCCCGCACAATTCGTGTCAATCATGAGCAAGATACATAGACAAATCGCCATTAAGCAGATCATTTCCGAACAAATGATCAGTTCACAGGACGACCTGTGCGAAGCCCTGCGCAAGGACGGGTTTGAGATCACCCAGGCAACCCTCTCGCGTGACTTGAGGGAATTGGGGATCGCCCGCGCGAATACGCCGGACGGGTTGCGTTACCTCTTGAATCCGCTCACGGAGGAACGACGCCTTCAGTCATACATCGGATACGAGATCGAGCAGATTTCTGCCAATGAGTCCATGGTTGTCATGAAGACTCTTCCGGGACGGGCACAGGGGGTCGCGGAAATCATCGACAGTCTGCGCAATCCGCTGATTCTCGGAACCCTAGCCGGCGACAACACCATTTTTATCACTCCGACATCGGTAACGAAGTTGAATGATTTGCTGAAACTTCTCCGCGGCTTGATGGCCGATCCAAAACGGGTGGCCTGAGATGAACGGCGCACCAAGGATGCCTGGCGCTCCGCCATGACCCGTATGCGAACAATCGATTTCGCCCGTCCGCTCCTCTCATCCATGATCACTGGGGAGACACTCGACAAGCTTTTGAGGGAAACCAGATTGTCGAAAAACGTTCGGGCATTCAGGATCATTCACGGTCACGGGTCAAACCGATCGGGTGGCTCCCTGGAGAATTTCGTACTCGACTGGGCTTACACGAACAAGAATCCTCTTCGTGCTGTTATCGAAGGTGACCACGACCCTGTCTTTGACAAGAAGACACAGGAGATGAGAAAGGAACCCGGACAAACGGCCGATGCTGATTTGGGGGCTTCAGCCCACGGCATGACGAATCTCCGGATAAAATGAGACTGAAGGCAATTACTTGAAATCAAGATACAACTAACAAAGGAGAACTGGAATTGAAGAAACAACGAATCGCTGTTGCATATTCTGGCGGCCTCGACACATCCGTCATCGTCAAGTGGCTACAGGAAGAATACGATGCGGAAATTGTCACGGTCACCGGCAATCTTGGGCAGAAAAGGGAACTCACCGGCCTGGCTGAAAAAGCCTACAAGACCGGCGCCAAAAAAGTGTATGTGCAGGATCTCCGAAAGGAGTTCGTCGAAGAATATCTTTGGCGGGCACTCAAAGCCGGAGCGCTGTATGAACATACCTATCCCATGGCGACATCGATTGGGCGACCGTTGCTCGCCAAAGCGCTCGTCGAAGTAGCCAAACGTGAGCGTTGCACCGCCATCGCGCACGGATGCACCGGAAAAGGAAATGACCAAGTCCGCTTTGAAGTCGCCATCGCCGCACTTGCGCCGGAAATGAAGGTGATTGCTCCATTGCGAGAGTGGGAATTTCACTCACGGGAACAGGAAATCGCCTATTGCGAGAAACATGGCATCCCCATCACCATCACCAAAGCCAAGCCATATTCGATAGACGAGAATATTTGGGGTACGAGCATCGAGTGCGGCGTTTTGGAGGACCCGATGGTTGAACCTCCGGCGGATGCTTACCAACGCACGGTCGCTCCATCCGCGGCGCCCGACAAGCCGACGTATCTCACGATTGAGTTCAAGGAGGGAATTCCTGTCGGACTCAACGGGGTGCGAACAGGAGGATTTGACCTCATCGACAAAGTCAACGAGATCGCTGGCGCAAATGGCGTTGGCAGGCTTGACCTTATCGAGAATCGATTGGTTGGGATCAAGTCGCGTGAGGTCTACGAAGCTCCCGGCGCGACGGTCTTGCATTTCGCTCACCGGGAATTGGAACGTCTCACGCTCGACAAGGACGTCACTCATTACAAGGCAAAGCTTTCTCATGACTATGCTGATTTGATTTATAACGGTCTCTGGTTCACTCCACTTCGAAAATCCCTCGACGCTTTTATCGACGAGACTCAGAAACCTGTGAATGGCCTTGTGAAGGTTAAGCTCTACAAGGGAAATGTTGACATTGCCGGACGTACATCTCCCAATTCTCTCTATGACACAAAACTTGCAACCTACACCGACGAAGACCAATTTGATCACCAGGCAAGTGTTGGATTCATCAAGATTTTTGGGCTGCCGGTCAAGACCTTCTACCGCGTCAACAAAAAGGGACTTGTGCCCAAACGGAAGCTTGTTCGCAAGCGCAAGTGAGACCAAGACAGTGGAATCGTGTCAACAGAAGCCGATGGCCGGTCTGCCGTCGGCTTCCGCATTGTTGCTTACACCGTGAATATGTCCGATATTCTTGGAAGAGTGTTGTTGCCACGCACTTCGGATTGCGGAATTGATTGCACAGACCATCAAACCAGACCTAAGGTCCTACAGTTTATGAGACATTTGATACCGACTGCACTGCTCTGTATTCTGATATCCTCGCTGTACGCACAGCCCAAATCTGATTCTCTCTTTTTGCGCGTTGTGATTCCGGATCGCGACACGGTGCAAGTCCCATTCGGCCGACACCGATTTGCTGCGAGCACCTTGCCATCCGCGCAGGCATTTGTCAACGGAATAGAAACGAAGGTGTATGCGAGCGGTGCGTTCGTCGGCTCTTTGCCCCTGGCCGTAGGCCCCAACCCCTTGCGTTTGACAGTCAGAAGCAGCACCGGAGATTCTCTCTTCAAGGAATTGTTGATCATCCGCACCGAGCCTATCAAGACATCTTCCCAGGATACGCTGGGGATCGATACGGTCATGATGGAGCCGCAGCAGGACCTCTGGATAGGAAAGGATGATATCCTCGAGGTGAAATTCAAAGGGAGCCCGGGCCATACTGCTTACTTCGACATCGAGGATGTTGAATCCGGTATTCCGATGAGAGAACTGCCGGTCAAAGAAGCCGGGGGCCTCGGCGGAATATACGTAGGCCGCTACAAAGTGAAAGACGCCGACATATCCCGCGGATATCCGATAACATTCAAGCTACGACAGAGTTTCTGGTCGAGTAAGAAATCCGTTTCCAAGGGGAGAGTTTGGATTGTTACGGATTCGCTCCCGCGCGTTGCGGAAATCATAGGAAAGAGATCTTTCTTGAACGCTGGCCTTGGAACCGACCGTTTGGGGGGTGCCAAGCTTGGATTCCTGCCAGCGGGAGTTCTCGTGAAGATTGTAGGCAAGTCCGGACAACAGTATCGGGTCCATCTGTCCGATTCAATGGAGGGTTGGCTTCCTGAGGAATTCGCACGACTTCTGCCGCCGGATACCCCGCATCCCCACTCATTGACGAGTTCCATCAGCGTCATTGGAAATGATTCGGTTGACGTCGTTTCCGTACCCCTTTCACAGCGTCTCCCGTATCTAAGCGATCAACAGGTTAGTCCAAACGCTGTGATCGTCGATATGTATGGCGCAACGTCAAACACGAATTGGATCACGCATCATCTTTCTGCAAAAGGCATCGAAAGCGTCCGGTGGAATCAGATTGCGGCGGGTCAATTTCGCCTCACGATCGAACTGAAACAGCGTCAGCTCTGGGGCTACGACGTTGGCTATGACAACAATGCAACCTTACGAATCAAAATTCGGCGCCCGCCGGTGATTGCATTCAAAGATTCTGTCCTTGCCGGACTGACGATTGCCGTCGACGCAGGTCATGGCGGTGAGAGCAACGGAGCCCTGGGAGCAACGGGAGTCTTCGAGAAAGACATGACGCTGAGTATGGCCCGTCATCTTCAGGACGTGCTCATGCAGCGAGGGGCAAAGGTTGTCATGACACGAACCGGAGATGAGCCGGTTTCTTCTGCCGAGCGGATCGAGAAAACCATATCATCCGGAGCTCAGATCCTCGTGAGTATTCACTGCAATTCCACCGGTGAGAGTGCGGATCCCTTGTCGATCCTGGGGACAAGTGCCTACTATCGCTATATCGGATACCGGTCCCTTGCCACGATCATGTACAACAAGATGCTGGAATTGGGCCTGGGACAATTTGGTGTGACGGGCAGTTTCAATTTCGCTTTAAATGCGCCAACACAGCTTCCGAATGTGCTGGTGGAGACTGCTTTTCTTTCGAATCCGGAAGACGAAATGCTTCTTCTGGACGATATGTTCCGTACACGCGTTGCTCAGCAAGTGACAAAGGGACTGGAAGAATTCGTACGAATGTACGGAGCGAACGGGAAATAGTATTTGCCGCCAGACGTGGGTGGTTGATGTGAACGAGCGTCTTGTTCTTGCTCCTGGAACAGAAGGCTTCGCATCCGAAATTCCCGGGCCATAGGCTGCAATCTTCTCCCGGCTCTCATTTTCCCTCTCCCTTTCATTCCTACTCAATTTTCCCTATCTTTCCACCCACGCGTATTGTTTCTCATTCACCAAATCGGATTTTTTCCATGCCACACAACGCACTTTGGAGCGGTCGATTCAAGGAGCCTCTTTCTGAAATCGCACTTAAGTTCTCATCCTCCATCGATATCGACAAGCAGTTGTATGCGGAAGATATCGAAGGGAGCATAGCACACGTTGAGATGCTTGCCGCAACCAAAATCCTCACTTCAGCTGAAGCCCGAAGGATCCGGACCTCCCTGAAAACCATCAAAAAGGAGATTGAGACCGGGAAATTCAAGCTGAGCGGCGATTTTGAAGACATCCACATGGCCATTGAGCAGCGGCTCATCCAGAAGCTCGGTCCGCTCGGAGGCAAACTCCATACCGCACGCAGCCGGAATGACCAGATTGCGCTCGATGAACGGCTCTACATACGGACGGCGATTCGGGAAATCAGCAAGCTGGTTGTGCAATTCCAGCGGGTGTTGTTATTCAAATCTGAGAAGTATTTCGGTGTGCTTATGCCGGGTTACACGCATTTGCAGCGGGCGCAGCCCATCTTGCTGTCACATCATCTGCTTGCGTACGTCGGCATGCTGGAGCGTGATTTCGAAAGGCTGCAGGACTGCCGGGCCCGCGTGAACAAGTCTCCCCTGGGTGCTTCCGCTCTCGCAGGAACATCCTTCCCGATTGACCGGGCACTTGTCGCGAGAAAGCTTCATTTCGACGGTGTGGTCGAAAACAGCATCGATGCCGTGAGTGATCGCGACTACCTCATTGAGTTTGTTTCAACGTGCAGTATCATCATGATGCATCTTAGCCGGTTGGCCGAGGAACTGGTGCTCTGGTCTTCAAAGGAATTCGGCTACGCCCACATCAGCGACGCTTATTCGACGGGCAGCAGCATCATGCCGCAGAAGAAGAATCCAGACATGGCGGAACTTGTGCGCGGCAAGACAGGAAGAGTCTACGGGGCGTTATTCAATTTGTTGACGATCATGAAGGGACTTCCTCTCGCCTACAATCGGGACATGCAGGAAGACAAAGCACCGGTGTTCGACGTCTCGAACACGACACGACAGTGTCTCGAGATCTTGTCGCATGTCGTCATCCACACGGCATTCGACAAAGAGCGGATGGCGGAGGAACTTCGAACAGACTATCTGGCGGCAACCGACATGGCCGACTACCTGGTTCGGAAGGGTCTGCCGTTCCGTCAGGCACACGAAATCACCGGCAAAGTCGTTGCACACTGCATAAGCCACAAGATGTTTTTCGGCAACCTGGACCTTGAAACCCTGCGTGGATTCTCGCCCAGCTTCGGACCCGACATATTTGAATTTATCCTTCCTCATTCCAGCGTTGATCAGAAGCAGTCGGCCGGCAGCACCTCGCCTCACGACGTCAAACGCCAGATCGTCCACTGGACACGAGTCCTGAAGAGCAGGAAAGTCTAGGATCGAGCGAACTGCGACCTCTTGTGTCGGCCTTCGGCAGGGCTGGTCGGAGTTCTGAAGAAGGAAGGGATTTTGCCATGAGCAGAAAAGACGTGCATGTCCTTCCTGGCGAATATTATCACGTTTTCAATCGAGGCAACAACCAGCAAGCGATCTTTCTCGAAAGCGAAAACTACAGATTCTTCCTGCAACGACTTCACTACTATTTCGATCCCGCCTGTATTGATCTTGTCGCATACTGCTTGATGCCCAACCATTTTCATTTTCTCATTACAATCCGTAAAGAAATCGACTTCTCCAACATTATGCGATCGTTTTCCGTGTCCTATGTGCGTTCATTCCAGAATTGGTACAGACACAAAGGGCATCTTTTTCAAAGTAATTACGAAATTCGACTTGTAGATTCAGAGGAATACCTATTGCATCTCTGCAGATACATTCATTTGAATCCTGTGAAGAGCGGGTTGGTTGACCGTCCAGAGAATTGGCAGTACTCCGATTATCGAGATTGGGTTTCTGATGAAGCCGGGGAAGATAAACCGAGCGTTCAGGCGCGAAATCGTTTTTTCTTGGACAGTGATTCGTACAAAGGGTTTGTCATGGATTCTCAGGGGCATGCTGAAGCAAATCACAGGTTTCAGCGATGGTTATCTGAATGCCACTTGGATTGATACCTGGGGCAGGAGTTTGGACTCAGATCCCATTTCTAGAAATCCGATTATCCCCCCACAATTTCCCAACTCAACAAATCGGATTTCACTCTGTCCCTGTTACCACATGTAGCGTATCGTGTAGCTCACCGTTTTTTCTTCGTCTTTCTTCAGCCTCACCCGAACCTTTATCGTCGATTGATCGATTTTGGTCCACTCGACATTCTTTTTCACTATTTCCCATTCGCTCCAGCGCCATGGATGCTCGTACACCAGTACCTCAACCGCCTCGGCCTTGTGGTTGCGGAGTGTGATTTCAAACGATTCCTCAATGATATGGCCGGAGACAATCGTTTTGAAACTTGCCTGTTTGCGCTCTCCAACAATGTCAAAGGCATTGCCCAGATAGAGTTTCAGCTCTTCGTCCTTTGGGGTGTGGTCAATTTGGTCCTCACCGATGAATTGTTCCTTGCCGTCATCGTCCCGTTTGTAGACACGAACCTTTCCTTTCGGCAATGGCATACCAAGACCGACTTTCTCTTCGTTCTTGAGTGTTACGAAAACTCCGATCTTCCGGTTTGACTGCTGACCAAAGCTTTCCTGCATCCGGTACGAATAGTTGTTGAGGTACATCCGCCAGTTGTCGGCCATGCCATCATAGATGAAGGCTTTCTTACAGGCAACATCACGAGCCGAGGTTAACTCGATCTGCTTTGTTTCATTGTTCGCAAGGTCGGTCCTGCGTTGCAACGCATACAGCTTGTACTCAAACAGTTCCTTCTGCTGGAACTGCGGTGCTGACGCGTCTGCTTCCAGGGCCATCTTGCTTGCGCGCATTGCGAAGCCCGCCGCGTCCGGTTTCACAAGGTTGACGTCTCCCGCAACAAGCTTCAATCCAGCATTCTTGAAGGCAGTCCCGGAATTATTCGATAGCGTTACCCACCCCGTCAAGTCCAGCTTTGAATCGTTCTTGTCCAGCAGCGCCACATAGTTGCAGTTCCAGTTGAGCGCGCCAGCCATGTAGCTGATCTCCGTCTTGTGCTGTCCTTCACGGTTTGTCGTGACAAGCCACTCCAACTGGGGTTTCAGAATCAGTCCTTCCGCAAGACTGGGCAACACAAGCCGACCGGCAGGAGCAACTTCGACCTTACCATTCACTTCGGCGATCATCTGCCCCGAATAAGAGTATCCAGCTTGCGTACCAACGTATTGTCCATACGTGTTGTAGGAGGCTTGAGGCTGCTGTTGCCAACCGGTCGCAAGCAGCTTAGCCTTGACAATGAATTCTTTCTTCGACAGCTCATCCATACGGACGAATTCCACCTCTTTTCCTATGTACTTTTCCATCAACTTGGCGTGATGCACGAGATCATATTGATAGTTCTGTTCGAGGATTCTGACCGATGCAGGATCTGAGAGGCTGGTAAAATGCAATGATGTCCCGTCAATCGTTGCCGGGATCTCCGGCACGATAACCCGATTCATTCCTTTGATCAGACTGATGGTCCGTTCTTCGCGGATGAGCGCCATGTTGGCGTTGTACACGGTGAGATCGACTGAGGTCCTTTCACCGGCGAGTTGTTGAGCCGGCACGTGGTGGGCAGCCATCGCTGCAAACAAAAAGGAAAGGAATAGTATTCTTGCTTTGTTCATAGCGTCCTCCAAGTGGTTTCCATAGATTATCAGCTCTATGAATTAATGCGAGATGAGCCTGAAAGGTGAATGAATTGCCGGTGTTGCCTGATTAGAGCTATTTCGAGGTCTTTGTCGCTATTGCTCGTTGTGTGGCTGCCGCGGCAATCTTATCCCACTGCCTCATGAGCGTGGGTGCCACCGCAAGGGCCAGTGCTGCCACTGCCACACCGGCAACTGCGTCTGTGACGTAGTGATAGCGTCCATAGAACGTCGAAACATACAACGAAAGAACGATGGGTGCGAGGATATAGAAGGACTTGCGATGATAGCGATACGCCATCATCCACATGATCGTAGCCGCTGCGGCGTGCGGACTCGGAATGGTGCCTCCCACAAAGTGGAGCTGACTGCGCATGAGTTCACCCAGGTAAGTCCACACATAGCCATCAAGCGGGACTGTGTAGAGATGGCCAATCGTGAACATTGGTCCCGCCACGGGGAACAGAATAAATCCAAGATCGCACAGGATATTGGTGAATCCCAGCGTGAAAAAGTAGTCCTCCATCGCAAGATCGCCGCGGAGATAGTAAATGATTCCGCATAAAATTGGATACATCGGCACATAGACGACGTATGAGAACATCATCCATTCCGTCAGGGCTGGTGTCGTAATGTACTCGAGCCAGAGGGTTGGCTGGACACCGAAGACGTATTGTTCCGCGTCGAGCACGTACTCATCCAGCCATCGGCCATGGAGAATGAGCTGCAGTTTGTCGACCGCTCCAAAGAGATAGGCATATGCAAGCGTTACGGCTGCAACGCGCAGGAAGAACCTGAGGAATTTGCCGTTGGCTCGCTGGCTGAACCGAATAAACACCAGATAGGAGCCTGCAACGGCGATATTCTTTAGCACGAGAAGCCACCATCCCTCGACTCTCTGAAAGAACATCAGAGCGAGCAGAGTGAAGAATGACAGCGTGGCAAGAATCAGGCCGTCGGTCGCCTTCAGCTGGATGCTGCCAATTCGGAGAGTCTTATTGGTCATGAGGTTAAGACGAAACGAGTGCCGATGCGATATTATTTGACGAAACAAATAAAGTAGTCGAGCGATACACCGAGAAGCCAGTGGACGATGAGAACGTACAGAAGGGACCTCGAGCGGAACACGACAATACCCCAGATGAGCCCTCCCAGGATGGACGAGTAGATTTCACCGGCCGGCTTGCCGATGTGAAAAAGAGCGGAAATCACTGTTTGAATCAAAATGGCATTCCAATCGCCGAACCGTTCCCTGAGTCCGAATTGAATGAATCCTCGCATGAACATCTCGTAACCGAGGTAGTACGCCAGATACAGGAATGCATGTTCAATGAACACGGAAGCGGAAGCACCGGCGCCCTGAAAGAGAGGATATTGGGCAAGAAACTCGGGATCTCTGGATGACGGAAATGTCAGCGCGATCATCACCGGGGCCATGACGGCAACTGAGAGCCATCCGAATTTCCAGTCGCCGAGGCGTACGCCATAGTCGGCAAGCGATTCCCGGAAAACAAGCTTGATGATGAGTATGGGAATCAAACCGAACAATATCAATCCCGCAAAAAAACTATAGATCGCCCCGGTCCAGTCGGGATTGTTGAAGAGCGTAAACGACGTCCAATGCGCCATATAGAACGCCTTGGTCCCAAAGTACTTGTACGTCGTCACGATAACAGGGGCAAGGAGAAGAACAGTCGTCGGTTTCTTATTCTCTCCCGAGAAGAGCCCTTGCAATGAAAGCGACGTGTCAAATCGGTTCATTTCTTTTTCTTTCGTTCTTCGAGCAGCCACTGAAAGGTTGTTCGGATTCCTTCACGTAACGGAGTAATTGTGTATCCCAACTCTTTTTCCGCTTTTGCACACGAGTAGGCCCATTCCTGAAGGAATGTTTCGACCCAACCTGGTGTAATCTGGGGGTAGAGACCAAACCACTCCGCTTTCGTGCGTTCCGCTCTGGCATAGAACATGGCAACGGCTGGTGTCAGGCTGATTTGAAAATGTCGTTTTCCGCTTGCCTCATCCACCAGCTCATAGATATGCTTGAGCGATGCATTCTCGCCGCCAAGGATATATCGTTCGCCAATCCTACCTTTCTCCATGGCGAGGATATGCCCCTTCACAAGATCGTCGACGAATACATAATTGCCCACATTCTGTCCGTTGTTGAGGAGCACGGGGACCTTGCCGCGATCGTATTGGTCAATCATAAGACTGACAGAGTTTCCTTCCGTCAGCTTTCCGGGACCATAGACGCGCGTTGGATTCACGATAACGACAGGAAATCCGGATGCCGCATATCGCAGCGCTTCCTGTTCTGCAATGGCCTTGCTTTCTTCGTACTCGGTGTAATACTTTGAAGTCATCCGCGGCATAGCTTCATCGCCAATCAATCCCGGAACGGTGGGTCCAAACGTCACGATCGTAGATGTAAACACAACGCGCTTGACACCGGCAGTCTTCGCCACGTCAAACACGTTCTTCATGCCATCGACATTCTGTTCGAAGAATACCTTTTTGTCGGGAGCCCAGTTTTTGGCATAGGCAGCAAGATGATAGACCTGCGAACAGCCTGCCATAGCCCGGACCAGCGAATCCCGATCGAGGATATCTCCCTGCACGATATTGATGCGCGGATGATCCAGACCCGTTCGATTGCTTTTTGAACGGGACAGAGCGTGAACTGTATACCCCCTGCGGACCAGTTCATTGACGAGTTCTGTACCGATAAAGCCGGTTGCACCGGTGACGAAGACAGCTTCAGATTGACTCATGGGGAAATCTAAGAATGGATGGAACTGAAAGCGAGTAACGACCGGACACAAAGTAGAGAAAAATGGCTAAAGAGACAATTCAATTTCTCTGCAAGCCTATCCGCCCCATAGGTGCTGTCAGGACTTCCGTCCTGACAGATTCGAACGCTTGACAACGAATTCGTCCAATGAATTCCGGATCACAAAGTCATCAGTACGCCAAAGAAATGATACAGCGCCTGAACGTGATCGACATGATCCTGAGCGGTGTTACCCGCAAAGCCCATCACTTTGAAATGATTGCACCACGCCGAACTAAGCTGCTGCATGCCCAACGGACCCCATTCCAGAACCGGCTCTCGCTTACAGTTGAGGTTCCGGAGAATATAGTCTGTCGATTCCGTTGTGCTGGCATAGGTGCCGGGAAAGATTTCAGAATGCGTGATCAAGAACTGTTTCCGCGACTCCGACCCGGACGCATCCTGCGCCAATTTCAGGAACGACTCAGCATGTGTTGAATCGATTCTTCCGCCATCGGCCAGGAGTTTCCGCTCAGGGACATAGCTCGCATGAATCCCGTCCAACAGAAGAACGGCATCGACGCGATCGTAATTTGCCTGCGTGCTGAGAATTTGTCGGATCGCGCCATAGCCCGCACTGAAACCGCTGAGAACTACCTTCCGGATTTTCAGTTCATGATTGAGATAGGTGCGTGACGTGAGCTTGATTGAGTCCAGCAGTGTCGCGAAGCGGGTTGAATCCTCAAAGGCCTGACCGTTGATCTTTGAGCCGGCGCCAAGATGGACGAAGGCCGTAACGATATCCCCCTTGAATTGCTCGGCTGCGTATTGAACAACATAATTCGCACCAAGAAAGTGGATCAGAAGGACACATTCTTTGGCCTCCGTTGACCGCTGGGGAATGAATACCTCGACAGGCTTCGGCAGAGCGGATTGGAGGATGAAATTGAGACCCGTGAACACCCTTTGCTGGATTCTTTCATGTTTTCGAACGGTGTCAACCATCGGGGATGGAAATTGCGCGGATTGCCGTACCGAGTCCTTCTGTGCAACAGCCAAACCCTGCAAGCCAAGAAGTGCAATGATGAGTGATTGTTTCATTGAATTCCAAGCGGAATGACACATAATATAGGGCAAATCTCTTCAGAAACCACATGTAGCTCTTCGGACATTCGATGCCAATTTCTTATCTTTCTAGAGCAAGTTTTTCACCTATTTCGCATCTTACTTGTTGCAAGGTAGAGCGACTCAGTTCAGGGATTCCGGAATTCAGATGAGCGCACCAACGGACAAAGAATTGTTGGCCAAGATTCGTGAGGGAGACAAGTCGGCCTTCACGACGCTTCACAATAAGTATGAGCACCGCTTGTTCGCGTATTGTTATCGTCTGATCCCGAATCGCCAAAACGCCGAGGATATTGTTCAATCGACATTTGTCAAGGCGTATGAATCGCTTGCGACGCTCGACAAGCCGGAATTGTTCTACTATTGGCTCTTTTCGATTGCACGGAATGAGGTCTACGGATTCGTGAGACACAAACGACGAAACGGCGTGATGCATTCAATCGATGAGGAAAAGGAAATCTGGGATTCGGAGACTCCGCTCGACAAAATGGTCAATGAAGAGACCACAGATCTTGTGCGGCTGCTATTGGGTCAATTGAAGATCGAATACCGCGAGACACTGATCCTGCGGCAATATGAAAAGCTATCGTATGCCGAGATAGCCGCAATAACAGGAGATACGATCAGCTCCGTAGAATCGAGACTTTATAAGGCACGAAAGGTGCTGGCAAGGAAGCTGGCGCCCTATTTCAAATAGCCGCGGGTTGAGAACTCCGATATCTGTCAATGATCTAACCAAGTAAGATATCGGAGTTCTGGCAAAGGATGACAAACAGGAGAGACGAATGAACTGCGAACACTATCAACGGAACTTAAGCAAATTGATGGACAATGAGCTGAACGAGCCCGACTGCGCCGAGCTGTTTGCGCATATGGGATCGTGTGCAGAGTGTCGCGCATTCTTCAGGACATCGATGCAGATCCAATCGACAATGGATGAACTACGCGTTCCGGAGCTGATTGGACGCCGCGAGCCAGTCCTCATCTGCACGTCCACGGTTACGAAGGCACCACCCTTCATGTCTCTGTATCGGACGATGCGTGAGACGAAGATCCCGCTCTCGTTTGCCGCTGCAGCAGTGATCGTCGCGATGGCCGGGACGATTGCACTCAGTACGTTCTTCTTGCAATCCGGTCGGGGAACAAATCAGAGCACCGAGAGGATTGTTTACAGTTATATTCTTCCGACGGTTTATGTACACCCATAGCAAAGACGTTAGAGGAATCCAATACGACAAGGAGACTGCCATGAAAACCATAATCGCTTCCATCGCGTTATTCGGACTACTTATAGGTCCATCAATGTTCGCGCAAGAGAAAGCGCCATCCAACGAACCTATTCACTACGACAGAGAACCCACTGTTGTCAAACAAGTCACACCGAAGTATCCGGAATTGGCATTGAAGGCCGGTATCGAGGGCGAGGTTCTTCTGAAAGTCTGGGTCAATGAATCGGGTGATGTCACCAAGACCGCCATATTGAGAAGTGACGACAAGATCTTCGAAGAAGCGGCTGCCGTTGCGGCACAGCAGTGGAAGTTTTCGCCAGCAATGAAGGAGGCGAAACCTGTCGCTGTCTTTGTATCCATCCCATTCCGGTTCAGGCTCCCATCGCTCGGTAAAGAAAAATCAAAAGAGCACGATGTGTTCATCGAATCGCTCCAGTCCATCGCAATCAACATCATTCAAGGCAGCAAGCTTGAACAAATGAAGTCATCTGTTGCTCCGGAGGCATATGTCATCGATGGCAATCACTATGAGAACTTATACGCCGTTTTGAACGGTGAGGTCAAAACCTGCAAAGTGGTGCAAGGACCAAACTCAAAGATTCCTTTCTTCAACGCCTATGTCACCGATGACATGAATGCAGCTTCTGTGGTCTTAAAATCTGTGTCTGCCAACGGAAAGCGTGAACGATACCATACGGTTTTGATCGTTCGACAACCTGGAGGAGATTGGAAAATCAGAAGCTGGCATGTCAGCGGCTGAAACATCGGATTTTTGTTCAGAATGAGCACAGGGCAGCCAATGGCTGCCCTTTTGCATTTTTGAGGCATCGGGTAGAGGCCGATTCCCAATCGGCCACCTCGGCGAAGTGCCTCTCACCTCGCCTTGGTCAAACACCGAGGCTAAGGGCACTTTCCCATCGCGTACAGCAACTTTCCGGATCCTTCAGCATCTTCCTTATTGTGGGGTCGAGTAACATGGGAGTTGCCGGTCGATAGCTTCCAAACGAATACCTAGACAGCATGCAAACCTCAACAGACGAGATTGTTGTTCGGCAGGTGCGGGCAGGTGATTCGAACGCATTCGGAGAGCTCTACGAAAAATACAAAGGCAACGTCTATGCGTACTGTTATCGACTGCTGCAAAACCAATCCAGCGCGGAAGACGCGCTTCAGAACACGTTTATGAAGGCTTTTCAGTCAATATCGACACTGGACGATGCAACGGCGTTCAAGTACTGGCTCTTTATGATCGCTCGGAATGAGGTCTACACAGTTCTCCGAAAAGTCAGGAGCAACGGACAGGTCAAATCGCTTGATGATTCAGACGACATCTGGGACGAACAGACTCCGTTTTCCAAAGCAGTACAGACGGACACTGTTGATATTATCCAGGAACTCCTGGGTCAACTCAAGACCGAATACCGTGAGGTGCTGATTCTCAGGGAGTATGAACAGCTCACGTATGTCGAGATAGCAGCTCTCACAGGCGACACGGTGAGTTCCGTAAAGTCCCGGATCTTCAAAGCACGCAAAGCCTTGACGAAGAAGTTGAAACCATATTTCAAATAGACAGGTGAGACCTCCGATTTCTTTCAATGCTCAGGCTGAGCGAGCAATCGGAGTTCTAGCAGGAATTCTTGCGGAGGAGACAAACATGGACCATATTCACTACCAGGAACAGGCAAGTCAATTCATCGACATGGAGCTGGAAGATCAGGATGCTACTTCTCTCTTTTCTCACTTGAGCGTTTGTCCGGAGTGCCGAGAATTCCTGAAAGAGTCGCTCCAACTGCGTTCGAGAATGGCTCATTCGGTTGTGTCCACTCTTCCTCAAGGTGTTGCCAGCCTAGAATGGGCAACGATTGCCAACAACAAGTCGCGAAAACTCTCACACATTTCGCTGAATTCATCGGCACAGAGAAAAACTGCAGGCCCTCTTCCCGCAATTGTGTTTCTGCTTTTCATGTTTGTCGTTGGGGGATTGCTTTTCTCGACAAGAATCGAAATCCAGCGTCCGCAGGAATACGTTGGCTCGACGAACTCAAATGTGTCTCAAGTTGGAAATCTCAGTCGCTAGGAGTCCAACCATGGATAAGAAATCTTCAAGTGCTCCACATTCTCCCGCTTGGTATCTCATATTTGCGCTTCTCTTCGCGCTGATCGCAATAGTCGCCAGTAGATTGACGCCGGTCGAATATGCAAGTGCTTTCTTCAAGACGAGAATTGACTTGCGTTGGATATTCTGGGTCTTTATCCTCCTCTCGGCTCTTTCGACGCTCCCTCTCTTCAAAGCAATCTTGTTGGCACTGCATGATCGTGATCAGTTGCCGCCGATATTGCGTTTTTTGATTGAAGATCCCTTCGTCTCAAGAGTACAGAGGACAAGAGGCATCGTCGGCGTGTGGATCTACAGTCGTTTGGGAAGACTGGTCCTAGTCTGCATCACGACATTTATTGTGATTTCCTTTCTGTGGCGCTCAAGCGCAATTCCGGATGACAAACTGGACAGCTTTCTGTACGGTCTCGTGGAGGCATTTGCCAAACCGCCTCTTTCCCATGGCCTTTCGGACGTGACGCAAGTACACTTCATGACATATTCGGGCAACTATTTTCGAGATTGTCTCGAGCTCGTTCGTGATCTCAGAAGCGCGGGTGCCAAAGCCGTCTTGGTGAGATCACCCAATTTCGCCGACGGCAGAGTCGGTCGGCCTTCGGTTGCTTCAGATGCGTGGAAATACGTTCGGAAACTTGACGAGACGGGCGTTGTTGTGTTTGCATCCGAATACGGATTAATTTTTCGCGTGGCGGATGCACAAGGTGAAATCAAGAGTTCGAAAGGCGCATTAGGACTCGATGAACGCAGCTTGGATGAGAACATTCGGCTCTCCCGCATCCGATTGACCGGTATTCAAAACAGGTATTCCGAGCCTTTACTGGATGTCGCGTTAGAGGTTCTCCGCAAATACCGTGACTACCCGCGCGATCTTTCGGTAAGGCAGGAAGGAGGCGAACTTGTGTTCGGTGACTATAGAATCCCGGTCACAAAGGATGGCTATTCGTACTCGCGTGATAGAGGCACCTGGTGGAAGTCTTATGAGGTTTTTGCCTGCAAAGGACTCATGCAGCATGATGATACGTTGCGATATGGATTTGGGGACGATCGGCTTGATGAGCGACGATCCAAAACAACGGCAGAATTAGCGTCCCGTGTGAAAGGAAAGATTGTGTTACTCAGCGACAGCTTTGGCCCCACATCTTTCTATTCTTCCAGAGCATATGCGGTGATCATCCAGAACATTTTGGAAAAGAAAATGGTGAGGAAATGGGAGTCGTTCCATCTTTGGATTTCTCTCGTTTGTCTCATGTTGGGAGCGTTCATTGCTTATCGTTTTCGGTTTCTCATAGCAATACCACTTATGTTCTTTCTGGGTTTGTTTGTGCTTCTCTTCTGTGCGTATCTATACAATAGTCACAACATCCTTGTCGATGTCTTCTATCCCCTTCTCTCAACAGCCATTGCGATGGCCACATTTCCGTTCATTGCGATGAGGTCTGAAGATTGAAAATATCCCGGAAAATGTTTTCTTATGGAGGAAAGCTACTCCGCCGGACATTCAACTGAACCTAACTAGTGACTCTGCCATGAATATTCCCTCAACGATCCCCCTTGCGTTTTACATTCTCTTGTCTCCAAGCGCGGAGTTCTTGGGTTCCATGCTAAACACCCAGATCCAACAGTTGACCGTACCTCGTGACACGATAATCTCGAGGAACATCATCATTCCTCAGGATTCCGGTCCATTCGAGAAGGCACCAACGGTTCTACGAAAAGTCGACCCGGACTATCCGAAAGAGGCTCTCAAGGATTCGCTTGAAGGAACTGTTATGGTGAAGGTTCGAGTGAATGAATCCGGGCGCGTGATCTACGCGAAGATCGAAACCACCGATAATACAATTTTCAACAATGATGCTCTGAAAGCTGCCAGAAAATGGAGATTCACTCCGGCAATCCTCAAAGGAAGACCAGCCAAAGTGTGGATTTCGATCCCGTTTCATTTCAGCCTTCATCCGAAAAAGAGCATCGACGGAACGCGAACTAAAACATCGTAAGGCCCGCGCTGTCCTTTTCCGATTGGCAAACCGAATCTTCCCAAATCTTGCACTGCAAGAAATCCGATATCGCACGCCGGATACCTGGTGAAAGATATCGGATTTCGACACCGCTCACAGCAACTTTTTGCTTCTTTGCGGGTCTTATGACAAACTTAGAAAATTCCTAGACGGGGGGGGAACATCTGACCATTCATTCACGGCGTATCTGGAAAGAAACAGACACATGCGTAAAGTGGAAGCGATGCGAAGACTCGCCGGACGGCGATCATGAGCATATGTCGGACAGGACAGCATCCTGTCCGACACGATCTCTTGCCTAGAATCCTCGGTGCGTGGTCCAGTTCGTGCCTTCAAGCGAATGAATGAAGGCCTCGCCCGCCTGAACGCCGAGCCCCATTCCAAGTCCGATCAAGAGCCCGTCGATGAAATTCTCTCGAAAGACAATGGCTGGCATTGCGCTCAGGTTCTGAAAGAGACCTACAATGAGCGTCAACAGCACGAACATGGCTCCGTAAACGATTCCAACCACTACGAATTTACCCCACTGGAACGCAGAGAGTTTGCGCTCAAAGAGAAACGCAAGCCATACAACGGGGAGGTTGACGCCGAAGGACCAAACAATGGAATTCAGCGTCGGCATCCAAACCGTCGAGACAACAAATTGCAGGGCACTGACTGAAACGGCCGCTGTGATGGTGTCCGAGAGTCCACGAACGTGGAAGAAGGCAAAGATGAATGCTCCACTTGCCCCGAACGCGACATACGAGAAATCTGCCCCCTTGGGATTGAACACGTCACTGCCATGCATCATCAAACCCAATATTACGCTTCCTGCTACCCCAATGAAAGATATGAGGCCAAGCTTCCAGAGTTGCTCGAAGATCTTTTTCATACGATCCTCCTAGTTGATGTAGTCTGTGTTTGTTTTGTCCTTACCGTCCAGAACTTTTCTGTGAATATTCTACTGTTTGTTGCAAACGTCCACCTCACAGCCACTCCTCGTCTTTCCGTCTATTTTCTCTTTCTCACATTCTCCTACTTTTCCACCTTTTGCAGTTCTTCGAAATACTTCCTGATAAGCTCCTGATAATCCTTCGCATATCCTTGTTCGAGGGCCTTCAGGAGATCGTCGCGGAGTTTGTTCTTTCCGCTCAGGTTGTCAAGGTCCAATTCCTTCGGGCTTCTGCGGACGATCTGCGTGCCGGTCTGCGCCTTCCGTTTCTTTTCATAATCCCGCTCCCGCATCGATTTCGATGCGTCCAGCAGCCTCGAGAGAATACGTTCCTGTTTTTTCAAAGTTTCCGGATTCGCGTTGTTCTGCTCAAGATTCCTCACCACTTCCTTCATATCTTCACTGATTTTCTCAAGGTCCCCGAGGAGCTTTTTCTGTTCACTGCTGGCTTGTGCTTCCTTCTGCAATTGCTCGAGCGACTTGCGGATAGCGTCTTGTTCCTTCGCCAGGCGACCCATTTCGGCGGCTTGTTCCATGGACATGCCTTGTCCCATTTGCTCCACTTTCATGTTCAACGACATTTGCTGCCCTGCCATCATTTGTAGCTGCTGCATCAGGCTGCCGGCTCCCCCGCCTTGCCCGCTTTGCATCATGGCTTGCAGGGCACTTTGAACCTGTACAGCAGCCTTGTTCAGTGCCGCCATTGCCGCACCTTGTTCCTGCGAAGCCATTTGCCCGCTGCGAACATCAAGATTTCTCATCGCATTTTCCATGCGCGCAAGTGCTTCACCAATCGCTCGTCCCATGGCGGGCGTGACCGCAAACGATTTCTTCGAAAGCTCGCTGAGTGCGTTGATCACATTGTGTAAGTCCTGAATCACGCGCTGCTGTTCTTGTGCGTTCTGTCTCAACTGCGGTGAATTTGGCGCCGCGTCCTGGGACTTCTGCTTGAGCGCCTCTTCCCGTTTCGACAGCTCAAGCATGTTGTCTGTGGCCTTGCGAAGCTCGTTCATTACGTGCTGTGCCTGCTGTTGGAGCATTTCTTGCTGCAACGCATCCATTTGCTGTGAGAAGCTCTCGAGGTTTTCCTGAACCTGCTGCTGCAATTGCTGCGCCTGCTGCATCTGTCCCGAGCGCATCTGCTGCGCGGCCTTCTTCATTTTCTGCCCAAGCCGTTGTTGCTGCATTGCTTGGTTGAGGGCGTTCAGCTTGTCGACAGGCATGTCCGTGAAAAATTCCTCCATCCGTTTGGCCAGATCGGCGGATTCTTTCTCAAGATATTCTTCCTTGCGGATGAGATCCTCCTGCTTCTTCGCCGCTTCCATCTGTTTCTGTTGATCATTGCCGGAATTCGATGCCTCGTTCTTGAGATCCTTTTGGAGCTGGTCAAGCTCCTGTGCCCGTTTTTTCACTTCATCCACTTTTTGCTCAATCTGTATCCTTTTCAGGAGGTCGAGTGTTCTTTCAAGTCCTTGGCGGAAGCGCTCCTCGGAGAACTGGACCTGCTGCATAGCCTGTTGTAGCTGCTCTTTGTTGACATTTTGCATTGCCAGCTGCATTTGCTTGAAGGCCTTCTGGAGTTCGGAAAAATCCAACTGCTGGAGCAATTGTTGAAGCTCCATGTATTTTTCCATCGTTTCTTTCGAGAGGACATTCTGCTGGTCCATTTTCTGGACCATCTGATCCAGCTGCTGCTCAACATTCTGGAGTTTCTTCTGGACATCTTGGTACTGCTTGGCCATTTCCTCCATCTTTTTTTGCTTTTGCCAGTCGATGTCCTTGTTTTTCTTCATGTCCTGGTTGATGGACTCGATGTCTTCCTTCAGCTTCTTTGCATCTTCGATCGCTTGCTTGATTTCATCGATGCTTTGCTCGTGCCCTTTGTCCAAATCTGCAAACACTTCCTCAAGTGAGGGGAGACGAAGAAGAAAGAGAGTACTTTTGGCTGATTTGGGTCCTTTCACTGCATCATTATCAAATACCTCGGCGAAATACTCTACAACATCTTCCGGCACAAGATCAAGTCCTGCGATATTCCAGGTGAACGGCACTTCAAGTTCCAACTGCTGACCGGGCTGGATGGGGACGGCAACATACGCGTATGTTTGCTCTCCCTGCTGGTAACGGGAGTGCGTCAATCGATACCCCACACGTAGCTGCGAAAAGCCAAAATCGTCCCGGGCACGGATGACCAACCGAACCGTCTGATCGCCGGCAATGTCAAGATTTCTTCCCGGTTCAAGGATGGTGACCGTCGGGTACTCATCAGGGATGACTTTCAGTGTATAGCGGACAGGATCAAGATTGATGAGCGAATCGAGATCTGTGAGCTCGATGTAGTACGTTCCGTCATCGTTCGCAAGAAAACTCCCCCAGAATTTTTCATTTTTGCTCTTCAGCGCAACGACTGAATCCCTCCCAAACACCATGGCCGCCTCCATGAGGTCTTTGCTCGCGACACCATTGATGTATACCGTCGTCCCTGCCAGCGCAGTGACATCGGCCACAAAATCCTCCTGGAGTTTTGTCGGCAGCTTGGAATAGAGAGGATATTCCAGTCTCACCTTGAGCGAGCGAAGGATGGGTCGGTCAAGCACTATCAGGGTGTATTGCGTGCTGCGTGTATCGGACACGCGGACACAATACTCCGTTGTGACTTTCACGGCCTGGAGTATCGCCCGGAAAAGACCTGTCGAGTCCCGCTTCATTCCCGTTTCTTCAAACCGCTCCTGCTTCTCCCCGCGCACCATCAAGATCGCCGTGGTTGAGGGGGAGACGATGTGCGTGGTCGAAGACAATCGGACACTTATTTCAACTTTGGCCCCCTTGACAATTTCTTTGTTGCCCGGCGTGATTTCAAACGTAAACGCGGGGGGAATGATGAATTCTCTGTTGAAGTGTGCAAGGCGATAGTATGCAGTCGACATCGAAACAGGAAAGAGCGCGACGAGAAGCACTGATCCGGACAACGCTCCGAAGAACCACTTTCTGGATCTGGCAACCACAGATTCATCGACTGAACGCGTCATGTCAATCGGACGGACAATATCGGCGATTTCGGCCAGCGAGGCTTCGAGCAGCTCTCTCGAATACAACGATTCCTCTTTTGACCTTTCGTTGAGGAGCTGAAGGAAATTGAAGAGCCGATCGCGAATGAGAGGAAAAGCATTGCCGACCCTCTTCGCAATGGCAAAATCGTCCTCGACACTAAGAATCCCAAAGAGCCTCAGCAGTGGCAACAGCATGAGCCATGCGCCGCTGGCAGCAGCAAGCAGAATGATGTGGACTGCGATGATTGTGCGGAACGTAGAGTCGAAGACGAAGGCGGCCTGAAGGAGTGCAGAAAGACTCACCAGCGCGAATATGAACGCAACAAAGAAATACGCCTTCGCTTTTCCCTGCGTTTTGTAGAGATGCCGACGGACTTCTGCAAGCCGGTCGCGGACATCGAGCGCTATGGTGGAAGAAGAGAGCACGAAATGGCGCAAATAATTGTGCTGTAAAGTAGTTTTATCCGTTGACGCAAGGTTCGCCGCTATTGGCTCAAAGCCCAGACAACGATATTAGTGCCGAAACGGAGAGCCTCCTGGCGCACAAGTTCCGGATCATTGTGCACCTGTGGATCTGCCCACCCGTCGCTCGGATTTGATTCGAACGTATAGTAGACAATCATTCTCCCTTTGTAGAACAGGCCGAGTCCCTGGGGCGGTTTCTCGTCATGCTCATGTGTTTTGGGGACACCCCGCGGAAAATCAAACTGGCAATGGTACAGGCCAAAGGAATAAGGCAACTCAACAAGATCCTGGTCGGGAAACACCTTTTTCAATTCGCGCCGGAAGGCCTTATCCATCCCATAGTCATCGTCGGCGTACAAGAAGCCGCCATTCGAGAGAAAGGTGCGAAGCCGCTGAACTTCGAGGTCGGAAAGGACAATATTGCCGTGACCAGACATGAAGAGGAAGGAATAGGAAAAGAGCTTGTCGCTGGCAAGGTCAACGAACTCATACCGTGGATCGACATCGATGGTCGTGGTCTGCTGAACGAATTTCAGCAGGTTGACTTCTTCCGAAGGATCATTATACCAATCACCGCCGCCGGTGTATTTGAGACGGGCGATCCGGAATTGGCTCTCAATACGGTTCTGCGCAAATCCGTCCGACACAAAGCAGACAGAACTGAGGAAGACGCAGACGATTGTCAAATTTCTCATTTGCACACCAGTAATGTAGACAAAGTGTACCGAAGATTCAATGAGATGGAAAAGCGATGATGTTCAGTATTGGCTTCGGCGGCAGGGGCAAGCATTGCCGGAATTTGCTGAGGAAGCAGCGAACGCTGTCCACTGAAGGTTCTCTGGTGCCAGCCTTCTGCCGGCCTTGTCATGACAAGCTATCAAAAAGAAACTCCGACTGACCGTTGTCGGTCAGCCGGAGTCTCCTGGATCCTGGCGTGTAGAGGATTGTGAAGTTTTAGTCCATGATCTTGCGCAGGAACGCGGGCCTGTCGGAGTCGGATTTATCAATTCTTTCCTTCTCCTGGGCCTGATCCCGTTCTGCATTCATCGAAATGGAAATGCCGCGTCGCACAAATGCCGGCTCGTCCATTTTCTGTAGTTCGGTTGGACCGGTCGGCACCCGACTCATCAGACTGGCCGTTGCTCTGGCAGGTTGCTTGGTAGCGACGGCTTTCTTGTTGAAGCCTGTTGCAACGACTGTCACCATAATGTTGTCATCGAGCGAATCATCAATGACGGTCCCGAAGATGATCTCCGCTTCCTCACCGGCCGCCTGGTGGATGATTCCGGTCGCTTCGTCTACTTCCCACATCGACATACTGCTGCTGCCGGTGATGTTGATGAGGATTCCCCGTGCTCCGGCGATGGAAATACCTTCGAGCAGCGGGTGTGAAATGGCAGCATTGGCCGCATCGATTGCGCGGTTTTCTCCGCTGGCCGTTCCCGAACCCATGAGTGCATCCCCCATTTCGCGCATGATGCGGCGGACATCGGCGAAGTCGACGTTGATGAGGCCTGGTACGGTGATGATCTCCGAAATACCGCGCGTGGCATTGTGGAGTACTTTATTGCAGATTTCAAATGCTTCGATCACGCTGGTCCGGCGATCGATGATTTCGAGGAGTTTTTGGTTGGGGATAACGATTAACGTATCAACCTGCTTCTTCAGCTCTTCGATCCCCGTCTCAGCCTGGCCCATCCGTTTCTTCCCCTCGCTGTTGAATGGCTTCGTCACGATTCCGACGACAAGCGCACCAAGGCTCTTGGCGATGTTCGCCACCATCGGGGCACCGCCGGTTCCTGTGCCACCCCCCATGCCCGCCGTGATGAACACCATGTCGCAGCCTCCCAGCGCCCGCGCAATTTCTTCACGGTCTTCTTCCACCGCCCGATAGCCGACGGCGGGATCGGCTCCAGCACCAAGTCCGCGCGTGAGATTCTTGCCGATCTGGATCTTGTGCTGGGCGTTGTTCCGTTCGAGTGCTTGGAGATCCGTGTTGACTGCAACAAAGTCAACGCCGGCGAGTCCTTTGTCAATCATGCTGTTGAGTGCATTTCCTCCGCCTCCCCCTACACCCACAACACGAATCTTCGCGCCTCGACCCAAGCCCATGTCAAGTTCTATCACGATAGTTCCTCCCTGGTTATTGGTAAGTAATGGTTAAATAGTTCATTTTCAATTTCGTACGCTCGTCGTTGTCTACAATTCATCAAACCACGTCTTCATTCTATTAAAAATACTCTTGACCGATCCTCTTCCCTTCCCTTCTGGAAGAGCAGAACCAATCGTCGACCGGCTTCGATGCTTCAGCTCGTGCATCACAAGACCAACACCGGTCGCATAGATCGGATTCTCGATTTCATGGATAAGGCCCGCACCGAAACCCGTTGGAATTCCTATCTTGACAGGCATGCCGAGCACATGTTTCGCGAGTTCGGCTGTTCCTTTGATCAAGGAGCCGCCGCCCGTCAACACTGCACCGGCGGATAAATGCTTCGAGTATCCCGAGCGCTTGATTTCGATTCCAGCGCATTCAAGGATTTCTTCCATGCGGGGCTGAACGACTTTGCAGAGAAGCATCTTGTCGATTTCCATCGGAGGCCGTCCGCCTACGCCCGGCAACATGATGGGCTGATTATCGATCACAGCAGGTTCATACGCAAATCCGTACTCGCACTTGATCCGCTCTGCCTGGTCGGTGAGAATGCCAAATCCTTTTCGGATATCGTCGGTCACTTTCGTTCCGGCGATCCCAATCACAGCCGTATGACGAATGGTCTTCTCCTCGAACACGGCGAGATCCGTCGTACCGCCGCCGATATCCAGAAGCGCCACACCTACCTCACGCTCGGCGTCGTCCAGCACGGCATAGCTCGACGCAATCGGCTCCAGTACCATATCGTTCACTTGCAGTCCGGCACGCTGGACGCATTTATAGATATTCTGAGCCGCCGTTACCAGGCCTGTGATGATATGAACATTGGCTTCCATTCGCACACCGGACATGCCGACAGGATCATAGATGCTGTCCTGTCCATCAACGATGAATTGTTGAGGAATGACATGAATGATCTTTCGGTCGAGCGGAAGAGCCAGTCGTTTGGTGTCCTCGATGAGACGGTCGACATCTTCCTGTTTGATTTCATTGTCCGGCCGACTGATGGCGATGACGCCACGGCTCTGAAAACTCTGAATGTGGTCCCCCGCGATCCCGACGGTGACCGTAGTGATCTTCACACCGGATTGTGCCTCCGCGTCCTTCACAGCCGTTTCAATCGAACGGATGGTTTTCTCGACATTCGTAACAACACCGCGTGTCAATCCTTCCGATCTGCTCTTGCCGATGCCGAGAATCTTGAGCTTGCCGGGATGTTGTTCGTCCGGCGATGCCACAATGACGCAGACTTTCGTTGTTCCAATATCCAGACCAACAGCAATTGTTTGATCCATAGATTTCCTTTAACGTTCTTTACAGCGTTTTCGCATTGGTTGCCTGAATCGACCAGCGGGCAACGATTTGGTCGCTGTACCGCAGGTCGACATACTGCAGGTATTGCAGTCCGCGTTGACGAATCTCCTCATTCCAGAATACTTCCAACCGTACGAGCTTGTCCGCAATATCTCCGTCGCCAAGAAAGATCGGTACACCTCCTTCGGCGGTAAACATCACCATGTCATTTCTGCCTCGCAGCCGGATCTCCGAGATCAGATGATACATCTCACTGTTGACACGCTTTGCCGTCCTGAGAACGGCGAGGGCTTCCTGAACGTCCGAATTGTCGACAACGCTCCCAAACGGCAGGGATGATTTCAACTGAACGCCGCTGAGGACCGGAAGGTCAAACAACGCTTTCGAAATCGAATGCGGAAGAACCACACCTTCGTCATCGAGATAGATGATCTCCGCCCGATTGACCATTGCAATCGGAGCGCGCTCGATAACCGTCAACTGAACCGTCGACGGCAGGTTTCTCTCAACAATCGCTTCCTTGACATAGCAATGGCTCAACAGGTTCTTACGAATCGCCGGCAGATCGATATCATAAATCAGTGAACCTTGTTTAACGTGCGCAAGCTGGAAGAATTCATTGGCTTCAATAATGCGATTTCCCTCCAGCGTCACCCGTCTGACTTTGAGGTTTGACTTCCACACGTTTGCGAAGACCGTCAATCCAACAACTGTCATGAGCAGGAGGAGGAGTCCGTATTTTTTGCCTCTGGACTCCATTAGACTCTGGTTCCGTTCTTGATCTGCCGGAATCCCACGAGCTTCACTTCGAGTTCCAATTGGATCCCGGAATTCTGATAGACCGTGCGCCGAGCCAGCTCAACGAGTTGCAGGATATCGGCCGCTTGAGCATTACCAAGGTTGACGATAAAATTCGAATGTTTTTCCGATATCTGCGCATTGCCAATCCGCTTTCCCTTCAGACCGGCTTGTTCGATGAGTCTTGCCGCGTAGGTGTTGGGTGGATTCTTGAACATACTTCCGGAGTTCGGCAATTCCAGCGGCTGAGTATCGTTTCTTTTCAGGATGAATTCTTTCCGTCGTTTTGAAAGCTCCTCTTTGTTCCCCTTCGGCAGCCGGAACGACGCACTCAGCACAATGTCGTCGGCAAATCCGGAGTGACGATAGGAGAATTCCCCATCGGCCCTGGCAATACGCTTTACCTGACCGTTTCGGAGAACTTCGACATCAACAATGTGATCAGAAATCTCTCCGCCATGCGCTCCGGCATTCATGACGACGGCGCCACCGATCGTGCCCGGAATACCCGCCAGCATTTCCACACCGGCGAACTCTCGTTGGATACAGAAATCCACAAATTTCTGAAGCCAGACACCGGCTTCCGCAAGAACAAGGTCCGCCTGGAGCTGAATATTCGACAGCGCACTTTCCAGATTGATCACCGCCCCCTTCACCCCTTCGTCGCTCACCAGGACATTGCTTCCACGCCCCAACAGCACGTACGAGAAACTATTGTGCCGGAAATAGTCGACAATGTCTATCAGGTCCTTCTTGTCGGCAGGCTCGAGATAGTAGTCGGCGGATCCCCCGACACGCATCCACGTGTGTTTCGACAATGGTTCGTCGATGAGGATTGTACCCCGGAAGAACTTCTTTATGTCGCTTATCGAGACCATGAACTCAGTGAAATTGGACACATACTGCACACATGAGAGCGATCAAACGGATAATGGCGTCTGTGAATGATCGTTGTCGTTATCCCCTCGTCCGTCGATTCGTTCGTTCGCTTTTTCCGGCCCCCGTCATTGTTTGTCTTTCGCCTGCTTCAAGAACTCTTCTCCATACTTCCAGATATCCCCCGCTCCCATCGTGATGACGATATCTCCTGTCCTCACGACAGAGGTCAGGAACACCGGAATCTGTCTCTTGTCCGGCACGTAGTGGACTTCTTTGTGTCCGAATTGTTTTGCTGCATTTGCGATCAACTCGCCGGTGACGCCTTGAATTGGTTCTTCGCGTGCAGGATAAATGTCCGTCAAAACGAGAACGTCCGAAAGCAGAAACGCTTTGCCAAAATCCTCATAGAAATCCCGGGTACGGGTAAACAAATGAGGCTGGAAGACACACACGACGCGTCGCCTCCAACCGGCCTTCACACCGGAAAGGGTCGCTTTGCATTCTGTGGGATGGTGCGCGTAGTCATCATACAGGCTGATACCGTTGATTTCGCCTTTCAATTCCCATCGCCGGTAGACACCGGAGAATTTTTCGATGCCGGATTTGATTTTGGAGAATGGGACGACGAGTTGAAGACCGACGGCAATCGCCGCAAGTGCATTCTGCACATTATGTTTTCCGGGCACCTGCAATGTCACCATCCCCAGATCAACGCCGTTCTTGACGACGGTGAAGGTGCTGGTGTTGTTCTTGTGATGAATTTCGACGGCCTGAATATCAGACTGCGGATTGAGCCCGTACGTCAAGATCTTCTTTTTGCTCAGCTTCGGCATGATATCCTGAAGCGCCGGCTCGTCAAGACAGAGGACGATGAATCCATAGAACGGAACCTTGTTCGCAAACTGAATGAAAGCCGATTTGATGTCTTCGAGGTCCCTGTAACAGTCCAGATGGTCGGTCTCCAGCGTCGTAAGGACGGCAATCGTCGGCGTGATGGACAGGAAAGAACGGTCAAACTCATCCGCCTCCACCACGATGAAGTCACCTTTGCCCAGACGCGCGTTGGTGCCACCCAGGCCACTCAACTTCCCCCCGACAATGACGGTCGGATCCAGGCCTCCTTCCATCAACACAAGGCTGATCATCGACGTCGTTGTCGTCTTCCCATGTGTCCCGGCAATTCCAATCCCGTATTTGAGGCGCATCACCTCTGCGAGCATCTCGGCCCGGCGCACAATGGGAATTTTTCTCCGATGAGCTTCGACGACTTCGGGATTATCCGACACCACAGCCGAGGAATACACGACAGTGTCAACATCGCTGCCTATGTGTCCGGCCTTGTGCCCTTCGAAAATGGTTGCGCCGAGTTGATTCAGGCGATCGGTCACTTCGGACAATGCGCGATCCGAACCGCTTACCGCGAATCCCTGATCGAGCAGGATTTCCGCGATACCGCTCATGCCGATGCCGCCGATGCCGACAAAATGAATTTTCTTGATGGATGAAAACATAAAGATCTCTGTTCGATCGATGAGAACAACCAGTCGTCAGGAATCAGATATTTCCTAAACTCCCCGTCGTCTTCGTATTTTGTATTCCCGTTTTTTTCCGCGCGGCACGTGCTCGGCAATTCGTTCCATTTCGGCAACCAGCTCCCGGTCGCGTTCGTATCGACCGACGCGAATCCTGTACAACCATCGACGCCCTCGCACTTTGAACATGACCAGCTGGAATCTCCCGGCTGTCTGAACGGATTGCTCGCGTCCGATATGCATCCACTCGATATCCGCAATGGGAATCTCGCGTTCGTATCCGCGGGAATGGAAAACAATCGTATCGTCCCTTATGAGAAGTGTTCTGCTCCGGTAGATGTTGAGAAACAGGGTCACCAATGAAATCAGGAAGAAGATGACAAAAATGAATACCAACGGATCCTTGAACACAAAGCTGAACTGGTTTTCGATGAAGCTGCCGCGAATGCCGGCATAGAGTACCAGCGCCGACAAATAGATCAGCGTTTGTTGATAGTAAAAATCGAGTTTGTATTTGAATTCCCGTTTCATAGGTGTTCACCGAATAAACCCCAGGATTTTTCCCGCTACGATCTTTCCCGCATTTGGATTGCCAAGTGACTTGCAGGCCGTTGCCATCGATATCCGCTTGACATCGTCATTCAGAAGCCGGATGAGCTCTTGTTCGAGTCGTTCATCGAGTTCACGATCCGGAATCAGCACTGCCGCACCCGCGTCTGTGAGTGCTTTTGCATTGAACGTTTGATGGTCGGCGGCCGCAAACGGAAACGGAATCAGAATTGCTGCCTTGCCGATTCTGGTCAATTCTGCAATCGTTGTCGCCCCGGACCTGCTCACAACTAAATCCGCAGCTGCAAAGGCAAGGTCCATTCTGTCGATGAAGGCTCCAATCCAGCCCAGAGCCTGACCTTCGAAAGAGCCCTTCATGCGCTGAAAGTCACTTTGACCCGTCTGCCAAATTAATTGCGAGTTCCGCTGACGGAGAACGCCTGCAATTCGCCCGATGGTCTTGTTGATCGAAGCAGCGCCAAGGCTTCCGCCAACCACAAGTACTGTTTTCTTCTGCAGGTCCAGTCCAAAATGTCTCGATGCTTCATCCTTCGAAGCACCGTCCAGGGAATCGCGTGTGGGAGTGCCAACGCGTTCGATATTGTCCGTTTTCTTCAGCCACCGGTTTGTCGCATCAAATGCTGTGAAGACCCTGGTTGCCCTGCCAGACAGCATTCTTGTTGTTACCCCCGGGTAACTGTTCGATTCATGCACGACGGTCGGAATTCCCAACAGCGATGCGACAGCAAGGATAGGACCGCAGACATAGCCTCCGGTTCCCACCGCAACATCCGGTCGAAACTGTTTTATGAGAAAGAACGACTGCACAAGTGACACAAGTACTTTCAACGGGAACAGGAGATTTTCGAGTCTCAGACTCCTGTGAAATCCGCTGATCCAGATGGTCCGGAATTCATACCCCTGTGCCGGAACAACGCGAGCTTCGATCTTTCTCTTTGTTCCGACAAACCATAGGACAGCACGTGGATTGATCGTTCGTACCTCGTCCGCAACTGCCAATGCCGGGAACAGATGCCCCCCCGTTCCTCCGCCTGCCATGAGAATTCTTGGGATTTCCTTTGACACATCTATTCAAGCATTGCTTAGTAAATCTTGCCTGGATCAGCGCCGGCCGTTCCGGGCATCACAACTGTCTCATCGATCGTTGGCGCTCGCGGATGCATATCCGTTCGCGACGATATGTTCAACAGCAGGCCGATCGCGAACGATGAAAACAACAGAGACGACCCGCCATAGCTCACAAACGGCATAGGCAAACCGGTGGTGGGGAGAATCCCCAGCGTCACGCCGGCGTTGACGAGCGCATACAGCGTAATCGTACTCGTGATGCCAATCGCGAGCAGTCTTGAAAATTCATCCTTTGCGTACCTGGCGATCTTGAAGCCCCGCAGCATAATAAACAGGAACAGCGCAAGGAAGAACATGGTACCAATGAAACCGTATTCTTCGCCGATGATCGAGAATACAAAATCACCGTACGATTCAGGGAGAAAAAAATCGCGTTGCTTGCTTTCACCCGGGCCAACTCCGAATATGCCACCGTTACCGAACCCGATGATTCCCTGCCAGAGCTGATAGTTGAACTTGCCGTTGGAATGTCCGCTGATGAACGATTGGATCCGATCCATGCGGTACGGAGCGCTCACCATGTAGAGTCCGAGAATTGGAAGCGCAGTTATTCCGGTTACCAGGAGATGAATGAACTTCGCCCGACTGACAAACAACATGACACAACTCAGAAGGATAATCATGGTACCGGCACTGAAATTCGGCTGCAGTACCACGAGTCCGGCAACGCTGCCGATCCAGATCATCATCGGCAGGTATCCTTTCTGCAGATCTCTGACCAACTCACCCTTTGTTGAGATGAGCGCGCAGAGATGAAACAGCAAGGCAAATTTGGCGAATTCCGAGGGTTGAAAGCCGATGCTGCCAAATCGAAGCCAGCGCGTTGCCCCTTTTGTCTCACCTCCGAGAACAATCGTGGCGGCCAGGAAAACGATGGCAATGACCAATGCTGGCTTCGTGAACTTCTTGAACTTGATGTAGTCGATATTGATGCCGATGAACATTGCGGCGATACCCAGAAGAATCTTGATGGCATGCGAATTGAGCAACCTGCTGCTCTCACCGAATTTCTCGTACGCCCACGTTGAAGACGCGCTGTAGACCACTCCGAGACTCAGGACCATCAGAATAAGGACGGCGGTCAGCGTTGCAAGGTCAATATGGTTTCGGCGGATCTTCATCATAGGGCATTGACGAGTTCTTTGAACACCTGTCCACGATGTTCGTAGTTTCTGAACCAATCGAAGGATGCGCATGCCGGAGACAGAAGCACAATATCTCCTGGCTTCGCGAGATTCTTCGCGTGTTGAACCGCTCCCGGCATGGATGCCGCCCGTACAACGGATGTCGTCGCGGAAAAAGCCATTTCCACTTTGTCGGCAGACTCGCCGATGGCAACGACGACCTTGACATGATCCCGAACGAGGGCAATCAGACGGCTGTAGTCGTTTCCTTTGTCCCGGCCTCCCAGGAGAAGAACAATCGGCTCCTTGAAGGCTTGCAACGCGTACCAGACGGAATCGACGTTTGTGGCCTTCGAATCATTGATGTACCGGACACCCTCAACCTCCCGGACAAATTCCAGTCGATGTTCGACTCCCTTGAAGTTCTTCAGGGTGGCGCGGAGTGAAGCCGATCCGACTCCCAGCAATTGTCCCACGAGTACAGCGGCCATGGAGTCATAAAGATTGTGCGTTCCTTTGATGCTGATCTGATCGCAGGAAATGATTTCCGTCTTCTTTCCGTCGAGAATCGTGACGAGCCTGTCGTTTTCAACAAACGCTCCCTCCGACAGTTGCTTCGTGACGCTGAATCCGAAGGTTCGGCATTTTGCCAAGGCCGCTTCCTTCAGGCACCATTCATCGTCGACATCGTAGATAAGGACGTCATCGGCTTCCTGATTCTTAAAGATCCGCCCCTTTGAGGCAGCATACAGTTCCATCGAGTGATCGTAACGATCCATATGATCTTCGGTGATGTTCAGGATGACGGAAATCTTCGGTCTGAACGTTTCTATATGATCCAGCTGAAAACTGCTCACTTCCAGAATCGCAAAATCTGTCGGAGCCAATCCCGGAACGACAGATGAGAATGCCGTACCAATGTTGCCCGCGACAACATGTTTCTTCTTTGCATCGCCCAGGATCCTCCCGATGAGAGTTGTTGTTGTGGTTTTCCCGTTGCTGCCGGTGATAGCAACAATCGGGGCCCGACAAAACAAACTTGCAATTTCGAGTTCACTGACGACCTTGATCTTCCGTTTCTGCGCTTCGGCAACAACCGGGGCATTGCCCGGCACCCCGGGACTTATCACCATCAAAGAACAATCATAGACTTTCTCGGAATGCTGGCCCGTCTCGCACGCTATTCCGGCATTGTTCAGCGTCTGGACTTCCTTCTGAAGAGCTTCCGGCGTTCCGCTATCGCTGACAAAAACCTCGGCCCCTTTCGATTTCAGCAGTTGTGCGGCGGCAACACCGCTGCGCGCTATGCCGATAATCGATATCTTCGCTCTCCGTACATCAAACGCGTTCATACATCTTACCGCACCTTGAATGTTGCCAAACTCAGGATCATGAGCAGAATGGCAATGATATAGAATCTGGTCACAATTTTAGGCTCGGGCCATCCGAGTAACTCAAAGTGGTGATGGATGGGGGCCATTTTGAAGACGCGCCGCCCTTCACCGTACTTCCTTTTCGTGTATTTGAAATATCCGCGTTGAATGATGACCGACAGCGTCTCCATAAGAAATACGCCTCCCAGCGTCGGGAGCAGCAGTTCCTTCTTGATCATTACGCACATCGCGCCGATGATGCCGCCGAGCGCGAGCGATCCGGTGTCTCCCATGAACACTTGCGCGGGATAGGAATTAAACCAGAGAAACCCGAGCGCCGCACCCGTGATCGCCGCACAATAGATTGCCAATTCACCGTTCCCTCGAAGGTAGGGAATGGTGAGATATTGACTCCAGATGGCATGACCGGAAACGTAGGTGATTAATCCAAGCGTCATGCACACGATAGCGACGGTGCCGATCGCCAGTCCGTCGAGTCCATCCGTGAGATTGACGGCGTTCGAAGTTGCCGTGATGATGAAAATGACAACGGGGATGTAAAAGACGCCGAAATCGAATTCAAGGTTTTTGACAAACGGAATTGTTGTGCTCGATTTCAATTGCACCAAATTCGGGTCAATCCACTGGGGGAAGAAGTAGATCACTCCTCCAACGACAAGACCGACCACGACCTGTCCAACGATTTTGTAGCGGCCAATCAAACCTCTCGGCTTTTTCTTCACGACTTTCAGATAGTCATCCAGAAAGCCGACGGCGCCGAGTGCCACGGTCACAAAGAGAATCAAGACGATATACATGTTCTTGACATCCGCCCACAAGAGCCCCGGGACAAGAATGGCCGTCAGAACCACGAGGCCTCCCATCGTCGGCGTTCCTGCCTTCGACAGGTGAGTCTTCGGCGCCTCAAGTTTCGCCGACTCACCAATCTGCAGTTCCTTCAGTTTCCGGATAATCTTCGGCCCGACCCAGAATGCAATCAGCAGTGCGGTTACCGCTGCCGCGCCGGCGCGAAACGTGATGTACCGAAACACGCCGAAACCGGGTATGTTGAATTGTTTATGGAGATATGTGAGCAGATAGTACAGCATACCGTTCCTACCTGAATTTCTCTTGAAGAACAGTCACGACTTCCTCCATCTTCATTCCCCGCGAGCCCTTCACGAGCACGACATCGCCTTCCGAGACGACGGCAGACAGTTGCTGCGAGAGCGTTCCCTTGTCGTCAAAATGCGTTTTCATCTTGATCGCGGCTGCATCATGAATTGATTTCGACAATGGGCCGAAGGTGTAAAGACAGTCCACCCTGTTTGTTGCGACAGCTTTCCCGACATTGCGGTGCTCCCGGACTGCCGTCGTGCCCAGTTCAAGCATATCTCCCAGCACGGCAATCCTCCGGCCTTTGGTTTTCATTTTGCGGAGGGTTGAGAGCGCTGCAAGAACCGAATCCGGATTTGCATTGTAGGTATCGTTCAACACGGTAATGCCGTCCAACCGGAGTACTTCCATACGTTTGCCTGTGGCTGAGAACGATTCCAGCGCTTTCTTGATGTTGGTCGCAGAGACACCGAATTTCAATGCGATTGCAGCCGCGCACAGGGCATTGCGCGCATTCTGTTCTCCGGGGACATTGAGTTGCACGTCGAATACCTTTTTGCCAAGCGGTTTCACGCGCAATTGTGCACAACCTTCCCGATTCAGTCCCAGGACTTTTCCTCTAACCGCCAACCCGGCTGTTCGAAAGCCGTACGAAAACGCCTTGTCTGCTTTTGCCCGCTTCGACTGCCGCACAATGTGTGCATCATCCTTATTCACGAACATTGTCCCTTTGTTCAGACGGAGCCATTCAAATAATTCTCCCTCCGCTTTGGCTACACCCTCGACGTTTTCAAAAAACTCCAGATGCTCACGTCCGATATTTGTAATGACACCGTGCGTTGGCGCAAGTATGCGGCACAGGTATTCGAGCTCGCCGAAATGATTCGTGCCGATCTCAACAACCGCCATGTCGTGTTTCTGTTCGAGCTTAAACAGCGTCTGCGGGACACCAAGGTGATTGTTCAGGTTTCCTTCGGTACTCAAGACGTTGTACTTGGTCCCCAAGACGGCTGCCATCATGTTTTTTGTCGTCGTCTTGCCATTGCTTCCCGCCACTGCGATGACCGGGATGTCGAATTTTTCCCGGTACCTGGATGCCAAATCTCCCAATGCGGTAACAGTATTTTCGACCACGAGCCTCGGAATGCTCACGCTGACCAGCATGGCGGCGTTAGAATCTGCCCACTTCTGATCAACCACGACGACAGCTGCACCTGAACTGATCGCGCGTGTCACAAAGTCATGGCCGTCGAACTTCTCGCCGCGAATCGCGAAGAATATGTTGCCGGGCTGCGTGCTGCGGCTGTCGGTGGAAACACCTGTTATCGGGATGTTGGAATTCCCGCCCAAACCCAGTGTTCGCAGGTGCCGAATCTTCAGTATGTCTGTCTCTGCAAGTTTCATCGCGTGGCCGGTTCTAGGCCGCTTTCAATGCAAGTTCTTCGACGATTTCCCGGTCACTGAAGTGTATCTTTGTCGTGCCGAGTACCTGGTAGTCTTCGTGGCCTTTTCCGGCGATCAGAACAACATCACCCGACTTGGCGCGCTGAACGGCTTTCTGGATGGCCGTCCTTCTGTCGACCTCGCGGATGTAGGCGCATCCTTCCGGCATTCCGTCGATAATGTCCTCGAGGATTCTTTCCGGATCTTCGGTCCTTGGATTATCCGACGTGACCACAACGACATCGCTCAGTTCGGCAGCAATCTTTCCCATCAGAGGCCGTTTGGTTTTGTCCCGATCACCCCCCGCGCCGAAGACCGTGATGATCGTGCCGCGATTCTGCTTCGGCAAGACGTCGTGGATTGTCCGAAGACATTTTTCCAGTGCATCGGGTGTGTGAGCGTAGTCAATAATGGCTGTCCAGCCTTTTGCAGATCTGACTTTTTCAAACCTGCCACGAACGCTCGCAACGTTTTCAATTCCACGCCGGATGACATCGCCTGGAATCCCCAGCGCCACTCCTGCCCCGTATGCTGCGAGCATATTGTAGACATTGAATCGCCCGACCAGGGGGGACGAAACCGTGCTCGTCTCATTCTTTTTCACGACCTCGAAGGATGTCCGCTCGATACGCAGGTTGACATTGATGGCCTGAAGATCGGCCGCCTGCTGGATGCTGTATGTCAATTTCGCCGCCGCACTCGATGCCACGATTTTCTTTCCCCACGGATCGTCAGCGTTAACCACCGCGTGCGCGTTTGGTTTGAGCGAGTCGAACAGAATCTTCTTGGCCTCCGCATACGCTTCCATCGTACCGTGATAGTCCAGATGGTCCTGCGTCAGATTGGTGAACACGGCGGCGTCAAAATCCAACCCGAAGACACGGGACTGACTAAGCGCATGCGAGGACACTTCCATCGCGACGGCGGAACATCCTTTGGCAAGCATCGTCGAGAATAATTCGTTCAGCTCAAGCGATTC
>Ga0315286_10000221_pt1 | contig 44433 bp, 33 predicted proteins | sample YL17G10_0_MG_FD_205038 | JGI IMG/M metagenome (GOLD analysis project Ga0315286, IMG submission 205038) | Sediment microbial communities from Yellowstone Lake, YNP, Wyoming, USA - YL17G10_0 | ecosystem: Environmental > Aquatic > Freshwater > Lake > Sediment | place: USA: Wyoming | collected...
TCGTCGCGCACTGGGTCCCGACGGACATCACGGGTACCTTCAGCTTCCACGCGACTCCCTTCGCGGTGTCGATTGCTTTTCCACCGCCGACGCCCACGACGAAGTGCGCCTTCATGTGCTTGCCCTCGTCGGCGAGTTTGTTGATCGTGTCGTGGGTGCACTCCTTGACGGAGTCGTTCCACCCGACCACTTCGATGCCGTTCGATGACAGCGATTTCTTGATCCTGTCGCCCGCGGCCTGGAGCCCCGTGTGGCCTCCGACGACGTACGCCTTGTCTCCAAAAGTGAGCGCTTTCTGCCCCAGGTGGTAGATCGCACCCTTTCCCTGGAGATAGAGTGAAGGCGTGACCATCTTTCTGATTGCGATTGGCTTCATGAGATGTCCTAACTCCTTTGAGCTCCTAGAATACCGCATTAGTGCAACTGTTGCGAGATATAAAAAACAAGTTGATTACCAATGGATGCGATTCACTCCATGACCGAGAGGCAAATCCCTTGGAAAAGAAACCTAGCTGCTCGTGCTCGGAGCCGAGCTCGCTCAAGGCGAGCACGAGGAAGAAGTACGACGATCAATGGGGCGACCAGAGCGAGAAGGCCGCCTCCGACAGACGCAAGTCGCTGTCCATGGTCGCCGACCCGTTGCTATGCATGGTGCATCCGCTCTCGAACAAGGTGGTGGCGGATCTTGGCATCGGGACTGGGAGCCTCGCCTTCAGGGCGCTCGAGCTCTGCCCTCCTAAGATGTTGATAGGGATCGATTTCTCGTCCGCAGGTCTGTGCGTGTCTCGAAGCATATCGAGGCACACGAGGTTCAGGGACATGGATGTGGAGCTGGTCCGGGCCGACCTCGAACGCATACCCCTGGCCAGCAGGTCGGTAGATGTCGTGCTGAGCCAGGCCACCATCAACCTGCTGCCCGACAAGGCCACTGCGATGAAGGAGATAGCGCGCATAGCCAAAACTGGCGCTAGGATCGCAATCTCGGACGCCTTCAAGACGACTGCGTGTTCGGACCAGGGCTCGTGGGAGCAGTGCGTCGCCGGAGCCGTGACGGTCAGTGAGTTCTCGACGCTCGCTTTGGACGCGGGGCTCATCATCTCGGGTCAAGTGGACCTCACACAGCAGGCCCGAATGCTCGTCAGCGCCAAGCGTTGGGATTGGCCTGAGTTCTTGGAGAATAATATGGACTACAGAGGGTTCCTGATGCTGAGAGCCTAGCCTTAGAGCCATACCTAGTGAGAAGCCTGATGTACTTGGGTTGGCAACCTCGATTCCAGCAGTATCTCTGTCTGTGGAGGAATGAAGTTGTTTTCCTGCGCAGGAAGTAATATACAGGCAACGCACGTTACTGGTTTGCCTGGGAACTGGACCAGGCTTTGGGGGGATTGGACATGAGTCCTCAGAAGTCTGTTTTTCCGATAGCAGTAATATCAGCGATGATTGCAGCCATTGCCGTTGCCATCTTGTTGATCGGCTCGGTGGCGTGCGTCTTTGTGCTTGCGCCAGAAGACAAGCTGGAGGCTGTGATTTCTCCAGATCCTGTCAATGTCAACGCTGGAGCCTACAAGGTGCTCTCCGTCGAGGTGAAGTTGAATGGAATCGTGCTTGCAGCAGACGACCCTGACCTTGACTTCCTCTGGTCTGTCGCCCCGCCAACTATGGGTTCGTTCAATCTCCGTGCCGTGGCCAGTGTCAATTTCACGGCAGGGAAAGTGGGCGGAGATGGCACCATATCGTGCAAGGTGACCTACAAGGTAGAGACCGAGGTCACGGCTGAGGCCGTCCTTAAGGTCAACCCGCCCACCCTCGACTCGGTTGTCATCAATCCATCGACAAAGACCTTGATACCGAATCAAGGCTTCGTGTTCAACGCCACCGCACTGAGCAGCGTGTCAACGACCCTCACAGGTGTGACTTTCAGCTGGTCCGTGACGGGATTGGCAGCCGGTCAATACACCCTCAACGCGACAACTACATCGTCAGTCAACTTCACAGGCTTGGTCGTTGGCCAAGCCAACCTGACAGCGCAGACCACCTACAACGGCTTGACGAAGTCCGGTACGGCCAACATCACGGTAGTGAGCACTTTGCCTGTCAGATCAGTAGATTACCGCTACTACGATTTCTTCAAGGTGCCATTCGGCGAGTGGTGGAGTATGCGATGGAGTGTGAAGCACGACCATCAGGTCATATCCAACACATACCCAACTATGTTCTACTGGTACAGCCAGCCGCCAGGGAACATTTGGATCTACTCAGATATGATGCTCGATGTCAAGGGTAGGAACATGAGCGAGATCAACATGAACAGCCGCCCTGAGTTTCTGCCGTTCCTCGGAACTGCCAGGGGCGGCAATGCCACCATTGACTGGTTCATGCAGTACCTGACAAAGGCTGAGATGGAGAGATATCCAGAAGCTACCAAAGCATGGCTGGATGGCTGGGTGATTTCGCTCAACGGTACGACGACTATGGACAAGCAGGCCGCGATGGCCGTCCTGGATGTCACTTCGGAGGGCTTTGACGACTTCGCGACCTGGTGGGCCGCCCATAAGGGCGACGTTGAGCAAGCCTACTCCATTTGGCTGATGAACGAGGGCTGCAAGAGGCTCGACATCTACAACATGTGTGAGTATTCCTTGACGCCCTTGACATTCGACCTATCCGCTCAGAAAGTGGCGGACAAGATCGTGTTGTCGTACGACATAGTCAGCTGGGGCATGGAAGCGATGATGACCCGGTGGCTCCACGAGGCATTCACTCCAACAGAGCACTACTTCGAGAACTTCAGCATGCATGCCAAGATAGGGCCAGAGATGGCGGATATCAACATAACCACAGCGGTTCAGTACGGTATCTACGCATGCGAGACAACGGTAGTGCCTGAGGGCAAGACTCACGGCGATCCATGCTGGACATTTGTGCTCCATCCGCAGGACCGCATCAAGCCGAGCATCGGTCACCCGAAGTCGGACTTCGCTCCGTATGTATATGATCCTAATCCGGGTACGCCGGGCAACCGTTTCACGTACGACAACACCGCACCTGGCAGCTTGTGGTACGGCAAGAAGATGCCGTACGACTATGCACCCGGGCCCCACAACCTCTCTGGGAACGAGACGCTGCGGATTGAATTCCCGACCGGGGCGCAACTGTTCAAGGAGCAGGCGTACTATCCGAACGGCACGCCAATCCTTGATAAGGAGATCAACCAGAGGATTCTGAACACGACCGCGAACATGACCTTCAACTATGCGGAGCCGATGATGTCGGACAACCCGGAGCTCAGTCCTGGATCAGTGTCGGTCGACAACGTCGGTGGGGTTCTGACCTTCACAGGACCGAGCGATATGTGGACTTGGTCGAAGGACCAGACGAAGCATTCGTTCTTGGCGGATGAATGGGACAGGCTAGGAATAATCCCGTACGGCATACCGTATGTGGAGTTCAGCGTGTCGTCTGGCACATCCCCGCCGATCGCAGATGCGGGGCTGGATCAGAGGGCGCTCGTGGGTGACACCGTTACTTTTGACGGATCTGCCTCCTGGGACGATGTGCGAATCGTGAATTACACATGGGAGTTCTTGTACAACGGCAGCTTAAAGCAGCTTTACGGCGTGAGCCCGACGTTCGAGTTCTGGACAGAGGGCGTCTACGACGTGACGTTGACCGTTCGAGACGAGGCGAACCAGACCAGCTCTGCGGTAGTCTGGATAACTGTCGAGGTGGAGATACCGGAGTTACCAATCGTCTGGATGCCGGTCGCGGGCATGCTAGCAGTCTTCCTGCTGACCGGGATATCCAGACGCCGGGGACGTCCGAAACGGGAATAGCCATCGGCACGTGAGGCCGAAACCGGAACCGTCGGCCGGGCCTCCGAGATCACGACCGGTTCTCGGCGGCGCGGTAGCGGTCGAGTTCGTAGCTTTCATTCGGCCTCTCCCTCGCGTTCAGCGCGCGCTGTATGAATTGTCCGCAGTTGCTCCCGATGCGGTTCTCCTCGAGCTCGCCTATGCTCAGGACGACATCGAACCCCTCTCGTCTGAAGGGCTCTACAATCCGATCCGATGTGCGTCTGTCGTGAGGGTCTATCGCAGACCTGAGCGATTCCTCGTGTCCGCGTACTGTCGGATTCAGAGGTGTCAGCTTGATCATGAAGAGTGAAGGGTCGAAGTGTTCCCGGAGCAGTCCAGCATCGATGGGGTACCCGACCGCTGGGGCGAAGTTGAGGGTGACCTTCTTGTCGCCGTCGTCGGGCTTCGCGAACCTCGCGCCGTACGCTGCGATCTCCCCAAGCGACCACTTCTTGGTCGGAATGAGTTCATCCCTCTTAGTAATGTCAGTCGTGTGTATGGAGAACTGCAGCTGGAATCTGCCGTGGGCGTAATGCCGTTCTTTGACCGCTATCAGTTTCTCGAAGAACTCCCGTGCTGGCTTGGTGCTTGGCGCCACCGTAGACATCGAGACCTGGAGTCCGGGCGCGTCATACATCCGGGGAAGACGGTCCATCGCGTCGAGCACCGCGGGGTTCAGGGAAGGCTCTCCCATCCTTGCGAATTGTATCTTGAACTTCTTGGTCGGGACTCGACCATCAGGAAATCGCAGACGGACCATATGGTCTATCTGCGCGAGAATCTCATCGGCGGTCAGCCGTCCCGCGAACTCCCCTCCAGCGTCGCACATCCTGCATCTTATCGGACATCCGAACATGGAAGAGACGATGAGCACCCATTTCTGCTCGCGCGGGATCGGCGGCTGCACGGACTCGACGAATTCCACCATGAATCGCTTGGAGTCGGGTAGAGCCCCCTCGTCTTCGCGCATCTGTGCCACGTAGACCTTGGCGATGGCGTCGCTTCCGTATTCCGAGATTATCCTCATTCCCTCTTTCCCCCCTTGATGTACCTCTCAGCGAGCATCGCGGCCAGAATCCCATCACCTACTGCAATCCCGGTCTGGCGACAGCTCTCTCGCACCGCATCCCCGACCAAGAACAGACCCGGTACGTTTGTCATCGGAGGTCCTTCTCTCGCGACGGAGGCTCCCAGGTCCGAGTCCCTGAGCAGCTCGAGGTTCGGTTCCCTGCCACAGGCCACGAGGACGTAGTCTCCCACGAGTTCTACCAACTTCCTGTCGTGGCTGCAGCTCAGGACAACACGGCCCCTGCGTTCGCTCACGCTCTTCGGGACGAAGCCGATTCGAACCTCGATTCCCGCTTGTTCAGCTCTCGCTTGCAGAAGTGTAAGACACCTCGGAGGCGATCTTGTGAGAATTGTCACCTTGCAACCATTGCCTCGCAGATTCAAGCCGTAGTCGAATGCCGCGTCTCCACCTCCAACGACCAGTACCAGCGAACGCCTGAGTCCAGCGCGCGGGATCGAGTCAATCCCATAGAACAGTCTCTTACCAGGTAGAGCTGACAGACCTTTCAATCTGATTGACTTTGAGCGCGTCCCTGTCGCGACGATGAGCGTCTTAGAAGCTCGCTCTTTTCTGTCCGTCTTGATTACAAACTTCCCCTTTCTGAGGCTTATCCTTTCAGCTCGTTCCTTCGCAATCGTGACGCCGACATCTCGAGCCTGTTTGACCATCAGGGCGGCCATATCGGCGCCCCTGATCCCGCCCGGAAAGCCCGGGTAGTTCTCCACCAGGTTTGCCTCACGCAGCAGTCCCCCAGGCTCGCCCATCTCAAGCAATAGTGGGGATAAACCCGCTCGCTGAAGGTAGATCGCTGCTGCCATTCCCGCTGGTCCAGCGCCAACGACGATGGCTTGCCTCACTTCACCCACTTCAGCACCTCCTCCGTTGTCACTGGTATCGCGAAACCGTCTGCGAGAGTCCTAAGGCTCGCTGTGTGCAGGTCTTCGCTCTTGGAGGCGGTGCCGTCGATTACGATGAACACATCGAAGTCGCGCATGAACGCATCCCTTGCGGTTGTCTCGCAGCAGAGGTGAGTCATCACTCCAGTTATCAGGATCCTCTCAATCCCGAGACTCCTCAACCTGCCTTCTAGATCTGTGCCAACGAATGCACTGTACCGCGATTTCCGCAGGACATGCTCGCCGGGTCCAGGGGCGAGCGCGGGCGCGATCTGTGAGAGAAGGTCGTCTTCGTAAAGCACGTCTTTCCACCATCTCTTCATGGAGCTAGCCGGGGCGCCCCTGGAGTTCGCGTGCCTGGTGAAGATCACTGGCAGGTTACTGCCTCGGTATGCTTCGAGAATGCTCGTGACATTGCCGACTATCTCTGTGGCGGCAGGGATGAATGCGTGGGAATCGCTCTCGAGGAAATACCGTTGCATGTCGATGACGAGCAGAGCGGACCTCTCCGAGGAGAAAGCGTGTGTGCTGCTCCGATGGTCGCTCAGGTAGGGCTGAACTATCCGTTGCCATTCCTTCGTTTTCTTCTTAGTGACATCGGCAGTCATTTGACCCAGCCTCACGAGGGTCGTTTCCTGGATTGGGAGGCTGGAAACGCCAAAACAGTGCCTCTATCAGCGACGCGAATGAGCAATCCACTATTGAATCTTTGCGAATTCATAGATCGTATTCCAGATCGGGATTCACGTATCGTTTTGGTGACAATCCCTTCATTCGACAACTAGATTGAATCAAATTAGTGGGCGTAGCAGGCCCGTCATGATTCAGTACATAGATGTACAATTAGGTTATTAATAGTACATCAAGCATCATCTTTGACATGATGTCCCCTAGGAGGGATCTACTTTGGGCAAAGTGACGGCGTGAACGCTTCAAGCACTCCTAGCTCGAACCTTCCCACGAGCGTCTCCATCGAGGATTCCTGCAAGATGGATCCGGTTTCAGTTTTCGCGTCCCTGAGGGAGCAGTTCCCTGGTGAATGTTTCCTTCTCGAGTCCGTCGAGGGCCCTATGAAGGTCGCCAGGTACTCCTTCATCGGTGTCGAACCGATTTCTGTCTTCCGTTCCAAGGGCAGCAAGATCGACGTCGATGGAGAGATCAGGAGCACGAATGATCCCTATGGAGCTCTGAGGAACCATTTCAGGTCCTTCGGCTGCGGCGCGTCCGACCTTGCACCTTTCTCGGGAGGCATCGTTGGCTATGTTGGCTACGGAATGGTCAGCCACTTCGACGGCGTTCGCGAGCCGGAGACAGTGGATGACGGAGCACCAGACCTCTACTTCGTCCTCCCGAAGCACCTCGTGTGCGTTGACCATTTGAACTCCCGCACTTTTCTCATCTCCCACGGCCAGCTCAACGACCTCAGAGAGGCCTTGGCAAAAGTACGCTCAATAGGTCAACCGACTCTGGAAGTCGGTGATGGCCGATCGAACACCTCTGAAGCGGCCTACTGCAGAATGGTCCTTGATGCGAAGGAGCACATCCTGGATGGAGACATTTTTCAGGTGGTCCTCTCCCGCAAGACCGATTTCAAGGTTACCGGGGATCCACTAGGGATGTACTCGGTCCTCAGGTCGATAAACCCCTCCCCCTACATGTTCTTCCTTGACTTCGATCGCCTGCAGTTCCTGGGCTCGTCACCAGAGATGCTCGTCCGTCTGGAGGGGACGAAGCTCACGACGCGGCCTCTTGCTGGTACAAGGCCTCGTTCCCCTGACATCGAGGAGGACGAGAAGCTCAAGGTCGAGCTGCTTTTGGATGAGAAGGAGAGAGCAGAGCACGTGATGCTCGTGGACCTTCATAGGAACGACATGGGCAGGGTGTCCAGGTTCGGCAGCGTCAAGGTCACCGAGCTGATGTCCGTCGAGAAGTATTCCCACGTCCAGCACATAGTGAGCAATATCGAGAGCGTCATCAAGCCCGACAGCGACTCTTTCGACGCCCTCAGGGCTTGTTTCCCTGCGGGCACCGTTACGGGGGCTCCGAAGATTCGCGCGATGGAGATTATCGGCGAGCTAGAGCAGGTTCCCAGAGGACCCTATGGCGGAGCGGTAGGTTACTTTGATTTCACAGGGAACATGGACTTCGCCATCGCCATCAGGTCGATAGTGGTATCGGGCAGCAAGGCGAGCATCCAGGCGGGCGCGGGCATCGTTGCGGATTCCGTGCCAGAGAAGGAGTTCATGGAGACAGAGCACAAGATGGGGGCGATGCTCCGCGCGTTGTCTGGCAGCAGAGGAGGCAGCCGATGACCAAGATACTCATCATAGACAACTACGACTCATTCGTGTACAATATCGCCCAGTACCTCGGCGAGCTCGGTTCCGAGGTCCACGTCGTGAGGAACGATTCGCCCGCGCTGGACCAGCACATCGGCAAGGTGGATGGCTATGTCGTATCGCCTGGTCCTGGGCACCCAAAGGACTCGAAGCGGAGCCTCGAGATTCTGTCGAACAACGGCTTCGGCAGGCCCGTGCTCGGGGTCTGCCTGGGACACCAGGCGATCGCCCTGGTCAATGGCGGCTCGGTGATCAGATCCGGCCAGGTCGTCCACGGCAAGGTCAGCAAGATATCGCACAACGGTGACCCTTTGTTCGAGGGAATCCCTTCGCCGTTCACGGCGACTCGTTATCATTCTCTCCTGGTGAGTCGGGAACGTCTTCCAGGTTCTATCGAAATCCTTGCCACGACCGAAGGTGGTGAGATCATGGCGCTCAAGGTGAGGGACATGGAAGTGTACGGCGTCCAGTTCCATCCTGAGTCCGTCATGACGTCCCACGGCAAGGTCCTGCTGTCTAACTTCCTCAGGATGTGTGAACGATGATCCAGGATGCCATAAGGAAGGCGGTCGACGGCGATGACCTGACCGTCGAAGAATCAAGGTCCGTGATGACGGACTTGATATCCGGCGTTGCGACGCAAGCTCAGATAGCATCGTTTGCCACGGCTATGCGGATGAAGGGTGAGACAGAGCAGGAACTCTTGGGTTTCGCGCTCGCAATGCGTGAGAGGGCAGAGAGGATAGAGGCTCCTGAAGGAGCGGTGGACCTCTGCGGGACCGGAGGAGATGGCTTCAATACTTTCAATATCAGCACTGTCTCATCGTTCGTGGTGGCCGCGGCGGGGGTTCCCGTCGCGAAGCACGGGAACAGAGCAGTCTCAAGCAGATCGGGTTCGGCGGACGTCCTCTCGGCTCTCGGAGTTGTCGTGGACATGGAACCCGTGCATGTTCGGAGATGCCTCGACGAAGTGGGTCTGTGTTTCATGTTCGCTCCGATCTTCCACCCTTCTATGAAGCAAGTCTCCGCCGCAAGGAAGGAGATGGGCCTGAGGACTTTCTTCAACATTCTGGGCCCGATGACCAATCCCGCGGGTGTGCGGAACCAGTTGATCGGAGTGTACGATCCAGAGTTGGCTCCGACGATGGCGAAGGTCCTCCTCGACTTGGGGACATCTCACGCGATGCTCGTCAACGGATCGGGAATGGACGAGATCACCACTCTCGGAACAACGAGGGTGGTCGAAGCGACGAGCGGTGACAACCACACCATTGTGGAATACGAGCTTTCTCCGGAGATGTTCGGGTTGGATGTCGCATGCCCAGAGGATATCAAGGGTGGGGACCCTCGGGAGAATGCCAGGACGATGTTGTCAGTCCTCAAGGGACAGCCGTCACCAAGGTCGGACATAGTCGCCCTCAACGCTGGTGCCGCGCTATACGTCTCGGGGAGAGCCCACACAATCCACGAAGGCCTGGACATCGCTCGCGATATCCTTCGGAACGGCAGGGCGATGACCAAGCTAGAGGACTTCGCCCGAACGATGCGCAACCTCGAGCTCGAAAGACAGATGAGCCAGAACGCTGTCGGACTATGCGAGAGAAGGCTTCTCCCAGAGACCGTCGCTGGCAGGGCGGGCGAGATTGCTTCTGCTCTCACGAGGCGCATAGTCAGACAAGACGGCGGGGCAGGAGCGCTCGCCGTTCTCGACAAGGATGTCATCGAACGACCGAACATGCTCTCGGTGATACTGCTCAGGAGGACGCTGACCCTCCTCACGAGCGGGGTGCCCGAGGTCCAGATAGTTCCCCACCAACACAAGTCATTGTCCCAGGCGATAATGTCATCTGAGGGCCTAGCATTGATTGCGGAATACAAACCATCTTCCCCATCAGCTCCGCCATTGCTCATTCCGCCGGACCCCGAGCGCGTGTTGCACGTCTACGATGCGTCAGGAGTCCGCGGACTATCCGTCCTGGTCGAGCCGGACTACTTCCTGGGCGGTCCGGAACTGTTCTCTTTCTTCAGGGCGAGGTCTTCCCTTCCGATGCTCTTCAAAGACTTCGTGGTGCGCCCTGAGCAAATCGAGTTGGCTTCTCGGATAGGTGCGGACGCCGTGCTTCTGATCGCCAAAGCCTTAACGCCCAAAGCGCTCGGAGAGTTCGCAGAGGCCTGCATATCCAGCAACATTGAACCGTTGGTGGAGCTCTATGACGAGCAAGACCTCGCGAAGCTGGTCTCATCGGGATGCATGGATTCAGTCAAGATGGTGGGAGTCAACAGCAGAGACCTGAGATCTCTCAAGACTAGTCTTGGTGCCTTGGAGACTCTGAGGAGGGCAATACCCGACGACAAGGTGACGATAGCCGAGAGCGGGCTGCGGTCGCATGAAGACATTTCTCTGGTCAGTGGATTCGACGCCGTCCTTGTGGGTTCCGCGTTCATGCAGACGGAAGATCTGGAGCGCAAGGTCTCGGAGATCGCAGGAGCGTGCAGAGGGGTGACCAGGTGAAGGTCAAGATATGCGGCGTGACGAACCTCTCTGATGCGGTCATGTGCGAAGACATGGGAGCAGATGCGGTTGGGTTCGTTCACTTCCCAGGAAGGCTCCGGAGCATCCCTCTTGGGTTGATCTCTGAGATATGCTCGACCATGGGTCCCATGACCACAAAGGTCCTGGTCTGTGCTCCTTCCGGGCAGGATCATGCCGTTGAGTTGGCAAGCAGTTGCGGGGTCGACGCCATCCAGCTTTACACCATGAGCCCCGAGCAGCTGAACGATATCAGGGAGACCGGGGTGAAGGTCATGCGCGTGATAAGGCCGGATAGGGCTCTAGCGCTTGAGTTCGTTGATTCCGTGGATGCGCTTGTGTTCGAGGGTGGAGAGCCTGGCATGGGGACACCCTACGACTACTCCAGTATTCCAGTGGATTGTTGTCCTAGGGCAATCATTGCGGGCGGCCTCAATCCAACGAACCTCAGTTTGGCAAAGGCCCTGCGCCCCTATGCCCTGGATGTGTCGAGCGGCGTCGAGCGCTCTCCTGGCAAGAAAGATCCCGATATGGTCTACGAATTCGTGAGGAGGTGCAAGGAATGAGACGCAAAGGTTACTTCGGCCTCTACGGTGGATTCTACGTCCCTGAGATACTCGTGACCGCCTTGGACCAGCTGGCGAACGAATACGCTCGTCTTCGAAGAGACAGCGCATTCAATGATGAACTCAGTCATCTTCTGAGGACATATGCCGGCCGGCCGACCCCTCTCTACGAGTGCAAGAGGTTGAGTGAGAGAGCGGGTGGAGCAAGGTTGTTCCTCAAGAGGGAGGATCTTGCGCACACGGGCTCGCATAAGATCAACAATGCCCTCGGCCAGGTTCTGCTGGCCCGTTCGATGGGCAAGAGAAGGGTGATCGCTGAAACCGGTGCGGGACAGCACGGGGTCGCGACTGCCACTGCATGCGCCCTTCTCGGAATCGAGTGCGAAATATTCATGGGAGAAGTCGATGTCGCGAGGCAGAAGCTGAACTGCTATCGAATGGAACTCCTCGGTGCAAAGGTCAACCCTGTGAAGACCGGGTCGAGAACCCTGAAGGATGCGATAAACGAAGCGCTGAGAGACTACGCGGCGACCAGCGATCACACACACTATGTCATTGGGAGCGTCGTGGGCCCTCACCCGTATCCAACGATCGTTAGGGACTTCCAGTCAATCATCGGGCGCGAGGCGAAATCACAGATACGCCGAGCAATCGGCAAGCTTCCGGACGCGTTGGTGGCCTGCGTCGGGGGAGGGAGCAACTCGATCGGCCTATTCCATCCGTTCATAAGAGACAAGCGGGTTGCGATGTATGGTGTCGAAGCCGGCGGGGAAGGTATCGGAAGCGGCAGGCACTCCGCGAGCGTTGTTGCCGGATCCGATGGTGTGCTGCACGGCTTCAGGACGCTCGTTCTGCAAGACCACGAAGGGCAGATCTCAGAGACTCATTCCATCGCTGCGGGGCTCGACTACCCGGCTGTGGGTCCAGAGCACGCCTTCCTCAATGACGAAGGTCGCGTCAAGTACACCGCAGTCAACGATCAGGACGCCCTTTCGGCGTTCCATCTGCTCTCCGAAACAGAAGGGATCATACCAGCGCTTGAGAGCGCTCATGCGATCGCTCACGCCGTCCGCCTTGCCAAGACCATGGAAAAGGACCAGACGATCATCGTCAACCTGTCAGGCAGGGGAGACAAGGACGTGAACCAAGTGGCCGAGCTGGAGGGGCGGTTATGAGCCGGATATCTGAGAGGTTTGAAAGCCTTCGGCGAAAAGGATCAGGAGCGTTCATACCGTATGTCTGCGCTGGGGACCCGGATTGCGATTTCACCCTGCGACAGATTGAGAGGCTCGCCAAGGCGAGTGCTGACATTTTCGAGATAGGACTACCGTTCTCGGATCCTATTGCCGACGGCCCAGTCATCCAAGGGGCGATGAACCGATCTCTTTCATCGGGGTTCAGGACGAAGGACGTGTTCGGCTTGATATCGTCTTCGAGGATGCGCAGGATCGATCAACCCATCGTTGTTATGACTTACTACAATCCGGTGCTGCGATTCGGGGTCGCGTCATTCTGCAAGAGATTGGCGGAAGCCGGAGGCGACGGTATGCTCGTCGTTGACCTGCCACCGGAGGAATCGAAGGAGCTGGATGGCGCTGCACGGGCCAACGGCCTCGATGTTGTCAGACTGGTTGCGCCTTCGACTGCAGATTCCAGGCTCGATTTCATTCTATCAAGAGCCTCAGGATTCGTTTACGCGGTATCGACTGCTGGGACCACGGGCGCAAGGGTTCAGTTACCCGCATCGGCAGAAAGGCTCTTGGGTAGGGTCACGGCCAGAAGCAGGATTCCAGTGGTTCTAGGATTCGGGGTGTCGAGTCCAAGCCACGTCAGAGCTGCTCTATCCATGGGCGCTTCTGGGATCGTGGAGGGATCGAGATTGATATCGATCTACTCGGACAGTCTCAATGACAAGGACAAAGCCCTCGACCTGATCGAGAGACATGCCAAGGAGATGAAGACCGCCACTCTACTCCCCGAACGGCACAACGGTTAAGTTTTCAGAGCGTGTGGAAGGTACCAGGGTTGGAGAGGACTCATGCCAATCGAGCGCTTGCCCGCTGAGGTCGAGAAGGATGTGCACGCGTGCCTTCAGTGCGGGTACTGCAACTTCGTGTGTCCGATTCAGCTGAACCCAGACAGAGGCTGGGAGTCTTGGCGCGTGCGCGGGAAGATGTATCATCTAAAGAGATACGCTCACCCGGGCACGTTCGGCAGGCTCACGGGCGATCGTCCGAGAATCACTCCGGAGTTCGTCGAGAGGATCTACAACTGCACCGCCTGCGGTTATTGCCAGCACGTTTGTCATGCTGGCATCAAGTTCAACGACCGTTGGGAACAGGTCAAGGAGTGGTTCGTCAAGACGGGCGTTGGTCCTTTGGACAGGCACAAGGCCTTGAGGACGAGGGTGATCGCGAAGCACAACCCGTACGACGAACCGCATGAGAACAGGGAGAGCTGGATCCCGAAGACGGCGAAGCGGTCGAAGAATCCCGAGGTGCTGTATTTCACAGGCTGCACGGCGAGCTACAGGCAGCAGAAGATCGCGCAGGACGCTACGAGGGTACTGGACGCCGCCGGGATCGAATACGACATACTGGGAAAGGACGAATGGTGTTGCGGGTCCCCTTTGATCAGGACAGGACAGACGGACATAGTCACGGACGAGAAGGACGGCCTCGTGAAGCACAACCTGAGGGAGTTCGAGAAGAGGAACATCAGCACGGTCGTCACCGCGTGCGCCGGCTGCTTCATGACGCTCAAACACAACTACCCAATCTATGCTGGCAAACTCGATTTCAAGCTGTTCCATCTGACGCAGTTCATAGACCAGCTCATCTCCGACAAGAAGCTCGTGCTCAAGAAACCACTGCCGAAGAAGGTGGCGTACCACGATCCGTGCCATATAGGCCGTCACCATGGAATATTCGAGGAGCCCAGACGGATACTCAAGGCGTTCCCGAAGTCCAAGTACATGGAACTCCCGCACAACAGGAACGACTCGCAATGCTGCGGCGCAGGCGGAGGCTACAAGATACAGTTCAACGACCGCGCGGAGTACATCGCGTCCCTCAGGGTCAAGGAGGCCCACGATATCGGCGCCGAGATGCTTGTCTCTGCGTGCCCGTTCTGCGTGACCAACCTTACGGGAGGGGCGAAGGTGTCCGGGCTCAAGATGGAGATTGCGGAGCTCGTATCGCTGGTGGCCGATTCTGTGAGCTGAGGCTCCCTTCTGGGAACCTATATATCGTGCACGTGCCCTTTTTCCGACCGTTCCAAATGCGTTCTCTGCCGTTATTCAAGTTCGGGTCCAAGGCGAGGTCCACGAGCTGGGGCATCGCCGTGTGCACCATGTTCATAGTCGCCAGCTTCTCTGTTGCTGGCGGTCTCAGAACCTCGATGGACACGCTGAAGGACAACTTCACTGAGGGCACATTCCTGGCGACGAAGCCCGGAGCCTCGGGACCCGAGTTCTTCAGCGAGATGTCGGTCTACGACGTAGTACGGAATTCCGCATTGGGCATACTCGCGGATGTCGTCGTCGCTCCATACGGGACGCAAGCCATGGCTTTCGCCGTATCCGGTAATCCGAACGCGCTGCCAGAGCAGTTCTATGTCACGGGGACAGACGCCTTGAGGGGAGCCAGGTTCACGTTCGTGGGCAACATAACTCTGCAGGACCAGACCAGCATCGATGTCAGCATAGTCGGCGGATATTCTTCCACCGTGTTCCCGTCCAACTGGCTCCTTTGCAGTGTCGGGACGCTCCAGACGCTCACCGGCCACACGGACATGTTCAACTTCATGGTGGTCAAGGAGCCATCTCCAGCCGACCGGGCCTATCTCGAGGACCGCGGTTTCTCGCTCCAGCCACTGACCAGCATCGTGGAATTCCTGGACTCAGGCGTCCGCGAGATCGAATCCGATGCGTTCTGGGTCCTCATCCCTTCCTCGTTCGTGATCGCCGTCCTCGCGTACGCGTTCATCGGGATCGAGACCTCCGACAGAAGGCACGATATCGGGATCATCAAGACCGTTGGAGCCGGCAGGTGGCGAGTGCTATCATACCTGCTTCTGAACGCTTTGGTGATCAGCGCCTGGGGAGGCCTCGTCGGTGTCGCGCTCGGCGTCGTGCTATCTTACGGCATCTCTACCGTCGCGTCGTCTCTCTTCACGTCGGTCTTCGTGGTCAAGGCGAGCGGGTCCGTCATCCTGATCTCATTTGTCGCGACCGCGGGGGCAGGCCTCGTCGGCGCGCTCGGACCTGCAGTCAAGATGACTCTGACGTCCCCTGTCGACGACCTCAAGGAGGTGACACGATCATCCTGATACGACCGAGGGTGATGATCGTCGTTGCACTTTCCATGCTGATCTTCACCTCGACGGCTTCCATCTTGGCGGGGCTGCAGTCTGCTCCGTCGTCCTTCGCCGCCGGCGAGAGCGTGGTCATATCAGAGTCATCGGCCCCGACCATCTTCTCAAGCCAGGTCGATATGGACATCGTCTCGGCGCTCGATTCATGGTCCCATCCGGTCAATCTCAGCCCCGAGGTCTTTGCGTTCTCCTCATGGGACGGCAGATCGTTCGTCCTTAGGGGCGTTGATTTGGACCGGTTCAACTCGACGGGCCCGGCCTTCACAAGATTCGCGGTCCTCGGAGACCAATCTCCGAAGGACGAATCCAACGCCATTATCGGGGCGCGCCTGCTCGAACGGCTTCGGATCACGCTGCCGTTCACGATGTCCCTCGTGGGGAGCTACTCGGACAGGCTGGATTTCGTGCGTATAGTCGGCTCGTTCGAGACGCACACCTCGTTGGATGACGAGCTGTTCGTCTCCTTAGAAGTCGCAAGGCATTTGTCCGGCATGCCTGCGGACAAGGCGTCCATCATCAGGGCCAGCACAATCTATCAGAAGGAGCTCAGGGAGCTGCTGTCCCCGGGCCGTGCCAGGTTCGTCCTCTACGACCTCTGGCAGTCAAAGAGCATTGTCGCCTTGAACGATTCTATCCAGGTGACGGTTGGACTTCGCAACTGGGGCAGAGCCACAGGCAATGTCACAGTCACATTCAGTGACATCGACGGCGTCCGGGACCGTGCAGATGTACTTTTGGAGGGGCTCGCATCGACCACTCTTCGCCGGAACTTCTCTTTCAATCAACCCTCAGACGACCAACGCATCCAGGTTTCCCTGAGCGGCGACTTCTCCTTGGACTTGTATGCATTCTTCCGCGTCGTCGAGCCGTTCCTCGTCGTGTCAGCGCGGTCCGTCGCGGTCCTCGGCTCGGAGATCGAAGTCAAGGTGACCGACTTCAGGGGGGAACCCGTCCCGAACGCGACCGTCCAGTTCCAGGCGAAGAGCTCGTTCACGGACTCGAGTGGTCGCACGGCCGTCAACGCGACTCAGGTTGGGTCCTCAGAGCTCACGGCTTCGTATGCAGGTTACGCTCAGGGGTCGGTCGTCGTCCAGGTGCTAGACCCTGCCTCTGTGGTCCAGGCCTTCCTGCCAAGGGTGAGCTCGCTCCGAGTCAGCCCGTCAAGCATCCTTCAATCGGAGGATGCCAAGGGGACTGTCGTGGTCGTGAACGAGGGCAATCTGTCCGGGATCTTCGAGACGAACGTTTACGTGGATGGCACGCGCTACAAGACCCTAAGCGTCTCTCTCGGTCCCCTCGAGAGCGTGATCGAGACGGTCTTCTTGACGGGACAACCGGTGGGCGGGCACGTGGTCCAGGTGGGCTCGTATGCCGAGTCCTTCTACGTGACCCCGTGGTACGCCGACAACAGCGGCCTGGTAAGGCTGATCCTGAGGTATGGAGGGTCGACCTCCGTGTCATCTGCAGGCTCGGTCCCGATATATCAGGCTGCGAAGATTTCCGAGGGCAATGTCGCCGTGACCCTGTTCTCCATCGGGGCGATATCTGCGTTGCTTGCGGGCCTCGCGATCACCGCCGTCTTCTCGAAGGAGGTGAGGGAGAGTAGGCGCAGGTTGGGGGTGCTGAAGACGATAGGGGCCCCGAGGGAAGCGATCAGGCGCATTGTCTTCCCCCAGGCGCTCGAGGCGGGCCTCGGGGGTGCGGCCGTCGGCGTGGCGCTTGGGATCATCATCGTCGACAGGCTCTCCTCATCAGGCACATTCATGCTGTTCGGACACGGGCTCAGGGTCGACATCGACACGACGCTCATGCTGCTGATCATGCTGAGCGCAGTCCTGATCAGCGTTTTCAGCGCCATGGCCTCGACGATGCAAGCCGTTCGTGAGACCACGATCAGCTCGATAAGGTCGCTCGTGGAGGAGCCGTCAGGACAGGTCGAGGTGGACGATCTGCTACGTGACGACTGATTAAGGCGGCGATACCTCGATCCACAAGTGCAGGTTGCCGTACAGGATGGACGACTGAGCGTCCTCCTGGATGTAGAGGTCAAAATCCAGCCTGAAATAGCCGAGCTCTGTGATATGCATGGTCACGGTCTGGTTCCAGGTTTCTCCCTTATTCATTGTCTTCATGAACGTCTGAGTTCCAAAGGCCGGAGTGCCCAGGCCGTAGGCGACGAGCGTGAAGTTCCTGGGGCCGTCCTCCCCGTTTTTCATGTGGAGGATGAAACTGACGTTGGTCCCTTGGGTGAAGCTCGTGTTCTCGGCTATCATGCCCTCGGCGTCCGTCATCGCGAAGTACGTCCGGGAGGGGTACTCGGCCGTTATTATGAGGCCTAGCGAGATCGCCGAGACGGCTAGGGCCGTTGCCAGCATCGCAGCCACAACGATATCCGGTTTCATTTTCTCCGGCTCGCGCTTCGGGAGCTGCTGGTTCTTCTCTCCCCTACCCCTTGTCAAAACGAAAGTCTCTAGGGCGACTGCGGCAAGGGTGAACAGTATCAACGAGGCCCGGGTGGAGTTGGATGTGAGGCCGATAGGTGTGAGCACGAGCATCAAGCCAAGGAATATCACGACCAGTATGCTCAGACCCAGGCTCAGGACGAATTTTGCCTCTGGCGAAGTGCCATTCCAGAAGAACATCCTGACAACTATGAACCCAGGCACGAAGAACATGAACGGGATGCCGAAAGCATAGGCGGCGATGGTGTTCGGGAAGGCGAGCAATGCGACGGTTGCGATCAGCGAGAAGACGATTATCGTCATCCTCTGGCCGTTGTCAGTCCTGACGAATTCGAGGGCTCTGTCATAGTAGCCAGAGGAGATCTCGTCAGCCGGACTCATCCTTCGGTAGAAACGACTCGGGGCTATTAGCGTTTGCGTCGGTTTACTCCCACCGAGCCAGTACCGGGCAAGAAACGCCAGAAACGCAATTCAGACATAGTCTTTTCACAACGCGTCTCTATCAAGTCAGTACGTCGAGTAGGAATGTTTTTAAACAGTCAATCCAATGTTGAATCCTAATCCAGCTTAGCATGAGGACTCCCGTAGTTGTAAGGGGTGTGCACTGAGATGCCCAAGAAGAAGGAAGTTGTCAAGGAAGAGCCGGTAGAGCCGGAGGTCGCCTGCCCAGTCTGCGGTAAGCCCGTTAGCATGGATGTGAACTCCTGTCCTCACTGTGGTGCAGAGTTCGAGGAGGAGGTCGAAGAGGTCGAGGCAGTTCCTGCCAAGGCGGCCACAGTGGAAGAAGAAGAGACCGCAGAGTGCCCGGTCTGTGGCAAGTCTGTGAGCCTCAACGTGTCCTCTTGCCCGTATTGCGGTGCGGAATTCGAGGAGGACGAGGTCGAAGAGGTCATCGAGGTCGAGGAGCGAGAGGTCCCCGTCAAGGCTACCCCGACGGCACCTCAGAAACCTAAGAGGGCCCCCGAGAAGATCCCGGCTGCGGAAGAGGAATACGTCGAGGACGAGGCAGTGGTCGAGGAGACCCACGCAGGAGAGCCAGTCCCCGCAAGCATAACGGACTTCAGGGTCATCGGGGTTGCGCTCATAATCCTGGGCATAATCGGATCTCAGATCGCGTTCATGATAGATTGGTACTGGTCCTGGGTCCCGCCAATCAAGTCGCACCTGGGAACGTTCGTGGCAATACCCGCAATCATCATCGTCGTCGGTCTCCTTGTGTTCATGCTGATCAAGAAGATGAGCACGGAGGGCAAGAGCTTCCCCAAGATGATGCCGGGAATGTCCCTTTCCTTGTTCATGTTCGGCATCCTGGCCCTCATACTCGTGATGCTCTGGAGCCCGATCAACAACGCGCTCCAGGACTCCAAGGTCGGGGTCGGAGGCGCCTTCGTCGCAATATTGGTCGTCGGCGTGCTCGTGATGTTCATGGGTCAGAAGATGGCTGCGAAGAACGCCGCTTGATGTCGCCCGCAAACCCTTTGTGAAACCCATTCCTCCATTCTATTCTCGTTGTGCATTCGATACTTTCTTTGACACTTTCCCTCACTGCCATGGCTCGCTCCAAGTCTTACGGACTTGGAGACAAATGCTCTCGCTTTCTGGCCAGCACGCGCGCGAGGTCCGGACCAAATAATTATATACTATTATCCCGATATATTGAAGGCGAAAGCCGAAGGGATGGGGCAGCTCAAGCAGTGCGTTCCACGCACAGCGCAATCCACCTCTTCTGCGAAGCAAAAAGGAGTGAAGCAGGATGGAAAGGAAGATCATCGTGATAATGGCCACGCTTGTGGTTGTAGCAGTGCTAGTCGTTGCGTTCGTGATGGTGGCCGCAGGCGGCGGGATAAACCGCTCGGGCGGATTCACCACGCTCTTCGACAAGCTCGAGTACACTGGTGACAAAACATATGGGCAGAACCTAACAGCGCCGGAGAGCTGGCACGTGAACGACAAGAAGGTCGTCAGCGACACTATTGTCGACATGACCTACCGGAAGCAGACTGTCAGCCAGACAACCGTGTACATAACCACCCTCTGGTTCGTGTACCTCGGGACGAAGTGGTCCAATCCATACCAGGGTCACGGCGACAACTTCTATGTTCCCGACAACAGCCACGATGGGTTGATGGAAGTGTCCCACGGCATGTTCTGGATAGAGGTGTCCTCGGCGACGAACCTCTCTGCGCACAACAGCATAGGTGACGTCATATCGCTCGAGACAGTCCTTGAGCGGAACGGGAACAACCAGATTGCGTTCGGCGATTGGTCCCCAAAGAACGTCATCTAGACAGGACCGGCCTCGGACAGTGGTCTGAAACCTCCAAACTCTTTCAATCCAAGTTTTTCAGTTTCCAATGCTCCAATTTCGATGTGCTGGCTGATCCAGGAGGATTATTCGAGCCCGCATTCGGACTATAAGTACCTTGTTGTCACTCTCATTTCGCGAAATGACAACGCAGGGGAAAGGGTATTATAATTCAGGGCGAAATGTTTAACTTATATAATCCAGAGTGCATTCGCGGTTAGGGCTACCGGGCTTTTGTGGGCGGTCATTAGTTCAAGGCTGTTGTGGCGCGAGGGGGGAAAACCTCCCTGAAAGAGCGGTGCCGAAGCGATGCTCTACCAGAGGAAGGATCGTGCCCAGAAGCAGTCATGACGAGCGAGACAGAGAGGACTCTGTACTCAGACCCAGAGGCTTCACTAACGGCCTTCACTTCTGGTCACATGATTCTCGGAGCGGCAAGATCAATGGACTCGGAGGGCAGCAGATCCGCTCTGAAGAGGGTGCCACAAACGGTCGCACAAATGGCCGCACCAACGGCCGTACGAATGGGCGTACCAACGGACGTACAAACGGCCGGACAAACGGGCGTACCAACGGACGTACAAACGGCCGGACAAACGGGCGCACAAATGGACGTACCAATGGCCGGACGAACGGGCGCACAAATGGACGTACCAATGGCCGTACAAACGGGAGGACGAACGGACGCACCAACGGGCGTACCAACGGAAGGACAAATGGCATGCTCTACGGTGCCATCAACGGCATCACTCGGGGCCTCACCAACGGCAACTCGAACGGCTCAACTGGCATCACAAACGGGTTCGTGAACGGTTCGGGAGCCGTCAATGGTTTCCGCCTGTCCTATGAGCAGAGACGGGTCGGGGCCGTCAGGGTGGATTTCCGAAAGCGGCTTCTGATCATCGCGGTCCTAGTGGCAATCGTAGTTGCGATTCCTTATGCCTTGGTATACGCATTCCCTAAGCAGACGGTCGAGATCGACGGCTACTTCATGGACTGGGTGAAGGCTCAGATCTTCAGAGACACTCCAGATTCCAGCAATCCGGACATATCTCTCATTGGCTACGGTGCGAAATCGGACGCCCGCGGGAGTTACTTCTACATAAGAACTGAGGGTACGATCTTCAACGGCAGAGACAACGGAGTCGATGCGTTCTACATATTCATCGACAGGGACAACAATCCCTCGAGTGGGTACTCCGTCCGAGGGCTCGGAGCCGACGTTCTCGTGGTGGCAATGGGGTGGAACAGGACCATGACGATGGCACAGACATACGTGTTCGCCCCCGACGCGAGCAGGCTGGACTTCTCAGGGTTCCAGATCGTATCCGGGGTCCAGGCTGCCAGCTCAAGGGGCGAGCTGGAAATCGCCAGCTCGATTCTGATAAGCGAGAAGTCAAGAATGGCTGTCTGTGCCTCGCACACCAACTTGACGACAGACTGGTCCGACGTGAACTTCCGCACGAGGGGCTCCGCTCTTCAGGTGACGGAGCTCCACAACGCCCAAGCCGTGCTCGCCACCTCTTCTGATCAGCACATCCTCACCTTGAAGATGTCGAGCAAGGGGCCGGTCTCTTACATCGATGAGCTTCGCTTCGACATGCTGGGGAACGTCACCCCTCTGGAAATCGTCGCGAGCGAAGGACCCCAGATACTCGGCACAAGCCAGAGCGGAGTCTTGCTATTCCAGCCATCGCTCAGGGTCGAGGGACAGGAGCGCAGCATCGACATAACCGCCATCCTGCCCGCAGGGCATCTGAGTGGCTCGTTCGGTCTTCAGCTCAACAGGACAATCGGGTTTGGTGTTGACAGCAACGTCACCTGGGTCCTCGATTCCGTTCAGGATGGGGCGAAGGTAGCCTATGTTGGCGCTGCCCCAGCCAGGATTGTTATCGACGGCGCGTTCGGCGACTGGGCGCTTCGAGCACCTATACAGGACCTGGTCGGGGACGCCTATTCAGATAAGGTGAAAGACAATCGGTCTGGCGACGTGGACATCACAACGGTTAAGCTCGCGTCCACTGATGATGTGGCATCGTTCTACATGGCCGTCAACGGCACAATGCTGGGAGGCTCCAGCGTACCCTCCAGCCTCGTAAGATGGGTGCACCCAGGGGCACCCGCAGAGAACGTCACTACCATATCGGAACCGATTTACGGCGCTGACTTTGCGTTCGTGTTCATTGACACCGACGGGAGCCAGGATACAGGTTATGACATCGGCGGCTCCGAGATCTCACTGGCGGTCGTCGGCAAGGGCAACAGCATCCTCTCAAGCAGGGTCTTTAGGTATGTCTCCGGCGTTTGGAACGACTCTGGACCCATCGATGCCGCCATAGACGAGTTCCAGCTGGAGATCAGCGGCCAGTACTCTTCACTAGGCCTGGTCTCCGGGAGGACTTACACGGTGACCTTCGTCGCCCAGGACTGGAGCGGTCGGAAGGACGACATCGGCGTCGCGCTCCCTGCCAGGACTTCGGCCGGGACAAGGGCGTATCCGGGCATCGTGATTAATGAGATTTTTAGCAAGGCCCCGCCGAACTCCCCCAACGATTGGATCGAGCTGTACAATACGGGCACCACGCCGGTCGACATAGGGGGATGGCAGCTTTGGGTCGACGGCGTACTCGTGTACACCTTCCCCTCTGTCACAATCCAGCCAGGGGCATTCTACCTCTCCCCAGGCATCGATTTCGGGAAGGCGATCAGCTTCATACTGACCGACGCTTCGAGCTCCACCGTGGACCAGATCTCTTGCCCCGCCTGGCAGGAGAAATCCTACGGCAGAACCGGCAGCCCACCGTATTCGACCTGGACTGATATGACCCCCACCCCGAACGCGATCAACAATGGTCAGACGCCTATTCCCGAGTTCAGCACCGTTCTATTGCCGGCAGCGATAGTACCAATTATCCTTATGGTCATTCGCCGTTCAGGGATACGAAGAGAGCGATAGAGGAGTAGAGAGGGAAGCTGCATGGCGGTGGAAGACAACTCGAAACCAGGCTCCTCGCATGGGAACGATTACTCCATCGCCACCATGCTCAGGACTTTCTCAGAACCTTCGGAGGCAGACAGGCCCTTCGTGCCGAGGGTGGGCGGGCAGAGGTTCTTCATCCTTCTGTTATACGCCTCCGTGCTCGTGGTGGCATCGATCGAGTTCTTCGCCAGCCAGAGGATATGGTACGGAAGCTGGGATGTCTACAACAGCTACGTGCTCACCGTTACCGGCGTGTTCGTGTTCCTCGGAATGGTCATGCTCCTCTCCTCAAAGCGGAATGCGGTTGACGCGTACACTCTCCCCATACCGAGAGTCGTTCTTGTATCCCTCGGGTTGGTGATGTTCTCCCTGAGCGGTCTCGCGCTCATCTACTGGAACAAGTCCCTCGAGGGCTGGGCGGTCGCGCTCAGCATCGCCATGATCTACGGGTTCCTGATGACGTTGATCGGCGGAAGGGGCTTCGATACCAAGGACACCCTCAGGCTGACGACTTACGCGACTGGCCTCATCATCATGATTCTCGTGCCGGTCCACGAGGCTTTCGGAGTGGCGAGGAGTCCATCGGGCGAGTACCCGTTCACTCTCCTCAACCTCATACTCCTGACCGCAGGGATGTCCCTGGCCCTCATATCCGTCCAGTCGTTCCAGACAAGGGACGGTTTCGTCGGGGCATGGCTCCTAGGCGCCATGGCCATATTCCTGATCGCCTTCCACGAGCAGATAGGCATCGTGGCGTCTGGCAATTACGCACCTTACGATCGCGCGCTCGCGCTAATCGGCGTGACATTCTCGTTTCTTCCTCTGGTGATGTACGTCTGGCGCGAGCGCGTGTACTTCTTTCTATGGAAGAAGCTGAAAACCGCGAACACGCTCATCGAATCTGGTGATTACAAGGAGGCTCTGAAGCAGTCCAACGATGCGATCAGACAATGTTCCAGAGTCGGCATAGAGGACAGGTTCGCCCTCCCGTGGAGCCTTAAGGCCGACGCGTTGTACCGCATGAAGGCGTATGAGAAGGCCAGGGTACACTACGACACCGCGCTCACGATAGACCCAAAGGACAGCACTTCATGGTGCCACATGGGCAACATGTATGCTTTCGAGGGCAAGCAGGAGGCAGCCCTGAAAGCGTTCGACCAGGCGCTGAAGGTAGAGCCGACAAACGGCTATGCATGGAACAACAAGGGCACGGTCTACCAATCCATCGGCATGTTCGAGGACGCGCTCATCTGCTTCGACAAGGCTGCGGGTTACATGCCCGATAGCTTCGATGCGCACATCAACATGGCTAGGCTGTTCTCCAAGCTCGGGCACAGCAACGACGCCCTCTACAACTACCGCGAGGCGCTCGATGCCAGGCCCAATAGTGACGCGGCCCGTGACGGCATCAAGCGGGAGTTCTTCAGGAGCATGTGCCTGGACCAGATAAACGGCTGGGAGCAGCTCGGGATGGACACATCGTACCTCAGGAAGATTCTGGACGAGGACCCTGCGCACTTCGTCAGCCGCTCCAAGGAGTTCTTGAAGAACATCGTGGAGCAGAGGACTCAACTTACTGTCCTGCCGTCCTCAGAGCACGTCGATGTCAACACGGCCATCCAGACCATCCTGAGGGTGACCGAAGGGCCCGGAGTCACTTTGGACAGGATAGAGGAGGCGACGAGCCTAAAGATGCACGACTTGGTCCTGCCGCTCGCTCTCCTGATGGAGACGGACCACGTTCATTTCAAGACCGTGGGTAGGCAGCAGGTGTACGTGTCAAAAGGAAAAGCCCCGGAGAAGCCACCAGAGCCTGTGGTGAAGAAGTCTGCGTCGCCGCACGAGCATGAGAAGAAATCAGCCCATGCTAGACCTGTCAGAGCCCCGATCAAATGCCCGGGATGCGGCCAAGTATTGACAGGCGATGAGACCAAATGCCCCAACTGCGACCTGCCGTTCGAGACCGCCAGCTTCGATTGCCCCATATGCCATGAGGAAGTGCCGTTCTCATCGAGCACCTGTCCGAAATGCGGCGCAGTTTTCAGGGGAGAGGTCGAGGATGCGGTTGCCGGATCAGTCGCCGAACCTCCTTCCGGAGAGGCGCCCAAGGACAAGAAGAAGCGCAGAGGGTGGCCAAGGAGAAAGAAGGCGAAAGCGCCCCCTGCGAAGAAGGAGCCTGCTCCTAAGCCCAAGTCGAAGGAGCATAGGAGGCGTGAGGTCGTCACCATCGAGCCGACCGCGTCCGTACTCATCTTCAAGCGCAGGAAGTGACGCCAATACTCGTCGCTGGCCACTGTCTCCTTCTCCAAAGGTATCTATAGCGACTCTTCCATCCTGTGGCCGGGGGAAGGGGCCAGATGAGAGTCCTTTCATTCATACGCTATTCCTTCGAATCCATTGTCAGGAACAGGCGCAGGTCCCTCTTCGCCATCATAGGCATTGTGCTAGCTCTCTCCCTGATGGCCGGTTCGTGGATCGCGGTCGACTCCTCGGGATATGGACTGCTCAGAGCTGCAGTCGACGAAGTGAAGATCGACTTCGTCGCGACTTCTACTGATCAAGAATTCGCCCTGACCCCATCATATCTGACGCCCCGGATAGAAGCGATCGAGTCCGTGAAAGATGTCGAGCAGGCCGTGCCTGTCGCTAGGTCCACCGGCTGGGTGGTTTCCAACGGGACGGCCGACACCTATGCTCCGATTCCGTCCGGCACCATCCTGTTCCTCACGGCCGAGGGATCGAGGATACTCTCCCTGTACTCGATCAATGACTCTCTGCCATCTCCTGGAACAGCTGCTATCCCCAAGTCCGTTTCCGACGCCCTAAAAATCGGGATCGGAGACAACATAACGGTCTCGTTGTCCAAGAGCGACTACTTTTGGGACGGCGTGAACAACACTTACGTTTATAACATGACCTATCTCAACGTGACGTTCCCGGTTTCCAAGATATGGTATCAGCCAGGCGGCGACGATTACGGCCGGTGGGAAGGTAAAGGCTACGATTACTACTACAAATATGACAAGGATGACGTCTTCATCAGGAGCGACTACAACCCGATAGTCCTTAACATGAACGACTCTGATTTGGTGGTCCCGGCACAGCGAGCTTTTGGAACTTATTGGCCGCCTCAGCTGGATTTCTACATCTGGGTGGACCGAGGTAAAGTCATCTCGATCGCAGACATACCGGGAACTCTGGATCGGCTGGAATTCATCCAGCACAGGCTGGACGCTCAGGGACGGGTATACGGGTTCATCACTGCGAGTAGCGAGCTGGTTCCCGCGCTATCGGAGATGGCCCCACAGCTTGAGGGCATGAAGCTTCTATTCATCGGGCTGTCCCTGCCCGTGGTCGCCCTCGGAACATACCTGTCGGTCGTGGGCGTTGACCTCGGTGTGACGGCTAGGAGGCGAGAGGTCGGCATTCTGAAATCCCGAGGGGCCAGCAACAGGCAGGTCTTTGGCTCTCTCATTCTGGAGTCCGCGTTGTTGGGGACGCTTGCTGGGGTCATGGGGCTGTTGCTGGGCATAGGCATCAGCAGGTTCCTGTTAGACTCCGCTGTCGGCCTGACGTCCGGGGTGGGCTCGGAATCCGCGCTCGGCGATCTCAGGATTGGTTCGTCCACTGTCATCTTGGCAGTCCTGTTCGGGGTCTTCCTGATGCTGGTGTCCTCGTACAGACCGTTCAAGAAGATGTCTAAGATAGAGGTCGCTGAAGCGCTTCATCACTACTCTGCCGTTCTGACGCAATTGGAGTACAAGCCTACCAAGGACATTGTGATGCTTACGTTGTCTATATGGAGCATCATCTGCGTTTCCGTTGGATTGAACTGGTCGCTGGAGGGTGGTTCATGGATAGTCCAGCTGATCTTGATAGTGCTACTGTTTCTTGGCGTTCTGCTCTTTCCGATTATGCCATTCTTCCTTTCCCTCAGCATTGTCCGTTTGACGACCAGGAGCTCGCACCGACTGTACGCGAAGCTGACGCTCATTGTGAAACCGTGGACCAAGGAGCTGCACTATCTGGTGGACAGGAACATCGTCAGAAACCCCAAGCGTGCATCCAACCTTGCGGTCATCATCTCCCTCGCGCTCACCTTCGGGCTTTTCATCTCCGTGACTATGGAATCCACCATCTCATATCAGAGGGAGCTGGTGAAGTACAACGTCGGCGCGGACGTCAAAGTGACCGGGTTCTGGTGGGATCCGGTTGATTCACAGAACATGAGCCTGAGCAATCTGTCCTCCATCGGGTCCTTGCCGGGAGTCGATGAGTACGTGATGTACCAGACCATGTTTCTCACGACCGACACGTCGGGCTACAACGGTCAGTCTATTCAGGCCGTGTTCATGGATACGGCCAACTACACTGAGGTCGTCCATCCGTCTGATTTCTACTTCCCAGGCTCGGGCAACGAGGTGCTGGAGAAGCTGAATACGAACGGCACGGCGCTCTTATCCAAGGAATACGCGGACCAGCAGGACATCTTGGTTGGGGATGTGATGCGAGTGAGCATCGCATTGCCGGACGACACGGACGGCACAGGCAATTACACTCTCCGGCCCTTCATCATCACCATCATCGGGTTCATTAAGGGACTGCCAGGTCTTTCCTACCCGAACATGATAATGGACCAGCGATCTATCAGTTTCATCCCCGAATCAAATATCTCTAGGGCGGGGCACGAGATAGGTTTCCTGGTCAACACCGAGCACGGCGCGGACCCCCACGATGTTGCGGACGATGTCGAGCGGAGGCTTGTCTCCAGTGGCGGCGTCTGGTACGAGTCGACGGTGATGGTGGACGAGCTCGATCGCTTGAACACGGACCTCGCCTTCGGCGCGCTCTCGGACTTCCTATACATGGAGTACGCTCTGTCAATGGTCATAATGAGCGTGGGCGTCGGACTGATCATATTCGTTGCGGTGTCCGATCGGGAACAAGAGCTGGCATGCATCATGGCCAGGGGCTCCTCAGGGTCTCAGATGAGGAAGATACTAATGGGAGAATCCGTTTCACTCATGTCGCTCGGACTCATTGTCGGAACTGCCGTCGGGCTGGTCACAGCCTACCTGTTCAACACGCTCATGGATGGAGGTTCGTCCGACGTCGTGGAGAGGACGATGGTGTTCACGTTCGTAAGCTGGGCGGTAATCGGAATCGCAGTTGCGTCTCTTCTAGTCGCATCGCTGATGGCGACTTCCCGCGCTGGGAAGGTCAAGCTCGCTGAAGTGCTCAGGATAAGAGGTGGTTGAATTGGGAGACATCATCGTGAAGGATCTGATAAAGGTCTACAAGACAGGCAAGTCGGAAGTCATCGCCCTAAGGGGTCTGGACTGCACGATCAAAGGCAGCGAGGTCCTCGCGATAATGGGACCATCAGGCTGTGGCAAGACCACTCTCCTCAACATTGTCGGCGGACTTGACCGGCCGACTGCGGGGTCTATCATGGTTGACGGGACAAACCTGGTCAACATGTCGGATGCGGAGCTGGTGAGGCACAGGCGTGTGACAGTCGGCATAGTCTTCCAGTTCTTCAACCTGGTCCCGACCCTGACGGCTAGGGAGAACATCGAACTACCCATGAGGCTGGCGGGCAAGAGTTCGGACTTGATGGGGAAGCGTTCCGGGGAACTCCTGAAGCTCGTCGACATGGAGCCCCGGGCGGACCACAAGCCTGATGAGCTCTCGGGCGGGGAACAGCAGCGGATCGGCCTCGCAACGGCTCTCGCGAACGATCCCCCGATCATACTCGCAGACGAACCAACGGGCGAACTGGACACCGCGACGGGCCATCAGATACTCTTGCTCTTGAAGAGGCTCAGGGACGAGTACAAGAAGACGATAGTGATTGTCACCCACGATCAGAGGGTAGGGCAGATTGCTGATACTGTGATGACGATTGTGGATGGCAAGATAACAGGCTCGGTGACGGGGCAGGAGTTCTTGGCCAGTCTTCCTACTGGATCTTCACTTTCCCCTTCTTGAGCAGCATCTGGAGCGCTTCATCGGCGGCTTTGTCCTTCTTCGACTGGTCGTCGAGCGCTCTCCTTACTGCGGTGTTCACATCGCGGAGGGCGTTCTTCTCTTCTATCCACTCCATCCGCTTCTCTTTTCTGAACTCCATGATCTTGTCGCGCATCTCGGAGGCTTTCTGGTGGGCGGCATCAGCCTCATCCCTGAGCTTCATGAAATCCGTATGTTTCTTGTTCGCGGTCGCTGCGAGCGAGGCGACTTCCTTGTAGAGGCTCGACGCCTCCTCGTGCGCTTTGTGCTGCTCGTCTGAGAGCCTCACGACCTCATCGTGCTCCTTGTCCGCCTGTTTGAAGAGGACGTCTATGCTCCGGTCCATGTCGTGGACCTCCTTCGCTATCTTGTTCTGCTCCGTGAGGACTTTCTTCAAGCGCTCAATCTCGCCCATCTTCTTCTTCAGCTCGTCAAGCAGCTCCCGTTCTTTCGGGATGGACAACGGAACGGTCTGTTGCCGAAGCTCCATTATCCTGGCGTCGGCCTCCCTCGCGCGTATCTCGTCCTTGAGGCTCCCCGTGGGAGGCCCCTTCGTCTTCTTCTTGAACTCGATCAGTTCCTTGGCCTTCGCCTGCAGCTCGTCCCTCTTCTTCTTGTGGATTCGCATCTGAACGACGAAAGCGTCCCTCTTGTCCCTCGCGGCGTTCATCTGCTCCTGGAGCACCTGCTTCTGCTCGTGCAAGCTGTCCCTCTCAGATCTCAAAACAGCAGCCTGCTCGTTAATCTCATCGCGCTTGTTCAGCAGTGCTCTGAACTTCAGCTCGGCGCTCTGAATCTCGCTGATCTTCTTCTGCATTATTGACCGCTGGCACGGGATAATGAACCTGCCCTATAAGTGTGTTGTTCTAGAGACTAGGTGCTCTTCACATCAGCTTACAGGAAGGCTTATCTTCAACTCGGAGAATCTGCAGCGGGGGGTAGTGAGCGGTGAGCTCTAGGGGAGAAGGGCAGGGCACTGCCTGGTTCACGAAGGATCAAGAGGTCATTCCCACAGACTTCCAAGCTGCGGATCTCAGGGCGGAGAATGCCGTTATCGCCTTAACAAGACACTTCTACCCGCGGATTGTTAGGACCGCTGGGTTCCGAGACAGGGGCAAGGCCCCACCGATGAATGGAGCGATGGATGGAAGGCTGGGGCGCAAAATGGTCGTCTACGAATCGTCTGTCGGAGCTCCGGCGGCTGCGATGCTCATGGAGACCCTTATAGCATCTGGCATCAAGCGTGTGCTCCTTGTGGGTGTTGCTGGCTCAATATCCTCCGAGTGCAAGATCGGCGATGTGGTAGTGCCGACCTGGGGCGTGCGAGAGGAAGGCACATCATATCACTATGTCCCTGGCAATGTCAAGGTCAAGGCCTCGGAATCGCTGGCGACTGCAATCGAGGGCCACCTTGGGCAGGGGCGGTTCAAAGAGGGTGGAGTCTGGACAGTGGATGCGCCATATCGTGAGACGAAGGGCAAGATAAAGAAGTATTCGAAGCAAGGAGTGGTCGCCGTCGACATGGAGTCGACGGCCCTGATGGCCGTTGCGATGTGCAGGAAGATCGAATTCGCACCTGTGCTGGTAATCTCTGATGAGGCCTTCGGGGAGAAATGGGTTCCTGAGTTCCACGGGCCGAAAGTGAGAAGGGCCAGCGAGGCCGTGTGCAGATCCGTCGTCGAGTTGATGTCGCGGTCCTAATCGTCGAGAGGAGTCTTGACTCCAAGCCCATAGCCTTTGGACGCGATCAGACAACCATCTTCGAACTCGATCCCGGATGAGGGATCATCGATGATGTTGAAATGAGAGTCCAGGTCCGCATACCTGACGTTTTCGGAGCTCAAGGCGAAATGCAATCCCGCAGCGATGGAAACCTGGATCTCCCCCATGCATCCGACCATGGTGGATATGTTCGCTGCGTTCGCCATCCGGTTAATCATTACGGCGTCGTTTATTCCAGCGCTCTTCATCAGCTTGATATTGATCATATCTGCTGCGCACGCCCTAGCCACTTTCCGGGCGTCCATGACCGACTTCACGCATTCATCCGCCATTATCCAAACATCGCTCGCTTCCGTGACCCTCTTCAAGCCGTCCAGGTCCTCCGCCTTGACGGGTTGTTCCACCACGACGACCTCGAGCGATCCCATAGCCTCACAGAACATGATCGCCTGTTCGACAGTGTATCCCTGGTTTGCGTCCACACGGATCTCGATCGACGGGCCGATTGCGTCCCTCACTGCGGCGACTCTCTTGATGTCTTCATAGAGCTCCAGGCCAACCTTGATTTTGAGCGCCTTGAAGCCGGATCTTGTGTGCTTCAGCGCCTTTTGCACGGTCGTCTCCTTGGATTCTATGCCAATCGTCATGTCCGTGATCATCCGGTCCCTCGAGCCTCCGAGGAACTCGTATAGTGGCTTCTTCTCTCGTTTGCTCAGTAGATCGAACAATGCGATGTCGACTGCCGCCTTCGCTGCAGTGTTGTCAGGAGCTATCGAGTCCAGACGTTGGTGGATCTTTTCGAGATCATTCTCGTCCGTCCCAACGATCTTCTTCGGGACCTTCGAGAGGAACGACTCGATCGACTGAAGCGTCTCATGGGTGACATTTGTTGGGTTCCCGTTCCCTACCCCATAGTCGTCGCCGGAGACGACCTTCACAATGACGTTCTCCTCGACATCGGATGAGCCGGTAGCGATCTTGAAAGTGCTCGTCCTTCTGTTGGTGAAGCTCTTGAACTCGATCGAGTCAATCATTTCCTTCGACCTCGTTGGAACAGCTTGACCGCGTTGATGTCCTTTTTTAGCCCCATTGCGTTCGCGACAGGAGAGCACTTCGTTCTGAGCATGTACGCTATCGGGCCCAGGTCCGTCTCAGAAAGCGATTCAAAGTTTGCCATCCCTTTCGCGATGATGAGATCGGCGTTGCGCAACATTTTTCCGAACGGACCACTGAGCGAATCTAGGTTCAATCCGACAGCAAAGCCAGGTGCCTCGACGATCCGATCGACTAGCTTCTCCATCCCAAGCTCCGAAATGTCCTTTTTCGTCGCATCAGTGAGAATCGGTTCCTCCTTTACGACGAGCGTCAAGTCGACGTCGAACTTCTTCAGCTCCTTTAGTGCGAGCCTGTCGAGAACGATCTCTCCGCAGTTGTCTCCGAGATAGATGATGCGCTCGGCTTTCTTCAGTATGGATCTGATCTTCGGAGTGTCATCATGTCCGAGACCCTCAGATAGCAGGTTCCTGAATTCCTTCTTCAACTTGGACGGATCATCATATCCAGTCCCTATCCCGAAATCGAGCACGTTCCCTACGATAGAGCACAGGAACGCGTCTCTGAGAGGATTCTTGGAAGCTTTGACAAACCTCTCAGCGGCCGGGTACAGTCCGAGGCAGACCTCGTTGCTCTTCCTCTTGAGGGCCTGGTACGGGTCTCGCGTCCCAAGGATGTCGTATGTCGCCCTATGGACCTGCGTGGCGACCGTGGCGGAGCACACCCTCTCTCCGAACAGTTCTCCTAGCATCTCAGTTGCGTTCCTGACGGCCTCGACAGTGGTCGAACCATCGACCTCCTCGGCCTCGAACAGGACTCTTCGGATAAGGCACGGAACGCATTCAGGTGTCATCTGCATGGCAGCGCGTGAATCCTAGTACCTGGATATAATTTGTGGTGAAGTACAATGGCGACTCCTAGCTTATTATCCTACGAACACTTATTCGTCTTCCAGAGCGCGCAGCTCAGTGGTGGAACTGAATGGGCGTGGTCATCAGGAAGATGAAGGTCGAGGACCTTGTCGACGCCAAAGGGATCGACCTCCTCTGCTGGAACGACCTCATGGAGAAGTCGTACGGCATCAAGGGCAAACTCTCCGCTAGGACCGATGAGAGCATCCTTTCCTTCCTCCACTCGGACCCTGAAGGGGCGTTCGTCGCCTCCGACGAATTCGCCGGTGTGATCGGCTCCTGCTTCTCCCATGTCTGGGGTACGACCGGCTGGGTCGGCCCCTTGTCCGTCTTGCCATCCTACCAGGCGCGGGGGCTTGGCAAGGAGCTGCTCAGATCGTCCCTCAGATATCTCGAGGACCAGCGATGCGTGGACATCGGTCTCGAGACAATGCCCGAGAGCTCCACGAACCTGGGCATGTACCTGAAGGTCGGTCTCAGGCCGGAGGGAATGGTGTTCGTGCTGGGCAAGAAGATCGAGCCTCACGAATTGCAGGACGAATCCTTCGAGAGGGTATCCATCGAGCGTTACTCTGAGTCCCAAGCCCAGGAGAAGCTCAAGGGGCGATTCAAGAACATCTCGAATGCGCTCAGGATGGGTCTGGACTACTCCAAGGAGGTCGACCTGACGATGAATTACTCCCTGGGTGACACCCTTGTTGCGACTCTGAAAGAGAAGGTCGCTGGGTTCGCCGTCGTGCACACCGTCCAGAAGAGGATGAACATAAGCGCAACATCTGTTCGCATGCTCGCAGTCGATCCAGGAGCCAAGCTCGATGTGTTCGAAACCCTCATCGCATCCGCGGAGCTGATGGCGGCGGATGCTGGGACGAAGGAGATATCGATTGCCGTCCCGGCTTCGTGCAGGCGTGCCCTCGATTCAGTGTTCTCGCGGGGATATTCGATCGTCCAATCGTTCGAGCGCCTCATGTGGATGGGGAGCTCGGGCATGAGCGATACTAGCTTCAACCTGTGCACCTGGTCAGGATGAGGTCACTTGATTATGCCGATCTCGGACAGCTTCTCAGGAAGGTAGGTGTCCGTAACATAGTCAAGGCCGTACTTCGCCAGGGCCTGCTGCTCAGCCTTCTTCCCTATCTCGAGCATCAGGTCGATCTCGTGCTTCCAGAACTGGTCTTTGAACCTAGGGTCCGTCTTCTCGGCGTTGAGTGCTTGGATGTCCTTGTCGTTCAGCTTGTCCGTTGGCAGTTCGTAGTTGAGTATGTCAGAGGCCGTGATCCCGATGAACTCGGCCGTCGGAGTGGCAAGATACTCGGATAGGTGGGCGGTCTTGATCGCACCGTACGCCAGCGACGCGTGTATCCTGAAGCTCCATGGGTCGCCGTCCACGAATGTGCAGACGGGCAGCTTCATCTCCTCGTTAAGTCTCTTGATGAACCTCCTCGTGCTCCTGGCTGGCTGGCCCTTCAGGTGCACAAGGACAGCGTTCGCGTCCTCGTCGAACTTGTTCTCGACGAGCCTGTCGAACATGCCGCCGGTCTCGATTGCGATGATGAAGTCAGCGTCGCAGTCTATGAACTCTATCTTTTCCTTCTCGACATTGTACGGTATGCCATATCCAGAATCACCGACATCGTCCCTGCAGTTGATCTTCTTCTTCTTGCCCTTCCTGTCCAGCTCCTGCAGGGTTATGTTCCCGATGACCCTCGCGCCGTCCTCCTCGGGCCTGAGCTTGAAGTCCTCTCTCATGCAGGTCGTGATGATCTCCAGGTCCTCGGCCAGCATGTTTGATTCATCCTGGGCGTTGAACTTGCCCTTCGCCCAGCCTTCTGAGATGTAGTACATCTCTCTGAGCGTCGAGCTCTTCTCCTGCTTTATCATTTCCTCGATGAACTCGAGCATGTACATCGTCCGCAGGAGCATCTGGGCGCCCGTGAGTTTCTTGGCGGACCTAGCGCCCATCGCCTTGCCATACTTCCAGACCGCGGATTTCGGATCGAACCTGATGTTGCTCTTGGTCCTGAGAGGGATGACCATCCTCGGTATCTTCCCGCCGTCGATCTGGTCGTAGACGCTCCCTGCGAGCTCTGTGAGCTTGTCGACTGCCCGTTGATGGCGCTCTTCATTCTTCATTGTTGATCACCTCGGCGCCCTCATCGTAGTCCACCTCGCCCTCTTCTCCCTCCTCTGGCTCCTCCAATCCACCCTCCTCGGTGATCTTCAGGTGTTCAAGGTCCCAATCGCCTGGCAGGACCTCGGCTCCTATGACAGATGCCGCATCAATGCCGCTCACATACAGCTCGTTGTCGTCGTACTGCTCCTGCGGCAACCCGTGCAGGTCGAAGGTCAGCTCGTAGATCGCAGTGGACGCGATCCTCTTGATGTCCCAGGTCAGCTTGTTGTTCTCTCGGATCTCGATCGGCTTCTCCTTGACCGTCTTCTGATCGATCTTGTCGTACGGCGCGAGTATGTGTAGATGGAAGCTCTGGGACTTGGGCGTGTAGTTGTAGATCTTGACCGAAATGTGGTGCCTCCCCTTCTCGAACTTGACCCCATCCTCTATCCAGACAACGTTCATTATCTTCGTGATAGTGCCCGCCAGATCGGGCATCGGCTTCCCGACTATCTTCGCGCTCTTCTGCGCTATCATTGGTATGATCTCCTGGACGATCTCGAACTTCACCTTGGTCTTGCCCTTCTTCGCGGCTTTGTTCAGGTGTGTCTTGAGCCTTCGGGCGCAGGCCTTGATGGCCAGCTCGATCTCCTCCTTGATCTCCGGGATGTTCGCGACGGCCTCCTTTGATTCTGAAGTGAACGGTATCTTGGTCGATGCGACGTGGACGAGGACTATTGCGGGGCCATATGGGATCCCTTGCCCGCCGCGCTGTTCCAGCCCGTATCTCCTCCAGTCCACTGCCTCGACTGCCTGTGTGATCGCACATGCGCCCTGCTGGTACATGAGCGGGACCCGGTTGGCGAATCTCAGTATCTGGACGGGCTCCTCTCGGTTGAGTCCGCCGCCGTAGACGATGCCCACCTCGACAATGAACGGGTTTCCTCCGAAGACCTTGGGCTCTCTCGTGACCGGGGGCGCGTAGAAGTCCGCCTTCAGAACTCCCAAGACGTTCTTGAGCCCTTTCCTGATGAGCGTCTCGCCGATGGGGGACAGACAGTCCGTCTCCGGGGACATGATCTTGACCTTCTTGATTGCCTCCAGGATGGCCCCTGCCCCCTCTAGGGTCAAGCGGTCGGGTCTCAGGTCCGGAGGGACTCCAGCCAATTCGCAGATCTCCCTTGCGACCCTGTAGGATATCCTCGAGAACTCGGTGTTTAGGAAGCTGGTCATCTTGAGGGATTCGGTGTACTTGGCCATGCTGAGCAGCTCCCCCAGCTCGACGCCCTCCGGATGCGGCTTCACCTCCTTCGTGGGCTTGGGCACAAGCTCTGAGGCCCTCTCGAACACGATCGTGTTCCCTTCTGGCGGAATAAATGTGATCTTTGCATGCGGGTTGACGATCGCAACGCCCTTGAGGTACTCGAATATGGACTGCTTCCCGCCGATGTACTTCCCCTTAATGTGCACCTGGAAGCTGGTGCCGTGCGACCTGTCCCAGATGACGAAGTCCTCCTTGATGACGTCAGGCCTGTTCTTCTTCGTGTCCAGGATGAGATCGCACTCATACGCGACATCCTCATCGGATATCTTTGATCGGACCTTCGTCGCCTTGCCCGTTGTGAGCTGGCTGTACATCACGACAGCGGAGACTCCGATTCCCTGTTGCCCTCTTCTCTGGGCTCTCGTGTGGAACCTTGAGCCGTACAGAAGCCGGGCGAACACGTTGGGAACCTGCTTCTTCACGATGCCAGGACCGTTGTCCTCGACCGTCACCCGGTACTCGGTGTTATCGATCTTCTCAACGCGTACAAGAATCTCAGGTAGCACGCCGGCGTCCTCGCACGCATCGAGGCTGTTGTCAACGGGTTCCTTGACGGAAGTAATGAGCGCTCTCGTGAGCGAATCGAACCCGAGGATCTGCTTGTTCTTCTCGAAGAACTCGGAGACGGAGATCTCCTTCTGCTTCTTTGCTAGCTCATGTGCTATCGATGACAAGTGATTCGTCCCCCGCCCATCCTGTGGAAACGTAGGTGTTCTGAGTACATCCCTGGCGGTTGAAACAGTCTACCGAGATAAATACATAATTGTGGGGATTTGAGCGCTAGGGCACTCGTTCGTCTAATAGCCGGCTACATCCTCCTCTTGAGCTTCGGATATCCGTCAACTACGTCCTCGTCGTAGTGTCTTTCGCCCTCCTCGCGCGGCGTCCACTTGCCACCCGGCAGTCCCTTCTCGCTGCTCGACGCGAACGCTCCCAGGGCGGTCAATCCCACTCCCGTGTCCGCTAGGATCGCAAGGATTAGCCACCAACCATATGGTCCTTCGTGGCTGATGGGGTCTGTGCTGGGAGCGATGGATGCCTTGATCGTGATTACATGCGTAAATGAATTGCCCGCTCCGTCCAGGACCACGATTGCTCCGTCCCGGGTCCCGGTTTCGGGGATTATTGGGTGCCAATCGCCTGCACTGTACATGCTGTATGGGTATCCGTATATGGTCGAATTGTAAGTTGTGAACGAGTAATCGACGCCACTTGTCCCGTCAGTGAAATTCGCCCGAATGTATCTCGTATCGGAGGTCTGTGTTCTGAACCTGTACTCCTTCAAGAGACTGGTAGTAAGGAACGGTGCCTGCGTATCCACTCTGATCTGGACTGTCTTGGTTCTCTCAATGTTACCTTGCCTATCCACAGAACGGTATTGCAGTGTGTGGATACCATCTCCAGTCACGAGTACATTTGTGTTGTACATGTTCCAGGGTCCTGAATCCAGGCTGTAGCTGATATCCACCGACGATGAGTTGTCGTCGAAGGAGGTCAGGGCCACGCTAACATTGGATGTGTACCAATACCTGAGTCCCAGGGTCCCGTTGCATATCGCGAACGTGACCGGAGATTGAAAGTCCTGTAGTCTGACCGGCTGCATCCGGGGATAGCGGTCCAGGAATCCACCAGATATCTGGTAGGCCGTATCTCCAAATCCATCCGGACCAGGAAGGTCCTGATTCAGACCGTTCATCAAGTCTTCTCCGGAATAGGATTGCCAGTAGTTACCGCCCTCTGGATACCCCGCATCCCAATGGGTCACGGACGAGTCACCTGTGGAAGAGATAGCAATTCCAGCTGCGAAGTTGTTCTCATCAAGAGTCGTGACGTCCGTCCAAGATAGCACGGACAGGTTCCACATTCCGTCGAAGGTGTTTGATCGGACCGTCAGGTTGTCGCAGTATCTGAGATCCACATCATCCGAAACATTGTTGCTTTCAAAGGTTGAATCGTCGCACATTTGCAGCATGACCCCGTTATCCGGACCCAAGCCCTCTCTGGTATTCGAAGAAATCCTGTTATTGCGGATGGACAAGCCCGACCCTGTCGCAGTCAATCCGCGTCCCTCGTTTGTGTAGTAATCCGCCAATCGGGAGTTGTTCGAGATCATGTTTCCATCGAATGTTATGTTCATGCCCGACAGTGTTGCACCAGGACCAGAGCCATTCACGAAGAGATTCCTTGTGATTGTAAGGTTCTGACACTTGTATGTCGCCATGCCAGTCATGAATCTTAGATAGCCGTAGCTGCCGAAGTACCCAGCATCTTCTACGTAATTGTCGTTCACGATGCAGTCTCGACTGTTCGAGACCACGATACCTCCGCCTCTGATGATCAGGTTGTTCGAGATTGTCGCATTGACGGAATTTGAAGAGTAGATGCTGAGTGAACCGGATCTGTACAACCCGGAGTGGAGATAGTTCCCGTCTACGACAGCGTTGACGCTTCCCTGTACCCATATGCCTTCGCCGGAGGATATCTCGTTGCGATAGAACATCAGGTCTGTGCACCTCTCTGCCTCCAGACCATACTGGCCGTAGGACATGATGCTGTTGTTAGTGATCATAGCACTCTTTGTGTCGATCAACCGTACACACTTGCTGTCAGAGAAAGCCCCGATGTCGTTCTCTTCAAGTATGCAGTCGGTTACATTCTCGATCAATACTACACTGGTGCGTGATGACATGTAGGTGTATGATGCTCCGACGATATTATTGAAGGAGCACGAAACGGACGTGCAGTTGGAGATATGCAGGAGGCTCTCATCGTAGCCGTTGAAGAAGGAGTGGGTAACCAGACAATCACTGGTTCCGCTGATCACCACATTCTGACCGTTTGACGTGAAAGTGCTCCTAGATATCTCAATGCCTTCGGTGACACCGAGGGTTCCGTTCGCGCGGACCCCCGATTGGAAACCGGATATGAACGAAGACTCTATCCTGACATTGCTTGCATTGTCAAGTGAGATGCCAACTGAGCTGCTAGACGTTGCCCTCGAGGACCATGTGCCGCTCACCGAGACGTTCCTGATCACGATGTGGGCATCCGTGTTGTTTATCGATATGCCGGAGGCACCAACGCCGAGTATCTCCCATCCTTCGATAACGAACGGATCTGTCTCAGTCCCAGATCCTGCGGTCACGCCCTCCTCAGACCAGATGTGAACGTTTCCGTCAATGTATATCGGCGCGTGGGACTTGAAGTTCTTGGCCGTGTAGGTCCCCTCCGCCACTAATACGAAGGCGACTATCGAAACAGTTAGAATCGCGAATGCGACGCCAAGCGCCATCATGATTCTCTTTGCGCGCGACCAGTGTTCCTCTTCTCTCTCACCCATGTTGTCTAGTTCGTATACGGGAAGACATGTATGAAGTTTGCCCAGGTCTTCCGATTGTCAAAAGCTGCAAAACGCCAGTGCGCTTCAATCGAACCTCTCGCCACACTTCGGGCAGCGCTTGGCTTCCGCGGGCACGTCCGCTCCGCATTCAGAGCAAACGAACCCCTCTCCCGAGGTCTCCTTGCCCATCGCCTCGGCGAGGCTGGGGACCTTGGCCCTCTCCTGGGGGATGCCCTCCTTCTCCTTCGCGCGCTCCTCAACGGCCTTCTCGTAGGCATTCACTCGCATCTTCCTCGCTCGCCTGGTCCACCAGATCATGAGCAGCAGGAGCGCGTACATTGGGTACACTCCTACAAACGACTGAACGAACGATATCGGGACCAACGGCGCCATGACAGCGGGTGTGCTCGTGTATATCGGTCCGTTAATCGCGAGCTCTGTCCCGTCCGCCAACCTCTCATCTGCGATGTGCCATGTGCCGTTCACCTTCGCCCAGAAAATGTATTGGTTGATCGGCCTGGTCACAGTCGTGTTGTAGTAGTAGTACCAAACAGTGGCATTGCTTCTAGCGAAGTCCCTTAGCATCGTGTAGTTGTTCGCCTTGGCGCTCGGGAACGCCACGCTGGCAGTGGCGACACTTACCTCCTCCACAGTCGTGTTCGCGCCTGGTAGGTGGACTGTGAGAGTGTAGTTGAACATCGTGGACGAGTCACCGAAAAGCGGAGTGACCTTGCCGTCTGCCAGGGTGGCATTTTCGCTCGTTGCGATCTTGGGCTCAATGTGCTGGTAGAAATCAGTGAAATACACGACCCACACGCCTGCACATGCGATGCACGCCACGATGCCGACTATCAGTAGCTTCTTGACCCCCTTGACTCCAAGTTGCCACATGATGCCGAGGATGAACAGCGGAGTGATGAGACCGCTCAGGCAGAACGTCCCTGCGTAAAGCAACACAAGCGCATACACGCCAGCTGAAAGCGCGATCCCAATTGGGATTGGCAGGCGCGTCTTCTTGAACTCCTGGAACAAACCCTTCAGGTACACTTCCAGTCTCTTGGCCTGGGTTTCCATCTCGTGAGGCAACTTGCTCTTCGCATAAATAGATTGGTTCTCGCAGGTTGGTGTCGTAATAGCAGTTAAATATGTGGTTTCGCAATCGAAGGCATTCCTCTAGGAGGTCCCAGCCTTGAAGACCGCGGTCATAGCCATCGGAGGGAACGCCATACTGCGCTCCGGGGAGAAACCCACACAGGAGAACCAGATGCGCAACGTGGCGGTCACGGCCAAGGGCATGGCGGACCTGATAGAGAAGGGTTACGACATCGTAATAACGCACGGGAACGGGCCGCAGGTCGGGGACATACTTCTCAGGAACGAGATCGCCAAGAACGAGCTGCCACCGATGGGCATGGACGTGTGCGACGCCGAGAGCCAGGGGCAGATAGGGTACATGCTCCAACAGGCGCTCTCATCGGAGTTCGTAGAGAGAGGGATGAACAAGGTGGCCGTGTCGCTTATCACGCAGGTCATCGTCTCTGAGGATGACCCAGCGTTCAAGAACCCGACCAAGCCGATAGGCAAGTACTACAGCGCCCATGAGGCAAAGGAGCTCCACAAGGAGAAGGGCTGGGTCATGGTCCTGGACAAGAAGAGGGGTGGTTGGAGGCGCGTCGTCCCCTCGCCTGATCCACTCGGTATCGTCGAGAGCAAGCCAGTCCAGAGGCTCGTGTTCGGCGGAGAGCATCAGGCCGAGGTGGTCATCGCCTGCGGCGGAGGCGGGATTCCAGTCGTCCGCAGAGGGCACAGGTATGTCGGCGTAGAGGCCGTCGTGGACAAGGATCTCGCAGCGGCGATGCTTGCGAGAGATATCAAGGAAAGGTTGTTCGTCATCGCAACTGACGTCGACCATGTCTTCCTCGACTTCGGGAAGGTGACTCAGAGGCCCTTCATGAAATCCAACCTCAAGGAGATCAAGAGACTATACGAGGAGGGGCAGTTCCCGCCGGGCACCATGGGGCCGAAGATACTCGCAGCCATCAGGTTCCTGGAAGGTGGAGGGGATGAGGTCGTGATATGCTCCACCGAGAAGCTCGTTGCCGCCCTGGGAGAGGGCGCTGGAACGCATATCTACAGGGACGACATTGAGGCTTGAGCCCATGCCTTCTGCAGAGGAGCGGATCAAAGAGATAGATGAAGAGCTGGCAAAGACCCAGTACAACAAGAACACCCAGCATCACATCGGCAGGCTCAAGGCACAGCTCGCGAGGCTTAGGGACGCCATCGAGCTCAGACGTTCAAAGGGGCCTAAGACCGCCGGCTATGCCGTCCGCAAGTCAGGCCATGCAACTGTGGCTCTGGTCGGTTTTCCGAGCGTCGGCAAGTCGACTCTTCTCAACAAGATCACGAACGCGCAGAGCGCAGTGGCGGAATACAAGTTCACGACCCTCACGGTCGTACCCGGTGTGATGGAGTACCGGGGCGCGAAGATCCAAATCCTCGATCTGCCAGGGCTGATCAAAGACGCCTCCAAGGGCAAGGGCCGAGGGCGAGAGGTGCTGTCGGTAGTTCGTTCTGCGGACATGATCCTCCTCATGATCGACGTCTTCGAGACGAACATACAAGTTCTGGTAGAGGAGCTGAAGACTGCGAATCTCAGGCTCAACCAGCGGCCGCCGGACATTGTGGTTGCGAAGAAGAACAGGGGCGGCATCATTGTCAACTTCACCACCAAGCAATCGGTCATGGACGAGGACCTCGTCAAGGACATGATGAACGAGTACGGGCACACCAACGCGGATGTCGTGATCAGGGACGACATCGATGAGGACCAGCTCATCGACTATATCTCCGGCAACAGGCTCTACATACCGGCGATAGCGGTCATCAACAAGACCGACCTCGTGAACGAGGCGTATCTGAAACTGATCCAGAAGCGGCTCAAGGAGTGGAAGATCGTCCCGATTGCAGCGGAGAAGGACATCGGACTGGAGAAGCTCAGAGAAGATATCTACAACGCCCTCAAGTTCATACGCATCTACATGAAGCCGCAGGGGAAGGATGCCGACATGGTCGAGCCCCTCGTGATCAAGGACGGCTCGGACATAGGCATGATCTGCGACTCGATACACAGGGACTTCAGGAAGAACTTCAGGTACGCGCAGATCTGGGGAAAGAGCGCGAGGTTCCCTGGCCAGATAGTCGGCTTAGATCACATGGTGGTCGATCAGGATATTGTCACCATAATCGTGAAGCGCTGAAAAACTAGAGGTTAAAGGGTTTAGAGCGGTGAAGAAGAGAACGGAGTTCGCTCAGACCTTCTTCATCAGCTTCATGAATCCGCCGCCCTCATGAATCTCCAGATTCTTTGAGGTGACGATCTGCTCGAACTCGGGCCAGTCGATTATCTCGACCCTCGGGCTTCCGCCCCGAGTGAATTCGACCTCGGTTGTCCCTCTTACCTTGCCAGGTTTGAGGCTCTTCTCAGCTGCGATCTCCTTTGCCCTGTCCAGAGATATTGGCTTCATTGGCACGTGCATCCCTCCGTGTTGCCGGATTCACTTCCGACACTGACCGAATACTCGTCGGACATATAAAGCCCTTTCGCCAGTATGGTTATTTTACATGCTGGACAGCTGTCAGACATCTGTCTAAACGTGCTCAGAACAAGAGCATGAGCATCAGGGTAGATACGAACAGTGTCGCCATCGCAATCGGGAAGCCGACCAGGGTGAACTTCCAGAAATTGATCTCGATGCCTTTCGCTTCGGCCTTCTCCGCGACTATCACGTTCGCTGCAGCTCCGAGTATGGTCGCGTTCCCTGCGAGGGTGGAGCTGGATGCGAGGGCTATCCAAAGCTGATGGTCCGTGATGGGTATCAGTTCGCCCAGCAGGAGCACCGCAGGCACGTTGCTCACGAGGTTGGACAAAAGGGCGGACAACGCCGTAAGCCATTCCATGGTCGGCACTCCAGAATCCCCGAAGCCAGGGAAGAAGTTCTTTATGTCGTTCAGCAGCTGGGAATCCTTGACCCCTTGGAGCACGACGAACAGGCCGACGAAGAAGAGGATGATCGACCAGTCGACTCCCGCGAGCATCTCTCTTGCCTTGACGTCTGTCACGAGCGGCACGACGAAGAGCGAGACAACGCCGGCCACGAATGCGATCACGGCGATCGGGGTTCCGAGGAACTGGTTCAGGACGAAAGCACAGAAGGTCAGGGCGGTTATTACCAGCAGGCTGTAGAGCCCGAGCCTCCTCTCCTTCATCTTCCTGATGCCAGAGGTCGTGGACTCGTCGCCCTTCACCAACTCCTCTTCGAAGGCCTTCCATCCATCCTTGAGGATCTTCCTCCTGAAAGCCTGCGCGCTCCCCTGTTCAATGTCCTTCCTGTAGACAAGGTAGAGGATGGCGATCGCCACGAGCATGCAGACGATGGAGACTGGAAACAGTCTCGCTGAGAAGTCTATGAAGGACATGCCCGTCTTGGTCGCGATGTACGCGTTCTGGGGATTGCCAACGGCCGTCGCCACGCTCCCGATGTTGGCTGCGATGGCCTCCGCCACAAGGAACGGCACGGGGTTTG
>Ga0315286_10000222_pt1 | contig 44404 bp, 16 predicted proteins | sample YL17G10_0_MG_FD_205038 | JGI IMG/M metagenome (GOLD analysis project Ga0315286, IMG submission 205038) | Sediment microbial communities from Yellowstone Lake, YNP, Wyoming, USA - YL17G10_0 | ecosystem: Environmental > Aquatic > Freshwater > Lake > Sediment | place: USA: Wyoming | collected...
TCGCAAGCTTGTTCTTCCAGAGGACGTCGAACATACCGGGTGCGCTGCCGTGCCCGTACTTCCCTCCGTGCCTGCCGACAGCCCATTCGAGCCACATCAGTGGTATGCCGAGGAGCAAAAACGCCGTGAAGTAAGGGATCATGAACGCGCCTCCGCCGTTCTGCGCAGCCTGGACGGGGAAACGCAAGAAATTTCCCAGGCCGATGGCGTTACCTGCGACCGCAAGTATCAAGCCGATGCGGGTGCCCCAGCTTTCGCGTTGGGTGAGCATAGAAGAGATCTCCGCAGCGTTGGCGATTGGATTCCGAAAATTGCGAAATAATATGGAAAAAAAAGCAGTTTGTCAAGAATTCGAAGGTCAGGTTGTGGGGGCGCTATCCAGTGGAAAAATGGGCGTACAAAGGCAGAAATGTGTTGACTTGTTTGGAGAAATTTAGTATATTGTGCGTCCAATCTCAAAGGGGATTGGATTTATCAGATTGTTCTTTGAAAATAGTGTGCATTGCTTGAGATCAGCCTCGACGGAGATTCAACCACACGACGAGAGATCGTCGTGGTAACCGATCATGCTCGAAGTTGCAAGTTTCAAGAGCTTACAACGGAGAGTTTGATCCTGGCTCAGGACGAACGCTGGCGGCGTGCCTAACACATGCAAGTCAGGGAGAAAGGGGTAGCAATATCCCAAGTAAACCGGCGAACGGGTGAGTAACACGTAGGCAACTTACCTTGTGGACGGGGATAACCCCGGGAAACCGGGACTAATACTCGATTCAGTTCTGCCGCAACATTGCGGCGGAATGAAAAATCCCAAAAGGATGCCGCAAGATAGGCCTGCGTCCCATTAGATAGTTGGCGGGGTAATGGCCCACCAAGTCGACGATGGGTAGCTGGTCTGAGAGGACGACCAGCCACACTGGAACTGAGACACGGTCCAGACTTCTACGGAAGGCAGCAGTGAGGAATATTGCTCAATGGGCGAAAGCCTGAAGCAGCGACGCCGCGTGAGGGATGAAATCCGTTAGGATGTAAACCTCTTTTATAGGGAAAGAATGTCCCGATTTATCGGGATTGACGGTACCCTGTGAATAAGCACCGGCCAACTACGTGCCAGCAGCCGCGGTAATACGTAGGGTGCAAGCGTTGTCCGGAATTACTGGGTGTAAAGGGTCTGCAGGCGGGTAAACAAGTCGGTGGTGAAATCCTGTGGCTTAACTACAGAACTGCCTCCGATACTGTTTATCTTGAGTTCGAGAGAGGATGATGGAATTCATGGTGTAGCGGTGAAATGCGTAGAGATCATGAAGAACACCGGTTGCGAAGGCGATCATCTGGCTCGATACTGACGCTCAGGGACGAAAGCGTGGGGAGCAAACAGGATTAGATACCCTGGTAGTCCACGCCTTAAACGATGGATGTTCGGTGTCGGTCCCGCTGAGTACTTATATTGATAAGTATTCAGCGGGATCGGTGCCTGAGCTAACGCGTTAAACATCCCACCTGGGGAGTACGATCGCAAGGTTGAAACTCAAAGGAATTGACGGGGGCCCGCACAAGCAGTGGAGCATGTGGTTCAATTCGATGCAACGCGAAGAACCTTACCTGGGTTTGAAAAGCTCTGTAAACCGGTGAAAGCCGGCTAGTGTAGAAATACACGCGGAGTACAGGTGCTGCATGGCTGTCGTCAGCTCGTGCCGTGAGGTGTTAGGTTAAGTCCTGCAACGAGCGCAACCCCTGCACTTAGTTGCCATCAGGTAATGCTGGGCACTCTAAGTGGACTGCCTACGCAAGTAGCGAGGAAGGTGGGGATGACGTCAAGTCCTCATGGCCCTTACACCCAGGGCCACACACGTGCTACAATGGATGGTACAAAGGGTCGCTAAACCGCAAGGTGGAGCCAATCCCAAAAAACCATCCTCAGTTCGGATTGGGGTCTGCAACTCGACCCCATGAAGCTGGAATTGCTAGTAATCGCGGATCAGCACGCCGCGGTGAATACGTTCCCGGGCCTTGTACACACCGCCCGTCAAGCCATGGAAACTGGGGGTACCCGAAAACGCTGTGCTAACCGCAAGGATGCAGGCGTCTAAGGTAAAACCAGCGACTGGGGCTAAGTCGTAACAAGGTAGCCGTACCGGAAGGTGCGGCTGGATCACCTCCTTTCTAAGGAGCTTTCATCGAAACTCACACTCGATGAAGCGCTTCGAGATATTAAGTTCCTAAACTGTTGGTTTATCTATGCACTATATTTTCATTTTTGTTCTTTTAAATAATAGTCTCTATACCGGGCCTGTAGCTCAGGTGGTTAGAGCGCACGCCTGATAAGCGTGAGGTCAGTGGTTCAACTCCACTCAGGCCCACACGATAGGCGTGGGTTCAGAAAATTATCACCGTGCTATGGGGCTGTAGCTCAACTGGGAGAGCGCGTGGTTTGCAACCACGAGGTTGTCGGTTCGATCCCGATCAGCTCCACAAAAACAATTTTGAAATTCGAATTTTAAAAATCGAATTTTAAATCGTTCTTTGAAATATTAGAAGAGTAAGTCTATTAGTAAATGCTAGTAGTTGTCGATGTCCACCATAAAAGTGGTGGACCGCTAGATGAACAAGCGTATTGAATTTAGACTACTAACAATCCAAAATAATGTTCTTTCCAAAATATAAATGATGCATTTTAGAGAACCTGTTCAACAAATTATATCCGAAGATTTATTTTCGGAACTTTGGGAACGGGTGTCGTCTTAATGTGAATCGATAAAGATTTTTGGTTAAGTTATAAAGGGCATACGGTGGATGCCTTGGCACTAGAAGGCGATGAAGGACGTGGTAACCTGCGATAAGCGTCGGATAGGTGGAAACAACCTGTAACCCGGCGATCTCCGAATGGGGCAACCCTCTCAGAGTAATGTCTGAGAACTTCCTGCTGAATTCATAGGCAGGATAGAGCAAACGGGGGGAAGTGAAATATCTCAGTACCCCTAGGAAGAAAAGGTAATAACGATTCCGTCAGTAGTGACGAGCGAACGCGGAACAGCCTAAACCTTCTGATATATTAAAGGATGCAACCGTTGTATCAGGGGTGTTGTGGGACGCTCGCAGTCCGAATTGCATATAGGACGGAGAGTAAAAAACCGCTGCGATAGCTGAATCGTTTGGAACAACGAATCATAGAAGGTGAAAATCCTGTAAGCGAAATCGTAACGGCTCTCTGGTGAGCAATCCCAAGTACCACGGAATAAGTGGAAGTCTGTGGGAAACCGCGAGAACCATCTCGCAAGGCTAAATACTCTCTAGTGACCGATAGTGTACAAGTACCGTGAGGGAAAGGTGAAAAGCACTCCTAACAGGAGGGTGAAATAGTACCTGAAACCGTATGCTTGCAAACGGTCGGAGCAATTTCGTTCCAGCAATGGAGCGGAAAAGTGACGGCGTGCCTTTTGCTTAATGAGCCTACGACTTACTCGTACGTAGCAAGGCTAATGAACTAAGTTCAGCAGCCGTAGCGAAAGCAAGTCTGAATAGGGCGATCAAGTTACGTGCGGTAGACGCGAAACCCGGTGATCTATCCTTGGCCAGGATGAAGTGGGGGTAAAACCTCATGAAGGTCCGAACCAGTGTGGGTTGAAAACTACTTGGATGAGCTGAGGATAGGAGTGAAAAGCTAATCGAACTGGGTGATAGCTCGTACTCCCCGAAATAGCTTTACGGCTAGCCTCGGGTAAGAATGTTTCGGAGGTAGAGCACTGATTGGGCTAGGGTCGTCACAACGATACCAAACCCAGACAAACTCCGAATTCCGATAACATGTTTCCCGGGAGTCAGGCAACGACGGATAAGCGCCGATGCCGAGAGGAGAACAATCCAGATCACCAGCTAAGGTCCCCAAGTCGAGGTTAACAGACAAAGGATGTTGAGTTGCAATGACAACTAGGAGGTTGGCTTAGAAGCAGCCATTCCTTGAAAGAGTGCGTAATAGCTCACTAGTCAAGCGACTTGGCGTCGATAATTCTCGGGACTAAACCTCGCACCGAAGCTGTGAACTATAGCAATATATGTGGTAGGGGAGCATTCTATTCAGCGACTGCAGTGAATGCAGATCCCGCAAGGGATGAAGGCGTGTAGCGATACATACTGGAGCGAATAGAAACGCAGATGTAGGCATGAGTAACGATAATACAACTGAAAATGTTGTACACCGAAAATCTAAGGTTTCCTGAGCAACGTTCATCGTCTCAGGGTTAGTCGGACCCTAAGCTGAGGCCAAACGGCGTAAGCGATGGAAAACAGGTTGAATATTCCTGTACCTGTTTGTAATCGTCTGACCATAAGGAGTAACGCAGGAGTGAAAGATCAGCCGTCTGCTGGCTTAGACGGTCTAAGGTCATAGGCGTGGGATGTAGGAAAATCCGCATCCCAGCTATCGCCGAGAGCCGAATGGGATCCCGCAAGGGAACAAACTGATCCTAATCATGCTGCCGAGAAAAACTTCGTATGGAAGATTGCAGACAGCCCGTACCGTAAACCGACACAGGTAGATGAGAAGAGTATTCTAAGGTGCTCGAGTGAGCCATGGTCAAGGAACTCGGCAAACTAGCCGCGTAACTTCGGAATAAGCGGTGTCTCGATTGGTTAATCTCTTTACGGGATGAAGCTAGTCGGGATCGCAGTGAAATGGGCCAAGCGACTGTTTAACAAAAACACATCACTCTGCTAACACGTCAAGTGGACGTATAGGGTGTGACACCTGCCCGGTGCTGGAAGGTTAAGGAAGTGGGTCAGTCCTGCGTAAGCGGGGTAAAGCTCGCGACCGAAGCCCCAGTAAACGGCGGCCGTAACTATAACGGTCCTAAGGTAGCGAAATTCCTTGTCGGGTAAGTTCCGACCTGCACGAATGGTGTAACGATTTGGTCACTGTCTCGACCATGGGCTCGGTGAAATTGTGGTACCGGTGAAGACGCCGGTTACCCGCATATGGACGGAAAGACCCCGTGAAGCTTTACTATACCTTGGCATTGGATACGGACAAAGCATGTGTAGCATAGGTGGGAGACTTTGAAGTCGGGGCGCTAGCCTCGGTGGAGCGGCCAGTGAAATACCACCCTTGTTCTGTTTGAATTCTAACCTCGTACCGTGAATCCGGTACAGGAACACTGTCAGGCTGGTAGTTTGACTGGGGCGGTCGCCTCCTAAATTGTAACGGAGGCTCTCAAAGGTGCTCTCAGCATGGTTGGTAATCATGCGACGAGTGTAAAGGCATAAGAGCGCCTAACTGCGAGACCTACAAGTCGAGCAGGTGCGAAAGCAGGACTTAGTGATCCGATGGTAGCGCGTGGAAGCGCCATCGCTCAAAGGATAAAAGCTACTCCGGGGATAACAGGCTGATCTCGCCCAAGAGTTCATATCGACGGCGAGGTTTGGCACCTCGATGTCGGCTCATCGCATCCTGGGGCTGGAGAAGGTCCCAAGGGTTTGGCTGTTCGCCAATTAAAGCGGTACGTGAGCTGGGTTCAGAACGTCGTGAGACAGTTCGGTCCCTATCCTATGTGGGCGCAGGACATTTGAGGGAAGTCGCTCCTAGTACGAGAGGACCAGAGTGACCGGACCGACGGTGTACCAGTTGTCACGCCAGTGGCAAACGCTGGGTAGCCACGTCCGGAAGGGATAAGCGCTGAAAGCATCTAAGTGCGAAACCCATCCCAAGATTAGATGTCACAGGTCGTAAGACCTCTAAAGACCCGTAGAAGATTACTACGTTGATAGGCCACAGATGTACGTACAGCAATGTACTCAGTCGAGTGGTACTAATAGGTCGTGAGACTTAACCATTAATTTTTATTGATTCACAAGACCTCACTCGTTCCCAAAGTTTATTTTATGAACTTGGGTTCGTAAGATGTATCGATAGATTGAAGAACTATTTTTCTGGTTGTTTAGAGTCCGTTCATCAGAACGGACGACTCTTCTAAAAGTTTTCTGGTGACTATACCGCGGGTGAAATTCCTCTTCCCATTCCGAACAGAGCAGACAAGCCCCGCAGGGCCGATGGTACTATGTGGGTAACTGCATGGGAGAGTAGGTCGTTGCCAGGAGTTATTTAAGAATCCCATCTCAATTGAATTTGAGGTGGGATTTTTGTTTTCTATACATATCATCAAGGGGTAATCCCGAAGAGATTTGAATCTAAGGCGAGGCTTTTGTATTTGCATAACGATTATAAAACGAAGAAGAGTAAGAGTAATGTAATGGAAGAGTGACGTTTCACAAAGGGAAAGAGATTCTTTACATTGCCGCACGGATGTTTTGCAAAGCGATTTTCACTCACCCGGTAGTTGAGATAGCTGCTTGCATTAAATAGTACGAGTGGTGTGCTGAAATATTGATGTATTTCATAGTAGATTTGATTTTGTTCAGAGGAGATTTAAATTCATTCATTAACGGATTAAACTTGTTCATTGCGGAAGAGAAGTTATTCACGGGTGATTTATAATTGTTCAGAGATAACTTCAAGTGACACATTGTCCGCTTCACCTGATACAATGGCAATGCAGATTGATTCATTGACAAAGTAAAGTCGTTCAGAGACGAGTTGAGTTCGTTCATTAATCATTTGATGTGGTTCATTGCAGACGTGAGATAGTTCAGAGGCAAATTGAAGTGATGCAATGGGCATTGAAAGTAATTCAAAGACTATGGAGGATAAAACAATGAGGAAAACAGGCGAATTTGTAAACATTTGTTATAAAACAGCATTGTAGTATTCATTTGTGGGAGGAATGGATAGATGTGTGATAACTCCTTCACAGCGTGAGAGTAGGTCGTTGTTGGGAATTTTTGCAAAGCCCCGCTTGAATTTCAAGTGGGGCTTTTGTATAAATGTCCGAGCTAAAATTTATAGATGTCAAATCTGAAAGTTTGATACCGACTTGTTAATTACGCTCAACTTTCGTAACGTTTAATAAGTAGCAAATATTTGAACACGAAAATTATCGGAGAATTTCATGACAAAAAGCGTCAACCTATTAAAGCTTACACCGCAAGAGTTTATCTCGTTCCTCAAAAAAGAAAATATTGGTCGATTTTACTTTATCTATGATGCTAAGAATAAAATCGTTCGAAGCTCGCATAGGCAATTAAAGCCAATCGCCGAATTCATCCAATCCGATAAAAGAGATTTCATGATGCATGAAGGAATTTTTCTTCAAGTCACCAGAAAATACGACACGCTTCAAGGAGCTTTTATCCATCGGACATGCAGGGGGCAAGCTGCAGGCGGCGTACGTTATTGGAGTTATAATACAGTTGAAGATTATCTGAGAGATGGATTACGTCTTGCAGTCGGAATGACAATGAAAAATGCGTTAGCTGGACTTTGGTGGGGTGGAGGTAAAGCAGTAATGGCGGTAAATCCGGGTGTAGATAAAAACAATCAGCTAACTCGTTCTTCAATCTACCAGGAATTTGGTGAGTTGATGAGCTCGCTTCGCGGTTGTTACGTAACTGCCGAAGATGTTGGGACTGATGTTACCGATATGGCAAACGTATTTATGCGAACAAGATTCATAACCTGTATCCCGGCTCGGCTCGGGGGCAGCGGTAATCCTTCTGTGCCAACGGCACGCGGAGTAATTTCAGGGATGGAAGCTGCATTAGATTTTATCGGCGATGGTACGTTGGAAGGAAAGACAATTGCAGTTCAGGGAATGGGTCATGTTGCCGGTCCTCTTATCCAATATCTGTTTGAAAAGAACGTTCGGAAAATTATTGCTTGTGATATCAATACCCATACAGTAAAAGAAGTGCAAGAGAATTGTGCAGGAAAAAATCTTGAAGCGAGCGTGGTCTCACTTGATGATAAATCTATCTTCCAAACTGAATGCGATATATTTTCTCCTTGTGCAACCGGCGCCATCTTGAATCCTCACACGATTCCGTTGATTAAGGCAAAGATTGTTTGCGGAGCGGCGAATAATCAGCTTGAGGATAGTGAACGAGACGATAAATTATTGTATGAAAGAGGGATCGCGTACGTTCCCGATTTCTTAACAAATCGCATGGGCATCGTGAATTGTGCAAATGAACAATACGGTTTTGTGAATGGAGATTCTTTTATCGAGCAGCACCTTGCCATAAATTGGGAATTTTCTATCTATCGCATTGCAAAAAAAGTTCTGCAGGAATCTCGTTTAACAAAGACGCCGCCGGCAAAAGTGGCTATTCGACTTGCCGATGAATTGTCGTTGCAAGTTCATCCGATCTTTGGACACCGGGGTCAGCAGATAATCGATTCATTGGTGGCGGATAGGTGGCATACTAAAACTTCGATAGAATAAAATTATTTCAATGAGGTGGAATTATGAAAGGATATTTCTTTAAGTTAATTATTGTCCTCATCTTTTTAGTTTTATCTGCAAGTTGCAAACAGAAAGAAAACCAGGTCAACAGGCAGCCCGCCGTTGCTGGTCAATTCTATCAATCTGACCCAGCCGAGTTAAGATCAACATTAAAAGTATTATTCTCCAAGGCGATACCTGCTAAAGATATTCAAAATGTTGTTGCTGTTATGGTACCACATGCTGGATATGTTTACTCCGGCGAAGTTGCCGCATCAGGTTTCAATCAGATCAACTCGACGAAAGAGTATGAAAATATTTTTATTATCGGCTCAAGTCATCATATTGCTTTTGAGGGAGCTTCAATTTACAGTCAAGGCGATTTTATTACCCCTCTTGGGAATGTAAAAGTAAATAAGCAGCTTGCTGGGCAGCTGATTAAGAAGCATGATTTTTTTTCAAATCGAATCGACGCACACGCACGTGAACATAGCTTAGAAGTACAATTGCCTTTCTTGCAGTACAAAATGAAAAAAGATTTCCAGATCGTTCCAATCGTTTTAGGTACACAGTCACCCGAGATGTGTAAGAAAATCGCTGAGGCGCTTAAACCGTATTTCGGATCGAAAAATCTTTTCATTATCAGCTCTGATTTTTCACATTATCCTTCGTATGACAATGCGGCAAAAGTTGATAAGGCAACAGCAAATGCAATTATGTCCAATTCTCCAGAGAACTTACTTTCGACCCTGAATGAAAATGAGAGAGAAGGAATTCCAAACCTGGCAACAAGTCTATGCGGCTGGACGTCTGTACTAACGCTTCTTTACATCACTCAAAATAATCCGGATGTTTTTTACACACACATTCAGTATAAAAATTCGGGGGATACTGAATATGGAGACAAATCGAGAGTTGTTGGATATAATGCAATCGCGATTTCATTTAAAGAAAAGAAAACGAAAGCTCAATTCAGTCTAAGTGAAAAGGATAAAAAAGATTTACTTGCGATAGCACGAAGCACTGTTGTGCAATATGTGATGGAGCGAAAAGTACCGGACGTGGATGTGTCCAAACTTTCTGATAATGTTAAAACAAACTGCGGCGCGTTCGTAACTTTTCACAAACATGGAGAGCTTCGCGGGTGTATTGGACGCTTCGAGCCGAATGAGCCGCTTTACAAAGTCGTTCAGCAAATGGCAGTTGCCGCTTCGACCGAGGATTATCGTTTTCAGCCAGTAGAATCAAACGAAATAAAAGATTTAGATATAGAGATTTCTGTTCTTACACCTATGCGAAAAATTAATTCCATCGATGAAATTGAATTGGGTAAGCATGGTATTTACATCAAGAAGGGATCGCGAGGCGGAACATTTCTTCCTCAGGTTGCCAAAGAAACTGGCTGGACTAAGGAAGAATTCTTAGGACACTGCTCTCAGGATAAAGCCGGTATCGGATGGGATGGATGGAAAGATGCCGACATTTATATCTACGAAGCACTTGTCTTTAGCGAGTAAAATCTTGTGAGAATTCTCTATGCCCTTTGCGGTGAAAAGATTTAATGAAAATCATCAATGAATTCAAACCAAAATCTCATTCGTATCGAATGGTCGCTTGCACTTGCGGTTGTTGCTCTTGGCATAACGACCATAATCACACAAATAATTTTACTGAGAGAATTTCTTTCAGTCTTTTATGGGAATGAGCTTGTAATCGGAATCATTCTTGCAAACTGGATGATACTCTCCGGTGTTGGTTCGCTGCTTGGGCGCTTTTCAACCAAGATAAAGGATAAGATCAGCAGTATAATCGTAACGCTAACAATTCTATCTATCATACCTATTACAACGGTTTTTCTTCTGCGCTTTTTTAGAAATAGCGTCTTCGATGTCGGAAGTATGGTTGGAATAGCTCAGATTTTATACACTTCATTTCTCTTGTTGCTGCCGTTTTGTTTACTCTCCGGATTCTCGTTCGCATTGTTTTCTGAAACGATTTCAGAAAAGTATAGAATGAATCTTATTCCAAAAGTTTATTCATTAGAATCGTTCGGCAGTTTGATCGGCGGATTGGTGTTCAGCTTTGTGATGATTTACTTTTTCGAGACATTCCAAAGTTTGCTGCTGCTGATGGTTTTCAATATTATTGTGGTGTACATTCTTTCAATCAGATATAGCAAAATCACGCCCCGAATATTTCTGTTTGTGCTTTCATTAGTGCTGCTCGTGGGAGAGTTCCAGTGGAACCTTGATGAAATCACAAGGAAATTTTTATTTAAGGATCAGCAGTTGCTCTATTATAAAGATACCCCCTATGGGAATCTCACTATCACACAGAAAGGTGAGCAAAAGAATTTCTATGAGAACAATGCGTTACTTTTCTCTACTAACGATCCGACGATGAACGAGGAAGCGGTTCACTACGCAATGATTCAGCATCCCAATCCAAAGCGAGTTCTATTGATATCGGGTGGTATCTCAGGTACGATTGATGAGATACTTAAGTACAATATTGATAAAATTGATTATGTTGAAATCAATCCATGGCTGATCAATGTTGGCAAGAATTATTCGACCACCTTATTCAATCAAAAAGTAAACATAATTAATCAAGATGCACGACTTTTTGTAAAGAACACATACGAAAGTTATGATGTTGTACTGGTTAATTTGCCCGATCCAACCACGGCTCAGCTCAACAGATATTACACGGTTGAATTTTTCAATGAACTTAAATCAAAATTAAATAAGGATGCCGTAGTTTCTTTTGGCTTTTCTTCATCAGCAGATTATATGAGTGAGGAAGCAAGACAAGTGAAGTCTATTATTTATAACTCATTGAGAAGTGTGTTTAATAATATTATCATAGTTGCCGGAATAAAAGATTACTTTCTTGTATCTAACGCTGATCTTGACATTCATATTGGACGGATGATTGAGCAGAAAGGAATCAACAATCTCTATGTAAACAAATACTATCTTGATGATACAGTTTTGGAGCATCGAAATAAATTTATACTCAGCAAACTTTCAAGCAGTACAAAACTGAATGAGGATTTTTCCCCGGTCTCCTACTATGGACAGCTGCTGCTTTGGTTAAGTTACTTCGGGTTCAATTATTGGATTGCGGCAGGTATATTTGTTATCATTTTGATTATCACTCTATCCAGATTGAGTCCTATTACGATCGGTATGTTTACAGGCGGTTTTGCCGCCTCATCCATCGAAGTTGTTTTGCTGATTACATTCCAGATAATGTACGGTTATGTTTATCAGATGCTTGGAATCATCATCATGATTTTTATGGCTGGACTTGCTGTGGGCTCTCTCTATCGCAAGAAGATAATTCGGAATGCTGATATAAACATGTACGTCGGTATTCAGCTCAGTATCGGTGTGTATGCTGCCGTTCTTCCGCTGTTTTTATTATTTCTTAAAACTTCAACATTCAGCGCCGGTGTTTTGCATGTGGCTTTCTTCTTGCCGACATTTGTTATTGCAGTGCTGATCGGGATGGAATTTTCTATTGCATCTTATATTCAAAAAGGGACGATTGCCTCCGTTGCATCGCAGTTGTATGGTATCGATTTGATCGGCTCTGCGATTGGTGCTTTGTTGATGACAGCGTTTTTAATTCCATTGATCGGAGTTGTAAATGTTTGCTTCATAATTGGTGTAATGAATTTTATAAGCGGATTTATTTCTTTTATGAATCGAAGAAAATATTCATCAGCAATTACATGAAAGTAAATTATGGATAACATCGAGAATTATTGGACGATAACAAAGCGGCAATTTCTGAAAAGCTGTACGCTGGGAGCTTGCGGATTCGTTGCTGGATTGAATGGCATCGAATCCTTAACAAGAAATTTTAAACTGTGCGAAAAGTTTGATTTATCAGAGGATGATCTGTGGAAATGGAGTAAGGAAGCGCTTTTTTATGAAAAAACAGACAACGGAATTCAGTGCCGTAAATGCCCGCATGAGTGTTTGCTTCAGGAAGGTGAGAGCGGAATTTGTCGCAGCAGAGTAGTTAACAAAAAGAAATTATTTTCGATTGCGTACGGAAATCCTTGTGCTGTTCACATCGATCCGATTGAAAAGAAACCGCTCTTCCATTTCCTTCCTACAACAAAAGCGTTTTCGATTGCGGCGGCGGGATGCAACTTCCGATGTTTAAACTGTCAGAACTGGCAGATATCGCAATTCAGCCCGAAGGAAACCGAGAATATAGACTTGATGCCTGAGAAAGTCGTTGAGCAGTGTCTGAAAACAAAATGCGAATCGATTGCATACACTTACTCTGAGCCGGGTACATTTTACGAATATGTTTATGATACCTCGAAGCTTGCAAAGAGCAAAGGCATCAAAAATGTTTACAAGTCGAACGGATACATCAATGAAAAACCGCTTCGTCAATTGTGCAAGGTCATTGATGCGGCGAATATTGATTTGAAAAATTATGATGATGGTATCTACCACAAGCTAAGCAGCGGATCGCTTGAACCTGTTCTACGAACTTTAAAAGTTTTAAAGGAAGAAGGCGTGTGGCTCGAAATTACTAATCTGTTAATTCCAAGTTGGACAGACGATCTCGATATGATTAAGCGAATGTGCGAGTGGCTTGTAAAAAATAACTTGCACGACCGACCGCTCCACTTCAGTCGGTTCACTCCTCTTTACAAATTAACGCAGCTTCCGCTTACACCGATTTCAACATTAGAAAAAGCGCACGAGATTGCAGTAAAGGCAGGGATTCAATACGCGTACATTGGAAATGTACCCGCGCACCAAGCCGAAAATACATACTGCCACAAATGTAAAAAAATGATAATCGAGCGGAGGGGGTTCGCGATTTTAAAGAACGATATTGAAAAAGGAAAATGTAAATTTTGTGGGGAAAAGATACCGGGGTTGTGGAAATCAGATTAGAACTCCGATTTCTATCATTGTTGTATGCAAGCACACTTTTTCGGAAAAACTTGCACTCTATTTCGGAATTGTAACCTCCCTCCATCTGACACTATGTCACCCCGATTTAAAGCGTTTTATGGTATGGACGAGCGAATAAAAAAATCAATTCTCGCCCAACTCTGACACATTGGCATATATGATGAAAATTAAAACTGCTTTAAATGGTTTGAAAAAAGCCGTTTATGAGGTCACTCGGTAGGTCACAGGTCACTCGCCAAAACGGTGAATATGAATTAAATTCGATAGCGATTCAAAAAAAGAGTGCAAGTAGTTATCTGATTATTCTCGTTTTCTTCCTCTAATTCTTAAAAAGAGTGATTGCTCGAATTCCTATAACTTGATTATACTTAAAGACTTCCGCTATTCACCCGATTCTTATATAATCTACCCCCTTACATTGTTCAGGCAATGCAAGAAATCGGAGTTCTGGGTATTGCTTCTTGATACTTCCCTAAATTCTTCCTACATTTTACGGTAATACATGGGGAATATATGATTGGTAAAACCGTATCGCACTATCACGATAAAGGATGTCGGGACGCCAAAAGGCGGCGCAACGTCTTTTTCACAATGACGAGGCAATACTTTTGATTGGTAAAGCGATATCGCATTATAAAATTCTTGAAAAGCTCGGCGAGGGCGGACGAGTCCGCCGAAACTCATCATTCAACGGAGAAAGCCAATGATAGGAACCACAATCTCTAACTATAAGATACTCCAAAAAATTGGTGAAGGCGGAATGGGTGTGGTGTACAAAGCCCACGACACCAAGCTTGACCGTGATGTCGCGCTGAAGTTCCTACCTTTGGAGCTAACAAAGGACTCGAATGCGAGGGAGCGTTTCATACACGAAGCTAAAGCTGCCTCTGCGTTGAGCCATCCCAACGTTTGCACCATTCATGACATACAAGAACACGAAAACCAGATGTTCATCGTCATGGATTTAGTTGACGGGCAGACGCTGCGCCAGAAGGAGGATTCCATCAGCTTCAAACAAGCGATTGATATCGGAATTCAAGTTGCCGACGGATTAACTGCTGCGCACGAGAAGGGCATTGTACACAGAGACATCAAGCCAGAGAATATCATGATCCGCAAAGACGGCATTGCTCAGATCATGGACTTCGGATTGGCAAAGCTCAGGGGAAACGTAACTCGACTGACAAAAGAGGGAAGTACAGTTGGAACCGCAGGCTACATGTCACCCGAGCAGGTGCAGGGAGAGGATGCCGACCATCGTTCGGACATCTTCTCGTTCGGTGTTTTGCTATACGAATTACTCACTGGTCAGCTTCCATTCAGAGGTGTTCATGAAACTGCTTTAGCATATGAAATTGTCAACGTCGATCCGGCTCCGATGTCATCAATCAAGCCGGAGATCGATCCAAATCTGGATGCAATTGTGCTCGAGTGTTTGGAAAAAGATCCTCGAGAACGGACTCAATCAATTGCGCAAGTCTCGCTCGATCTCAAGCGATACAAACGTGAGTCGAGTCGGCAGCGTGTGAGTCGTGTAACTGCCGCTCGACCAATCGCAAAACCTCCCGCAGGTTACAGCCAAGACAAAACCTCTGCAAAACCTGCGGGAGGTTCAACCCGACTCGCATGGATAAGTGCCACTCTGATCTTCATCAGCACAGTAACAGTTGGAGTTTTATATTTCAAACGTCCATCTGCAGAAGTTCAGACTATAAACTCCTACATTCTTCCACCGGAAAAATTAACGTTTGCCACAGCATCAAGTGGAGCAGGTGAAGGCAATCTTGCGCTATCACCGAATGGCAGTATGTTAGCATTTGTTGCGGCTGACTCATCAAGCAAGACACATCTTATGGTGAGAGCACTCAATGCACTCAAGGCTAAGGAGCTACCGACAACGGAAGGAGCATCTTACCCTTTCTGGTCTCCTGACAATCGGTACATTGGCTTCTTTCAATCTGGGAAGATGAAAAAAATTGAAGCGTCAGGTGGACCTGCTGTAACGATTTGCGATGCGCCTACCGGACGTGGTGGATCGTGGAATCAGGATGGAATAATTATCTTTGAACCAAACTGGACGGACCCTCTTTATCAAGTATCCGCATCAGGTGGCACGGCGACCCAATTAACTACTCTCGACTCAGTTCGTCATGAAATTACACATCGTTGGCCCCATTTTCTCCCTGATGGCAAACACTTCTTGTATTATTCACGCTCAAGTATGGGCGGTGTTGAGCGGGAAGAGGATGCACTTGTCGTGGCTTCGTTAAATGGGAAAGTGAATAAACGACTGATGTCTGCGAATGGAAACATGGTGTATGCATCCGGTTATTTAATCTATCTGCGTGAAAAGACTCTCATGGCACAACCGTTTGATGTCAGCAAACTCGAAATCTCTGGCGATGCCATCCCAATTGCTGAACCGATTGAATATGATTTGACATATAATCGTGCAGTCTTCTCAGCTTCACAAAATGGCATTCTGATCTATCAGGTAAGCACTACACAGGGAGGATTTCAGCTCGAATGGTTCGACCGCACGGGTACATCACTCGGCAAGGTGGCTGAACCTGCGGATTTGGGCAGTGCAACTATTTCTCCTGATGGAAAGAAAATAGCATTTGATGTTTATGATTACGAGTCACGAAACCGGGATGTCTGGATCTATGATATCGCACGGCAACTCAGAACCCGGTTTACATCCGATCGTTCTGTAGATCAGTATCCGGTCTGGTCACCCGACGGAAGCCGCATTCTTTTCCACTCAGATCGACTTAGACACTACGATGTTTTTATAAAGTCAGCAAGCGGCACTAGCGTTGAAGAGGTTCTACTGGAATCTCCTCGACCAAAGTTTGCATACGATTGGTCTTCCGATGGAAGATTGATTGCATTTTCTAATGTAGACATCAAAACAAAATCAGACTTATGGATGCTTCCGTTTGTATCCAAAGATGGGGGTGGAGATCGAAAACCGTTTGTGTTCCTTCAAACTGAATTTGATGAGGATGTTCCTAAATTCTCTCCTGATATGCATTGGATTTCATACGCGTCGGATGAGTCGGGGAGATGGGAATTGTATGTTCGCCCCTTCATTGGTGCAAACGGACAACCGGTCAAAGATCAAACCGGGAAGTGGCAGGTTTCAACGAATGGTCTCTCACCTTCAGCTTACAATTACTATGATTGGAATCAAAACGGAAAAGAGATCTTCTATATGTCACCTGATAACAAACTGATGGCTGCTGAGGTTAAGGCAATCGGCTTAACGTTTGATGTAGGACTCGTACACCCACTTTTTGAAGTGAAAGTGAAAGGGCAATTTTATTTCTATGATGCCACTGCTGACGGACAGAAGTTTCTCATGGCAGTTCAAGTCAGTGGACAATCGGTTCCACCGCTCACGCTTGTTACAAACTGGGATGCCGAGCTGAGGAAGAAATGAGTAACATCATGATCGGACAAACAATAACGCATTATAAAATCCTTGAGAAGTTAGGTGAAGGTGGCATGGGCGTTGTCTATAAAGCCGAAGACACCAAGCTCAAGCGCATCGTCGCACTCAAGTTTTTACCTTCCTCCTTCTCCACTGACGATGAAGTAAAACAACGATTCATCCATGAAGCTCAGGCAGCATCCGCATTGAACCATACAAATATATGTAGTATCCACACTATCGAAGAGTTTGAGAATCCCGCCTCCGCTGAAGCTATGGCGGGCAAGCAACAGTTTATCGACATGGAGTTTGTTGAAGGGAAAACCCTCGGTGTGTTACTGAAGGAGAAAGAATTATCACTGAAGGAAGTTTTGGATATTGCTCTTCAAATTGCAGAAGGCCTGAATGCTGCGCATAAGAAAGGGATTGTCCATAGAGACGTCAAACCAGATAATATAATGGTAACTGATGAACGCATTGTAAAAATAATGGACTTCGGACTGGCAAAGCTGAAAGGATCTTCGAAACTTACCAAATCGCATTCAACACTCGGGACGATTGCATACATGTCACCGGAACAAGCACAAGGAGAGGATGTCGATCAACGATCCGACATCTTTTCATTGGGTGCAGTGCTCTACGAAATGATTACCGGTCGTCGACCATTCAAGGGTGAACATGAAGCAGCGATGATGTATTCTCTGATAAACGAATCTCCTGAGCCATTAGCACGGTACAAGACCAATGCACCTAGCGAACTGCAGCGCATAGTCGACAAGGCGTTAACGAAGAAACGAGAAGAGCGATACCAGCACGTCGATGAAATGATTGCCGACCTGAGAAGAATGCAGCACACGTTCACCGAGAGTGCTTTGCCAGCCTCAAAAATATCGAAAGTATCGTGGATAGTTGCCACCGTTGTGGTACTGCTCGCAATTGTGGGTTTATATCTGTTCTATCCCCGATCCTCTTTACCAACCTCAGCGAAAAGTAAATCTGTTGCTGTCCTACCGTTCAAGAATATAAGTGACAACAAGGATGACGAGTACTTCAGTGACGGTATCACCGATGACATTATTGCGCAACTCTCGAAAATCACTGACCTGAGGGTTATATCACGAACATCTGTCATGCAGTACAAAGGTGTGAGCAAGAATATTCGGGACATTGGTAAAGAGCTGGATGTTGCCACGGTTCTGGAAGGAAGTGTCCGTCGTTCGGGGAATCAGATACGCATTGTTGCACAGCTTATCGATGCAAACAACGAAGGACATCTCTGGGCTGATACGTACGATAAGGAGATGACACAGATATTTGCCATACAGAGTGACGTTGCCCAGAGAATAGCTGCTGCACTCGAGGCGAAATTGTCACCGGCAGAAAAAGGGAGAATCGAAAAGAAGCAGACAGAAAACACCGAGGCATATCAGTACTATCTCAAAGGACGGTTCTACTGGAATAAAAGACGGGTTGATGACCTGAAGACGTCTATCGAGTATTTCAGGCAGGCGATCGAGAAGGATCCTTCCTATGCGCTGGCGTATGCCGGATTGGCGTCTGCATGCGTGTTGCTCCCCCAGCATGGAATTCCTCAGTCGGAGAAATGGTACACGGAGGCACGGAACGCGGCAACGAAAGCGCTGGAGATTGATTCCACACTTGCCGAAGCGCATGCTGTACTGGGAGAGATTGCACAAGATCAGTATTACGACTGGGCAGGTGCAGAGAAGCATTTCCGGCTGGCAATTAAGCTCGATCCTAGCTATCCGACTGCACACCACTGGTACTCCGGCACCCTCGAGTATCTCAGCAGGTTTGATGAAGCTCTTTCAGAGGCAAAGCGCGCACAGAAGTTGGATCCCTTGTCGCTCATCATCAATACGAATGTTGGAGAGGTTTTGTATTCAATGCGGCAGTACGATAGAGCAATTATGCAACACCGAAGCACGCTCGCTCTCGATCCGAACTTTCCCTGGGCTCACTTGAGTTTGGCTCAGGTGTATGAGGTGCAAGGGAAGTTCGATGAAGCGATCCCGGAGTTCGAAGCAACAAAACGTCTTGCAGAAAATACCCCCGTTGTCCTTGGTTACCTTGGCCGCGCGTATGCGATAGCCGGCATGAAGAAGGATGCTCTGAAGGTGCTCGATGAACTTTTACGCCTTGAGCGGCAAGGGAATGCCGTCTCCTCCGGCATAGCTGCTGTTTATCATGGGCTCGGAACCAAAGAAAAGACATTTGAATGGCTTGAGAAAGCATATGAAGGGCGAGAGTCCGATCTGACGTATATTGGGACTGATCCACTCTGGGATGATCTCCGTTCAGACCCAAGGTTCGCTGCGCTTCTGAAGAAGATGGGGTTGAGGAAATGATCGGAATGACGATATCACACTATAAAATTCTCGAGAAGCTTGGCGAAGGCGGCATGGGCGTGGTGTACAAAGCCGAAGACACCAAGCTTAAACGCACTGTTGCCCTTAAGTTCTTACCACATTATCTCACCAGCGATTTCACTGAAAAGGAACGCTTCTACCACGAAGCGCGAGCCGCCGCCGCCTTGACACATCAGAACATCGCCGTCGTCTATGAGATCGGTGAACACGACGGACAGATATTTATAGCAATGGAGTATGTGGAAGGTCAGACCCTAAAGCAACTCATTAGCAGTGAGGCAGTTTCGATCAAGAAAGTTCTTGACATTGCGATTCAAATGTGCGATGGACTTGTAGCGGCACATGAGAAGGGTGTCGTTCACCGTGATATCAAGAGCGATAATATCATGATTACTCCAAAAGGCCAAGCGAAGATCACTGATTTCGGTCTAGCCAAGCTCAAAGGTGCAACGAAGCTCACCAAAGCTGGTTCTACACTTGGAACTGCAGCATATATGTCGCCAGAGCAAGCGCAAGGTGAAGAAGTCGACCATCGTTCAGACATCTTCTCCTTCGGTGTTGTGCTTTATGAACTTATCACTGGCCATCTTCCCTTCCGGGGTGAGCACCATGCGGCTCTAATGTACTCACTTATCAATGAACAGCCGCAACCGATTGCCCGGTTTAATGAGAAGGTTACACCAGAGATTGAACACATTGTAGGCAAGGCGCTCGAAAAAGACAAGGATGACCGTTATCAACATGTCGACGAACTTCTCTCGGACCTACGACGTGAGAGGAAACATATGGAATATGCTCGGACTGGCTATGCTACAACCAAAGAGAAGCCAACAATTGAGGTACCCCCTCCGGCAGAAGCGGTCAGTCAACCTTCGTGGAGAAAACGATCAACAAGAGTATTCGCGGCGATCGGAGTCGGTGCAGTACTCGTCGTGGCATTCTTCCTCCTTCGACCATTCCTCTTCGAAGAGGCGATTTCATCGGAACGGCGAACCGTAGCCGTTATCAGCTTCATCAACCAGACGGGTGAAAACTCGTACGATTATCTGCAGGACGCAATTCCCAACCTCCTCATCACTAACCTCGAGCAGTCGAAATACCTCCGTGTGGCAACGTGGGAGCGGTTGTACGATCTTCGCAGGCAGATCGGCAAAACAGATACTAAATTCATCGACCGGGATATGGGATTTGAGCTGTGCAAAATGGACGACATTGAGGCGATTGTTCTGGGCAGCTTCACAAAGGCAGGCGACGTGTTTGCTACCGACGTGAAAGTGCTCGATGTTCGCACGAAGCAGCTTCTGAAGAGCGTCAACTCAAAGGGAGATGGTGTAGCAAGCATCCTCAAGACACAGATCGACGAACTGAGCAAAGGGATTTCCCGTGGTGTAGGCATTTCCGAACGTAAGATCGAATCAACACCGATGCAAATTATGGAAGTGACTACATCATCAATGGAGGCGTACAACTTTTTCCTGAGAGGAAGGGACGACCATTTTAAATTCTACTTCGAGGAAGCACGAAAATATCTGGAGAAAGCGATAAACCTCGATTCTACATTCGCTATGGCGTACGTCTTCCTCGCATTTACATTCGAAAAGCTTAATGATTATAATGCATCCATGACAGCATACCAAAAAGCGGCCCGATATTATCAGAAAACTCCGGAAAGAGAACGTCTTATGGTCGAAGCCGCTCTCACGGCAAATGTTGAGAATGACCGGGATAAAGCTTTAAAACTTTTAAAGGAGGTTACCGAGAAATACCCTAAATACAAAGGGGCGCATTATTATCTTGGTGCAGGATACATGAGACAAAATATGATGAGCGAGGCGATTGATCAGTTAACTACCGCTCTTCAACTCGATCCCGAATTTGGACCAGCGTTGAATCTGCTTGGATATGTTTATGCCAGTGTCGGAGAGTATGACAAAGCCATTGATTGTTTCAAGCGTTACGCCGCTGTCAATCCCGGCGATCCAAATCCATTTGATTCAATGGCTGAGTTGTACTTCAGGATGGGTAGACTCGACGATGCCATTGCAAAATATAATGAGGTATTGGATATAAAACCGGATTTCGGTGCTACAGATCTTTGTCTTGCATACGTATACGTGTTGAAGGAAGATTTCGATAAATCTATCGCGTGTATAGATAGATTCATTGCGGAGCATTCTTCCCCTGGCCTGGAGGCGTCGGGATATTGGATCAGGGCGTTAATAAATTACTATACTAAAGGCAAATTGAATCAGTCAATGAAGGACATCGATAAAGCCCAAGAATTGTTCAGATCTGTTGGAGATGAAAGATGGATCGTTTTAGGAGACTTGCTCCGGGGGGCGATACTCTACGACAGACATAAAACCACAGCAAGCCGAGAGTTGTTCGATAAATTCTTTTCCTATGAGATAAAAAATAATCCTCTGGGTAGCGGTAAGGCAGACTGGGCATTTGCAAGCGGTTTGATCGCACTTGCCGAAGCGCGGATCCCTGAAGCGAGATCGAAATTACAAGAACTGGATAGTTTGTTGCTTCAGATATCTCCTCGATACATCACGAAGATTTTACAAAACCAACGTGAAATATTATACGCTGAGTTGTTAATTGCCGAGGATTCAGTTGATAAAGCAGTAGATGTAATTGAGAAGGTTGGTCCACCAGACTTGCCCAACTTTTCTGAGGAGGCAATGTTTTCATACAATGTGCCGCCCGCACGGGACATCGCGGCACGAGCGTACACTAGGAAAGGGACATTGGATAAAGCGATAACCGAATACGAAAAGATCATCAAATTCGATCCGGGCAGCAAGGATCGAAGATTTATTCTTCCCAAATATCATCATGCTTTAGCAAAGCTATACGAGAAGCAAGGATTGCGGGAGAAAGCAATAGAGCAGTATAACAGGTTAATGGTGCTATGGAAGGATGCCGATCAGGATTTACCCGAAGTAAGAGATGCCAAAGCGAGGTTGATGATGTTGAAGGGAAAGAGAAGATAATGATAGGCCAAACAATATCACACTACAAGATTCTTGAGAAACTAGGTGAGGGCGGAATGGGTGTGGTTTATAAAGCCGAAGACACCAAGCTCAAGCGCATTGTTGCTCTTAAATTTTTACCTCCCCACTTCTCTGCCGACGATGAAGTAAAACAGAGATTCATCCATGAAGCTCAGGCGGCATCGGCGCTGAACCATACAAATATATGTAGTATCCATACCATCGAAGGGTTTGAGAATCCCGCTTCCGTCCCGCATGGCGGGACTTTGGCGGGCAAGCAACAGTTTATTGACATGGAGTTTGTTGAAGGAAAAACCCTCGGTGTGTTACTGAAGGAGAAAGAATTACCACTGAAGGAGGTTGTCGATATTGCTCTTCAAATTGCAGAGGGTTTGTATGCTGCACATAGAAAAGGGATTGTCCATAGGGATATCAAACCAGACAACATCATGATTACGGATGAAAATCTGGTCAAGATTATGGACTTTGGCTTAGCAAAATTGAAGGGTTCATCGAAACTTACAAAGACACATTCAACACTTGGCACACTTTCCTACATGTCACCTGAGCAGGCACGTGGAGAAGAAGTTGACCAACGTTCAGATATTTTCTCATTCGGTGCGGTTCTTTATGAAATGATAACAGGTCGTCGAGCGTTTAAGGGAGAGCATGAGGCGGCAATAATATACTCGCTAGTGAATGAAACACCCGAGCCATTAGCGAGATATAAAACAAACGTTCCTGACGAGTTGCAACGAGTTGTTGATAAGGCGTTATCGAAAGATAAAAATGAGCGTTATCAGCACGTTGATGAAATGACCGCTGATCTGCGAAGAGTACAGCATAGTCTATCCGGCAGTGTTACATCTACAACAAAGAAATCTAAAGTGCCATGGATAGTTGCTGTTGCTTGCATTGTACTTGTTGCTATTGGCATTTACCTTTTCTATCCCAAGTCAGTTCCGACTTCGGCGAACAGAAAGTCAATTGCAGTGCTTCCCTTTAAGAATCTCAGCAGCAGCAAAGATGACGAATACTTCAGCGACGGCATCGCTGAAGATATCCGGACACAGCTCTCCAATATCGCCGACTTAAAAGTAATATCTCAGCAAGGCGTTCTGCGATACAAGAACAGTGACAAGAGTATTACCGAAATCGGAAAAGAATTAGGTGTTGCGACAGTTCTGGAAGGAAGCGTTCAGCATGCGGGGAGCCAAGTACGCATTAATGCGCAGTTAATCGACGCAAGCGATGAGAGCCATATCTGGGCAGATAAGTACGACAAAGAAATGACTCAAATATTTTCGATTCAGAGTGAGGTTGCGCAGAAGATAGCAGAGATGCTCAGGGCAAAGCTATTGCCTTCGGAGAAAGATAGGATAGAAAGAAAACCAACTGCCAATACGGACGCGTATCAGTTGTATCTCAAAGGACGTTTCTACTGGAACAAACGAACCGCATCTGACCTGGAAAAGTCAATCGGTTATTTTAAACAGGCAATTGAAAAGGACTCTTTTTATGCTCTTGCGTACGCGGGTTTGGCTTCAACCTATGGTGTTCTCAATGAATATTCTGGACTTAAATCAAGTGAATATATGCCGATGGCCGAATCATTAGCAAAGAAGGCATTGGAGCTAGATAGTACATCTGCAGAAGCGCATGCTGTGCTTGGATTGTGTAAAACGGATTATGAGTGGGATTGGGTAGGTGGTGAAAACCACTATAAATGTGCTATCAAGCTTAATCCGGGCTATGCGACCGCTCACCATTGGTACAGCCTTCATCTCTCCTTCGTTGGTAGGTTTGATGAGGCTATGAAAGAAATAAAAATAGCACAGGAACTCGACCCACTTTCTCTCGTAATAAATACGGTTGTTGGAGTTACTTTTTCCGCCTATGGGCAGCATGATAAGGCAATCGATCAACATAAAAAGACGCTTGAGTTGGATCCCAATTTTGCTCTTGCTTTACTTAATCTAGGCTTCATCTTTGATCTCCAGAACAGATTTGATGAAGCTATAGTAGAATTAAAGAAGGTCCGAAGCATCGTCGGAGATAAGCCCTACGGTTTACCGGGATTAGGTCTAGCATACGCACACGCTGGGAAGAAAATTGAGGCGCTTAAGATTCTTGATACATTATTCAATTTTTCGAGGCAAGGATACTCTGTCTCAAGTGGTATTGCATTGGTTTACAGTGGTCTTGGAAATAAGGACAAGGCATTTGAATGGCTTGACAGAGCGTATAGAGAACGGGACTATCGGCTTTGTAGAATGAAAAGTGAACCGATGTGGGATGATCTTAGGTCAGATCCCAGGTTTTTCGACTTGTTGAAGAAAATAGGATTGGAGAAATGATCGGACAAACCATATCTCATTACAAAATACTGGAAAAGTTAGGTGAAGGTGGTATGGGCATTGTCTATAAAGCCCACGACACAAAGCTCGACCGTGACGTTGCCCTGAAGTTTTTACCGACCAATCTTACTGCATCTTCTGAAGATGTACAACGGTTCGAATTGGAAGCCAGAGCAATATCTGCTTTGAATCATCCCAACATTGCTACAATCTATGATGTTGATGAATTCAGCGGACAGAAGTATCTTGTGCTTGAGTATATCTCTGGTGGTACGCTGAAGTCTAAATTGAAGCAACTGAAATCGGAAGACAAAGAGTTTCCGATTAGTGAAGTTGTTAATCATGGTATACAAATGGCTGAAGCATTGGCTCATGCTCACCGGCATCAGATTATCCATCGAGATGTAAAGACAGATAACATGATGCTGACGGAGGATGGAAAAGTAAAGCTTACAGATTTTGGCTTGGCAAAACTTCGTGGTGGCACACAGCTTACAAAGACGGGCAGCACGCTTGGGACTGCAGCTTATATGTCACCAGAACAAATACGAGGCGAAGATGTTGACCATCGGTCTGATATCTTCTCACTTGGAGTTGTGTTGTACGAGCTTATAACATCACATCTACCATTCAAAGGTGAGTTTGAAGCTGCTTTGAGTTATTCCATCCTGAACGAAAATCAAACACCTGTAAAATCTTTGAGACGAAACGTACCCCAAGTGTTGGAACATATTATCAATCGTTGTTTAGAAAAGGATAAAACAAAACGGTATCAAAGCACCGACGAAATTATAACAGAGTTGAAGAATGTAGAGCGAGATTCATCTCGCTCAGGTGAGCGATCTGAAGATCGCTCTACAAAGATGCTGTGGATTGTTTCCGCTGGTGTGGTAGTGCTTATTGTTGCAGGCATTTATTTATTCTATCCCAAATCAGGACCAAAGCCGGCGTTCAGCAAATCAGTTGCTGTCCTACCATTTAAGAATCTCAGCGATAGCAAGGAGGATGAATACTTCAGTGATGGCATCACAGATGATATTATTGCACAACTCTCCAAGATCACCGACCTGAAGGTTATCTCCCGTACATCGGTAATGCAGTACAAAGGAATAAGCAAGAATGTTCGGGACATCGGCAAAGAACTGGATGTTGCCACAGTTCTCGAGGGAAGTGTCCGGCGTTCGGGGAACCAGATACGCATTGTTGCACAGCTGATCGATGCGAACAACGAGGGACATCTCTGGGCCGACACGTACGATAAGGAGATGACGCAGGTATTTGCCATCCAGAGCGACGTTGCACAGAGAATCGCTGCTGCACTCGAGGCGAAGCTGTCGCCGACAGAAAAGAGGAGAATCGAAAAGAAGCAGACAGGGAACACCGAGGCATATCAGCTTTACCTCAAAGGACGTTTCTATTGGAATAAGAGACAGCTGGACGATATAAAGACAGCGATCGAGTGTTTCAAGAAGGCGATTGAAAAAGATCCGGATTACGCGCTGGCATATGCCGGGTTGGCCTCGGCATATGTCATAGTGCCGTCTTACGGAGTTCCGATCGGAGAGTGGTACATAAATGCCAAGAATTCAGCGCTGAAAGCATTGGAGATTGATTCAACGCTTGCGGAGGCACATACTGTATTGGGAGAGATTGCACAGGATCGTTACTTCGACTGGGCAGGTGCCGAAATGCATTTCAGGCGCGCAATTGAACTCGACCCTAATTATCCAACTGCACATCAGTGGTACTCCAGCAATCTATCTTTCATTGGCAGATTCGATGAAGCCCTTTCGGCAGCGAAGCGAGCACAAGAACTCGATCCACTTTCGCTTGTCATCAACTTGAACGTAGGCGACGTTCTCTTCGTGATGCGGCGGTATGACGGAGCAATTGAACAATACAAGAATACACTTGCTCTGGACCGGACGTTCCCATGGGCTCATTCAGGTTTGGCTTCTGTCTATGAAGTGCAAGGAAGATTCGATGAGTCTATCGTAGAGTGCGAAAAAGCGAAACAGCTTGCAGGAGAAATCCCTTATTCCCTCCCACCCCTTGGTTGGGCTTATGCAAGAGCCGGGAGGAAAGCCGATGCCCTGCATGTGCTGGAAGAGCTTCTGCGCCTGGCTCGGAAGGGGAACTCTATCTCTTATGGCATTGCTTTTCTCTATTACGAACTCGGTGAAAAGGACATGGCATTTGAATGGTTTGAGAAAGCATATCAAGACCGGGACCTCTGGCTGGAAGCTCTTGGAACCGATCCGCTTTATGATAAGCTCCGTTCTGACCCGCGGTGCATAGCATTGTTGAAGAAAATGGGATTGAGAAAATGATCGGTCAAACAATCTCACATTATAAGATTCTTGAGAAATTAGGTGAAGGCGGCATGGGCATCGTCTACAAAGCCGAAGACACCAAGCTCAAGCGCACCGTTGCCCTCAAGTTTTTACCTCCCCTCTTCTCTGCTGACGATGAAGTAAAACAGCGATTCTTGCATGAAGCTCAGGCAGCATCGGCACTGAACCATACAAATATTTGTAGCATCCACACCATCGAAGAATTTGAGAATCTCGACTACGTCCCGCACGGCGGGACTTCAGCGGGCAAGCAACAATTTATCGATATGGAGTTTGTTGAAGGGAAAACCCTCGGTGTGTTACTGAAGGAGAAAGAATTATCACTGAAGGAGGTTGTAGATATTGCTCTTCAAATTGCAAAAGGTTTGAATGCTGCACATAAAAAAGGAATTGTCCATAGAGACATCAAGCCAGATAATATTATGGTAACTGATGAAAGTATTGTAAAAATTATGGACTTTGGCTTGGCAAAATTGAAGGGTTCATCGAAACTTACAAAAACACATTCAACTCTTGGCACACTTTCCTACATGTCGCCTGAGCAAGCTCGTGGAGAAGAAGTTGACCAACGCTCCGATATTTTCTCATTCGGTGCCGTACTATACGAAATGATAACAGGTCGTCGACCGTTTAAAGGAGAGCATGAGGCAGCAATAATGTATTCATTGATGAATGAAACTCCGGAACCGTTAGCAAGATACAAAACCAACGTACCCGATGAGTTGCAGCGAGTTATAGATAAAGCATTATCCAAAGAAAAAGACAAACGCTACCAGCATGTGGATGAGATGCTAGCCGACCTGCGAAGGGTACAGCAGGAGACACTATGTCTGGTAAAAGCGAAAAGAAAAACTACTAAGCTTCCCCTGCTTCTTGGAACTGGGATTGCTACTGTTGCGCTCGTTATAATTGTCTACTTTTTCTTGCAGCCAAAGCCTGTTCCGCTTGGTGAAAAATCGGTTGCTGTGCTTCCCTTTGTTGACATGAGCCCGCAAAAAGATCAGGAGTATTTTTGTGACGGTATGACTGAAGCACTTATCAACCGGCTTAGCAACGTGCAGGAGCTTAGAGTGCCTGCAAGAACCTCCGCCTTCTTTTTCAAGGGAAAGACCGAAAACATTCAGGAGATCGGCGACAAGCTCAAAGTACAAACAGTACTTGAGGGAAGCGTGCAGAAATCGGGTGATCGGCTCCGTGTCACCGCACAGCTCATAAACGTTGCCGATGGGTATCATCTTTGGTCGGAAAAGTTTGACCGTGAGTTGAAGGATGTTTTTGCTATTCAAGATGAGATTTCTTCTTCAATCGTGAATGCTCTACAGATAAAGCTCACTTCTCATGAACAGCAAAAAATCTCTGAGCACCCTATCGATAATGTCAAAGCGTACGAATACTATCGAAAAGCCGACCGAGCAACGATGCGCTTCGATGAGAAATCACTCGATACCGCCTTAGCATATCTTCAAACGGCAATCGACATCATGGGTGATAATGCTGATCTTTATTCTGCAATGGCTCTTTTGTATTATCAGTATACCAACATTGGCTTCAGGCAGGAAGACTACTTGGAACAAGCGGAAGAGTATATTAATAAAGCACTTGCACTTGAACCTGACTTGTCAAGTGCTCTTGTCGGATTAGGTACCCTTGCCTTCTATCGTGACTACCCTAGAAATCACTATGATTGCTTTGAATACTATACAAAGGCCCTCAAGGCAAATCCAAATGAGATAGGAGCTCTTGGTGGAATGGAACTCATCTTTATGTTGACAGGTAAATTTCCTGCTGGATTCACGTATGTCGAAAGAATGGAGCGCCAGGATCCACTTAATCCACGGCGTTATGTCATGCGTGGATTTCATTACCTTTATGAGTGTCAATTTGGTCAGGCATTGGAACAGTTCAAGTTGCTCTATCAAACAGATTCGACCAGCCCAATCGCTCAAACCGCTTATTCATGGTTACTTGCATGTAATGGTAAACGTGATGAAGCTCTTGCTGTTGTTGATCATATGGGATCTGCAACGTCAAGGAATGCGTTGACTATTATCACTCTTCTTTTGAAATACGCACTTCTGAAGGATAAGGAGAGCGCGCTACGTATGATGACCCCTGAGTTCAAAAGAACTTGTAAGAGGGACTTGGAATGGTCGTACTGGGTAGCGAACAAATTATCCCTTGCCGGCGCAAAGAAGGAAGCCATGGACTGGCTGGAGAACGCAATCAAGCGTGGCTTCATCAACTACCCGTTCATGCAGTGCGATCCGTTCCTAAATAACATTCGAGGTGAGGAGCGATTCAAGAAACTGATGGAAAAAGCCAAGTACGAGTGGGAACATTTTGAGGTGCCGGAATGATCGGACAAACCATATTACACTACAAAATCGTTGAGAAACTCGGCGAGGGTGGCATGGGTGTTGTGTATAAAGCCCACGACACGAAGCTTGACCGCGATGTTGCGCTGAAGTTCCTGCCTGCCAATCTCACCGCTGATCCCGAGGCTCGTGAGCGATTCATTCACGAAGCAAAAGCAGCATCCGCTCTCAGCCATCCGAACATTTGTGGAATCCATGCTATCGAGGAGTATGAACAGCAACACTTCATCGATATGGAGTTCCTTGAAGGGAAAACACTCCGTGTTCTGCTCAAGGAGAAGGAATTATCACTGAGGGAAGTTGTGGGTATTGCTCTTCAAGTTGCAGAAGGCTTGAATGCTGCGCATAAGAAAGGCATTGTCCATAGAGACATCAAGCCAGATAATATAATGGTAACAGATGAGTGCTTTGTAAAAATAATGGACTTTGGCTTAGCAAAATTGAAAGGTTCATCGAAACTTACAAAGACACATTCAACTCTTGGTACACTATCCTATATGTCGCCTGAGCAGGCACGTGGAGAAGAAGTTGACCAACGCACCGATATTTGGTCTCTTGGAATCGTGCTATATGAAATGCTCACCGGGCTACGTCCATTCAGAAGTGAATATGATCAGGCAATGATCTACTCCATCTTGAACGAGGAACCCGCGTCGCCCACAAGCCTCCGACCCGACATCCCGACCGAAATAGAAAAGCTTGTGGAAAAGGCACTGGAGAAAGATCCTACAAAACGTTTCCAGAATGTAGGCGAGCTACTATCCGAACTGAGCGCAATAAAGAAAAAATATGGTACCGAACATGAGAAAATTCATTCCGAGCCAAAAAAGATTCTACCGTCGATTGCCGTTCTGCCATTTGTCAATATGAGCACCGATTCGGAGAATGAGTATTTCAGCGACGGCTTAGCAGAAGAACTCATCAATGGATTGAGCAAGCTCGAGGGTTTGCATGTCGTTGCACGTACATCTGCCTTCCGATTTCGTGGGAAGGATCTTGATATTCGAGAAATTGGCAAACAACTGAATGTGAATACTGTTCTCGAGGGCAGTGTTCGCAAAGCAGGAAACAGGTTGCGAATTACAGCACAATTGATCAACGTCTCGGATGGTTACCACCTATGGTCAGAAAGATATGACCGTGACCTTGAGGATGTATTTGTCATCCAGGATGAAATCTCCCTGGCGATTGTGAACAAGCTCAAGGTAAAACTTCTGGGAGATGATAAAGCAAAGTTCGCAAAGCGTTACACGGAAAACTTTGAAGTCTATGACCTCTACTTGAAAGGCCGTCATTACCTGAACACAGTTACCGAAGAAGGTATCAGGAAAAGTCTCGATTATTTTCAGCAAGCAATCCAAAAAGACCCGAGCTTCGCTTTGGCTTATGTTGGGGTAGCAAGCGTTTACAACGCGCTTGCGGTAGTAGGACTGGTTCCTTCGTATGAAGTCATGCCTAAAGCCAACTCAGAATTATTGAAGGCACTTGAGCTGGACGATTCACTTGCCGAAGCACACGCATGGTTGGGTACCCTCTATTTACAGTACGAGTGGAACTGGTCCTCTGCTGAAAGGGAGTTGAAGCGGGCGATCGAACTCAAGCCGAACAGTCCCGAAGCGCACCAGTTCTACGCGGAGTATCTGATCGTGACAGGAAATATGGAGCAAGCATCAATTGAAGTCGAGCGAGCGCGAGATCTGGATCCTCTCTCCACCATACCCAATACAATATTGGCTTACCAACTCTTTGTATCACGTCGATATGATAAAGTGATTGAGCATTGTCGGAAGATGCTTAAGACAGAACAAAGCTTCTTGCTGCAACTTCACCTCTGGAGGGCACTGCGCAAGAAGAATATGCTCGATGAAGCTTTCGTGGAGTGCAAGAAGCTCTTCACGCTGTTTGTAAATCGCGAAGTTGCTGAAGTCATGGAGTGCAGCTATGCTAAGTCCGGGTACAAATGTGCAATGCGGATGGGGGCACAGAAGTTGGTGGAGCAATCAAAGGTACGATATGTCTCGCCGTACCTGATAGCAACACTCTTTACCCATGCTGAAGATGACAATGAGACTCTTCAGTGGCTTGAAAAAGCGTACGAAGATCGGGACCAGATAGTCTATTCGATGGGCGTAGACCCAGATTGGGATAGAGTGCGTTCAAATCCACGATTCATGGTACTCTTAAAGAAAATAGGGTTGGGAAAATGATAGGTAAGATCATCTCTCACTACAAAATTATTGAAAAGTTAGGCGAAGGTGGAATGGGCATTGTTTATAAAGCCCATGACACGAAACTTGACCGAGATGTTGCTTTAAAATTCTTACCACGCGATGTCTCTCAATCAGACGAGGAACGCAATCGCTTCATACATGAAGCAAAGGCTGCCTCTGCGCTTGACCATCCAAATATCTGTACAATCCATGAAGTTGACGAAACTGCCGACGGACAGCAGTTCATAGTCATGGGTTACTATGAAGGTACATCTATAAGTAAAAAAGTCGAGAAAGGACGTCTCGATGTAGCTGAAGCAGTGTGGATTGCAATTCAGATTGCAGAAGGATTGCAGGCAGCACACGAAAAAGGTATTGTGCATCGGGATATAAAGAGCAGTAACATTATCGTAACGGACAAGGGACAAGTAAAAATCCTCGACTTCGGTTTAGCACGAAAGAAAGGTTTGAGCAAGCTTACAAAGACAGGAGCAACCGTAGGCACTGCATCGTACATGTCGCCTGAACAAGCACGTGGAGATACAATAGATCACCGGACTGATCTCTGGTCGTTGGGTGTAGTATTGTATGAAATGGTAACGGGAAGACTGCCATTCCGAGGTGGCCATGAGATGGCGATATTGTATTCAGTTGTCAATACAGAACCACAGCCATTACAAGAATCTGTGCCCAATGCATCACCAGAGCTAATACATATAATCGGTCGTACATTAGAGAAAGAACCAGCCGATAGATATCAATCTGCTTCAGACATGCTGATTGATTTGAGGAGATTGAAGAAAGATACATCAAGAACGGGATATCAACCTCTTTCTCGTACAAAAAGAAGATTATCATTTCGTACAAACAAAATAATCATCGCTGCCACTATATTCATCATGCTTTGCGTAACAGGGTATTTCTATTTTTTTAAAAAGGGTGTAGAAATCAATCCTGATTGGACACAACGTCCGATAGAAATTCCCTTCAAGGACATCACTGACCTGGGGATTTCCGGAGACGGAAACTCAATCGCTTTTTCAGCAAGGGATCGCGAGGGAACGATTGGACTCTATATTATGAATGCTAAACAAGGCGGGCCGCGCTTGGTCACCAGCATACAACAACAGGGGTGGCTGCCTGGTGTTGACTTGACGGCCGATGGGGGTCTCTTACTATATTATTGTGTGAATAACGCTACGGCCGGTACGTTCGATGGATACGTTATTTATTCGAACGGAGGATCCTCTCGGAGAATTATTCAAGGTGGCCACATGAGCCGGTTTCTACCAGATGGACTGCGAGTGGGATATTTCCGTAGTGGATACCCCGCTATGCTCTCCCCATCTGGCAAGCGTGAGTTGTGGAGCGTCGGTATCGATGGGTCTGATACTCGCCGCGAGTTCATAGATTCTCTGAGCAATGCTGTTGAAGGGTATGTATCATTTTCGTACTCCCCTGATGGTAACAAGGTTGCGTGGCTCAGGTCATTCCCTGAAAAATACGAGGAGATCATCATCCATGATCTTAAGACAGGAAACGAAACACAAATTACTTCTGCCAAAAAGAATATCAACGAAGTCATCTGGGTTCGGGAAGATAAAATCCTCTATACGACCAATAGGAATGGGATCTATAATCTTTGGACGGTCTCTGCAGAAGGAGGAGATCCTATGCAAATCACGAAGGGAAATGAACCATTAATGGCTATGAAGGCTTCTTCGAACGGACAGAAGCTTATTTACCTGCAAACGAGACGGATTGCAGATCTTTGGATCGTCAACCTCGATGAAAACCATTCACGCCAGATAACGTTTAGTGTCGATAATATATACGCGCCGGCATTTTCACCGAACGGGAAGGAGATTGCGTTTTTGGGAGCCGAACCTGCTGACCTTGGCCCACAACTTAATCTCGGGAATAGCCCTACGCACCTTTTTGTTATAGATAGAGAGGGCAAAAGTCGGAGACAACTTTCATTCGGTGGCGAAGTTGTGTTCAATCCGGTGTGGTGTCCAGACGGCAGACGGATCGCTTATGGTGCAAGAAAATTCTCAGAACCTGCAGAATCCATTCGAACGTACATCATTGATCCGTCGAATCCCGGCTCATCCAAATATTTAACTTTGGGTCGACCGGATCAGTGGCTCGATTCTTCGAGGGTGATGGTAGTAGTGAAAGGCATGGTCTATCTTACTTCCATAGATGCACCTTCTCCTTCACGGGTGTACGACGATTCAACATTCTCGGAATACATCAATGGAGGCAAGTACATTCTTTCCCTTGATTATCGCGTTGGCCAACCGGGACGGAGGAATTATTGGGTCATCGATGCCACAAAATCCCAGGAAGAGCAACGTAAGGGTGCACGAAAACTTCCCTGGACGAATTCTGGCACCTGGACTGACTCTGGCAACATTGTGCTTGATGGACCCGGGAAATTTCTATACCATCTGAGGAGTGCTGGCGAGATGTGGAGGATGAAACTCTCGGATGGAAAAGAGGAACGCATACAGGCCGATCTCCTTGGTGCGAATCCTTTTGAGAACTTTGCTCCAAGCTGGGATGGAAAAGAGATAATCGTTGTTAAATCCCGGCAAGAATCGAAAATTGTCATGATTGAAAATCTGTTTAGGTAAGATAATTCAAATTCGTTGCCAACCATTTTTCAATTTCTTCAACTGACATCTTTTTCCGTTTTGCATAATCTTCAACCTGATCTCTGGAAATTTTTTCAAGATTAAAGTATCGAGATTCAGGATTCGCGATATAAAAACCACAGACCGATGCGGCGGGATGCATTGCGTACGTTTCGGTAAGATGGATAGATACGTGCTGCTCAACTTCCAATAAATCGAAAAGCAATCGCTTCTCGGTATGATCGGGAATGGAGGGATAGCCAAGTGCAGGGCGGATCCCATGGTACAGTTCTTTAATTAGCGATGAGACGTCTAAATTCTCATCTTTCGCATAACCCCAGTATTTTCTCCTAACTTTTTCATGGAGAAGCTCGGCAAATGCTTCGGCTAAGCGATCGGCAAGGATTTTTATCATGATGGCGTTATAATCGTCATGCTGGCCCTCGAATTCTTTTACCCAGCGCTCAATACCGAGTCCGGCAGTTGCAGCAAATCCTCCTATGTAATCTATTCTTCCGCTTTCTACGGGTGCGATAAAATCCGCCATAGATAAGTTGGATTCATTTAATGGTTTTTTGAATTGGTTGCGGAGAAAATGAAAATTAGTTATCACCGTGCTTCTCTTATCATCCGAATATACTTCAACATCGTCACCAATTGAATTTACGGGATATATTCCAATCACGCCTTTGGCGGTAAGCATCTTATTGGCAATAACTTTTTTAAGCAAGACCTGTCCATCGTCGAATAGTTTTTTTGCTTCTGTTCCCTTCGCGGGGTCATTAAATATGGCGGGATATTTTCCATTAAGCTTCCATGCATGGAAGAAAAATGTCCAATCAATGTATCTTGCAATTTCTTCGAGAGGATAATCGGAAAAATAGTTATTCCCTGTCACCACAGGTTCCTTGATTGCGGCTTGTTGCCAATCGATAGTAAACTTATTCTTTCGTGCCTTCTCAATTGTAATGTACTGTTTGGTATTTCTTTGTGAAATGTGACTCTGCCTGATTCGTTCATATTCATGCTTGGTCTTCTCAACAAAGCTATTTTTATTTTCAGGAGAGAATAGGTTTGCCACCACATTTACACTTCTTGAGGCGTCCTTCACATGGATAACAGGATGACTGTAATTGGGAGCTATCTTCACCGCAGTATGAATTTCTGAAGTGGTCGCACCGCCGATTAATAAAGGTAACGAGAGTTTCTTCCGCTCCATTTCTTTTGCCACATCCACCATCTCATCGAGTGATGGAGTGATCAAGCCGCTTAAGCCAATAATATCAACATTTTGGTTAATTGCTGCTTGAAGTATTTTATCGGCAGGTACCATAACACCAAGGTCGATGACTTCATAATTGTTGCAGCCCAGAACAACACCTACGATATTTTTTCCGATGTCGTGAACATCTCCCTTCACGGTTGCAAGGAGAATTTTCCCAGCAGAGCTTTTCGCGCCACCTTTGTCTTTTTCCTGATTGATGTACGGGATGAGTATCGCAACCGCTTTCTTCATCACGCGCGCACTCTTGACAACCTGCGGCAGAAACATTTTACCGGAGCCGAAAAGATCGCCAACTATATTCATCCCATCCATCAATGGACCTTCGATTACATCCAGCGCTCTTTTTGATTTCTTCCGGGCTTCCTCAACATCAGCATCAATATAATCTACAATACCTTTTACAAGTGCATAAGATAATCTTTCATCAACCGATGTATTTCTCCATGCATCCACAGTCCGTTCTTTTGTAGCATCATCATGTATTTTTTCAGCATAAGAAGTTAATCTTTCAGTCGAATCTTTGCGGCGGTTTAAAACCACATCTTCAACCAGCGTGAGGAGATCCTTAGGAATATTATCATATACTTCAAGCTGTGCAGGATTCACAATTCCCATATCCATACCTGCCTTGATTGCATGATACAAAAAAACAGAGTGAATCGCTTCACGTACTCTATCGTTCCCGCGGAATGAGAACGAGAGATTACTAACTCCTCCGCTCACTTTAGCATATGGAAGATTTTCTTTTATCCACTGTACAGCCCGAATGTAATCCACAGCAAAGTTGTTATGTTCTTCAATACCGGTAGCGATTGCGAGGATGTTCGGATCGAAGATAATATCTTCGGGTGGAAATTTCACCTCGTCCGTTAGGATGCGGTATGCCCGTTTGCAGATTTCAATCTTCTTTTCGAATGTATCTGCCTGTCCGTTTTCATCAAAAGCCATAACGATAGCAGCGGCACCGTAAAGCCGTATCTTTCTGGCACGCTCTTTAAATACTTCCTCGCCTTCTTTCAAGCTGATGGAATTGACAATCGATTTTCCCTGTGTGCACTTTAAACCGGTTTCAATTACAGACCATTTGGACGAATCGATCATAATCGGCAGTCGTGCAATGTCGGGTTCCGACGAGATGTAATTCAAGAATCTCTTCATCGCAGATTCAGCATCGATCATTGCTTCATCCATGCAAACATCAAGAACCTGCGCGCCGCCTTCCACCTGCTCGCGGGCAACTGAGAGCGCGTCTTCATATTTTTCTTCTTTGATGAGACGAGCAAATTTCTTAGAACCCATCATATTGGTGCGTTCGCCAATATTGATGAAATTACTTTCCGGTCGGATGATCAACGGTTCAAGTCCGCTGAGCTTCGTTTCTTTTTTGATTGTCGGTCTTTTTCGTGGTTTTGCCGTTGATGCCAATTGCGCAAACGCGCGAATGTGTGCCGGAGTGGTTCCGCAGCATCCACCGATGATGTTGACCAAGCCCAGGTCCAAAAATTCTCTTAGCTGAGCAGACATCAACTCAGGGGTTTCATCATATTTCCCGAATTGGTTCGGGTAGCCGGCATTCGGATAAGCGCTAATGTATAAATCGGTTTTACTTGCAAGTTCCTTGATGCTTGATAACATATCTTTGGCACCGGTCGAACAATTTAGTCCGATGCTCAACAGATTTGCGTGTGACATCGAAATTAAAAATGCCTCAACTGTTTGACCCGATAACGTTCTCCTGCTCGCATCGACTATCGTTCCTGAAACCATTATGGGCAGTCGTAAAGATTTTTTATCAAAGACCTGCTCGATGGCAAAGAGAGCCGCCTTTGAATTTAGAGTATCGAAGATTGTTTCAACAGTAAGAATATCAACGCCGCCATCGATTAAACCACTCGCCTGCTCGGAATAAGCGGCAACCATATCATCAAACGTTACAGCGCGGAAACTTGGGTCTTCAACTTTCGATGAAAGTGATGTGGTTTTATTCGTGGGACCGATAGCACCGACAGCAAATCGTGGCTTGGATGAAGTGGAAAATTTCACCGCAGTTCTTTTAGCAAGCTTGGCAGAGGCGACATTCATCTCGTATGCTAATTCCTGCATTCCGTAATCGGCTAAGGAAATGTTGTTCGCATTAAATGTATTCGTTTCTATTATATCAGCGCCAGCTTCCAAATATTTGTTGTGAATCTCTTCAATGATATGCGGCTGGGTTAGAGACAGCAGATCGTTGTTGCCTTTCAGATCACGGTGATAACTTGCAAAGCGTTTCCCGCGGAAGTCGGATTCACCAAGCTGATAGCTCTGAATCATCGTTCCCATTGCTCCATCGAGGATTAATATCCGACCCTCTATTATATCAGTGATCTGCACGGGTAGTTTTTAGTCGTATTCTTAAAATGACTTTTTAAGCTGGTTGATAACTTTGATTACGGAGGTAGTATCATCTATTATATAGAAGTGAAGGTGGTGATAACCATTCTTGATTAGGTCGCGGCATTGATGAACTCCCCATTTAATTCCGATTTCCTTAGTTTCATCGTAGTGCTTGACTATCCCATCCACAAATTTTTCCGGCAGATCGACATTAAATTTTTTTGGAATAGTAGTAAGCTGTTTTGCATTATTCAAAATTTTCAGTCCGGGAATGATCGGGACATTTATCCCCTCCTCTCTACAGTTCTTTACGAATTTGTAAAACTGATGATTATCGAAAAACATCTGTGTAACGATGTAATCCGCCCCTGCATCTATCTTTTGTTTCAGGTGAAAAATATCCATCTTGAGATTCGGTGATTCGAAATGTTTTTCAGGATAACCCGCAACCCCGACGCAAAAATCGAGCGGCTGAGAATTTAAAATCTCTTCTAAATACTTTCCCTTGCTTAAATCTTTTATTTGTTTTACAAGATCGGATGTGTACAGGTTGACCGAGCGATCCTTAGAGATATCTTTTTTATAATTTGGCTCATCGCCGCGTAAAGCCATCATATTGTGAATCCCAAGGTAACTTAACTCGATCAGGGCATCCTCAGTTTCTTCTTTGCTGAAACCTCTGCAAAGAATGTGCGCGACCGTATCGATATTGAAGCGATTCTGAATAACTCCGCATATGCCGATAGTACCCGGTCTCTTTTTCCGAATTCTTCTTTTAATTGTGCCGTTTCCAAGGTCTTCATAAGATGCTTCCGCCGAGTGGCTTGTGACATCGATGAATGCCGGTTCAAGCGGTGCGAGCTTCTCCACTATATTAAGGATGTCCTGTCCGCTGCTGCCGCGTGATGGAGGAATAATCTCGAAGCTAAACACCGGCTTCTTCTTCGATTTTAAGTGCTCAATGACCTTCATTCTATCTCACTTTTCTTTTATATAATATAGATTTGAGTCTAAATAGTTTTATCTTTATGCATTATTCTGCACTAATTAAGCGATTGTCGGTGAATAATCAAAATTTCGCACATTCAGTGAACCTATTTGACAGAAGGTTTGTTTTATGTACAGAGTTTATTTTTAGGAACCGTTACAGTTAAGCCTGCATCTAAACAACTGTAAGGTGTTCTTAATTAATCGATATGATTATACTTTAAGGTGATACTATGCTCACAATCCGAATGTTCTTCCGATTTTATTTTTCCCTCGTCTTATTACTGCTTTTTGTTCTTCCAGCTACCGCACAAGAATATGTCCTGATTGGATGGAACGATCTTGGTATGCACTGTTCAAATAAAGATTTTGCAAAGATCACAGTACTTCCTCCATACAATAACATTACAGCTCAGTTGCTGCTCAAGCAACCAAATCAATCACCACAGATCGTAACATCAGGATACACGATCGAGTATTCTATTCCCAATAACACTTACTCTGTGGGGAAAACAAATTTTTGGGCGTATGCTCAACAATTGTTCGGTCTATCCAGCCCGCTTCCTCCGAATATCGGTCTCACAGGAAAAGGGTTGACTGGAGTTCTCGATAGCGCAGGTGCGTTTTTCTCCGCGCATGGAATTCCGGTAACACCATATGCAGATACCAATCTTATTGACGAAGCTCCTTACCAATTAATCCATCTTGTTGCGAAAAGCAAAGTAGGCGGAAATGTGCTGGCAACTACCGATGTTGTTATTCCTGTGAGCAACGAGGTTGGATGTGTGCAATCCGGATGTCACAGTTCCGAACAAGCAATATTGAATTCACACGAACCGGTTTCTGGTTTTAATTCGATTGGACCGGTTCTTTGTGCATCATGTCATGCATCGAATGCACTGGGAACCACCGGCATCCCGGAGGCGAAATCATTCTCCTTCCGAATGCACGATAAACATCAGTTTATTGCCGGCGGATCTAACGATGTTGATGCATGTTATAAATGTCATCCCGGACCTAAGACGCAATGCCTCCGCGACATAATGGGAAAAAATCCATCGAACCCTATGACGTGTCAAAATTGCCACGGAAGTATCGGAAATGTTGCAGCAACTATCGATGCAGGACGAAGACCCTGGTTTGATGAACCAAAGTGCGGCGATTGCCATGGCAGTGCCTACGCTGAGCAATCCGGAAAACTGTACAGGCAATCTACCGGACACGGTGGATTATTTTGTTCTGCGTGCCATGGAAGTCCGCATGCAATTCTTCCAACAGTACAGGCGAATGATAATCTCCAGAATATTCGGCTTCAAGGATATGCAGGAACATTGGGTAAATGCTCGGTATGTCACACAACGCCACCTAATGGACCGGGACCCCACGGTATTACTGATACATCATCCGTTGCTCCATCAGCCCCATTACTTGCTTCACCGTTCAATGGCTCTATCGGTATTTCAATTAATCCGGTCTTACGATGGAATACTATCCCAAATTCTCAAACGTACAGATTGCAGGTATCATCTGATTCATTCTTCGTAACGATTATTCTTGATGATTCTTCGTTAACCCAAACGTCAGAGCAGCTGAGTTCACTGCAGAAAGGTCAAGTTTATTACTGGCACGTACGCGCGAAGAATCAAGTAGGTTCAGGTACATGGTCCGATATCTGGAAATTTGAAACAGGAACCGGCTCGACATTTACTTATGGATTCAGTAAATCTTGGAATCTTATTTCTGTTCCTATTTTAACTGCCAATCTCGATGTAAATAATTTATTTCCCAATGTAACTACCGGGGCTTTTGAGTATGACCCGGTGCTTGGTTATATCGAACGCACATCAATAGTAAATGGAAAAGGATACTGGGTGCGATTCAATGATGTGCAGTCTGTCAGTTTTATGGGTACACCGATCGCTTTAGATACGATTGATGTCGTTGACGGTTGGAACCTGATTGGTTCAATTACCGACAGTGTTCCGGTCAGCTCTATTACAACAATCCCACCGGGGATTATAGCTTCGGGCTTCTTTGGATATAGCACCAGTTATGATATGGTTAATACGATCTCATCGGCTAGAGCGTTTTGGGTCAAGACCGGTGCCGGAAAACTTATACTTTCAAATTCCCCGTTGGCAAAAAATTTTACAAAATCGGTAGCCGATTACATACATGATTGGAATAAAATTATAATCCGGGATGCACAGGGCAAAGAGCAGACTTTGTATCTTGCGAATAAATTGGATAATGGTTTAACGCCTTCATTCTTTGATATGCCGCCGCTTCCACCGGAAGGAGTGTTTGACGTTCGATTTGCATCGAATCGAATTCTGGAAGTTTGCAGCAATGATCGCTTATCGACTTATCCGATCAAAATTTCATCGGCAGATTATCCTCTTACAGTTATGTGGGAGTTGCAGCCGACCTTTAATTCGCTTTCCTTCGATGTCGGAGGGGAAGCGATTCCTCTAAAGTCTGAAGGATCGAGGCAGATAGAAGATAAAAATACTCCGCTGTCAATAACAGCCATGCCAATGATGGAGCTGCCGCAAGATTTTGTGTTGGAACAGAACCATCCAAATCCGTTTAATCCCTCGACGACATTCCGGTATGGGCTGCCGACTCAAAGTGAAGTTCGATTGACCATCTATGATATTCTCGGACAAAAAATTCAAGAGGTGATGCATGGGATACAAGAAGCAGGATACCACGAGATAGAATGGTCGGCGAATGTTGCATCGGGGCTTTATCTCTATCAGCTTGAAGCAACCGGCGTGACTGAAAAAGGGAAGAGCTACGCACAAATGAAAAAAATGGTACTTTTGAAGTAAACAATATTCATATCAAGATAAAAAAATCCCGACTGATAATCCGGTCGGGATTTTTTATTTTGGATTGTTCCCCAAAATAATCTGGTAGCCGCAGACTTTATATCTGCGGAAACATTATAAAACGCAACCTAAAGGTTGCGGCTACCATCCCAAGCCGTGCTTTGCTCGGCGTCAATCAATAATTCTCTTCCAAGATTTCGAAGAATGACTCTGGGTGCTCACACGCCGGACATTTTACGGGAGGAGTTTTACCTTCATGGATGTATCCGCAGTTGCGACATTTCCAACGTACAACTTTTTCTTTCTTGAACACCATCCCTTGCTCGACATTTTGCAATAATTTTCTGTAACGTGCTTCGTGCTGTTTTTCTACAACAGCGATGGAACGAAATGCAGCAGCAACCTCGGTGAAACCTTCTTCCTTTGCAATTGCTGCAAACTCAGGGTAGAGTTTTGTGTGTTCATGGTTCTCACCATCGGCGGCGGCTTTAAGATTTTCTTTTGTTGTGCCGATGATACCGGCAGGATACATAGCCGTGATTTCAACATCGCCGCCCTCGAGGAATTTGAAAAACCGTTTAGCATGTTCTTTCTCGTTGTCGGCGGTCTCAAGAAAGAGCGCTGAGATCTGCTCGTAACCCTCTTTCTTCGCCTGAGATGCGAAATATGTATAGCGGTTTCGTGCTTGCGATTCACCCGCAAAAGCCGCTAATAGATTCTTCTCTGTTTTTGTTCCTTTTAAACTCTTCATTTATTTATCTCCTGATTGATTGTGATGGATTAATGCCTGAATACTTAACAAATATAAATCATAATTTGTTGAAAAAAAATATCGATAAATTATCTCATATTTCATAATCAGAGAAAAACATCCTTGATATTCAAATGCTCATCGTTGTTTTTTGCAGGATAATTTTTTAGAATATAGTACAACGCTTAGAAATCAGAAAGGCTCGAACAATGAATATCTGCAGAAAAGTTACTCCCATTCGAGAGGCTTACACTATTGTTTTTTCTCTTGTACTTATTTGTCTTTTCACGAAAAACGCCATAACTCAATCAAGCAATTATCGCACGAAGAATGTTTTCATCGTTGTCATAGATGGGATACGGAATAATGAAGCGTTCGAATCGGGGAATAAATATCTCCACTACATTTGGGACAGCTTGCGACCTCAAGGAACAATCTATACGAACTTCCAGAATCGCGGCATAACGGTCACAAACGCCGGACATTCAACAATCGCATCTGGTGTAAGGCAGCTTCTTCCCAATAATTCAGGTATTGCAACTCCTATCCAGCCCAAAGAACCGACAATCGGAGAATACTACAGGAAAGAACTTGGTATTCCTAAAGAAAAAGTTTATTACATCTCCGGTAAGAATACAATATGGAGGTACCCCGTGAGTCTTTATCCCGGTTACGGATACGATTACGCTCCCACAATTTCATTATCAACTTCATCTGATTTTGTCACCTGGGATTCTACTCGAACCATAATGGATCGAGATCATCCTTCGCTGTCTTATGTCTTGTTTGCACATGTAGATGCTCAAGGACATACCGCTGACACAACAAAATATCTTACCAGTATTTATGATGTGGATTCGCTTATATTTCTACTCTGGAAAAAAATCCAGGGTGATCCGATCTACCAAGATCAGACAACAATGATAATCACCAGCGACCATGGACGTCATGATGATAACCATGGCGGGTGGCAAGCACATGGAGATTATTGCCATGGCTGCCGACACATTCCCTTTCTTGCTATCGGTCCAGATATAAAAGTTGATACTGCAATTGATATCGCGCGCGACCAAATAGACATTACACCCACCGTCGCACACCTTCTTGGCTTTTCGGTTCCACTTGCTCAAGGTACAGTAATGTCGGAGATGCTGCTGGTGCCCTCCCCGTTTAGGATAGCGGACTTCAAAAAGACTATGCATAATCCTCTTGAAAGAAATCTTAGCGAAAGCCCGGGCATTTCTCGATCGTGTGCAATTACTGCAACAGGCAGCGCTCTTCGTGTTGTGTACTCTGATGATTCAAATGGAAGGCATGAAGTTTATTACAAGAAAAGTATTGACAGAGGAAGAACATGGATCACACCGCAGATTCTCTTCTCTACAACCGATGTAGATTATCTTGAACCGGTAATAACTGTTTATGATGATACTTGTCTGTATGTAGTTTCAACCGGGTATCAATATTTTCCATCCGATACAACATATCGGTGGATACTAAAAGGACTGCGTAGTACCGACAACGGCGAATCGTGGTCATATCCTATAAGGACTGATACATTAACAAATGTCGGTCAGAAACCTTCTATCAGTGCGAATGGTAATTATATCAGCATCGCTTTGATGAATGCATACCAAATCGTGGTATTTAAAAGTTCAGATGCAGGTATGACATTCAAGAAAACAGTAACTCATACGGGGCAATCCGAGTCTCCGGCATGTACAATGATGGATACTATTTGCTGCAATGTTTGGCATCATCTTAACAGTACTCAATCTCCATATTGGAACATTTTGTTCGATCAAGAACCCTGGCAATCATCCACAGATCAGTTCCTTACAAATAACACAACAAATAGTTACTCATACGATCCATCGATCAGTGATGATGATTCCATAAATCTGCATGTTGTGTATCCCCATCTCGCCGATGCGTCGGCCGGTAACTCTTGGAAAATAAACTATCAACGGGATTCAAACTTCGACGGTTTGTTCGGTGAGCCGACAGAAATTGGTCGAGGAAGAGTGGGATTCTCTCCGGTGATCAAAGTTTCTAATAATGGAAATATCCACGCGATCTGGGCTGATTACTTAAATAATGAGTGGAGCATCTGGGGAACATATTCACTCGAT
>Ga0315286_10000223_pt1 | contig 44397 bp, 30 predicted proteins | sample YL17G10_0_MG_FD_205038 | JGI IMG/M metagenome (GOLD analysis project Ga0315286, IMG submission 205038) | Sediment microbial communities from Yellowstone Lake, YNP, Wyoming, USA - YL17G10_0 | ecosystem: Environmental > Aquatic > Freshwater > Lake > Sediment | place: USA: Wyoming | collected...
CTCCGTATCCTGCGCCGCCGCCTGCGCTGTACGCGTGGTTCCTGCCCTGCTTGCCGCTGCCGGAGCCCTGGCCGTCGGCGCAGTTGCCGCCGGGGTAGCCTTTGCCGTCGGCTGTGACAATGCCGCCTAGGTCAACAGTCAGAGTGGCAGCCGTTATCTTTCCGGCGGCGCCTGTGAATTGGACCTTGCCGCCTGAATTTACTATGAGGTTGTTATAGCAGACTTCGCTTGAAACGGTCAGCGTCTCGCCTGACACGACGGTCTTGTCCGGGCATGCCGGAGGCGGTGCGGTCCCTGAGCTGTAAAGATCGGTTATTTCAGCGGCGCTGAGCGCCCTGTTGTATATCCTAACGTCATCGATGAGGCCGCCGAAATAATACGTAGAATAGCTCATCTTTCCGATGTACAATTGGATTGTCGTGCTGCCGACATTGCCTGCCGGCCCGGCCGCGGGCGTGCAATCGAGGTTGCCGTTGGTGTATATCCTCATCGCATTTGACGAATCCCTCACGACAGCGACGTGATACCAGTTGCCTATGGAAAGCATGGAAGTGCTGTAGACGTCCTTGTACGCCGTCCCGCCGCTCTCCCTTAGGATGAACCTCACCTTGCCATCCTGCATCCAGAAGTTGACGGCGGGCTGTGAATTGGGGTTGCCTGCGCAGACGATGGGCCTGTAGCTGTTGACTGCATTGGCCTTCACCCATGCCGATATCGTGAAAGGCGCTGCAGAGAAATAGGCGTTCCCGTATGAGTTGATGCTGACGTAACCGGTGGAGCCATCGAAGTTGAGGGCGTTGCTTATCTTGCCTGTGGCCCAAGCCGCGCCGCCGCTGACCGTGCCGGTGAAGCCGTCAGCCGAGTCCGAGGCCGTCGTGCCTGATGATTCGTCAAATTTCCAGTAGGCTGCGGGAGGCGAAAGCGCCGTCTCGGCTCCCACGGATGCGACGGGTTCCGTGGCCGCAGTCTTCCGTATCCAGACGTAGTCCCACTTTGCTGTCTTCCCGGCATACGTCTGGTAATGCGTGTTTGAAAGGCCGACGCTGGTTATGTCCGCCGTGCTGCCGGTTCCGCTGAGCACCTGCACGCCGTTTTCATAGGAGTACCAAGTGCTGCCGATGCGCTTGGCGCCTATCGTGGCCGAACCTGTTGCCGGTCTCGAATTCGCAGCACACGAGCTTGAACACCACGTCCCGTCTCCGGTTATCCCGGTGTAGTAGTAGCCGCTGCTCCCAGCCCACCCATCGGCATGGCCGCCCAAGAACTGTCTTCCGGCCGAGGAAAAAAGCGTGAAGTATATCTCGCAAAGGTCGTTTGTCCGCTCAACGTAATTCAGCTTCGCCTCAGCGATGAAGTCGCCTGAAACGGACGCTGCCCGGGTCGCCGCCGCTGTGCCGTACAGGCCCCACGTGTTCGCAATGCCTTCTGTCACGAGCTGGCCTCCCGTTTCCGTGGCCGAGGCCAGTCCAGCCGTCGCCCATCCCGTTATCGTGCCGTCCTCGAAGTCGTCGAAGAATGCGAACGTTCCGGGCCCGCTGCTTTCGGACGTTGCTGCGGAGTCGCCGTAATACATGTATACCGTGGATGTTCCCACTGTTGGAATTTTCACCCAGAGCGTGGACGTCCCGCCCTGCGCCCAGCTTTCCATCCAGTAGCTGAGCTTCGTCCCATCAGCGGCGTAGAAGCGCACGTCGCCCCCGTCGGCCTTCGCATGCGCGTAGTTGAAGTTCGCTGCCGTAAGCGTGATCTTGGCCTGATAGTTTGCCGCGGGCGTCGCCGGGCTAAGCGTTATGAGCCGGCTGTACTGGCTGACGGCGCCGGTTGGAACGGCCATGCAAAGGAACAGGAGTAAAAAAACAGCAGTCGGCGTGGCTATAGAAAGCCCTAGAGCTGGGTTTATCCCGCTGCCTCGCTGGTCAAATCTCCCCGTCATCCGCTTCCGCACCTGACGCATCAGCCTACGAAGACCGTGCCATTGGACGCCTGCGACTCATTCAGCCAGAACGCGCAAGCGCAGGCCTTGTAGAAAGTCGGCTCCGCGACTTCGCCTGGCAGAATCGGCTCCTCTATCCCTATGTCCGGGACCATCAGCGTGCGCGTCGCGTTCTCCGCGTTGCGGAACTTCACCCTGTAATGCAATGGTATGGAGACGTTGGACGGCACGGCCGAGTCGTTGACGAACAGCACCTCAGGGACCTTCTCCTCAGGCACTATCCTCTCGCCCTCAGGCGTCTGGATGAAAGGCGTGTCCTCATGGCCCGGGTCTGAGATCTCGACCCGTCCCTGCGCAGGCTTCTCCGGCAGCTTCAGCCATCCTTGCAAGGTCGCAAAAGCGAAGGCGGCGACGAGAACCACAGCCACAACCAGCACGGCAATGTTTTTTCTTGGTGTGCGCTTTACCATAGTATATATAATGTGCATGGACGGATAAAAATGATTTTCGTCCCGTTCATGGATTGCTTTCCGCGCTTCCATGCATTGGCTTGCAGTTTTATAACAGCGTTATAGACGCAAGAAAAAAACGCCAGCGTCAGAACGCCACAACGACTTTGCCGTCCCATACGCCTACGGGCTCTTCGGATTCCTCTTGCTGGCTTATATAACGGCGTTATATAATGCAAAAAGGAAGGGAGCTGCTCGCGCCCTCTTCCTCACATTCCAATCCGACGTGTTACGGGTCGGAACCGGCGAGCCAGCGCACGGCACTGGGGAAAAGGCAGCTGTCGATGATGGACTGGAAGTATACGCGGCCAGAGCCATACGCGTGCGCGAAAGCGAAGATGGAACCGTCAGGCCATCGCGCCATCGCCACTGCGTCTGACGTGAGGTCCGCGACAGCGGCCGGACCACTCCACCTGCACGAGGACCATGCGACGGCCTCGCCGACGCAGAGCCAGCAGCCGAACGGATGGCACAACGATGCCGTGGCCGGGGAGCAGTCCGGCCCGTTGGTGTAACACCAGGCGCCGAACCACTCAGCGATTGGTGAGAGGTCAGCCGAGCCGGCCAACCAGTATGGAGCCCCGCCGATGAACGCAACGCCGCCGCCCCGGGCTGTGAAGGCACGCAGCCTTGACGCGTCCCGTGGACTGAAGCTGCTCTTGTCCACGATGACGACATCGTAGGGGAGGTCCTGCGGCAGGATGCTGCTCCGCCACAGGCCAGACACGCCAAGGCTGCTGACGAGCGCATTCCAATGGCCAGGCGTGTCGCCGAAGTACAGAACGGACTGGCCAACCGCCATCGCAGGCAGGACGAGAGCTAGCGCCAGCGCCATGATGAATAGGAACTTCATCGGCCGCTTCATTGGCTAGCCTCCTTTTCGACAGCTGGGTTGTAGAAGATGAAGATGACGCCTACCTGGATGCCGAAGTCCCACGGAAGGCCTCCGTAGGGAGGTATCCCAACCCTGAAGCCAATTGTGTCCAGCTCTCCCAAACCGAGCAGGTTCTTCAGAATCAGAGTTGGCTGGACGTTGCTGTAGACGAAGTAGTCGTTGTGGCCTGGCCACACCATGGCGTATCCCTGCAGGCCCAGTTTCAACGAAAAGCCGTACTCTTCGCCGAGCCAGCAGACGTTGAGGTTGCCGCGGGTCAGCCCAAGGCCGTTGACGTTCCAGACCCCGCCGACATCGAGGAAGACGAGCCAGCCGGGCCATGTGACGCCCACGCCGCCAAGATCGAAGTTGAGCCCCCGATCCGGGATGGAAATGACCGTGACCCCCAGGCTTGGGCTCGCAACCAGAGTGAATTGAACCTTGGCGCAGGCCATTCCATGAAAAAGAGCCAGCGCCAGCACGATGCACAGAACCGATGCGAGAGCTTTTCGCACCATCGTCCCCTCCTTCGCGCATGCTTTCGCACTGCGCAACTTGTGCTGCATAGATCCTTGAGGCGCTTTGCCTCTCCCAACTGTTTCTCGCCTCGACACTGCATGGCTGCGATGTCTCATATGGCATGCATTCCGATGCATTTACGTGGTGAGTGGTTTGAGCATGATTGCCTCGTGGCCTATATGAGCTTTTGTCATCATATGATAGTGAATACTTCGAAAGAAGGTTTAAAAGCTTTTCGTCGATGGCACGACAGAAGTAATGCGTAGAGCTTCTTTTGGCGCCTATAGGCTTTGGAATCTCGCCTCCTATATGGTCTGCCCAGCTATAGGGAAGCTATCTTTTCGAAGGAAGCGGGCTGGACGAGATGCCCAGGTCGTTGTCTCCGTGCTCGACGAGGCCGCTTTCGCGCTTGCAGTCCGGGAAGCCCGCCCATTCAGGGCACCCTTCCCACTTTTTTGTCACAGGCTCGCACGCTTTCTTTATGGCGTTCATGGATTCTGATGCCTTGGAGACGTCCTTCCTTATGTTCGAGAGTGAAGCCGACATGGAAGAGATGTCCGCAGCCGAGCATACGCCAGCAATGTCGCTCTTGAAGGATTTGTAGGCCGCCAGAAGTGACTCGAATTCGGGCATGCTGTCGCAGATGCATGGATCGGCGCAGAGGTAGCAGGACTGGTCCTGGCCGGAAAAGGTTCCCGACGCATTTTTAGACGGACTTGGCGTTTGTGTAACGGTTCCGGCACCGCTCCCATCGCATTTGCAAGCCGGGTCAGAACGCTCCTGGCAGCACGTCTGCGCAGCAGTCTCTATTGAGGCCTTGTTCTTCTCCCACAAGGCGCACAGCTCCTTGAAGCTCGCCACCTGCCGCTCCAGCAGCTCTATCCTCCCGTCCAGGTTGTTAAGTTTTTGTTTACAGCTGTCAATCGGAGGCCGCTGGACCGTGACAGGTAGCCTAGCCTGCGTCATGAGCGCCTGGCTCTGGGTGACGCCGCCCTCGCTGAACGTTATCATGGCAAAGACGTCCATGGCCACTTCCAGGGCCTGCGACTTCAGCGGCGGCAGCTCCATGGGGCACATCACCTCGCCTGACGCGCCGGGCTGCTTGCATGAGAGCGCGTATTCCTGGCCTTCCACGCGGAACCCTGCCGCATCCACCGTGAAAGGCTTCCCCACGCCGAACTTGAGCACGGCGCCTATGCCCGTCGGGAACATGAACAGCTTGCCGCTGTAGAGCGGGACAGCCGTCGCCTGCCGCGGCTCGAACCTTGAAACGGAGAAGGGCTTCTCGCTCGTGTCTACGCACTGCCCCCCGGCGCGGTTCCCTGTGTAGCACACCTGGCCGTAGGGGCAGCCGCAGTCCAGGCAGCACGTCGAGGGCGACTCGCCGGCCTGCCGCTCGCAGCCGCCTTTGCCGCATATCGGAAGGACTGCGATGGTGATGTCCGGCAGCGGAACGGACGTCTTACCTGAACCGTCAGCTGACGAGTATTCTATGGAAAGGCTGTTCCCTGAAAGGGTTATGCTTCTGGACGACGGGTCGTAGGCGTCAGCGCCGCTGTAATCCACCGGCGATATGGTCAGCGAGCATGCGAACGCGGAACCGGACTGCACGCAATCGGTGGAGCGGACGCTGCACGTGGCCATGCCGTTGCCTACATAGCATGACAGGCGCCTCAACGAATAGCCGTCGCTCCCTGCATTCACTGTGAACGCGATCTCATGCTCTATGTCCTGGTTGGCAAACGCCGTTTCGCCAAGAGTCGCTGTGAAAGCTGGCCCGCCGGCGCCGCCTGCCTGCAGCACAGCCAGAGACAGCGCTAGCGTTGCGATGGTTGCTGCGTATGCTCTTTCTTTCATCTCAGCACGCCCCTGGTTTCATGCCGCTGTCCAACGCCGCCAGGACAGCGAAACGGAACGTCGAGCGCAGCGGCCCGTCAGCGACGCTCACGACCACAGGATAGGTGACCGGATAATCGACGTTGAACGACGTCAAGCATGCGTCAGCCTGGCTGAACCTGTCGCAGTCCGTCTTCTCTATGAATTTCCCTTCGCAGCGCCACTGGAACTCCTTGCTGACGCTCACGGTGAGATTGTCCGCCATGCGGAAGGTGATGTTGCCCTGCGGGCCGGCCGAATTCAGGTCCTCGTACCGCTTCCCTGAAAGGTCAGCGATGGAGAAGTGCTTGGGGTTCGAGCCCGAACCTGCATCTTCCATGGGCTTCCAAAGGAGGATGTTGGTGATGCTGTAGTTGATGGACTTGGCAAGGCCGTCGGACATCGCTTCCGCGGGCCTGAAGATGGTCTCGTTGCTCGAGAAGACGTCGAACACGGGCAGAAGAGGGAAGCTGCTCGTTTCCTCCGACAGGTATATGGTCGCGAGGAGGAAATTCTCGAAATAGCGCTCCTTGCCCTGCGAGCTGGCGAAGCCGGAAGCGAACGCGTGTATCCTGCCCAGCGAGGACGGGACGGAGATGTTGTAGCGCCCCTCCATCTTGTATTTCATCACCTCCGTCGGCAATGATATGGAGACGTCTATGCTGTCCTCCCTGACGCTGGCGGAGACGCTGAGCTTCGAAAAGTCAAACGCGGCCATGTCGCCGAACGTCTCTGCGGCTTCAGGTCCCTGTCGTCTGATGCGGTCTTCTATGCCCTTGGCTATGGCCTGTTCCATCTCTTCTAGTGTGGGAGCGAAGCCTGAGCTGCAGCGCTGCCAGACTGGGACTGCGCTGCCCAGGTAGATTGCGCTGCCGCCTGGCGCCTTGGATGGATCTTCGAAGCCGCCGGCTTGCTCAATGCCGGCCGCGACGTCGGCTGCGGTCCTTGAGGCCATGCCGGTGAAGTAATCATCGATTGCGTTGGCCTTGCGCTTCACCGAGTCTGGGAGCGCCGGATTGGCCTCGGGCCGGAAGAAAGACGTGTAAGCGACGACCAAGGCGAGCGCGACGAAGACCAGGACTGCGATGAATTCAACTTGGCCTTTCCTGTCCATCAGATAAATATTGCCTTCGGGGCGATAAAAACGAATGCCGAAACGGACTGTCACAGGGCGCCCAGCTTCCATGCCGTGAGGCCGCCCGCCACCAGGAGCACCAGCAGGACAGCCGCCAACTTCTGCTCTGGGGAGAGTATGAACTGGCCGGAGATGCCAGGCGTGCCGCTTCCCGGCGTTGTGGCGTTGAGCTCTGCGGCCGTCACGTTGGCGGCGTCTTCGGCGCACATGCTGCCGGAGCAGCCTGAGCTGCATGACTTGAGGACTATCCAGCGCTTGCCGTCCTCGGCGCAGTTGAGCAGCTCGTTGTCCGCGCACTTGAGCTCGAACGGCTGGCACAGGGTCCCTGTGTCGCTTCCGCCTGCGCCGCCGGAGCTGCTGCTTGCTGCTGCGCCAGTGGAATTGGTTAGCGCCGCCGCGGCAACGCAGCTGTTCTTCTCGGTCGGCTTGCCTGTGCTCACGCCGCATCTGCTGCTGTCCGTGCAGGTTCTGGTCTGCGTCCCGTTGACGCACGCTGACCATGAGGTGCAGGACCAGCTTGGCGTGCATTTCCCGCTGCTTGACGAGCCACCGCTGCTGCTGAACGAGCCGCCGCTGGAACCGCCGCCGGAGCTGCACACGCCTTCGTCGACCTCGCCATTGCAGTTGTTGTCCTTGCTGTCGCACGTCTCTGCGACAGGTGAGACGCCTCCTGCGCAGGAGCTCCAAATGCCTGCGATGCATGTCTGCGTCCCGTACCTGCATGTCCCGACGTTGCTGCCGCAGCTCTGCGTGTTGCCGTCGATCACGCCGTCGCAGTTGTCATCGATGCCGTTGCAGAGTTCTGCCGCGCCCGGGTGGACGGTGGCGTCGCGGTCGTTGCAGTCCGCAGGATACATGTAACCATCAGCGTCGCAGTCAAGGCATTTGACCACTTCAAATGATGTCATATTCTGCTCGCCGCCGTAGGAGGCGGTGACATTGTAGACTCCGGCATTCGTGTCGTTGGTCACCATCAACGTGTAGGAGAAGCTACCATCGGCTCCAGTCGTCACGGAAGTGGAGACGGGAACTGTGCAGTTGCCTTTCACCTGCAGCGACACGGGCTGTCCCGGCACGGGGCTGCCTATCGGATTGAGCAGCCTTCCGGCGATGCCCAGCGTGGAGCCTGGTTGCATGTAGGAACTGTTGACCATGATCTCAAGGTTGTAGGGGCGCGTCACTTTGCTCGGCTTCGGGTCGGCCACCTTGTTGCCTATCCAGTCCGCGACCGTGTCCGTGTCCTTGTCCATGGGCGAGCGCTGTATCGTCTTGCCGCGCGAAGCTGACACAGTCCATCCTGCGATGAAAGACTCCCAAGAGACCATGTCCATCTCAGCGCCGCTGCTGTTGGAGAGACGCAGCACATCGCCGTCGTCGTTTAAGGCGAGCGTCAGGCCCGTGACATCGGGAAGCACGCCGAACTGGGTGTAAAACTCCGACGCGTTGGCGGCCACGACGAACGTCGCCCCCGCCGGCACGACGGAGCCCGAAGGCAGGACGTAGGATTTGGCGTTGTCGCTTATGGACCATCCGGACACGTCTACGCTGGCGTTGCCTGGGTTGAAGAGCTCGAGCCATTCGCTCTGGCCGCTGTTCGTGTCGTAGGCCACCTCGGTGAACAGGATCTTGACAGTCGCGTTTTGCGTCGTTCCATTTTGGCCGCCTCCGCATTGCGTTGAGGCCGCGCACGTGGCAACGCATGCGTTCTGCGTGCAGGCGCCTGCGTTGCCTGTCAAAGAGCATGCGTTCGCTGCCGTTGCTGGGTAATCGGCCATCTGCGTGCTTGCACACCCTCCGAGGCCGCAGCCGTCAGCCGGGCACGACGTCGCTGCGCATGAGCCGGCCTGGCATGTCGGTTGCCCTGATGTTGGGCATGAAATCACCGCGCACCCTGTGCACGGGTTGGGGCAGCCGTTGCATGCCGTCCCTGCCACGAGCGGGCAGGCGTCCACGCCGTCCGCTACGCCATCGTTGTCGTCGTCCGGGTCGCAGGCGTCGCCCAAGGCGTCGCCGTCCGCGTTGGCCTGCGCCGGATTCGCGACCGTCGGGCAGTTGTCCGCGCTGTCAGGGACGCCATCGCCGTCGGCGTCGCTCTGGCCTGCGCAAGACTGCGAGTAGTATGAGCCTGTCTGGTCGCATGAATAGGTGACGCACGAGCCGGCAGAGCAGTAGTCGTGGCTGCTCGGCGGGTAGACCGTCCAGTTCGCGCCGATGCATTGGCTCAACTGGCATGGACGGGTCTGGCCGCACGTGTTGGTGTCGTCGTTGACGAGGACGCATGCGTCCGCAGCCTCGTCGCACGCGCCGTCCTTGCACGGACAGGTGCTGTTGCAGACCCTGGGCGAGCCCGAACAGGAGCCGGCGCTGCATTGGTCGTAGACTGTGCAGAACAGGCCGTCGTCGCACGACACGCCGTTCGTTGAGCGCGCTTCAGCTTTCGTCTCGCTCTGCGCGTTCGTCGAGCTGGAGCATGACGACGCTGCTGTGCCAGGGCTGCTGCACGCGTAGGTCACGACTTGCCTCGAGCGCGAGCATGCAGCCTCCTGATCGCATGCGTCTGCCCATGCGCAGGACCATTCGCTCCAGCCGCCGAAGGACATGCAGTCTTCGCCGCCGCCGCAGTCGGAGCAGGAGCTGCAGCGAATGCTGCTGGACGGGTGGAAGGAGCATGCGCGCACCGAGACGTTGTGCAGCCTCAGGCCGCCTGACGTGGCCGAAGCCATGTCCAGCCCCACGATGCAGTCGCTGCCTGAGATTTGGCAGTAGGGGCATGAGCATGCGGAGAGCAAGCCGTTGAGCGCGTCCGTGAACTTGAAGCCCGAGGTGCGGTTGTCGAAGTCGCCCGGATACTGCCATTCCGAGGTCCCATCGCCGCCCACGTCTGCAGTGAGGTTGGTCGTGTATGACGCCATGACCTCCACGGCTATCTCGTGGTAGATGTCAACAATCGTCGTCGTGTCTGCGTAATAGAAGCGGCCGTTTCCGACCCTTGCGACTTCCTGGAGCGTGGCGTTGTCAGCGTCCTGGCCGAACGCAACGGCGAAGACGCGTATGCCGTACAGCTCCCACGCCTCCTTGGCTTTCGGAACGACGCGACCCGGCGCCTGGTTGTCCACGCCGTCGCTCATCACTATCATGACTCTGTTGCCGTTGCCGCCGGCGCTGAGCAGCTCCGTGGCTTTCATTATGCCGCAGGAGATGCATGTCATGGCCACGGGCTTGTATGCGTTTATGTGGCTCTGAAGTTCAGGCACGGAGTGGGTGAGCGGAAGGAATGTCACAAGCTTCGTCGAGAAGCTCGTCAGGCCTATCATGTTCGAGTTGCCATCAGTTCCGAGCACTATATTCACGAATTCCAGGTCGGCGGCCTTGGCCTGCGCCAGCTTGTCGCCGGTCATGCTCGCGGAGACGTCAGTCACGAGAACGGCATCGATCTTCCTGTCAGCGGTCATGTAAGCCGGCATGCCTGAAGCTGACACCCATGAATCCGTTATGACCACGTTCCTGGGGAGCTTTATGGCAGCTGTCGCGTCGTGGCCTCCGCCTGACGGGAACTGCAGCACCTTCTCGATGGAACTGTCTGAAAACGCATTGGCAACGACGCCTATGTCCTGGCATGTCAGGCAGCCGCCTGCTGGATCGCATGTCTGGCCCTGCTGCATGACGCATGTGTCAAGGCTGCATCCTGACTGGTCGCACCCTTGCGTGCCGAAATAGCAGACGCCTGATTCAACAGTGCCTGGCGCCGGGCAGCGCTCCTGCTGGTAGTTGCATTGGCACGCGTCCGTGCATGCAGATCCATAGTAGCATGTGCTGTTGATCAGCTGCGCAGGGCAGTCCGTGGCCGATGCGCAGGAACTGCCGCAAGACTTGCTGCACTGGAGGTCGTAGACCTGGCTTCCGTAGCGGCAGCCGTTCGACGGTGTGATGGCGTCGCACGTGCCAGCGTCGCACCAGTAGTCGAGCTTCCCGACCTTTGATCCGGAGCATGAGAATGCATTGTCCATGTAGTCGAAGTTCCATGACTGCGTCGCCGATGACGCGCAGTAGTCCTGGACGCCCGAATCGACGCAGTAATGGTCAGTGTAGACGCACGCCGGGTCAGGGCCGAAGCCTGGCGTGTTGCCGCCGCCTGTCCAGCCTTCCTGGCCGCAGTCATGGGGCGCGGCCGTTATGCTGTATAGAGGCTGGCCGCTGGCGCTGCAGTAGTAGTCGCGGGTTTCGACGGCCCGGTTGCTGTTCATGCAGTACGTCCCGTCGAGGCTGTTGTAGTTGTGGCTTTCCATGCTGTTGTAAGCGCAGCGGTCCTGGAGGCCGTTGTCCATGCAATAGTAGTCGCGGTTCTCGCACGTCGGGTCGTTCGTCCCGGGCACGTCGCCATACCCGTACCATCCGTCAGCCGGGCACGTCTCCGTGGCCGTGACGCTGTATGTGCATGCTGAAGGAGTGCAGGCGTAGCGCCTCGTCTCTGTCCCGAGGCCGCTGGCCAGGCAGTAGCTGCCGTCGTATGAAGAGCAGTTCTCAGTCTGGAAGTTCGTGCAGTAATAATCAGTCCCGCACTCAGCGCCGTATTTGCGCACGCTCCCATCGCAGCGGTTGGCGCATACGGATGCGTCGGACGTTATGGATGCCATCTGGCACGACGCCGCCGTGGCGTTGGACGCAACGCACGACCAGTGCTCTATGCCGCACTGGTTGTGGATGGCTCCGTCGCGCGCGTTGCAGTTTTCGACCAGCTCAGGCGAAGACCATTGCGTGGCTTCGGTGCATCCGGAAGGCGCGCAGGAGAAGTCATGGAACTGCCTGTGGCGGTAGACTTTGCCGTCCTGGCAGTACGTCTCCCACGGGCCGTAGTAGTCCTTGCTGTTGCAGTCCTCTGTGCTGAACGTCGCGCCCGTGGCCGCGCATGCGCCGCCATAGTAGCGCACGCTTCCTTCGCAGCGGTCAGCTATTGACGTTGAACCCGTGTAACCGCAAGAGTCGGAGCAGCCGTACTGGCACGTCGTCCCGGTGACCTTATAGTCTGAAGGGCTGTCGCAGGCGGCGGCGCAGATGCCTTCGACGCAATATGAGCTGGCCAGCGGAGCCGGGCACGCAGCCTGCTCTGCCGTGCATGCGCAGCCGTCAAGGCATGTATTGTTCACAGAACTGGAAACAACAGTAGAATCTTTTATCTTGTCGCTGTCGTATTCCGTGAGCTTGGCGCCGCTGCAGTAGTCCGAGTACGTCACGGAGCAGGTGCTGTCAGGGCAGTCGCTCTCCCTTTCGCACTGGGCGCCGCAAACGCCTTTGACGCAGACCGCCAGCGGCGCTGCGGCCGAGCAGCTGGCCTGCTCGCTGGAGCAGGCGCAGGAACCAAGGCAGCTATGAAGCACGCTGTTCGTGACCAGCATGTAGTCCAGGAGCCTGTTGCTGTTGTAGTCAACAAGCTTGCTCGAAGAGCATGAGTCGTTGTATTTCACCGAGCACGTGGCGTTGGGGCAGTCGCCGTCCTTTTCGCAGGATGCGCCGCAAAGCTGCGTGTTGCAGCCCGCGCTCTGCAGCGTCTTGGAATAGTTGCAGCCCAGCGGGCTCATCGTGCACGAGGACACGTTGCACCAGTAGTCAATCGGTATCAGCACCGAGCCTAGGCACGAATCTGCGCCCGAGTTGTCAAGGTAGTCGTAGTCCACCGTTGACGTGGACGAGGTGCAGTGGTCCTGAAGGCCGGAATCCATGCAGTAGTAGTCTGTGAAGATGCATGCCGGATCGTCGCCGAACCCTGGCGTGTTGCCGCCGCCGGCCCAGAAGTCCTGGCCGCACGACGTGAGGTTGGACGCTTCATATGCAGCGGAGCCCGTCGAGTCGCAGTAGTAGTCCCTCATCTCCACGGAACGGTTGGTGTCGGCGCAGTAGGAGCCGTCGAGGCTGTCGAAATCCCTGGTCTGCAGCGTGGTGGACGCGCAGTAGTCGCTGAGGCCCGAATCCTTGCAGAAGTAATCGCGCTGCTCGCAGGCCGGGTCGTTCATGCCCGGGACGTTGCCATAGTTGTACCAGCCGTCAGCCGAACATGCTGTGGAACTGGTGATGCTGTACTGGCATGAGGCCGGCTCGCATCGGTATGCTCGCTGCTCCACCGTGTCGCCGGCGCAGTAGCTTCCACTAAGCGCCGTGCAGTTCTCCTGCTGGTACTGGCAGACGAAGCTGGAGGTGCATTGCCCGCTGTAGTAGCGCATGCCGCTGCTGCATGACGGCTGGCAGAGCGTGTCGTTCCTGGCGACTGACGAGACGGCGCATTGCAGCGTAGCTGCCGAGCAGGTCCAGTCCTGGATGCCGCACTGCCCTTGTGTGGAGCCGTCGCGCAGGTTGCAGTCCTCCACCACCGTTTCGCCTACCCATCGTGTGGCCTCCTGGCATCCGGACGTCGCGCAAGTGAATTCGTGGCGCAGCGCATGCTCTTTGACGCTGCTGCCGTCGCAGTAGCGGACTGGCGCGTCGGTGTAGTCGCGCGCCGAGCAGTTCTCCGTGGTGAACGCAGCTCCGGAAGAAGAGCATGAAGCGTTATAATAGCGCACGTTGCCTTCGCATCGGTTGCCCATGGGCGTACTGCCGTTGTAAACGCAGGACGACGTGCTGCACGACCAGAGGCAGGTGCCCGCTTCTACCTTGTAGTCAGCAGTGCTGTCGCATGCGGCTCCGCACTGCCCTTCGACGCAATGGGCCGTCGGCGTCGCAGCCGAGCAGTCCGCCTGCTCGCTCGAGCAGGCGCATGAGCCGAGGCAGTAATGCTTTGTGCTGTTGGCAACCACGAACGTGTCAAGCAGGCTGTTGCCATTGTAATCCCTGAGCTTCTTGCCGTAGCATGAGTCGTTGTAAGTCACGGAGCACGTGGCGTTGGGGCAGTCGCCGTCCTTTTCGCACAACGCGCCGCATGTGGCCTTGTTGCAGCCCAGGTTGTAAAGCTTCTTCCCGTAGCCGCAACCGATGCCGGAACTGTCGCATGAGGACAGATTGCAGAAGTAATCCACCTGGAACAGCTTGGACAGGTCGCAGAGGTCGTCGCCGTTGTCAAGGCTGTCATAGTTCACCGTTTTCGTGGCAGAGGACGTGCAGTGGTCGGTCAGGCCGGAGCCCACGCAGTAGTAGTCGGTGTAAACGCATGACGGGTCCGCGCCAAATCCAGGCGTATCGCCGCCGCCGGCCCAGAAGCCCTGGCCGCAAGACGTGAGGTTTGACGCTTCGTAGGCGGCACCGCCTGTTGAATTGCAGTAGTAGTCCCTCATCTCAACGGAACGGTTGGTGTCGGCACAGTAGGAGCCGTCGAGGCTGTCGAAATCCCTGGTCTGCAGCGTGGTGGACGCGCAGTAGTCGCTGAGGCCCGAATCCTTGCAGAAGTAATCGCGCTGCTCGCAGGCCGGGTCGTTCATGCCTGGAACGTTGCCGTAATTGTACCATCCGTCTGAGGCGCACGTCTCAATCGTTGTCACATTGTAAATGCAGGCGCCTGGGGAGCAGTAATAGTCCCTGGTCTCCACTGAGTTTTCGGCACAATACTTGCCATCATAACCGTTGCAGTTCTCCTGCTGGTACTGGCATGCATAGCTTGATCCACAGACGCCGTTGTAGAGCCTCGTCGAACCGTTGCAGAGCGGCTGGCAGAGCGTGTCGTTCCTGAAGACGGACGCCACAACGCACTGGACGGCGCTCTCTGTTGTGCCGCAGGTCCAGTTCTGGATGCCGCATTGTCCTTGCGCAGAGCCGTCGCGCACGTTGCAGTTCTCCACCGCCTGCTCGTCCACCCACGTGACGTTCTCGGCGCAGCCTGCCGGTGAGCAGGAGAAGTCGTGGAACTTCCTGTGGCGCATGACCGTGTCGCCGCTGCAGTAACTCACGTAATCTTCATAATAGTCCTTGCTGTTGCAGTCCTCGCTCTGGAACTGGCATCCTGACGCGGCGCAGAAGCCGCTGTAGTAGCGGATGGAACCGTTGCAATACGATGCGGTCGGGCACTGGCTCTGGTAGGAGCATGACAATGCGGTGTCGCATCCGTAGTAGCATATGCCTCCTGCGAACTTGAAGTCCGCCGCGCTGTCGCAGGCGGCGCCGCACTGGCCCTCCACGCACGACGGCGCAAAGGAATCAACGATGCAACTGCATGCGCTGCTGCATTGGCCGTAGGAGTCGCGGACGCCAAGTTTGGATCCGATGCACATCGTGGTGTTCTGCGCGCAAAGATGGTTGTCAGCCGTCGATGGCAGCTCGCACGTCTCGTTCACGTCCACGAACGCATTGCCGCAGATCCAGCAGTCCGGATCAACGCGGTCCACAAGGCCGTCGCAGTCGTTGTCCTTGCCGTCCGTGCAGTTGTCTTCATGCGTCACGTGGGTCACCGTGAAGGTGCCGCTGGTTTTTGTGGCCTCTGTGTTTCCAACCATGTCGACGCTGTAGAAGCAGACTCTTTTCTGGCAGTATGATCCCTCGCAGTCTGCCGACCCTGAGGTTCCGGCCGCAAAGCCCGATGTTCCGCAACTTTCCCCGTCGTTTATTATCTTATAGTATGTGGTTTGGCAGCCTGAGCCCGTGTCCGCGCACGCCAAAGCGAAGCTGACAGCCCCCAGCGTGCATCCCGTTCCGTTGGGCTGTATCGTTGTGACGGGCTTTGACTTGTCTATCTGGAATATCCCGCTTTTCTTCGTGGACGATGACACCGAGTAGTAGCTGCCGTAATAGCAGACCCGCTTCTCGCACACAGAACCGGAAGCGCATGCCACGGTTCCGAAAGCGCCGGACGCATAGCCGCTGGTCGGGCAGCTGTCGTCTTTCCCTATGACCGCGTAATACGTGGCTGTGCAGGCATACGAATAGTAGGTGCAGGCGTAAGCGCATGAGATGTTGAACGGAACGTCCGCGTTGGTCCAATTGCGGCCGTCCGGGTTTATGCCTGTGGTGACAACGTAGGTGCAAATGGTTCCGCCGCCGCCACCGCCGCCTCCGCCACCGCCTCCGCCTCCGCCACCGCCGCCGGCAACGGCGAGGCCAGCGAAAGAAAAGAGTGTGAAGGCGAATATTACTGAAACGATAACGGACCTGCTACGGAAAGCTCCAAAAGGACGCGGACATGGCTCGTCTTTGACGTTCAATCTTACCACCTGGCATGAAGGATCCCGGAACCCTGACGCTAAGGACGGGGAGATAAGTTTTTTAAGGGTTCCATGATCGCATTACGCCTGCCATGCTTTGGTACTCTTGCTGTCTGACTGGAGTGCAAGCTACGTCCGCAGGAACGGCTACACGGCATTTAAAGCCCTATACATGCCGTTTCCGTGGCATCAGAACCATGAAACGGACGTGAAACGGTCGGAAACCTTTTCATGCGAAGCTTCCAAAGCCGCGCAGCGCATCCATTCTTATTTCGATTAAAATGGAAATGTTGGGGAAAAGGAAGGGGGCGTGGCGTGGCCACCCCCTTCCGCGATCTCCATTCTGCGCATCTGCAGCGGCGGCTCCGGCCGGTCAGAACTTCCACATCACGGAGCCGACGTACGAAGTGCCCAGCGGTCCTTCAGAGACGACAGCCAGATCCAGCAGCAGCCCGCCGTCTGATCTGGCGCCAATCCCGAAAGAGTACCGTGCGATTCCGTCGCCGCCCTTGGCTGACGTCATGCCTGCCCGCAGCGCGAGCGCTTCAACGAGCCGCAGTTCGCAGCCTGCGCGGACCTCGTCCAGCCCCGGGCGTTCGCCGCCGCGGAAGCTCACGTCAGCCGACAGCGTCAGCGCACTGCCATCAAGCAAGCCGAGGGCGGCCCCCAGAGTGTAAATGGGAACCAGCGCCTGGCCTTCCCCGACGTTCGCCAAGAGGTCGCGCGCGGATGCACCGAGCGTGACGCTCTCGGACGGCCTGAAGAGCAGGCCGGCATCCAAGCCGAGACCCCACGCGCTCTCATCGTCAATCCGTTCCGTGTATAGCTTGAAGCTCGCCCCTAGCGACAGGACGCTGCTCACGGACGTGGCTGCCGTGAAAGCAAACATGCTGGCGTTGTAGAGCGATCCCGCCTCTGCATAGGCCCATGCGAAGCCCAGGCCGAAGCCCCCGGCTGGCATCCCGGCGGCCACGCAGTGGAACGGAACGCCGATATCGCCGGCGTTGAACAGGCTCGATGCAGAGCCTCCCAACCACACTCCTTCCGCCAAAGCCAGCCCCGCTGGATTCCACAAAGCGGCGCTGGCGTCATCGGCCAATGCCGTGAACGCACCGGCCATGCCCAACGCCTTCGCGCCCTGCCCTCCCTGGAAGACGATCGAGCCCTCGTAGGGGAAGGCCAGCAGGGAGAGCGCCGCCACAGCCAACGCGGCGGCAACCGCCGCAATGGTCCTTTTGTTAGCAATCATGATAGTAGCGCCCTCCTAGCGCTTGCGGTAAACGAATCCGTGGAAGGTCCTGGCCTCGCCGCCGTACCGGACGGTGGCGACGTACTTGTAGGCGCCGTTCCTCAGGTCAACGCCCGTTCTGTCGATCCAGTACCACGTCACGGCATCGGAGCCGCTGTCGGAGAATACCAGATTCCCCGTCAGGTCGTAGACCTGCACGTCCAGCTTCTCGGGCAGCACCGTCCAGGAGAACGCTTTGAACGTCACCTCGTCGCATGACGGATTGGGTGACGCCATGACCCTGATGTCACTCGGCACTTCCCCGGAATCGGGCGGTTCAGGCGCTCCGCCTCCCGCGACAAAGAAGCTGATGGTTCCCAGCTTCCTTTCCATCCAGATGCCGCCCCAGTGCGGATACACTGAGATGTCGATGAACCACTGGCCGCTGTAGAGCCCCAGTTCCGATGGCGTGAAGTTGATGGGAGTGACGTAGTAGTCGCTCCAGTACTCCCAGGTCTTGAAGCTTGTCCGCGCATGCGGGACGTCGAAGATGTAGGGGTCCATGTGCGGCAGGCTCACGATGACGCGCGGATCAGCGTAACGGAAGCGGAAGACCACGTGGAACGATTCATTCAACAGACGAGAGCGTTCGAAATCGTTGACGAAGCGGATGTAAGCGAAGACCATGTCGCTGCCGCCGATGATGGCTCCGTCTTCCAACGACCCAAGCGGGGGCAACATCTCGAACTGGATTGCGTCGAAGTCCACGCTGCGGCACAGCGTCATGAGGTCGAACGCCGGCGGCTTCCATTCGGAACTGCTGCTCACGGGCGCTGCAGCGGTTGGACGTTCGCCCTTGAGCATGAAATCGACCGTCCCGACGAGCTGCTCCATCGCCTCCGCTTCGGTCTGGCCGTACCATCCGAAGAAGACCTCGACGTGCCACATGCCCGGCCGGTTCGTGTCCTTCGTGTGGATGTACTGCCAACCCGTGCACCACTCCCAGTAGTCCCAAAGCGCGACCACAGCCCACGGGTCTGAGATGAAGACCCAAGGCATTCGGTCCACGATCTCGCCGCCGGGCCCGTAGAAGATGAAGATGAGGAAGAACGCGTCCCTTATCCAGCTGTCGCTGTGGGCGCGGACGGTCACCTTGTCCGTCACGCCGCGATCGAATTCGCTGGACACGCCGACTCCGGGCAGATGATCAGGCTCGGGCACATCGATGTCCACTTCACGGCAGGCTGACACGTCGAATACCGGGATGTTCGGGTTCGCCGGATCGAAGTAGTACATCCGCTTGAGGCCGATGCTTTCCGGTGATGCAGCCGGCTGGCCTGACGACATTCCAGTGGCGGACGCCCCGCGGCCGCCGAAGTTCCCGCTGACGTAGCTTCCGTCAGCAGCCCATACCGCCACGCAAGCCATGAGCGCGACGGCGACGAACAGCATAGCAGGCAGGGCCCTGCGCATGGCAACCTCCTTCCATCTTTTCTCGCCGAAAAAACCAAGAACGGAGCTTACGCTACCGACGCCCTTCAAGAGCGTTTTCCGCCGTTGCCGACCATATTGGGTCCATCCTGAAGCGGAGCAAGCTCAGCCTCAGGCCCGCGAATGGGGATTTGTTGAGTTTTTGTAGAGCATGATACCATCGGTGTCACCGTGCGATTGTGATTATCGCTTGATAGTAAATTATTAAAAGGCACGCCCCACACGCACTACGCACGCATTACAGAGGCGCCACATATGGCATATAGATGCCACCTATAGCGGCGGCTAAAAGCGCATGCCGGAGCCGCGACATCATGCGCATGACGTTCCGGACGGAAGCGAGCCCGGAACGAAGGCGAAACTCATGCAGAATCTTGCCGTTGATCTGCCGCCTGGGCAGGAAAATGACGTTCCGAATGCTTCGAAGCGGATGAAATGCTCTGAAAGGAACTCATCTCTGGCGAAGGGCAGCCTTTTTTTGTGCCGTTAGTTTCTATTTTCCTCGAGGATAGCCGTAAAGCCAAAGGCTTAAAAAACTTCCGTCCAAGGCAGGAATGGTATGCCAGGCTTCAACGTCACAGACTTCGTGCGCGGCATTTTCAGGCCCGAAGAAGGGGAAAGGTTTCTCTTCATGGTAGACGGGTCGAATCCGAAAAGGAACGGCGTTGTCTTGAAATGGGCAGCAGAGCTTGAAAGAGGCTTGGAAGAATGCAACGTATTGCCCGTCCTCTACCACGAAGCCACGCGGGAAAACGGCGCACCACTGCCTGAGATGGCGAGATTCTATGGGGAAACAGAGGACGTCTCCCTTGCCGGCGTCCTCAGAAAAGTGGACATGGTCTGGTCGCTGCCGGGGCATTCGGCCACCAGGCCGCTGTTCAGGAGGATACAGGAAGGCTACGACTTCCGCTGCGCAAGCAGCCCCGGGTTCCAGCTGGACATGCTGGAGACGGTGATGACAGAGCCGCCGGAAGACATACAGGAACGGGGAAGGATACTGAGGCCCATGCTCGACGAGGCCGTGGGGATACACATAGAATTCGAAAACGACGACAGCCTTTATTTCGACAAGCGCGGCGTCCCGCTGGAGGATGACCTGGGAATACTGCACAAGCCGCATTCCCTGGGGAACGTCCCGTTCGGCGAGATCTGCTTCCCGCAGCACGAAGGGAGCCTGCTTGAGCGCCTGATAGGAACGGACAGCGCTGCCGCAACGGCTTTGGAAAAATATTACGCAGGGCTGAACGCAAACGGCGAGGCGCACGTCCAGCTGCGAGAGGCCGACGGAACGGTGATCATGACTGAGACCAGCGGCAGGATGCCTGTGCGCTACGGCAAAGACCTGGTCGTCTACGTCATCCGCAACGGTTTCGTGGTTGACGTGGAAGGCAACAACGAGCCGGCGGAGAACTTCAGAAGGAAGCTTGAAAGAATCCCTCTTGCAGGCTACATAGCCGAAGGCGCCCCCGGTCTCAACAGCAGGGCGCGCGCTGATGCGAAGGAGACGGTCGAAAGGGAGAAGGCTGGCTTCCACATAGCCACAGGCAACGCCGCGCAGGTAGGCGGCTACCCGACCCCGCTTCCGCCTCAAGAGGACTACCACGACGACAAAGTCCTGGTTGACCCGAAGATCAGGGTGGCGAAACTGGTCTATGCGGGTGGGCAAATGGAAACCATCATGGCAGACGGGAGATACGTCATTTTCGGCAGCCTGAACTTCCCTTCCATCGCATAGCATCGAATAGACGGCATTCTTATAAACAGAGAAGGAGCACGGCCCTTACCTGAACCTTCTGGCCTTGCTGATGCTGGACTGCCAGGGTTTGCGCTGCTTGCGGAGGCTCCCCCTCGCGCCCGCAGCGGCACCGATGGCGCCGGCCACCGCAGGCCCGACCCGGTCGCGGTTGGCGAAGATTAATGAGGCTATCACCAGAGTCATCACGCCGATGATTATCGGCACCGAGTTAAGGGCGAACATGCCTGAAAGGTCAAGGCCCCTGGCTGTCACGGTCACGGTCTTCTCGACGCTCTTCGTCTGGTTGTCAATCGTCAGGGTGAACGTGACCTTGCCCTCCCCAGAGAATGACGCCGGCGGAGTTATTATGAACTTCTCCTCGGACTTCTTGCCAGGCTCCACGGTCGCGGGCTTGGACGCCGGCTCCGAAGTCCAGCCTGATGGGACCGCGACTGCAACGGTCACGGAGGCGTTCTTCGTGCCGTCGTTGCGCATGCGCACCACAGCATAGCCTGCTTCACCTTGCGTGAGAGAAGGCACGGTTATGCCTTCCACTACGAGCACGGCCTTGGCCGTGCCGTTCGCGGCCGGCGCCGTGGTGGGCTTGGTGACGATGATGTTCAGCTTCTGAGAGTGCATGCTCACGCTCGAGGCCTTCAGCGTGACCGTGAGCTCATACGTCCCTTCCGCAGCATCGGACGGGACTGCGACCTGAGCTTCCACATCTGACGACTCTTCGCTTGCCAGCCTGTCGATGCTCTGCGGCGTGAACGCCAGCCAGCCAGCCTTCGTTCCTGAAGCTTCAAGCCGGACGGATGCCAGCAGCACGTCGCCGTCGTTAGTTGCAGTAGCTGTGAAGCCGTTCGACGCTCCAGCCTGGACGCTCAGCTCAGCCGGGACTCCAGTGAACGTCCCGCTCCTGTAACCGCTGCTGCCTGAAGAACCTGAGCCACTGGACGAAGCGGCGCTGGACGGGGTGGAGACGGTGACAGAGGCCGTAGCTGCGTTGTTCGTCTCCGATGACTCGCGGATAGCATTGCTCACGTCAGCCGCGGCCGTGAACTCGTAAGAGCCCGTGGACTGGAGCGCGATGCTCTTGGAGACCGTCGCCGTCGAGCCTGCGTTAACCGTGACTGTGGCGTTGCCAAGCGACACGGAGCCCTGCTTCATCTCGACGACGAAGCTCACCGCATTCTGCTGGCCGCTGTTCCTTATCGTGGCCGTGGCCGTGACTGTGTCGCCAGGCCTTGGAGATGAAGGCGAAAATGATATGCCTGCGATTGCCAAGTCCGGAAGCGTCAGCGCTGCGTTGCCTTCCCACACGCGGTCGCCGTCATCGGCGGCGGCGTTGCCGTTGACGTCCAGGACCGTCTCAGCCGTGCCGTCGTGGTCCACATCAACGGAAAGCGACGCAAGCGCCGAGAAGGCCGTGCCGTTGTATTTCATGTCAGGCATCGCGTTGCCGTTGGAATCGAATATGTAGATGCCGCTGCCTACGGAGTAGACGATGGAAAGCACGTCCGCGTCCGGGTCCCAGTAAGATTCATAGGTGCCGTCCTTCCCCGCGTCTATGAGATAATCCTTCTTCCCGTCGGCGTCGGGGTCGCCCTGGAGCGCGTTGCTGTTGCTGTTCGGATCGCTGTAAACTTCATAGCCATCAGCTGCGTTGCCGTTCTGGTCCCCGGCTATCTCGTAGACTGTGTCGTTGTCCGCGTCCTTCGCCACGGCGCTGACGAAGGCCACGGTGACGTTGATGGAGTTGTCCGCTTCATTCATGTCGGCCAGCGGGCCCGCGACCTTCAGCGTGAACGTCTTCTGCGTTCCGCATGTGTGCGGGTAGCCTGCCGTCACTTGCACGGTCCTGTTCTCCCCGATGCTGAGCGGCGTCGTGAACGGCGTGCTCGAGGCCACGGTCTGGCCCACAAGGACGGACACTGTGAATCCTGTCACGTTGCTGTCGGCATCCACGTTCTTGACGGTCGCATTGAACGTCACGGAAGAGCAGGAGAATGGATTTGGCGTCACAGCCTGCGCGGAAACCATGGACAAGTCGATCCTGTCATCCACGGTGTCGCACACGTCGCCTATGCCGTCGCCGTCAGCGTCCGACTGGTTCGCATTCGCTATGGACGGGCAGTTGTCGCACGCGTTACCGATGCCGTCGCCGTCAGCATCGGCTTGGGTGGGGTTAGCGACGGACGGACATATGTCGCAGGCATCGCCTATGCCGTCATGGTCGCTGTCAGCCTGCGTCGGGTTCGAGACGGACGGGCAGTTGTCAGCGTCGCCTATCTTCGGTGTCATGAAGCCGCTTCCAGCGCAGTAGCCGTCAGCGTCGGCGTCGTTCAGCGGGTCGCGCAGGCAGTAGTCGCAGGGATCGCCCATCGTGTCGTTGTCTGCATTCTCCTGCAGCGGGTTGATTATGAGCCAGCAATTGTCCACGTTGTTCAGGAGGCCATCGCCGTCGGCGTCGGGGTCGCAGAGGTCACCGATGCCGTTGCCGTTCATATCCGCTTGGTTCGCGTTCGCGACGGTGGGGCAGTTGTCAACCGCATTCAGTATGCCGTCGTTGTCCTTGTCGTCGTCGTTCGCGGCCCACGTCACGGCCTGCTTGAACATCGCCTTGGCGTTGCTGTTCCAGTATGCGGGGCTGGAGATGCCGAACATGACGAGTCGCGCGCCGGAGCTGCCGCCGACTGCCAGCTGTTCGCCGTCCTCCAGGTATGCCACGGTGTGGTCCGTCGAAAGCGATGGAGCTTGATCATGCGCCAGGACGTGGAACGTCGTCGACGCGTTGGCCATCTTTATGAGATAATAATTGCTCGTCGGGAACACGACCACCTCGCCCAGGGCCATGCCGGCGGTTATGGCGTGCGTGTTGTTCACGACGAAGACGCGGGCGCGCTTCATTATGGGCAGCGGCGAAGACGACCAGCCCCACACCTTCGGCTGGAAAGAGTCCACGGCGACGGTCGGGTGGGCGTTGACTGAAACGTTCTGAAGATAAGCGAAAGCGCTCATGGTGCAGGAGTCGTAGACGGCGCGGCCGGCGACGACTATGATGTCGGTGCTGGCATAGTCCAGTCCGGTGTAATTGTTCTTGTCGTATGTCTTGACCTCCATGCCCATCTCATTCTGGAGCACCGCAAGTATCGGCTGCTCGTTTATGGCGTCCAGCGCATTTGCGTTGGCGACCATCAGCGCAGCCCTGGGCGTCGCCGAAGCGCATGAAGCCATGAGAGGCATCGCTGCCAGGGCGAGCATCAAAGCAAGCGCAGTCCTCATCGTATCCATGCTCATCCGCGTCTCCTTAGCATCAGTATGATAGCAAGGGCCACGATTATGGCGCCTGCGATTCCAGCATAGAAATAAACGGGTTCCAAGCCTATGATTTTGCCTGTGACGTCACCACTGCTCGTGGAGTTGCTGCCGTTCAAAGTGCCGTTCAGAGGTTCGCCTGAAGCGAAGATGTATATCTCGCTCGCCAGCGCGCCGTTGGTGACGTTCGGCGTGCGCGAGGTGAAAAGGACCATCACATCCCCGGAATAGTTGCCGGCTTCCTTGGGCGCGATGGTGAAGTTGATGCGCCTCGTCTCGTTCGGGGAAAGCGTGAAGTTCAGTTCCGTGTCGTTGAACGCAACGACATCGGAAAGCGAATTCGCAGGCTGAATGGTCACATCGACGGGCTCGACGTCCGTGTTCCTGACGCCTATGTCCCTCACAAGCGGACTGTCGCTGAGGTTCATGCGCACTACCATTCGCGGAGTGAGGAGATACCACTGTCCACCGTCCGCATGGACAACAGAAACACACATGAATAGTAATACCGCGACTGCCGCACCGGCCAGGACGTGGGGCTTCATGCTCATTACCATCACCGTTTCAAACAGTTTATTCTCTCCTTGGAAGTAAATCTTAAATAGGCTTCTGTGAAACAACTACTGGCGTAGTGCGTCCGTACTATGAATATTTACAGGGAGGCCACACAGGCATTATGGATGTGCTGCTTCTGGCATCTGCATATCTCGTTGAAGCCCGATTGGACATCAACATCGTCTCCGTGGGTGGATGTCTTCTAATTGAAGTTCTCCGGCCCCCGCATCAAGAAGCCCTCTTTGTTTCCCGTAATAGTGCATCGAAGCTTCTCTTAATCTTCCCGTGTCTTGCAAAAACGCGGATAGCAAATCCGCCATCGATGCTGTCGCGAACGTCTCCAGATTCATGTATGGCACTTTCTGCCGCAGGACAAGCAAATCCACATAATCCATTTTTGGCGACAGCTTTCTGCCCCGAATGTAAACGGCATTTTCGTGGTGTTTTCTCAGTTCATTCAAGGAGGCGTAATCAGTGCACGTCCCTTCCTGCAGCATGATTGACCGGTGCCTTCTTTCTCCTGGCGGGGCCGCGCTGGAAACAATTTCATTAAGCCACTCATCAGTTTCATCGTCGCACTCTTCCTCCAACCTCCATTTTGTCCACACCAGCAAATCTTTGGGGCCGATCTTCCCCTTGAAATTAAGCCTGAGCCCTTCGAGATAATGGGCAAGCTCTTCCGCGGCAGAATCCATGTATGGGAGCATCCGTTTCGGATCTAACAGAGCTGACGGTTCTAGAGGCCCTGCGTAATCCTCATCGTTCTCTGGCGAGTCTTCGAGCAAGATTGGCCCTCTTATGAGTGGGCCCTTGGACGGCCGATAAATTAGGAATCCGCTGGTTTCTTCGCTTTCCACGCACTCACGGATTGTTCCAAGCACAGCCGGATCAAGGAGCGCGTCGCGCAACTGATTGTCGGCCTGGGGTTTGGCTGGCATGGCATCTCCTCCGCTAACAAAAACAGATTGGCAACAAGATTCTTAAATGGTGCGCCTCAACTCCACGAAATGCCGAATTTCGTGAAGAAGATGTAGAGCACAGCGATCAAGGCCAGCGCGCCTGCGGCGTATGGCCCGTAAGCCGCAACTGCGCCGGCCAGCCCGGTCATTTGCGTCCCCGCGGCTTCCGATCCTGCGTTCACGGTTTCGTTCGTTCCAGTGTCGTTGCCGCCCTGGGCCGCCTGCGTGTCGTTCGTCCCTTCAAGGATTATTATGCTGCTGGCGCTGTCGCTCCCGCCGCTGAATGCATTTGAAGCGTTGGACGCGCTCTGGTTCGTGCTGGTCGTGTTCGTTCTAATCGTTGAAGCACTGCTGCCACCTCCACCGCCGCCTCCGCCGCCACCGCTGCTGCTTGACGAACTTGACGGGCACTGCCCGCAGTCCGAAGAGCATGAGGAGCATGATTCGCCGCTGTTGCACGTGCCGTCCCCGCACCTAGGAGCAGGTGGCTGAGTCTGGTTCTGCGCCGTGGCGGAGCTGAAGTTGAGCTTGAAAGACCATTCAGAAGACCACGCGGACGTCGCCGCCGGGACTGAGCCGAGCGCGCGGACCTTCCAGGAGTATGTCCCTTCCGTCAGGTTCTTTGATGCCGTGCTGTATGACGCTGACGAAGACGTTGCATTGATGGCCATCGTGGTGTTCCCTGACTTCCATGCAAGCAGCTCATATCCCGCGCTGCCGTTCACGGCCGACCATGACAACGTCGGGGAAGCGTTGATCTCCGCTGCGTTTGCCGGGGCCGTCAATGCGGGTGCCGTCAGCGGCGTCACCGTGGTGTTGGTGCTGTTCGTGCCGTTCGTCTGGTTCGTCGCCGGAGGCGTCGTGTGGAAGCCGATCGAGAACTGCCACGTGTCAGAGAAGTTGAACACCTTGCCGTCGTAAGCGCCGACGCGCCAGTAGTAGCGCGTGTTGTTGTTCAGCGGCATTATCTCGGTCGCGTCGTTGCCCATGACAGAATATCGGGCCGAGAAGTCGCTTCTCGTGTCCACATCCAGGCGGTATGACACCACGTTGCCGTCCTGGTCGTTGACCGCGTTCCACCTGAACGTCACGGCCGTCGCGTCCGTGGACGAGCCATTTGTTGGCGACAGCAGAGCGGGAGCCGGCGGCGCGTGGTTCGTGGCAGGCGGCGCCGTCCCTCCCGGGTTGGCCGATGCGCCGACTTGGCCGCCGACCACGGATGCAAGGACTGGCGCGCACTGCGCCAGAATCGATATCATGAACACTGAAATGACTGCGAAGAATGCGGCTTGACGGACTCCGCCAAAACGTTTCCCGGCGTCCCGAGAGGTAGCTTCCATGGCCATTTCTACGGGACTAAATTATAAAAAGGCATCGGAATGGTTCGGATAAACAATTACGCTGGGCGGACGTCTGCTGATGGAACCGGCTGCCATTTTTGACGTAGATGAAGAGTATAAGTGCCTCGTCCGGCTTTGCACTTGGACTCCGTGATGCGCAATTCTCGCATGCGGATTGCCGTGATTCTTGCAGTAGGCTGGCGGGACTGCAAAATGGGGGACGGGCTTAAATAAGCTGTTGCAATTCATATAGCATGCTGACTGACGGGGTAAAAGCCACCCTGAGAGAAAGTGGAATCGGGAGGGAGATGGTTGGTTTCCTGCACAGCACAGACAGGTTTACTGGTTTCTACGGAGACGGCCCCACCACGGCAATACCCGGCGGTTACCACGTCCGAGGTCATCCAAACGGGGAAGTGCAAGAAGTTGCCCGGGCTTTGACGCAGCAAGGTTTGCTGGATTTCTCGCCCAGCGGCCGCGGATTCGATGGCTACTGTTTTCACGGCGAGAATCACGCTGAACCAACTGGAACAATGCCCGGGCATATGAAACCTGCGCTCACTTTGAATCCTGGACTCAGGGCCGCTGTAGGAGATTTCCTGACGGATGAGTTTCCGTCTGAATCCAGAACACAGGAAATAAACGAACTGGCAATCAGAGCGAGAAGCGCCAGAGAAGGCTCGGAGAGGATCATTAGCATGAAAGGCGTGGCGAGACATTATGCCGATGTTTTGGAAACTGATGTGCTTCAGGCCGATCTGTTAAAATATCCGCCCGGTTGGGACGGCAGCTTGTATGAATTAAGCAGGCACATGGTACGCATGGTAGAACGCGGCACGCCATTCGTTGTATACGATGCCCACCCCTTCCGGAAACTCCTCATTGTTGCTCGTGGTGACCGGGTCCATCTTCTTGGGCGCGACTTCGGGTGTGCCGCCATGGCAAACCCAGTTGAATATTCATATAGCATTAGCCTAATGTCCGCCAGAGATCCGTTTGAAGACCCGTATCTATTGGACTTAATCGCGAGATTCGACGGCCCAGAGGGCAAACAATTCACATCAGTCGTTGACATAAACCAGATTGGCTTAAGATACGAAGGCTCCAGATGCGTCATGGAAGAGCTTACGGAGAACAACCAGACTCTCATCAATGGTTTCAGGGCAGAAAGCCTGTAAATTCTGCGCCGGGGCAGAAATAAAACGAAACTTGGCCGGCAATCGAAAGAACGCCGGCCTTGCAAAGCAAAGTATGGTATATAGGCTTCGTAGGCTTACACCGCTTTCCCGAAGACATACACAGTTCCCTGGTCGAAGACGCCCTGGCACGGCATTGGGTACTGGAGCTTGAACTCCATCTCCATCGTCCCCTGGTTGGTCAGCACATGCTCGAGCGCGTCCGGGATGTTGTCGTTCGTGTTCGGGAACGGCACTGGCAAAGCGCCATAGCACGTAGGCGCACCGGCGGAGTAGTCCCCTGATACGGGGATCTCGCACCCGTCGTTCTGGTTGTACTTGCTCATCTGCTCCCAGCCTTCCCACGAGGTCCACTGAGTGCCTGACCAGCCGCGGTACCACATGTAGTTTTCGATTGCTATGTGGTTAGTGCTCGTTCCAGCTACTGGGTCGTAGCACGTGGCAGGTCCCTGGCTTGCGTACAAGTCCGTCCCTGCGACCCACATCCACATGTTGACGCCGCCATCGGCCGTGTTCTTCACCTTGATCTTATTCAAGGAATGCACGGTTCGTTCGGAAGCGTCGTCAGCGCCGTAAGGCATCGACTCAAAGGTCACTGGCATGCCGTCGCTCGTCGTCACGCTCATGCTGATGGACGGGTTGAAGTACCAGTTCTCGGTGTGCGTGGCGCCTGTCAGGACGTACGATGCGTCTCCCACGAGCAGCATCACGACCTTCTCACCGACTCGGAACGGTTCGACGGTGTAGGTGCATTCGAACTTCTTGTCCGTATCCGCATTCGCGAAGCCGAATCCGTCACATTTGTCCCTTAATTCGGTGCCGCTGGTTATCAGAGGCACTTCCTCGCATATCACCGCGGGCTGGAATTGCAAGTCCGGAATGGTAAGCCCGTGCGCCGCGTACAGCGCGTCTATCGACTCGCCTGTCACCTCGTTGTTCTCCTCTTCTTCATCCACAGAGTTCAGTCCCGTCCATCCACCTGTTGGAAGTTGTTCCAATGATAGCCAAAATGCTCCGTCAATGCCTGGACCGGTCAATCCTGTCCGTATCGCCTCAACCACAGAGTAAGCTGTGGACTGGACGTCAACGGGGTAGCCATCCTCAGAAGGCCAAGAGCCGCCGGCGTTCTGGTATGCGACCAGCTTCGCTTTCAGGTCCGTGTATTCGGCCGCGTGCAGGCCCGTAGACCAGAAGGCGTTCACGCCTCCTGTCAGGCCGAGCGTGTACCACTGTGTTGCCGTGTCGCTGGCGTTGAAGATCGCCGACCCGCCGTATATCACCGAGTAGATGACTTCAGCCATGCTCGCAGCGTCAGCGCCGTATCCATGCCCCGAGAAATACCTGTTCAAGGCCTTCGCAGCTTTCACGCACTTGTCCACGTCCCACGGTATGATGCCGTTCGGGTATCCCTGGCCTATCCTTGCGTCGCGTATGTACTCTGCCCAGGCCTGGGCGCTGCCCATCACCGACACCTTCGTGTCGTACCGCTGCTTGGCAAGGTTCGCGTATTTCACGTCCCTTGTAGCTTCGGACGTCTCGACGAGCCATGTTATGTCAGGACAGCTGTCCACGCCGAGCGTGGTTTCCGTCTGCCCCGTAAATCCCGGGACAGTCGCAAGGGCATAGTTGTATGCGTTGTCCAGCGATGCCAAGTAGAGCGGGTTATGCGTGAGTTGGTAGGCCCGTAGCACTCCGTTGGCCGTGACACCAAGAGTGTTCGTGGTGCTCTCAGTCTCTGAAATGAACCAATCCCAACCACCGTCAGTGTTCTGCAGCGCCACGAGCCGGTCGGCACCGAGAAGGATTCTGTTCTCGAAATCCGTCGTGCCAGTCGCAACGCCCATGTAGGCGTAGCCTATGTCCAGCGCGCCGTTCGGGTCACGCGCTATCACCGTATACGTGATCTGCTCGCCGGTGAAGGCATAGAGGCTCGTGCGGTAGTCGAACGGGTTTATTCCAGGCGGGTTCGCGTCGTCACCGATGACGACGTCCCGGTGCTTGATGCATATCTTGGGGAGCTGGTCTCCCGGCCCCGCGCCTGTGCCGACCTCGCCCGTGGCGACATCGGCCAGGGCAAATCCGGACATTGCGAACAGCGCCATCAGCAAGGCTGCTGTTGCTAAGATTTTCATCCATATCCCTCCATGAATTGGGAACTTACCTGCAAAGCACGTGCAAAAACGAAGTCTACAGGCAGGACTTGCAAAGCTATCCTGCTATCGCGCCCCTCGCTCGGCGCTTTCTGATTCGCGCGAAATTGAAACTGCATTGCTATCAGACAGTTATGCGTTCAGTCTTACAGTAAAAAGGATGAGTCCGACAGGCGTAGCTCCGGCGTTGCCTCAGCAGACTGCTGGCGCATTGTGCGGGCCGCAGCATAACGAAAAATAAAAGCAGCAAATAGCCGCACTTCTGCAATGGAACAAAACGAAAACGGGCCGGCTAAACGCCGGCCGTATTAAGGTGTCTTTCCGTGGCTTCAGATGGCCTTCCCGAAGATGTGGATGGCCCCGTCGGTAAAGGAGCCGATGCATGGGTTCGGGTAGACCAGTCCAATCTCCAGTGTTCCCTGGTTGGTCAGTACGTGGTTGAACGAACTGCCGTGGAAAACGCGCCAGGCGCACACAAGCTGAAACTCCAGTTTCCCAACGAAAGCGGGAGGTAGAGGCTACAGATGTACGTTCAACTCGCATACGTTGGCATTTGCCTTTTTAAAACTTGAAGACAACCGAAATTTGACGCCGCGTGACTCTGCGCTTTGGCTGCGGCATCGTTGGACACCACCGCGTGATGCAATGAAACCCCACGAAAAAGAAACTTGTGCCACCAACTTGTGCCAGCGCGACACTTTGCCGTGTTCTCCCGTCCCTTCGCCCCCCGCCAAGAATCCGATATATTTTTCTTTTGATGCTCATCACTCGGATGAGACTTCAGAGCCCGTAAGGGCGCAAATGGGAACCGGACGACATTCCAAAGGTTTTCGGTTAACTCCTGGAAAACCGGCAAAGAACATGGGAGACACATGAACACTACAATACTGAAGAGCCTGTTCGTGGTGGGCGCGGTGGCGGCGGCTATGACCGGCGTCACACTGGCGTACTTCACGGACACGGAGACCAGCACGGGCAACACCTTCAGGGCCGGCACCATTGACTTGAAAATGAACGGTCAGAACCCGTACTCTGGAGCGGCGCTCAAGGTGTTCGACAACATCAGGCCAAGCCAGACCCTGGACGCCGTCACGATGACGTTCGAGAACGTGGGCATCAACCCCGGCACTCTGACCTTCGGCTATTCGTATGCGGAGAACGACCAGGCGGTGGACGGCGAAACGACCTTTGAATACTCAGCGACAAACAACATCGGGATGGAAATGAATGAAAACCAGTTCGCCAGCCTCTTGTACGTCGTCGCGTCCACCCAGGACGGCTGCGATAACCTGCAGCTTTTGAAGAACTGGGCTGACACGAACGGTGACGGCAAGGTGACCCTCCACGAACTAGCGGACAAAGGGCCTGCGACGTGGTACTACATGAACCCGAGCGGCTGCGCCATGACAACAGACAACATCCTGGACCCCGCCCAAACGACGACCATCATCGTCACATTCCACATGGCTGACGCGTTCACCACAGAGACGGGCAGCTGCTCCGGCAGCGGCGCAGCTTATACGGGGGACATGGACGACTACACGGGCGCATACTGCATCTACACGGGAACTGTCGCATGGAACGTCCCGCAGGCGGATGGCATCAGCGCAACGGTCGACGCCGAACTCAAGCAGTTGACGTAGGCACGCGCTGCGGCAAGCCATAAGGTCACTCTCCTTACCTTTGTCTGCCTCTTTGCTTTGAGGAGGCAGAAGCCGAGAAACGGAAAAGAAACGCAAGCGAGGAAAACGCAAAAGGACGCCAGGAAGAGTGAACAACACACATGGCAGGAAAGCTGAGCAAGGCCGTCGCTACAATCATAGTAGCGGCGGCTTTGGCCTGCATCGTCCCCGTGGTTGCCGGCCAGGCGCGGTTCCTGTCCGTGATGAGCGGCAGCATGAGCCCAGCCATCAGCGCCGGCGACCTCATATTAGTCGCGGGCGCCGACCCCGCCTCCGTGAGGGAGGGGGACATCATCTCCTTCATGAAAGGAGACGAAATCGTGACCCATCGCGTGGTCGGCGTCGCCGGGAACCCGGCAGGGAGCGGCGAAGCCGCCTTCAGGACGAAGGGGGACGCCAACGAAGACGCGGACTTGGAAACCGTCGGGTCGTCGGCGCTGGTCGGAAAATTCCTCTTCTGCATCCCGTTTGCTGGCTACGCGGTCGGCTTCGCCCGGACGCTGCCCGGACTGGCCATGCTGGTATTCCTGCCCGGATCCCTGATAATAGCGGCCGAGATAAGGAAAATATTGAAATCGTCGGGGAAACTGGAATGAAACTTGCAACAGCGTGCAAAATACCAACGGCGATCCTGGCAGCTCTAGCTCTGCTGACGACGGGGCTGACATACTCCTACCTTTCTGATACAGAGACCAGCACAGGCAACACCTTCAGGGCCGGCATGTGGTGGGCCCAAAGCACCCAGGCGGATTTCGAAAGCGGCACGCTGAACGATGCGGACGCCGTGACGAGCCCTGGCGACGTGTCGTTGTCCGGCGCGTATCCCACCTCCGGCGACACCGCTGCCATCTGGCACATGGACGAAGGGAGCGGCGCGACTGTGCATGATGAAACGACGAACGGCAACGATGGAGCCGTGAATGGCGCCGCATGGACGACTGGCAAGTACGGCGGCGCGCTCGAGTTCGACGGAACGGATGACCATATCTCTGTGGCGGATTCGGCCAGCCTTGACCTGACGGGCGCCATGACCGTCGAGGCGTGGATAAGGGCCGACACGTGGGACAACCCCGACGCGCCTTACAACGTGATAAGCGTCATCGACAAGGGAGAGCACGACACGGACAATGGCTACGGAATTTACTCTTATGAAGGGAAGCTGCACTTCAGGCTGAACAAGGACTCCTATGCCGACGCGGCCGCGCCCCTTCCGTCAACCGGCGTGTGGCACCACGTCGCGGGCGTGTACGACGGCTCCAAGGTCCAGCTTTTCATAGACGGCGCCAAGGCGGAAGAGAAATTCTATTCAGCGCCGATCGGTACCAACGACAGACCTCTGTATATCGGTGGGGCCGTCAACAGGCTGTACTGGTTCAGCGGCGCCATCGACGAAGTCCGCATATCGTCCGCCGCGAAGACGAGCTTTCCTGTCGACTACTTCGGCTCCGGGACTGTCGCGTCGCAGGTTTATGACACCGGGTTGGATGGCGCGGGATGGACGGAGCTGACGTGGAGCGAGATGCTTGACGCAGGCACAGACATCACTTTCGAGACGAGGGCAAGCGACACGGCGTTCGGCAAGGACGATGCGGCTCCCGCCTGGATTGGCGTTGGCGGAACGAGCCCTGTCACGGCCGGCCTGCCTTCCGGGCGTTACAAACAGTGGCGGGCCACCTTGACGACGGCAGACCCGTCGAAGACGCCGGCGCTGCATGACGTCACGATGTATTACACGGGTGGGGGAGGACCATGACCAGGACTCTAGCGTTGCTGGCAGCATGCATCGTGGCGCTCGCCGTGGCCGGCGTCGCGTCCGCGGAGACCATAGACATCGGCATCGTCCCGGGGAGCAAGTCATTCGAGATAGCCGGGATGGTTCCCGGAAATTCGTTCACGAGGAATATAACCGTTAGGAACGTAGGTTCCATGCATGTCTTCAGGATAAACTTCTCCGCCTCGTACACGAGAGCCGACCCCGAAGGCGACGGAAGCGACCTCGGAAATGTCCTAAACGTCAGGCTCGTGTTCAACGGCGTTGACGTCACGGCGGACGCCGCGAGGAGACTCGGCAACAGGAGGGCCCCGCTGACGCTGAAGGAGCTTGAAGGCGGACACATACTGGACGCCGTCGAAATAGGCATGGGCGGGTCCAAAGACCTCGAAATCACCGCCACGTTCGACCCGAAGGCCGGCAACGAATACCAGGGCGACTCGCTTAACGCGACGTTCTTCTTCACTGCGCTCGCCTCGGAGGTCGTGATAAACGAGATAATGTACATGCCGAGCAGGGAATACGGCGGCAGCTCCAACGAATGGGTCGAACTCTTCAACAGGGACGACAGGCCCGCGGACATAAGCGGATGGCGGCTTTCCAGCGACGGCACGATGGCAACCATCCCGTCCGGCACAGTGATCCCGCCGAAAGGCTACCTCATAGTCGCGAAGAGCGCGACGTATTTCAGGTGGGTGTATTCGGTATCGTGCCCGTCCGTGAACGGCTGGATGACGCTTCATGACGGCGGAGCCAAGTTGACGCTGGTTGACAGGAACTGGGTGGAAGCCGATTCCGTGGTTTACGCCGCCCCCTGGGGCGCCTCAGGAAACAACAAGACGCTGGAGAAGAGGAGTGCGCACGGGGACAACACGGCAGCCAACTGGGACGAAAGCCTCGCCGACGGCGGCACGCCCTGCACGGAGAACAGCCGGATGGAAAGGACGCCGCCGTCCGTAAGGAACCCGCAGGCTCCGGGCATATTCCTCGGGCAGAACCAGACCATAACGGTCGAGGCCGGAGACTTCAACAGCTCCGGCATTGCCACGGTAGTGGTGGAGGACCTCACCGATGCGTGGAGGTTTGACTTCCAGCCTGATTCCGGCCCGGTGGAGGTTGGGTACACCAAAGCGACCGCCTCGACGCTTTACGACCCCGCGAAGGGCTATGGATGGACGATCCAGCCCGCAGGGGAAAGGGAGCGGGGAACCGGAACAGACCTCACAAAGGACCTAATCTTTGATTCCGCAGCCAGGGAGTTCAAAGTGGACATCGCCAACGGGAAATACTCCGTTGCTGCCCTTCTCGGGGACATGTCGTACGCCCATGACAGCGTTGACGTTCTCGCCGAAGGGCAGCTGAAAGTCAGCGGCGCAGGCACGGCTGCTGGCGAAGTCCGCTGGTTCGAGTTCGACGTGGATGTCGCCGACGGCACGCTGAACGTGGAGTTCAGGGACAGCGGCGGGGCCGACCCCAACTGGGCGTGCGCGGGCCTGGTGATAAGGTCCTTCAAGCCGTACGAGATGAAGCCGATTCCGGAGCCGAGGACGGGCTTCACCTACCCGAAAAAGGCCGGCTACGCCACGTATTATGCGATCATAGAAAACCCGTCGGCCGGCGCGCATGCTGTCAGGTTCCGTGCCACTGACCGGGCAGGCAACGCCAACGGCAGCGTGGCTGCATCCTATTTCGTCAACGCAACGCCGCTGTCCACCGGCGGAAAGATAGCCTTCCTGTGCAGGGATGACCGGTGCAGCTATGGCACTGAGGGGAAAGTCATCGAATGGTTGAGAAGCCGTGGCTGGACTGTTGCGGCGAAACGCTACAGTTCCTGGACCCTAGCCGAACTGGACGGCTACAGCCTGATGGCCTGCACCGACGAGACATCTGCCTGTAACGTGCGGCCTGGCTCGGCGGCCTACAGGCAGCACACGGAGCGCGGGAAGCCGCTGATTGAGATGACTGACAGCAGGTCGGCGAGGGCCGGGCAGAACCTGGGTTACGTGTCGAACTACTACGGTTCCGCCAGCGCAAGCTCTACCAGTCTGTTCGTGAACAGGACTGACGCAGTGACAGCCGGATATTTCCTGTCCGTGCCCATATTCGGCCGGCCGCAGAGCGTCAGCGTGATGCAGGACAGGTACCTGAAGACTGGAACTGCCGACCTGGCCGATTTCGGCGGCAATTCCGGCAATTCCGCGCTCTTCAGGAGCGCGGCTGGCGGCGCCCGCTATGCGTGGCTCGGCTGGTTCCGCGGCTCCGGCTCGGGGACGTGGTTCTACGGCGTGCAGCCGTCAGACCTGAACGCTGACGGCGAGGCGCTGCTGAAGAGAGCCGTAAGCTGGGCGCAGTGCGGCAAGACGGCGGGCTGCCTCGAAGAGTGCCCGCAGGAATGCTGCCCGGCGGGCGACGCGGCGTACAGTGAGAAGGCCTGCGGCGCAGGGCACGTCTGCGACGGCTACGCATGCGTGGAAGGCGAGTGCTTGTCCGGAAGAAGATGCGAGGGCAGCGTGGCGCAGCAGTGCAGCGGCCACATGTGGACTGACGCCGAGGCCTGCCGATGGGGATGCTCTGGCGGCGCGTGCAAGGCGAAGATGACATGGCAGGAATGCTACACGGCGTGCAGGTATAATGGAGCGCACATCCAGGCATGCTTCGATGAGTACCCGTCAATGAGGTATTACGCACGGTTCTGCCCCTAGCCAACCGGCCAGCTCCAGTTGGGGGCCGCTGATGGCCCGGAGCGATCATCCAAGTCCAACTGCGCACGGACAGAAAAACGAAGGCCGGCCGGAAAAACAACCGGCCGCAAGGTAAGGTTTCAGGTTCTTGGCAATGTGCATCAAATGACTTTGCCGAAGATGTATATCGTCCCCTGGCTGAACGAACCTATGCAAGGCATTGGGTACGTCAGCTTGAACTCGATCTCGAGCGTGCCCTGGTTAGTGAGGATGTTGTCCAACGGAGTCCCTCCGTGAAAAACGCCCGCGGGCACCGGAGTCCCTCCGTAGCATGTGGCGATGTTGCATGGTTCTTCCAAATTGTATATATAGAGGTCATTCCAGCCTTCACCCATCTGCCAGTTCGTCCCTGACCATCCCCTGTACTGCATGAGATGGTGCGCCAGTTCGTCCGTCCCGTCGCCATTGAAGTCCTTGCTTTCTATAAAGATGTAGTTGGTGTCCGGGCATAGGGAGGCCCCCAACGGGTCGTACAGGTTCGTTCCTGCAACGAACATCCACAGGTTGGCTCCGCCTTCGGCTACGTTCTTCACCTTTATCTTGTTGACCGAGTGCACGGTTCTTTCAGCCGGCGTGTCGGCGCCGTACGGCAGAGGCTCGAAGTGTATCGAGTCGTCGTCGCTCGTGCCCACCTGTAGGCTTATGGCAGGATTGAAGAACCAATTCTCGCTGTGCGTGGCGTCGGTCCTCTCGTTATTGCTGTTGTAGGCTGCCAGGACGACCTCGGTATCATCGTACCATAAAGGCTCCACCGTTATCAGGATGCGGAATGCCTTGTCTGTCGCCGGGTCCAGCCTTCCGAGTCCGTCGCAATCTCTGTCGCTGACGCGCGAGAAGGGCACCTGGGTCCCAAGGGTTTCGTCAAGCTCGTTCACCCGCGCCTTGAGGAAACCTATGTCATCGACGCCGTTCGGATCCCGGACGACGACGATGTACTCTATCTGTTCGCCCGTAAACGCATACAGGCTCGTCCTGTAGTCGAAGATGTTTATGCCGGGGTGCGAAGGGGCGCCGTCTCCGATGATGACGTCTCTGCTGTCGATGCAGATTCTCGGATCCTGGTCTCCAGGCGTCACGTTCACCTGAATCTCCCCGATGGTGACGTTATCGACGGCGGCGCATGGCCCCGCAGCCGCGAGCAAAGCCGTTATGAAGGCCAATGCTATCAGTATTTTCATGAATCATCCCCCTTCTTTTGGGCATTTACTTGGGTTGCGTTCAACGGAGAAGACGTCCGCAGGCAGGGCTCGCAAAGCTGCCCTGGTATGGCGCCCCTCGCTCGGCGCCAGGTCTCATGAAGAAATTCCATTTTACCTATATGAAATTGTGGCTTCGGTAGGATAAAAGTGCAGGGTTTTTGCACTACTTCTGTAATTCATATGTAATGTTCTGCCCCCCTTAGCTGGTAGTCTTGGGCCTAAACTTCGTTCTTGGGGATGTGCAGAATCGTTCACTGGCACTTCCAGGCGTAGCTGTAGCGGTTGCAGATGCCGCGCAGGTCATACGATGTGCACGTCCTGACGAAGGCGCAGTTGTTGGAGCAGCATTCGGTGCTCTGCGCGCACGTCTCGTTCACGGCCTTGCAGGCCGGTTTGCAGTCGCCGTTCAGGCAGCCGTTGGCGCATGCTGCATTGGAGCCCCACTCCGTGCAGCCGTCGGCGTCGTATTCGCCGCATGTCTGCTTCGTGTTCGCGTCGAGGCAGCGCTTCGCTCCCGAGGTGCATTCGTTGGTGCAGCCTCCGGGGGGCGCGTTGCAGACGCCGGCCGAGCAGAATGCATTGGCATTGCCGTGCAGGGCGTCGCAGCACGTCTCGGTGCAGGACTGTGCGTAGTTGCAGGATTGTGAAGAGCATGAATAGTCGCGGTAGTATCCTGAGTAGCAGCCGTCAAGGGCGTTGCAGCTCTGGCACAGTCCCGGCGTCCCGCAGGACACGTCCGTTCCGGCGCAAGGCTGCGGCGTGCTGCCACAGAACGAGAAGCTTCCGAGCGTGCAGAGCGCGGACTTCATGGAGTTCGTCAGGCTTTCAAGCTGCGCGACGCGTGACTCAAGCTGGCCTATCCTGTCCATGCACTGCAGCGGGTCGTTGACCTTGAAACTGGACATGGCCCAAGCTGAATAGAACTTCCCATCGTAGGCGCGGATACGCCAGAAGTACAGGCCAGGTTCGAGGCGGAACGTCTTGCTGTTCCCGACGACGAGGCCGGACTCCAGCTTGGTGGAGAAATCGTTGTTGTTGTCCAGCTCGTAATGATACACGACCGTGGCCGTGTCAGCGTCCGTGGACGGCGTCCAGTTGACTGTGACATCACGGGAGCAGTAGTCGGCGCGCGGCAGCAATCCCGTTGGCGCGGAAGGCGCCAGGTTGTTCGTCGCGTAACCTGCCGGGACGGGGGAAATCTGAAGGCTTACCAGGTATGTGTAGCTTATCGCCGGATCCTTGAACGTCACGAAGATGTCGCCGCTGTGCTGGAGGGCGTCAGCGACGGCTATGTCGAACGTGACGACTGTGCCTTGGCCCGGCTCAAGGTAAAGGTAAGGCGTGCTTATGTCAACGTAATCCTTGAGGTTGTTGTTCGGTGAGATGAATACTTCGGCCGCCGCAGTGTCAAGGTTCGTGACGTTAAACGATGACGTGGCTGTGTTGGCCTGGTAAATCCTGACCGAAGGGTTAAGGACCACGTATGCAGGCCATATCCTTCCATAGACGGCCTGGACTTCTCCGGACTGCATGAAAATGGAAAGCGTGAAAAGCGAGAAAAGCACGGCTGACAAAAGGGCTGTCCGTCCCATTCCCCTGAAGCCTTTCATGTTCATGCGTTCAGCCTTGATTTTGTTTCTCTTTGTTTGCTTCCAACTTATTTATACCTTCGTGGTTTGTGATGCACCGGTCAGCCAACTGGATGACGAGACCGATGCGATGATTATCATAGCGCGGTTGCGCGCGTCCCTTTCCCCAACAAATAAAATTGAAAGGGCGGCCGGCAGAATGCCGGCCGAGTTAAGGTAGCTTTTCTTGGCGTTATCCGTGTGGCTTTAAACAGCCTTACCGAACACGTAGATCGTTCCCTGGCTGAAGGTTCCGATGCATGGCATCGGGTACGTCAGCTTGAACTCGATCTCGAGCGTGCCCTGGTTGGTCAGAACGTTCTGCAAGTACTCAGGTGTGCTAGCGTCCCCGTAAGGAACAGCTGTAGCGCCATAGCATTTCGCAATGGTGCATCCTTGGTTCTGGTCGTACTTCCACATGTCGTTCCAACCGTCCCAAGACGTCCACTGGGTTCCTGACCATCCGCGGTACTGCATCGTGTGGGCGCCGCCAACGCCATAGGGCTTCTCGATACCTATGTAGTTGGTGTCCGGGCACTTCGAAGCGCCGGTGGGGTCGTAAAGGTCCGTGCCTCCAACGAACATCCACATGTTGACGCCTCCCTCGGCGGTGTTCTTCACCTTGATCTTGTTCAAGGAGTGAACAGTCCTTTCCTCGGGTGTGTCAGCACCGTACGGCATCTGCTCGAAATGTATCGGCATGCCATCGCTGGTCGTCACGCTGATGCTTATCGCCGGGTTGAAGAACCAGTTCTCGTTGTGCGTCGCCTCAGTCGCCTGGTTCATGCTGTTGTAAGCAGACAGAACGACCTTGGTGTCGCCGTACCACTGCGGCTCGACAGAGATCAAGACGTGGAACGCCTTGTCTGTCAATGGGTTGAATTTACCCATGCCGTCACACGATGCCGTGTAACCGTCGCATAGAGCAGTCGTGCAGGGGTTCGCGAGAACTTCCTCCTGTCCCCCAACGATCGCCTTCACGAAGCCTGTGTCCAGGGCTCCGTTCGGATCCCTCACTATGACGACGTATGATATCTGTTCACCAGTGAAGGCGTACAGGCTAGTCCTGTAGTCGAAGGGGTTTATTCCAGGCGGGTTGGCATCATCGCCTATGATGACATCTCTGTGAGAGATGCACAGCTTAGGCACCTGGTCACCAGGCTGCGCGCCGGCGCCGACCTCGCCCGTGGCGACGTCAGCGAGCACGAAACCTGAAACGGCCAGCAAAGCCATAACGGAAACGATTCCCGCTAATATCTTCATATTTAATATCCCCCTTTCGTTGGGTATTACCCGGAGGCAAGGCTGGCAAAGCTGCCTTGTTAGAGCGCCCCACGCTCGGCGCTTCTCCGTTGAAGGAGCATGAATTTCTGAAACAGTTGCAGTCTTGGTTCTTGCCATGTAAAAAATTTTCTTCGTCACAGCCGCATCCTTCCATCCGAAGGTCGAGTTTGAAACCATCCATTCACCATCACGGCTACTTCTGCCATAGCGTTGAAACGAAATTATTTATAAGTGAGTCACACGCCCGTACTACCACAGCACTACGGAAAATGCGTTACGTTCAGAATCGTCATGTATAGGCTATGGGATACCATCGTAGTTAAGTATTTAAAGCCATGCGTTTTGCATGCTTCGGTTTCCGCACTTTGGTTATCTTTGTGGAACGAAAATGTCGGTTTTGACGTTTCAGTCCGTGCCAAAACTCCGCAAGTAGATGATGCATAATCTTCTGCCATTTTCTTTACAGCTAGGTTTTGGAATGCTTTCCTGCCGCAACCGCATCGTTTCATGGGGCTCTCCGAAGAACTTCACAAACGTTTTCCGTTTCTCTTTATGTTCCCTTATTATATACTAATACCAGCTTAGCACAAGCCCGGCTTGGCGCAGGCAAAGAAAATGCGAAAGACGGCGCTTTGCGTTCCGGTGAACGGCATCCGGGGCTTTTTAACCTGCCGGACAAATATCCAATATGGAGCTTAAAGACCACGGGAAACTGAAGGCGGCGTTCCTGAAAGCCTTTGCGTCGGTGCCCACGCCGCTAAGGGACCAGATCATACTTGCAATCGGCGACCAGCCTTACAACTGGAATGCCGTGTTCGTGGAGATCAAGGCCGGCACGACGCTCTCGGAAAGCATGCTGAAAAGGCTTAGGGACATGGAAGTGATATGATGCCACCATGTTACGACGAAGATTTGAAGACGCTCGTAAAGCTGAGGTTGATGTCAACCCCGACAAACATAAAGATATCCTTGGGCAGCCTCGGCGAGTTCACACGGGACGAGCTTTTGGAGGAAGTTGACAAAGGGAGCGACGCCGGCAAAGCCATCATAAGGATGGAGCTGCTCTTCATAAGGAAGATGCCTGAGATTTCACGGATTGCAGCGGAGGCCTGATTTCATGGCCAGGATGCTCACTGTCCTGAACGACTACGACCCAATCACACATTACATGTACGAGTGGTCGAAACCTGTGATTGATGCCGCCCAGAAGAAAGGCATAAAGACGGATTGCGTCGAAGGCAGGAACGTCACGACCGAGCAAATATCATCCAGAATCGCCAAGCTCAACCCCAGTTTCCTGCTCCTCAACGGACACGGTGACGACAACACTTTCTACGGATATGAAGGCAGGACGGCAATCGGACTTCGTGAAGCTGCCATGCTGGGCTCCCGCGTGGTCTTCTCGCGTGCCTGCTGCTGTGCCAACGGCCTCGGGAAACATGCCACAGAGAAGGCCGGATGCAAATCGTTCATAGGATACGAGTTCGAATTCGTCAACGTGAGGCAGACCAACAAAGAACTGACGCCCCTCGAAGATGAAATTTCCCGGCCAATCTGGGAAACGTCCAACGCCGTCCCGCTCGCTCTCATAAAGGGCGCGACCGTGTCCGACTCAGTTGAAGCCTCTCACCAGAAAGCCAGGAAGGAAATCGCAAGACTGCTGTTCCCAGGCGAAATAGGCGCAATCGAGGCGCTCAAGGCCGTCATAGCCAACGATTCTTCTCTTGTCGCGCACGGCAACAATTCAGCTACGATATGAAATCGGCGGCTTCCATGGAGGCGTTCCCGGCATGCCAAACGGGCAATCGTGGTGCGTCAAAGGTTTGTGGAACAGTTTCACGTCCCGCGCAAAATTTCAAATCCCGCCTTACCCGCGTAATGAGAAACGCAGAAACCTTTTAAAGGTTGGCAGAAGGCCGCACATAACAATATATATTTAACTGTTATTGTTTCATCATGGTCCCAGTTCAGGTCCGCGTCACGAAAACGCTCCTTGAGAGATTGGATGACTTGGTTGACAAGGGGATGTACAGCAACAGAAGCGAGGCCATACGCGACGCCATAAGAAACCACGTGACGAGCTTCACCGAATAGTCGCTTACAAAGGCCCCGCAACGCCAAAACCCACTTTTACGCTGCGCCTTATCTTTCGATGCTTTGGCCCGATTTTCCGCTGCGTTTCCATGGAAATCCATGAAAAATGCGCCCAATGATGTTGTTTACAATTTCGATTGAGACTGTTGCTGGTGCCGCCTTTGGCATAAGATTGCCTGCTGGTTCTAAGGAAAGATTAAAACCCTCAAAACAAAAAATGATTGCATGCCAGCGCCCAGCAAGGAACTGATAATCGTCGGCGTAGACCCGGGGACAACGACCGGGCTGGCCGCATTGGATCTGGACGGCAACGTCGTCGCCGTCGCAAGCCGCCGCGACTTCTCCACGGCTGACGTGATCTCGTGCATCATGGACACCGGCGTGCCGCTGGTCGTCGCGGCCGACCTGAACCCGCCGCCGAGGAAAGTCGAAAAAATCGCAGCCGCTTTCGAGGCGAGGCTATCCTTTCCGGACGACGCTGTGGACAGGCGAGAGAAAGCCGAAGTCGTCGCTGCGCTGGGCATGGCATGGAAGAACCAGCACGAAAAGGACGCGGCGGCCGCGGCTGTGTTCGCCTACAAGAAATACAAGCACACGCTTGCGAAGGTGAAGAGGCGCCTCGAACGCGACGGCATATCGAACATGCGCGGCGACGTCAGCAGGGGCGTCATCCTCGGCGGCAGGAACATCAAGGCGATAGTCAGGGATCTCCTGGGCGAGGGTGAAAGGTGATTAAGGCCCGGACGGAATTATAACATATGGCGAAACGCAAGGTTCCCAGCAAGGTCCCATCCAAGCCTCTCACCGCAGGAAAAAACCATCAGAAAAACAAACATCTTGGAAAGCAAGAAAGGCAACTCAAGGACACGCTCATCTTCCTCGTGAAGCTGCTTATGCTTGCGCTGCCGCTACATCTCATAGTCTGGCTTTCCGTCGGCATGGCGCCGCTCCAGGAAGCGGCTTCATCGGAACTGGCGTGGGCGTTGAAAGGACTGGGCTACTCCGTCGAGCGCGAAGGGTTCATGTTCTTCGTCTCAGGTGGACTTCCGGCTCCGTTCGTCTTCTACATCGTCGAGGACTGCACGGCATGGAAGACGATGCTGTTCCTGGCTGCGCTCATCGTCGCCGTGCCTGCCGTCGCATGGAAACGCAGGCTCGTCGGCGTCGCGCTCGGACTGCCCGCGCTCTGGCTCCTCAACCTTGCCAGGAACGTCTCCGTCGTGCTCATCGAGCGCACGTGGGGCTACGGAACGGCCATGGCGGTGCATGACTGGCTGTGGAAACTGGGGATGGTGCTGGCCGTGCTGGCACTGTGGCTGGCGTGGTGGCGGTGGGCCAGAAGCGGCAGGGGGCGGCGAAAAAGCATTTAAGCCTGAAACTGGAATAGATTAACATGTCCAAGAACGAGCGGATAATCAGGGAAATAGAGGAGATTGCTGCCAGAAGTGAGTATATACCGTTCGACGTGGCCGTGAAAAGGTTCAAACTTTAGGCCGTTTCTATGACATACCTTCTGGAAATAACAATAGATGCTTCTAGGCAACTGTCAAGATTGGACAGCGCCGTCAGGGAAAGGATAAAGGCGAAGATAAATTCCCTGAAAGAAACCCCCGAGATCGGCAAACCTCTTGGCAGGAGCGAAGCCTTGGATGCTATGATTTGGGAATTGCGTATGTTCTCCCCGAACGTGAGGATATACTACACAGTTCACAAGCGCCAAATAGTGATCGAAGAGATAGTCTATGAAGGCAAGGTCAGGGTCCACAAGATCGGAGACAAACGCTCGCAAAGAAGGGACATTGATAGGCTGTCTTAGAGTGGGTTCAGTTGGTGACGATGGGCTAGGGTAGCGAAGCCAAAGAGGGGCTGATACGCCCTTTTATCACAGGGGCATCGTGGCCGTTTTAAGCACCCGGAAGAACAATAAAGCATGGACGTCGATTACGCCGTGTCCTTCACCGTCTTCATCACGTTCGCCGCGCTGGCCATAGCGCTGTATGCCAACATAATGCAACTGCCGGCGGCGACGGGACTGGAAGCGGCTGCGGACAGCATAACGGCG
>Ga0315286_10000224_pt1 | contig 44392 bp, 26 predicted proteins | sample YL17G10_0_MG_FD_205038 | JGI IMG/M metagenome (GOLD analysis project Ga0315286, IMG submission 205038) | Sediment microbial communities from Yellowstone Lake, YNP, Wyoming, USA - YL17G10_0 | ecosystem: Environmental > Aquatic > Freshwater > Lake > Sediment | place: USA: Wyoming | collected...
AATCGATCTTGTTGATGAAGCTGCTTCAAAACTTCGTATTGAGATCGATTCTCTTCCGGAAGAGTTAGATGAAATCGAGCGTCGTATAAAACAGCTTGAAATCGAGCGTGAGGCAGTAAAGCGTGAATTCACTGCAGATTATTCGGATACAAAAGATAAACTCCAGATGGAAGATCGGATAAAGCATGTTGAGAGAGAACTTGCCGATCTCAATCAACAGCGATCTGAGCTTCGGGCACACTGGCAGAACGAGAAAGGGTTTATTCAATCCATCCGAAAGATGAAGGGGGAAATTGAGAAAGCAAAAACCGAAGCAGAACAAAATGAGCGCCAAGGTAATCTGGCAAAAGTCGCCGAGCTGCGGTATGGTGTGATTGCATCACTCGAGAAGCAGCTTAAAGAAGCCAGCGGAAAGCTCGCCGAAATCCAAAAACATAAGAAAATGCTTAAAGAAGAAGTTGACGCAGAAGATATCGCTGAAATCGTTTCGAGGTGGACGGGTATTCCGGTAAGCCGCATGTTGGAAAGTGAGCGAACAAAGCTGCTGCATCTTGAGGAACGCTTACACGAGCGTCTTGTCGATCAGGAAGAAGCCGTTCATGCTGTCGCTGATGCAATCCGCAGAAGCCGCGCAGGCTTGCAAGACGAGAAAAAACCTGTTGGCTCATTTATCTTTTTAGGATCAACAGGTGTCGGCAAAACGGAGCTTGCCCGCGCGTTAGCCGAATTTCTCTTTAACGATGAAAACGCTCTCATCCGCATCGACATGAGTGAGTATATGGAGAAATTTTCTGTCTCCCGCCTTATCGGTGCACCGCCCGGATACGTCGGTTATGAAGAAGGGGGGCAGTTAACAGAAGCCATCCGACGGAAACCGTATTCGGTTGTTCTTTTTGATGAGATTGAGAAAGCACATCCGGAAGTTTTCAACCTATTATTGCAAGTTCTTGATGAGGGGCGTTTGACCGATAGCAAGGGTAGAACAGTGAACTTCAAAAACACGATTATTATTATGACATCGAACTTAGGTTCTCAGATGATTCAGGAGCGATTGGGCGGAGAAATAATCTCAAACAATGAATTGGAAAAAATCTATGGTGAGCTGCGAATCGCTTTATTTGAAATGTTGAGGCAATCCGTCCGTCCGGAATTTTTGAACCGAATCGATGAAATTATTCTATTCAAACTCCTCAACAAAAACGATTTGCTGAGAATTGTCGACCTCCAGCTGAGGCGTGTACAATCAATGCTCGAACAGAAAAACATCAAGCTTGAATATACGGATGAAGCTAAAGAATGGCTCATCAAACTCGGTTATGATCCAACACTCGGTGCCCGACCGTTGAAGAGAATCATTCAAAAGTACATCGTCAACAAATTATCTGAAGAGTTGTTGGCTGGCTCGCTTGCTGAAGGCAACACAATTGAAGTCGCACTTGACAGACGCGGCTTGATCCAGTTTGTTAAGAAAACGGTTGCTGAAGTTGTGCGATAGTATTTCATCGTAGTAGGGGGCAGAATCGGTTCAAACCAGCCAATGAATTCGGTTCTGTCCCTTTTACTTTTTGAGTCAAATTGCTAATCCAACCTATTTTTTGTAATTTGCTGTCGACATTTTTTAGATTTTGATACAATATGCTTTCGTTAATAGTTCATGGTGGGGCTTGGGATATTCCTGATGCTGAAGTTGATGCGCATCGCACTGGATGTCTTCATGCTTTGAAAATCGGATGGAAAATTTTACGTTCCGTTGGCACATCTATCGACGCGGTGGAACAAGTGATTCGCACTATGGAGAATGATCCAACCTTTGATGCCGGTTACGGCTCCCATTTAAACTTACTTGGTCAGGTTGAATTAGACGCAAGCATCATGAGCGGTAAAACACTCAAGTGTGGAGCAGTTGCTGCTGTACACAGAATTCGGAATCCAATTACGCTTGCCCGCTTAATAATGGCAGAGAGTGAACATATACTTTTCGTTGGTGAAGGCGCAGAACGGTATGCAAAAGAAAACGGTATTGAATTATGCAAACCTGGGGAGCTTAACACCAAACGCGAGCTTGATCGATGGGCGGCACTTCAGCTTCGCAAAAACTATAAAACAAAAGATGCATTCAATAAGCGCAAAAGATCCTCAGATACGGTGGGTGCTGTTGCACTCGACAAAGATGGGAATATCTGTGCGGGAACGTCAACTGGCGGAACAATGAATAAATATCCGGGTAGAATAGGTGACTCGCCTCTCATAGGATGTGGAACATATGCCGATAACGAAGTCGGTGGCGTTTCAACAACCGGCTGGGGTGAAGCGATGATTAAAGTTGTGATGGCAAAAACTGTTATCGATTTGATGGATGTAAACGGCGGCAACCCCCAGGAAGCAGCCGCAAAAGGAATTGAAATTTTGCACCACAAAGTTGATGGATTCGGCGGGGTTATTGTGATGAACAAACACGGTAAATTGGGCTTTGCATATAATACATCTCGAATGGCTTTTGCTTATATCAATGCTCGAATGTCGGAGCCGTTCGTGACAGTATGAACCCATCTTCGCTCGTCGGTCACATCTTGCAGCTCTTCGAGCACATAGATGGAGAAAATAAATCTGCCGATCATCTTACCATGGAGTTCTTTCGGGCGAAAAAATATTTAGGATCACACGATAGGCGTTTTATTTCCGAAGCTGTTTTTGGTATGATTCGCAATCGCCGGCTTATCAAGACATTGCTACAACAATTCATAAAAGATAATCCGGGGACTGCCGACCTTGAGGGACCTCATGTTCGTTATCTTTCGCTGTATGTTGCATATCTGGTCACACTTGATAATCATACGATGACTCCCCAAATTTTATGGAACACATATTTCCCGAAAATCAAAGTCGAGTGTTTCACCAATTGGATTCTTCGCCATAAGACTTTAGACTTTATTCGCAATGAGGAGATTGCTCGAATGGGAGTGACGTATTCTTTTCCCGATTGGATGGTGAAGGAGTTGGTAGATCAGATTGGTACGGAAACAGAAACTCTATTGCAGATTTGCAATACACAATCGAACGTTTCACTTCGTGTTAATCTGTTGAAAACCACCCGCGAAGAATGCCAGAAACGGCTGCGCGAAGAAGGAATTGAGACGGAAGTTACAAAAATCTCTCCAGTCGGACTTATATCTCGGAAACGATTTCACAGCCAATCTTCGCCATCATTCAATGCTGGCTGGTACGAGATGCAAGATGAGGGGAGCCAGCTTATTTCTTTCATTGCGGATCCTCAGCCCGGTGAGATTGTAATAGATGCGTGTGCCGGATCAGGTGGAAAATCTCTGCACATGGCACAATTGATGAAAAATAGCGGCGAAATTATTGCTGTTGATGTAGATAAAAGCCGACTTGCGGAGCTTAGAAAGAGGGCGAAACGAGCTTGTGTTAATATCATCCGAACGGAATCTCTTTCTATATTCAACACCAATGAATTATCTGGTAAAGCCGATCTTGTGCTTGTTGACGCACCATGCAGCGGGGTTGGAACCATTCGCCGCAATCCCTGGATGAAGTGGAGTATATCAGAATCTCTCGTCCAGCATTATGCAGAGAAACAAAAAAATATACTGCAATTCAATTCACAACTTGTCAAACCCGGTGGCAAGCTGGTTTACGCAACATGTTCGCTATTCCGACAAGAGAACGATGATGTCATAAAATCTTTTTTAAGCACACATCCTGATTTCATTTTAACATATCCTGAAAATATTTTGGAAAGATTTAATCTATCGCTCAGAAACTCTGCCTTAACAATTTATCCTCATCATCATAACACGGACGGTTTTTTTATCGCTGCCATGAAACGAGTCAACTAAATTTTTTGCATGTTCACAAATCAATTTGTAGATTTACTTTATCAACTCTAAAGGAATTACATTTATGAAGTTTTCAATATTCTTTATTCTATTAATCATTTTGGCGTCATGCTCAAAAAAGAGCGATGTCGATCTTTATAATGATGCGAAAGCCGCTGAGGGTAAGAAGGATTTTCAAAAAGCATCCGAGCTGTACGAGCAAATCGTGAATCAATTTTCAACTACTGCTTATGCTGAAACTTCTCTTTTACGCCTTTCAGTAATTTATAATAATGATCTGAAAAATTCCCGGGAAGCAATTCATTCATATCAGAGATATTACACAATGTTTCCGACGAGTAAGCAAGCACCTACGATGCTTTTTCTTTCCGGTTTTATTTACAATAACGATTTGCACCAGATCGACAGTGCAAGGATCGTGTATGATACATTTCTTAAAAAATATCCCGATCATGAGTTGGTAGCGTCTGCCAGGTTTGAGCTGGAAACTCTAGGAAAAGATCCAAGCCAAACTTTGAATCCGCAAACCATAGCAGTGGATGATTCTAAAATTAAACCGGCCAAGAAAGCTCCGAAGAAGTGACGGATACACTTCAGGATTACCGCAAATATCTTAAGCCGGAAGTTGTTGCTACACTTGCAAACATCGAGCTGGTTGCGCGGCTCGTTGTCGAGGGCTTTATCACCGGCTTGCATAAAAGTCCTTACCACGGCTTTAGTGTCGAATTCGCCGAGCATCGGCAGTATATGCCTGGAGATGAAATTAAACACATCGATTGGAAAATTTACGGAAAGACAGACCGTTATTACATTAAACGGTTTGAAGAAGAAACAAATTTAAAAGCATACATTATTCTTGATGCCAGCCGATCCATGTCGTATGCTTCCAACGGCAGGATTACAAAATTAGAATACGCTTCATACATCACTGCGGCACTTGCACAATTGATGGTACAGCAGCGCGACGCAGTTGGATTTACAATATACGATGAGAGTGTTCGGCTGCACATGCCGCCCCACGCCACAAAACTATACCTGAAAGAAATTCTCCGTCAACTCGAGTTGCTAACGGCCAGCAACAAAACAGCGACGGCGGATTCGCTGCACACAATTGCTGAACGCATCAAACGCCGAGGGCTGGTTATTATTCTTAGCGATCTTTTTGACAAACCTAACGAGGTGGTGGCTGCCCTACGCCATTTCCGTCATAAGAAGAATGAAGTTATTGTTATGCAAATACTTGATCCGTTAGAGCGAAGTTTTGCATTTGGACGCGATGCTGTATTCAAAGACCTTGAAACCTCCGAAGAGCTTATGACACAACCATGGCACATCCAGAAAGCTTATCAGCAGGAGATGAAAAAATTCCTCGATACATATAAAAAAGAATGCCGCGAGCATAATATAGATTATGTTTTGCTCGATACATCAACACCTTTTGATGTGGCATTATTTGAATACTTGCACAAACGCCAGCGAATGGGATAATTCCCAAATCGCTTTTGGCATTTCTCTCCACCATTTGATACTTTAGCATACATCATGCTAAGCGGTTACAAGCGCAGTTGCTATGACATAGCATGAAACAACTCTCTATTCTCTATTTTTATATCGAATATTATTTCCAACTTTAGTGGAACAAGATAATCTCATAGTTAAGGGTGCGCGCGTACACAATCTAAAAAACATAGATGTGGAAATGCCGCGCAATAAACTCATCGTCATCACCGGGCTTTCCGGTTCCGGTAAATCGTCGCTTGCCTTCGATACAATCTACGCCGAAGGTCAGCGGCGTTACGTGGAATCTCTCTCGGCATACGCACGCCAATTTCTCGGTCTAATGGAAAGACCCGATGTCGATTATATCGAGGGTTTGAGTCCTGCGATTTCCATTGAACAGAAAACCGTGTCTCACAATCCACGCTCAACTGTGGGAACAGTGACCGAAATTTACGATTACCTCCGTTTGCTCTTCGCTCGCGTTGGTGTTCAACATTGCTACAAATGTGGAAAAATTGTTCGGAAGCAGTCCGTAGATCAAATCATAGATGCTATAATGGCATATCCGAAAGATTCTAAGATTCAAATCATGGCACCAATAATCCGCGGTCGCAAGGGGCATTATCGGGAATTGTTTGAGGAGACTTTGAAAGATGGATTTCTTCGCGTACGTGTTGATGGTGAAGTGAAGGAAATCCGGAAAGGTATGCAGCTTAGCAGATACAAGTTGCACAACATTGAGGTTGTCGTTGATCGCTTAACGGTTCAGCCCGAAATACGATCGCGCATCGCTGACTCGGTGGAGATCGCACTTCAGATGGGCTCCGGGCTTGTTGTTGTGAACCTTAACAGTAACGATCATCTCTTCAGCCAGCATTTTGCCTGTCTTGACTGCGGTATAAGCTATGATGAGCCGGCGCCGAATTCATTTTCTTTCAATACACCGTACGGCGCTTGTTCTGCCTGTGGTGGACTTGGAGAAATGCGAGAGTTCGATGTGAGTCTAATCATTCCCGATCCTAAACTTACTATCAATACTGAGGGCATCGCACCGCTTGGAAAGCAGCGCGAAACCTGGCTCTGGAGTCAGGTGAAAGCGGTTGCACAAAAATACGACATCGATACGAATGCACCTATTAAGAAATTACCAAAAAATACTATCGAATTATTGCTCAATGGTGCCGGCGACGAGAAATTTGAAATTACTTATACACATCCATCAGGACGAACGGTCACTTACAAACAGCGTTTCAGCGGAATACTGAAAACACTTCAGCATTATTATGATGAATCTTCATCGAATGGTGTTCGCAGGTGGATCGAATCGTTTATGAATACTACCACTTGCCGGGAATGCAAAGGTGGACGCTTAAAGAAAGAAAGTCTTGCCGTAAAACTAATTGATGCTGGAACAAAAAAGTTTTTTAATATTCATGATATTGTAAAGCTTTCAATTCGTGATGCCCGGACATTTTTTTCTACAATTAAATTAACGGAGCGCCAACTCGAAATAGCACATCAAATCCTCAAAGAGATAAATGATCGTTTGCAATTTCTTCTTAATGTCGGCTTGGATTACCTTACACTTGATCGTCCTGCTCGAACGCTTGCCGGCGGTGAAGCTCAGCGCATCCGCCTTGCAACACAAATTGGCTCTCAATTAGTCGGTGTGCTTTACATACTTGATGAGCCGAGCATAGGTCTCCATGCGCGGGACAACATCAAGCTCATTAACAGCTTGAAAGAGCTTCGTAACTTGGGAAACACGGTTATTGTTGTTGAGCATGATAAGGAGATGATTCGCAGCGCCGACTTCGTTGTTGATTTGGGTCCCGGTGCTGGCGAGCATGGTGGTTATGTGGTGACATTCGGAAAACCAGCGCATCTCAAAATGAAAAATTTTGACATTAAGATTCCGGGAAACGGTCGTGGCGCAATTTCCTACACGGGTTTATATCTCAAAGGAAAAGAAAAAATCGAAGTCCCTCTTAAACGTCGCGACGGGAACGGAAAACATCTCCGTTTGAAGTCGTGTTCAGGCAATAATTTAAAATCCATAACTGTTAATATTCCGCTCGGGAAATTTGTTTGTGTCACCGGTGTGAGCGGCTCGGGAAAATCAACACTCATTTCCGAAACATTGTACCGTATCCTTGCTCGTGAATTTTATAACTCACGCGATGTTCCGCTTCCTTACAAATCGGTAGAAGGATTGGAGTATATCGATAAAGTGATCGATATCGATCAATCACCGATTGGAAGAACGCCCCGTTCCAATCCGGCAACGTACACGGGTTTGTTTACTCTCGTTCGTGATCTTTATGTTCAATTATCCGAATCCAAGATGCGGGGATATAAGGTAGGTAGATTTAGTTTTAATGTGAAGGGTGGAAGATGCGACGAATGTGAAGGAGATGGTGTCAGGAAAATTGAAATGAACTTTCTTCCCGATGTGTACGTGCTCTGTGAAGTCTGCAAAGGAAAACGCTACAACCGCGAGACACTTGAAATCCTGTATAAGGGGAGATCGATTGCCGATGTGCTTTCAATGAGTGTTGAAGAAGCGCTCGAATTTTTTAAAGACCTCCCAAAAATTCAGAGAAAACTTGCAACTCTTTTTGATGTTGGTCTTGGATACATCCGGCTCGGACAACAAGCGACCACGTTATCGGGTGGAGAAGCGCAGCGAGTGAAGCTTTCTACCGAACTCTCGAAGGTCGGTACAGGTAAAACTTTTTACATTCTCGACGAGCCGACTACCGGATTGCACTTCGAAGACATTCGCATGTTACTTTCCGTTCTCAACAAACTTGTGGAAATGGGAAACAGCGTCCTCGTCATTGAGCATAATATGGATGTCATCAAAACTGCCGATTGGATTATCGACTTAGGTCCAGAAGGTGGAGACGATGGGGGAAAGATTGTGGCGGAGGGAACACCAGAAGAAATTGCAAACAATAAAAATTCCTACACCGGGCAATATCTTAAACGAGAACTTCGATAGGATTCTTTTCTAACTTAGAAGACAGCATTTTAAGGGAAAAACGAGGTATCTCAGATAAAAAGAACTTGAATACCAATTTGTAATTTACTACCTTCATTAATTCACTGATTGTAAATCATAACAGGAGTTTTGTTTACTGTGCCGCGTTATCGAGTTCGGAATATTGAAATCATCCTCAAAGAAGGTTTGCTGTATGCTACAACCACACTCATGGTGATTGCTCTTTATTTCTTTCTTATTTACGTTGTTGAACTAACCGGCGGTCAACATATCCGGGAGTTCCATTTACTCGGTATCATCGGTGCGACAATTATCTTCATTCCCACTAGAAAATTCTTGCAACGCAGGATAGATCGCTTTTTTCATCGTGAGCAATACGATTCAACAAATAAAATCGCTGCTTTTGAGCAAGTCACAGAAGGGATATTCGAGGAGGACAAATTACACCAAAAAATTTTCGATTACCTGAACTCGATCTTTCATTTCAATTCATTCACATGTTTGAAACGCATAGATAATAATTTGTATCAATCATCTCATCATATGGGGCACAGCGAGGGTGTTACTACGATTAATATTAATCCATCCAAGAATCTACAGGATTTGTTGTCTAAGGGACGTCCATTTGGTTACCGGGAGCTTAATAACTGCATACCAGAGTTGAACCAGCCCGATGCTGAACTTGTATTGCCACGTGTTTTTCTAAACAGCGTCCAAGGTTTTTTTGTATGCGGTCGTAAAAAGTCGGGCAAGATTTACTCTTTAGATGATATACGACTCCTCGGGGTGCTCACCAACCGGGCGGCAGCGCTTTTCCACACCGCAGAACTCTACAACCGTGAGCTTGAGCGGCAGCTTGCTCTTGAGCGCGAGCGGGCAAGAATTTCAAAGGATTTGCACGATGACATCGGCTCCAGTTTGACCCGTATCACCATGTTCAGTGAAGTTGCAAACTTAGAGCTGCATAAACTTAAAACTGTAGACGATTCGTCAATCGAGCATGCAAAGAAACTCTCCTCCTTGCTCGAAGACATATCACAGAATTCACGTGATATAATCGAGACGATGAGCGATGTAATATGGTCTATCGATCCGAGGAACGACACACTCGACAATCTTACGCTGCGAATGAAGAACTATATCACACGCTTATTAGCCGCAAAGAATATTTCTTACGATATTTCAATTGCACCGGAGCTGCTCGAGCTGCAATTACCAATTGCATTCAAGCGAAATATATATTTGATTTTCAAAGAGATTCTGAATAATATCATCCGCCACTCACATGCAACCAAAGTTTCTCTTTCAATTCAGCGTAATGCTAATATACTCTCGATTTACATTAGCGATAACGGTCAGGGATTTGATCCGGGACAGTCATTTATTGGAAATGGCATCAGAAATATTCGTCAACGCACCGAGTCACTTGGTGGTGAAATTCGGATAAATTCCAACCCGATGACCGGTACTTCTATCGCTGTAGAGTTAAAAATACCTTAAATAAGGGATTGTATTTTCATCGATAATATGTTAAATAGATATATCTAACTTTTAAATAACAAAAACAATATCGATAAATCGATGAAAATTGTAATTATAGAAGATGACAAGAAACTACGGGAAACTTACGTACAGATAATACGGGAAGTAAGTAATTTTTCTTGTGTCGGTGCCTTTAGCGATTGCGAATCTGCCATTGCATCTCTTCAAAAGTTGTTGCCTGACGTTATCCTTATGGACATCGGATTACCTGGAATGACGGGAATAGATGGAGCAAAAATAATTAAATCGATGCATCCGTCCATTGAGATTTTGATGCTCACGATCTATGAGGACGAGGATAAAATATTTCAATCGATCTGCGCTGGTGCGTCCGGATATATATTGAAGAATTCGCATCCCGCAGAAATTATACGTGCAATAAAAGAAGTCCATCAGGGTGCACCCATGAGTGCGCCAATTGCCCGCCGTATTATGAGCTTCGTCCGCCAATCGGCTCCGACCACAGATAACGATTTCAATCTCACGCCACGTGAAATAAATATCCTCCAATTGATCGTAGAAGGAAACAGCGACAAGATGATCGCAGAGAAATTATTCATCAGCACGCATACTGTTAACTCACACCTGAAAAGTATTTACGGCAAACTCCACGTACATTCCAAGCCCCAGGCAGTATCGGCAGCGCTAAAGCACCGGTTAGTCTGAGCCAAACCTCTCCTTTTACCAATAAAACCTCTATTCTGGACACAAAAATACCTTGTTTAAGGGATTGCGCTTTAGTAGTACAACCTTATATTAATACTTAGAGTGAAAGCTAATATGTTCAAAATCCAGAGTTACATTCATAGAGCCCAGCCAATCTATAGCTCTTCGGGTAAGACGACGAATTAAATACATCTGTTAATTATAATAAAAGTGGTTATTAATCTACTTTGGAATTTATTTTATTTCGTTTTCCTAAACTTATGGTGCTTCGACACCTAATATTTCTGATGTCGTAATTATATAGTAAAGGTCAGATAAGGGAAATAATGACAAGACCTTTTTAAAAAACAATCGTATCTACCTATTGACTCAAGTAATAATTTTACTATGATAGCGCACAAGTCAAGCCAATAAAAACATCATGACGTATTTGTTAAATAGTGTGCAAACATTTATTGTGTGTTTAAGAGAAACGCTTAGCGCCAAGAAGCGGAACGCAAGAGTTGCTCTGACAATTCTTGCATGGACAATAATTCTCATCACGATCTTCAATATCGGGGCGGTTCACTTTGTGTAAACTCCGCGAAGGGTCTCAAACCTTTTATAAACGAGATGTTTCTTCCTCTCTTCAAACGGGATCAACATGACAAGTGTAAAAAGTAATGAAACTAGAATTCACAAAATTCACTATTTCAATAACCACATAATGAAAGGGTTTGTTATGAAAACAAATCACATTTTATTTTTTGCTGTCATCTGCATCCTTGTGGGAATCCATCCCCTCGGGACAGGTGGCGGAATTGCGTTGGGGCAGTGTGTCCCACCGCCATCAGGCATGGTTGCCTGGTGGCCCGGGGACAACTCAACAACCGATATCGTGAACGGAAATAACGGAACGCTGATGAGCGGCGCGACGTACGCAACGGGAAAGGTCTCGCAGGCGTTCGATTTCAGCAACGGCAGCGGGTATCTGGATGTTCCCAGTAGCAGCACGCTCAATTTCGGCACGGGCGATTTTTCCTTTGACGCGTGGGTGAAGCTGCCTGCCGGGCAATCGACTCGGACGATCGTGGATAAGAGGGACGCAGCCACCACGGTCGGGTATTCTTTCTGGTTTTGGCATGGCTTGCCTGGTGTCAACCTTACCGATGGTTCCTGGTCGAACTACGGCGCAAATCCCGCAGACCATGCACCTATTGATGACGATCTCTGGCACCACGTCGCTGTGACTGTGCAAAGATCAAACACAAACGGCATCACGTTCTATATCGATGGTGCACCGCTCGCTACCCGACGTGATCCTACCACGCACCCGGGTTCGCTGACTAATTCGGGAAATCTGAGATTGGGTTTGAACGTGTTTGGTCAATACTCCCTCGGAGGTTTAACGGACGAAGTCGAGTTATTCAGCCGCGTCCTCACCCCCGCGGAAGTACTGAGCATTTTTCAGGCGGACTCACTCGGCAAGTGCAAGCCAACTGTTCCGAATCACTTCAAGACGTGGCGGGTTCAGCCGTACCCATTTTTCACACAAGTCAAAGTGCAGGATCAGTTCATGACCGATAGTCTGTGGCTGAGTGAGATCGACTACCTGTCGAACCCCGTGAAGAAGATGCATCAGAGTCAGATCTTCGATATCATTGACAGCCTCGATCACCTCACCTGGTATCGGGCGGAGGGAAAGCCCGCCAACCTGACGGTCAACTACGTCAACCAGTTCGAGTCGACCGCCGTTGCCATCGATTCGGTCCGGTACTTGCTGCTTCCCACTCAGAAGTTTCCGCACAATCCACCAGATAGTCTCGATCACTACAAGGCGTACCAGATCACCAATGCCACGGGATTCCGCATTCCGATCGTGCTGGAGGATCAGTTCGACGTTCACTACGGACTGCCCGAGAACATCGACTCACTCGTGCCGAGGTACTTCCTCACACCAGCAGTGAAGAACATGGAACTGCAATGGTTGTACGACTCGGTCACGCACTACGTGGCGTACGAGATTTTCCCCAAGCGACAATTTCCGCAGCCGGTGAATACTCTCGACCAATTCGGACCGCACTCGCTGCAAGTCATCTACAGCCAGTACTTGCTGGTGCCCACCAGGAAACAGTCGTACAGTCCACCGCCTGATACGTTAGGCTCAATTGGCGGAATAAAGTTTGAGGATCTCAACGGTGATGGTATTCAGGGACTCGGCGAACTTGGATTGCCTGGCTGGTGGATCAACTTAGCTGGTCCAGTCCCCAGCGGGATGTGGACTAGTGCTGGAGGTGTATACAGTTTCAATAACTTGCCTGCCGGCATTTACACCGTCAGCGAAGTCTTGCAACCGGGCTGGACACAAACAGCCCCGGCTCCGGTTCCTCCCGGTACGCACGTTGTTAACTTGCTCGCTGGGCAAGATGTTGTTGGAAAAGACTTCGGTAACGACTCTCTTGGCTCGATCTGCGGCCACAAGTTCAACGACCTCAATTGTAATGGTGCGTGGGATGCTGGTGAACCAGCACTGGGTGGATGGACCATCAACTTAGGGGGTCCTGTTCCCGGCTCTGTGGTCACCGGTCCTGACGGATCATACTGCTTCAACGGGTTGTCACCCGGCGTTTACACCGTGAGCGAAGTCTTTCAAGATGGTTGGACGCAGAGCATGCCGCCGTCACCCGGTACGTACGCCGTTACACTACTTTCGAGACATACAGTAACGGGGAATGACTTTGGCAACTGTCCGCCAAAGGAAAAGAACCACTACAAGACATGGCGGGTTGAGCCAGGGTCGTTCGACATCATGGTCAATGTTCAGGACCAGTTCATGACCGATAGTCTGAAGCTAACCAAGATTGACTTCATCTCCAACCCAACCCAAAAGTATCACCCGCCCAATAATTTCGCTGTCATCAAGCCGAACGATCACCTGACCTGGTATCGGGCAACGGGAAAGAATACCTCGTTGACGGTAATATACAAAAACCAGTTCGAGTCGACCGCAGTGTCCATAGGCTCCGTGGAGTATTTGTTACTTCCTACCCAAGAGCAACCATTCGCTCCTCCAGAGAGTCTGGATCACTACAAGGCATACCCGATCATCAATCCCCAGGTAATCAACACTTGGATCTCCCTGTGGGATCAGTTCGATGAATGCTGCACCGGATATCCAGAGCCCCAGGACTCACTCATCCCGCGGTATTTCATCACACCGGCACTGAAGAACAACGAACTGCCGAGGTTGTACGACTCCGTTACACACTATGTGGCGTATGAGTTCGACCACAAGCTTTTCCACACAATGCCGGTGAATACTCTTGACCAGTTCGGTGCACATCTTCTGCAGGTTCGGAACAGCGAGTACCTGTTGGTACCCACGAAGAAGCTATCGTATGAGTTGTACGGCTCGGTGTGCGGGAAGAAGTACATCGATGCTGATGGCGACTGCACTTATGATCCTGGTGAGACACTGCTCGCAGGTTGGCAGATCACGCTGAAGAACAGTGGCGGTGTGACCATTGGAACAGTCACGACCAACGTACAAGGAGAATACTGCTTCCAGAATCTGACGCCTGGACTGTACACAATCGGTGAGGTCCTCATGTCGGGCTGGCAGCAGACGTGTCCGCTGCCCGTTCCACCCGGAACCTATACGGTCAATCTCCTTCCGGGTCAGCAGTTGACTGGATACGATTTTGCCAACCAACAAATCCCACAGCATGAATGTCCCACGTGGGTAAATCGGTTTGACAAGAGGAAGGAAGGCATGGGCTTCAAGATACCGACCGATGCCAAACTGATGACTCGCAATCTTGCCGTACGAGACACCGGCGACATTTACGTTTGCGGTTATAGCGATGGGTACGGCACGAAGATGGACTACGTCACGATCAACTACGACGAGTCCGGCACTGAACTGTGGGCAACCCCGTACAACAATGTTCCTGTGAACGGAAACGACAAGGCGTATGCACTCGTGGTTGATGCAGATAAGAACACGTACGTGACCGGGGAGAGCGACGGCGGTAAACCAACAAGGGTGGATATTGCCACGGTTAAGTACAATTCCGCCGGTGTACAGCAGTGGGCGGCGCGCTGGAACAACGCAACCATCAACGGTAGGGATGCCGGCTACGCCATTGCACTCAACAGCACCGGAACGATTGTGTATGTAACGGGTGAGACGTATAACAAACCCAACGGCATCGACTACATCACAGTTGCGCACAACGCCGCAACCGGTGCACAACTCTGGGCTACGACGTACAACGGACCTGGCTCGAAGATTGACAAGGCGTACGCCATTACTGTTGATGCCAGCGGCGACGTCATCGTGACCGGTGAGAGCTACGGCGGCAAGACGACGGGACCTGACTATGCAACCGTTAAGTACAACGGACTTACCGGCGCACAGATGTGGGTTGCACGTTACGACGGACCTATACACAAGAAAGACTACGCATTTGCGATAGCCACAGATCCGGCGAACAACGTCCACGTGACTGGTGCCAGCGAAGGTTTAAAGTTCGATTACGCCACCATCAAATACGATGCGGCTGGAACCCAGTTATGGGTCGCACGATACGATGCAGAATCTAAGAACGACTTTGGCTACGATCTCGCATTAGATAATGCCGGTAACGTCTATGTCACTGGCGCTAGCCAAGTGAAATTGACGAGTCTGGATTACGCAACCGTTAAGTACAATCCGGTCGGTACACAAATCTGGGTCAATCGATACGACGGCATCAGGAAGAAGGACATCGGGCGCTCTGTAACCGTGTGCAACGAAGAAGAGAAAGTCTTCGTCACCGGCAGCAGCGACCAGGGCAGTGGTAGAGGACTCGATTTTGCCACGCTCAAGATCGATGCCACAGCCGGAACGACCGATTGGGTCGGCAGGTACAACGGTCCGGTTGGTAAAGCCGACATCGCATACAATGTTCGAGTACGCCCGAACGATTGCTGCGTCGTTCTGACGGGCACGAGCACCGGCGTAACAGGGCTCGACTTTGCCACGATTCAGGGCGCTTCGAGTAGTTCGGTGCCGTGGGCAACTACAACTCCGGCGATCTACGATGGATACGCGGATGAGGATGTCCCGACCACCTTCACTGTGGATCAGAACTATCCAAATCCATTCAATCCAACGACGACCATCCAGTTCACACTGCCTCAGCAGGCGTTTGTGACGTTGAAGGTCTATAATGTGCTTGGGCAGGAAGTCGCGAGGCTCATTGATAACGAGCTGATGGAAGATGGGACGCAGGAAGCAGAGTTCGATGCAGGCAAATTCTCCTCCGGTGTGTACTTCTATCATTTCACCGGCGAGACGGTCGGTGATGATGAGGAAGGAACACCGAGCCAGCGCTTCACAAGTGTGAAGAAGATGCTGCTGCTAAAGTGAGCGCATAAAACAGTCACTAAATCTCCCGCAGGTTCATTACCTGCGGGAGGTTCTATTAATGTATGAAGGAAGGAATTGAAGAGCAGAGGTTCATAAAATGAAGAAGATGCTTCTGCTCAAATAACAATAACATAACCTCCCGAAGGTTTGCTTGGCAATTATCGGGGTAACCTTCGGGAGGTTTTAAGACACTCATTGTTAAAATGAGTTTTCTAATAGAAAATTTTTAAGAAGGAAACAATTAACAAATTCACATAATCAATCATAATTTTTTTAAAGGAGTAATTTTATGAAACACACAATCAACATAATTATTCTCTGTCTTCTACTCAGTACAGTACTGTGGAGCCAGATACCAAACAAGATCTCGTATCAGGGATTACTTACCACCGTCTCAGGACCGGTTAACGATGGAAGCTACACGCTTAAGTTCGATGTGTATAATGCACCCTCTAGCGGTACGCTGAGGCACACCGAAACGTTTTCGGGTGTGAGTGTTCAGCAAGGGACATTCAGTGTGATGATCGGTTCTACTGTAACTCTCCCAGCAATTTTCAGTGAGTCGTTGTATGTGGAGATTACGGCAACCTCTGGTCCATCGGGATTAAACTATCCTCTGGCGTTATCACCCCGCTCTGCACTGACTGCCTCACCATACTCGCTTGCACCATGGGCAACTAGTGATAGCAATGTGTTCTACAAGGGTGGCAACGTGGGGATTGGAACGACGGCACCAACTCAAACTCTGCATTTGGAGAGGACCGGAGCAAACTTCATTAACTTCACTGAATCAGGAACACATCGAGGGATGATCGGCATCAGCACTGGTGCTTATTCCGGCTTGGTGGAGGCGAATGACAATGATTTTATAATCCGAGGTGGAAACAGCATTATCTTTGGAGATGATGCTGGCTATGAGAAAATGCGGATAATGAATGGCAACGTAGGTATCGGGACGACAGCACCCGGGGCTAAGCTTCATGTCTCCGGAGGCACTGTCTTATTAGACAATCCCTACTCTCTGCAGACCAAAGATGACGCGGGAACCGTCCAAAATGTTCTTGGTACGGCGTCTGACGGTACGGTCGAACTAAACGGATTTCACGGAACATCGATGATGAAAGGTGTCAACGGCGCTACTTACATCTATGGCAGTGGTAGCCCCACTACACTTGGCATGACCGTCAACACCAGTGGCAACGTCGGCATTGGGACAGCTAATCCTGCCGATAAACTTGAAGCTGTTGGAACCATAAGGGCAAGTGTTGGTAGCGGTAGTTCTGCATTCAAAATATATAACACAGATGTGGGCAAGTGGTGGTCTTTTTATCCAAGCACGAATGGTTCGGCCACGGATCTTGGACTTTTTCAAAGTGGTACAATTACTCCTCAAGTAATATTCAAGAGTAGCGGCAATGTCGGTATCGGGACGGGTGCTCCAGCCGCAAAATTGCACCTTTCAGTGAACGCGACCGATGCTTACCAGGGGCTCGGTATCACAAGCACCGTTTCCGGTGGAAAAGTACTGACGATAAACCAGGGAACCCCCGGCATGCTCACCTTCACCGAACCTGATATCGCAGACCTCGTGACAATGGATTTCAACACTCAACGTGTCGGTATCGGGAGAACAGACCCCATTTCACGGCTTCATGTACACGGCGACATTAATACCGATGGCATAGTCTATTCATATGGTGTTGCATTGATATCCGATAAGCAATTCAAAAAGGATATTGTTACCCTTTCAAGTGCGCTGGAAAAAATACAATCCATGCGCGGTGTGTATTTCACTTGGAGGAGCGATGAATATCCTGATCGGAGTTTTTCCAAAGACAGACAGATTGGCTTCATCGCCCAAGAGGTTGAAGAAATCGTTCCAGAACTCGTTTCTATAATGCCCGATGGTTATAAGAGTGTAGATTATTCCAAAGTCACTCCTTTGCTCGTTGAAGCGATACAAGAACAACAAAAAGAAATTGATGAGTTGAAATCGCTAGTCAAGTCGCTTCTTGCAGGCAAAAGTAATTCCACAGAAGGGGGAACACGGTGAAAATATTCAGAAGTGCAGTTTTGCTAATCGGAGTTTTGTTTATTTTTGACAATTTACTTGCTCAAATACCCTTTAAACTTTCTTACCAAGGTTTACTTACCGGGGCAAGCGATGGAACATACGCATTGAAGTTCGATATATACAATGCACCAACAGGTGGGACAATACGTTATACAGAAACAATCTCTGGGGTGAGTGTATCGCAAGGAACATTCAATGTTACACTCGGTTCAACCACAACACTTCCCGCAATTTTTTCAGAGTCATTGTATGTACAGATTACAGCAGTTGCAGGTCCCGCAGGATTAAGTTATCCTCTGATGTTCTCACCACGTTCTGAACTGACTGCATCACCATACTCGCTTGCACCGTGGGCGACGAGTGGCGGCAATCTTTTCTATAACGGTGGCAATGTCGGAATCGGGACGACAACGCCAGGCGCCAAGCTTCATGTCTCCGGAGGCACTGTCTTATTAGACAATCCCTACTCTCTGCAGATCAAAGATGACGCGGGAACCGTCCAAAATGTTCTTGGTACAGCGTCTGACGGTACGGTCGAACTAAACGGATTTCACGGAACATCGATGATGAAAGGTGTCAACGGCGCTACTTACATCTATGGCAGTGGTAGCCCCACTACACTTGGCATGACCGTCAACACCAGTGGCAACGTCAGCATTGGGACAACTCCATCAGGTTATATTCAACTCAATGTTGAATCCTCTTCTGATGTTGCTATTGGTGGTCGAACTACCGGACCGTATCCCGCGATTTTGGGTATCGCCGAGAATTATCCCGGTCTTTGGGGTATGTCAACTAATGGTTATGGTATCTATGGTTATTCTTACAATGGAAATGCGGCATGGCTTGATGGGAATGTTAAAATCTCCGGTACACTGACGAAAGCAAGTGGTTCGTTTATGATCGATCACCCGCTTGATCCAGAAAACAAGTATCTCTCGCACTCTTTTGTCGAATCGCCGGATATGATGAATATTTACAACGGCAATGTCATAACAGATACTAATGGAGATGCCACGATTACATTACCGGAATGGTTCGAGGCGCTAAACAAAGAATTTCGCTATCAGTTGACAATTATTGGGGGAGAATTTGCTCAAGCGGTTGTCTCAAAGGAAATCGCAAGTAATCAATTTTCTATCAGAACCGATAAGCCGAAGATTAAAGTCTCGTGGCAAGTCACAGGTATCCGGCATGATAAATATGCGGATGCTCATCGCATCCCCATAGAAGAAACAAAACCGGATCGTGAACGTGGGCATTATCAATTTCCTGCACTATATGGTCAACCCGAAGAAAAAAGTATTCAGTGGGCAACTCACCCGGAGATAATGAAACGCATGAAGGATGAAAAAGAGAAACGCTCAATCAAAGGAAAGGAGTAAACCATGAACATACTCAATATCTTATATCGAAATAGAGACAAACAAAATGTTTCAATGAAAACAAAAAGGAACAGAGTTATGAAATCAAAATTAATACTCATTGCAGTATGCTCGATATTATTATCGAGATATCTTTACTCTCAAACAGCCACACACCCGTGGCACGCAGTAGATAACGGTGGTGGTAAGTCAACATCGGGAAGTGTAACACTTCGCTCGTCGTGGGGACAACCGAACGTCCAGAAAATGACAGCATCAAGTGTAAAATTGGAGAGCGGTTATCTGCCGGGTCTTCGCCAACTCTTAGATTCCATCACCATAACATTACCCCCGGCTCCAATATTGGTTTCACCGGCGGATAGTGCGATCAGCCAGCCGACGACAGTTGAACTCAGTTGGTATCCAGCAGCCGGAGCAAATAGCTACAGACTTCAAGTGTCGGTAAGTTCATCATTTACAACAACCGTATTTGATGATTCTACACTTATAGGCACGTCGCAAACTGTATCATCACTTACGGGTAACACATTTTTTTACTGGCATGTTAGTGCCAAGAACATTGCAGGTACAAGCGGGTGGTCGTCTATCTGGAAGTTTACAACGATGATAAGCACACCTTCAGCTCCAATGTTAGTCTTTCCGCTTGATGGTTCAACAAATCAATCTACAGTACTTTATTTACGATGGAGGACTACATCGTTGGCAACATCATATCATCTGCAGTTTGCGAAAGATTCTGGATTCACATCTAATCTTATCGTTAATGATTCGACACTTGCAGATACATCATTTCAGGTGGCGGGCTTATCGAACGATACCACATATTTCTGGCGGATAAGAGCAAAAGGTGTTGCCGGCAATGGTAATTGGTCGGGTGCCTGGAAGTTTAAAACCATTATGGTTTTACCAAATCAGGTTACGTTATTAACACCATCGAACAATGCAATCATCGGAACTGACTCGGTGGTTTTTGTTTGGTTTCAAAGCCAGCCCAAAGTAACACGTTATTGGTTTGAGTTTGCTGTTGATTCATCATTTATATTTGTTCAAGTCGATACTAACGTCGCGGAAACCTTTCTTGTAAAGAGATCGCTTCATAATCAATCGTATTGGTGGAAGGTGAGGGCGTACAATTCAGCAGGTTGGGGTGCATACAGTGAAGCAAGAAAACTGACGGTTAATATTACAGATGTTGCAAATGAACGCAGCTTACCAACAGAGTTTGCGCTTGATCAAAACTATCCTAATCCATTCAACCCAAGTACGGTTATCAATTATCAGATACCGGTTAACAGTTGGGTAACATTGAAAGTTTACAACATGCTTGGGCAAGAGGTTACAACACTTGTAGACGGTATTCAGGAAGTGGGATATAAATCGGTTGAGTTCTATTCATCCACATTACCAAGTGGTATCTACACATATCGGTTGCAGGCAGGATCGTTTATAGATGTGAAGAAGATGCTGCTATTGAAGTAAAATTACATTAACCTCCCCAAGGTTGTCCACTGATTGATATAAATAACCTTCGGGAAGTTTAGAATACTCATTGTTAAAATAAAAGTTTAAAAAATAAGATCATTATCAATTATCAAAACATAATGGAATTCATCATGAAATACGTTCTCACAATTGTTCTTCTGTGCATAATTGCATCGCTGAGTTTTGCACAATCACCTACGGTACAGCAAAAAACTACCCCATCGTTGGAAAAGTTGCTTAATTCTGACGGTACAATAAATACCAAATCAGGATTTACGGGAAGTCTGGATCCCAAGGGATTTCGCATGACAACGGGACCCAATGGGGAACCGAGATTTGTCAAGCCCAACAAAGTTACTTCTCCTGCCTTCACGAACGATGGATGGGATGAGAGGTTCAACCCGCCGGGTGCAAATGGAACTGTCTATGCCGTCTGCGTCGGAAATGAATGTATTATTATTGGCGGCGATTTCACAACTGTTGGCGGGGTTCATGCAAATCACATTGCGCAATGGGGGGGTGCACAATGGGATTCCATGGGAACCGGGACAAATGGACCAGTTTATGCAATTGCATTTAATTCTGGATATCCTGGGTTCTATGTCGGTGGTGAATTCACTTCGGCAGGAGGTGTTTCTGCAAATAATATTGCATTTTGTGATAGGTTGGGTTATGTATGGAATGCTCTCGGGAGCGGCGCAAATGGTGCCGTGCGTGCTTTAGCTTTTGATCGCCTAGATCATAATTTATATGTTGGAGGTGATTTCACAGCTTCTGGCGGCTTAACTCTAAATCACATTGCTCGTGTAGAAGGGAGTTACCATGGAGGCGATTGGCATGCTCTTGGATCTGGAACGAATGCTAGAGTATCTTCTCTTCTCCTTGAGAATAGCAGTCCGTTCATAGACAACTCACTACCACTCTATATTGGCGGGGATTTTACTACTGCTGGTGGAGTTGGTGCGAATTCAATTGCTAAGTGGAATGGAACCACATGGAGCGCACTAGGAAGCGGGTTGATGTATGGGTGGTTTGGTGCGCGTGTATTAGCACTGACCAAGATGGGATCATCCATTTACGCCGCAGGAGATTTCATGAACGCCGGCGGGAAGGACGCTGTCAATATCGCCCGATGGGATGGTTCCTCATGGTACGCAGCCGGTAGTACATCTGGAAGCGGATTTCCCTTTGGATATGCTGAGATCTTAGCTCTCGCCACGGATGGAGTGACTCTCTACGCAGGGGGAAACTTTACAACAGTTGGGGGTAGGACCGTGAACCATATCGCACAATGGAATGGCACAGTCTGGGATTCGCTCGGAAGTGGAACAGGTGGTTCTGTTCTGGTACTTGCAATGAATGATTACAGCGGATGGTATTCTTTAATTCCTCAGGGTACACTTTGTATAGGTGGCAGCTTTCAGTTCTCAGGTGGACTGCAATCAAACTATTTTGCAACATGGTATAATAGTAAATGGGGGGCAGCAGGAAACGGTATGGATGGGCAAGTATGGGCTTTCGCAGTAAGCGGTAATAATATATATGCAGGCGGTGACTTCATATTCGCAGGTGGTGTCCGTGCAAATCAAATTGCAATGTGGAATGGCAAATGCTGGAATTCATTGGGTAGCGGAACCAATTATGAGGTTCATGCAATAGCTGTGATTGGAAGTGATATATATGTTGGGGGAGGATTTGATAGTGCAGGAGGTGTGAGAGCCAATTCCATTGCGAAATGGAATGGAGTTAATTGGAGCCCACTCGGAAATGGCACGAATGGCTGGGTCTATGCTCTCGCTGTGAATGGAACGGATTTATATGCAGGTGGCGACTTTACTATAGCCGGTGTTGGGAGTGCGAATAATATTGCAAAGTGGAATGGGGTAACCTGGAGCTCCCTTGGCAGTGGGGTGAACCACGGTGTATTCGCTCTCGCAGTGAGTGGAACGGATCTATATGCTGGTGGCAACTTTATTACCGCTGGTGGTGTGAGTGCAAATAATGTTGCAAAATGGAATGGTGCCTCTTGGAGCCCCCTCGGGAGTGGAACGAATGGTGACGTATTCGCTCTCGCAGTGAGCGGAACGGATCTATATGTAGGTGGCAACTTTACTACTGCTGGTAGTGGGAGTGCGAATAATGTTGCAAAATGGAATGGTGCCTCTTGGAATCCACTCGGAACAGGTGTAGACAACGAGGTGGACGCTTTAACCATTAATGGTTATGATTTATATGTTGGCGGTGGCTTTACAAATGCAGGTGGTTCTCCTGCTAATGGGATTGCACGCTGGGATGGAGTAAGCTGGAATCAATTATTATCAGGTAGTACAGCGGATGGTGTCATCGGTCTTGTCTTTGCACTCGCGACAGGAAATCGCGCTGATGTATATGTAGGCGGTGGCTTCCCTACTGCAGTTGGATTACAATCATCTAATATAGCCCATTGGGGCTTAGGATATATTGAAAATGGTATGATAGCCGGAAGAGTTTTTAACGATCTTAATAAAAATGGTGTGCAAGATGCTGGAGAAATTGGGGAGGGCTGGGTTGGAATCGATTTGTACTCAAACAGCACATGGTTATCGACTTACTCGGATGAAAACGGTGATTATTATTTTGTAGAACTTGATGACGACGCATATGTAATATTAGTTACGCCTGATCCTGGTTACAAACAATCATTCCCGGCAGTATTGGATGGTTACCATATTGAAATTTCTAGCGGTAATATTGTACTTGGGAAAAATTTTGGTGTGTACCGTACTGAAGTTGCAAGGTACCCGCTTAATAGTGATGCACATGATGCCACAGGAAATTATGGAGATATGATATTAGGAAACACGCCATTTCAGCCGGGAGGCGGAATCTATTCTGATGGAACTCCTGGCGTTACATATGCAACCACTCCATTGCTCTCGGGTTTGGACTACGGGAATTTATCCATCTATGCTGAATTTTCAATAAGTGAATATCCATCCAGTGGTACACGTCGACCTGTTTTTGTTGCCGGAAGCAGTTCTCGTTGGCTTGGTTTTCAAATTCTTTCGGATGGAACAGTTGCAATGACATATAACAACGTTTCTATTAAAACCAGTCCGGTAGTGTGCTCTCTTAATGATTGGCACACCGCTCTTGTCACCTACGATTCCACGAGCCATACTGGTAGATTTAATTTTGATGGTGTGCTTGCAGGAAGTGCAATCTTTTCGCTTGAAACTTTTGGAGAGGCGGATAAAGATGTGCGAATTACTGACGGCAGTATTGGTATGACCTTTAAAGGTAAATTCCGGAACCTTGCAATTTATAATAGCAACATTAGTGATTGGCTAACTTCAACTCGACCTCCATCGTTTGTATTCGGTACAGTATATAATGACCAGGATGGAGATGGGGTTCAAGATCCGGGAGAACCGGGTCTTGCAGGATGGACCGTCCATCTTGAAACAGGTGACTCGAGAGGTCCTCGGGATACCACAACCGATTCCAACGGTCGATATTCTTTCACAACAGATCTTGCGGGGGATGTGATCACAGTGAGTGAAATAGTACCTGATGACTGGGTACAAATATCTCCGGCGACTCCCAGCTACCATCAGATAAACATTTCTTACAGTGGTATGATAGTAACAGGAATGGATTTTGGAAATAAATCAGGATACAGGTATATAGGACCTGTAGGAGGCAACTGGTCGAATCCCGCAAATTGGTCGGGCGGTCATGTACCGCAACCAAGTGAAGTGGTCGTGATACCAGTAAATGTTATTGTGGATGTACTTCCAAACGATAGCATACTCGGATTAAGAATCCTTACTGGTGCAACGTTAACTTTCAGCGCTACCGCACCACCACTCAAACTTGCGGGCAATGTAATAATTGGTGGAGGTGGAGCAATTGTTTTTCCAAGTTCTCTGGCTCTGGTGAAATCGCCGAGCCTTAGCAGTACAACACTTGGCATGATTTGCTATTCAGATTGGATCAACCGCGGAACATTTACTGCAGGTCATTCAACAATTACGTTTGCGGGTGATACAAAGAAAAACATTGGTGCAACGAACTTTTATAACCTGGAGATCTCTGGATTAAACGTCAGTACCGATGGAAATCTTGAGGTTACAAATAATCTTATTCTACATCAACCTTTTGAGGTTTCAAATAAAGATACAGTTGTTGTAATGAATACTGCTACTACAGCTATTCAAGATACCGGGCGTATTATCAGAGGAACAATCAAGAGGAATATTGCGTCAGGTGAAACAGGGAGTTACCGTTTTGAAAGTCCATTATCGTATGTGAAGTTCAATGGTACGGGAACCTACCCATCGGCAGTTACGATAACGACATTACCGGACACAACACCGCCATCATTCAATCTCAATTGGCAATTAATGGGTGGAGTTGTTGATCCAGTTCAAAACATCGTCACATTCGATTCAGCTACACATTTCTCCAAATGGGTCTACGGCATCCCGCGCCCGACTACCACCGCCGATCCGATGAGCAAGCAATCGATAGCCATAACTACTGCTGCTATTCAGCAACAAATGGCAACTGGAATACCACTTATACGACGTTTGTACACAATTAACGCAGTGGGCGGCTCGAACTACCAAGCGCAGGTACGCCTACGATATGATCAATCGGAAGTTCCATTTGGTGTATCTGAAACAGAGTTGCGGTTACTTCGCGGTCCCTTCTTTATAGATAGTGTTCAGGCTCAGTGGAATATGGTGTCGTTGCCGTTAATTCCCGATTCTACAAAGAAGGATAGTGTGTTTCCAGCATCATCCTCGGATGCCTTTGCATATGATGGTACATATATCGAACGAACAAGTCTAAATTTTGGTGAAGGATATTGGCTAAAGTTTACTAATGCAACACAAGTAGTGATAATGGGTGAGGATCGGGATAGTGTTACAATACCTGTAAGGGAAGGATGGAATATGGTCGGAGCGATCAGTTATCCGATTTCATCTGCATCAGTCGCATCAGTGCCATCCGGTATTATCACTTCTGAATTTTTTGGATACACATCAAGTTATCAACCTGAAGATAGCCTCAAACCACTCCATTCATATTGGGTGAAAACAGGTTCAGCGGGAAATTTGGTGCTATCGACACACCACGGAGTTGTTATAGCTAAAGAGAATTCTTTTAAAACATTACTTAAAGGTTTAAATGTTCTAACTGTGAGTGATGCAGCGAAGAATGATCAGCAATTATTTTATGGCTCGGATGGTAAGCTGGAGTTGAAACGATACGATTTGCCACCCGTTCCGCCAGAAGGGATGTTTGATGTACGATACTCGACAGACAGATTTGTAGAAGTATCAGATGGAAAATTAGGTAAGGTACTACCCATAAAGATATCATCGGCATTATATCCAATAACTTTACATTGGCAGATAAACGATCCAAAGACGCAAGCATGGTTGAGTATTGGAGGTAAAGAGGTTGCGTTGGAAACGGATGGAAAGTTAATCGTCTCAAATCCAGATGCTCAGATTCAGATTCGGCTTTCCTCGCGGTCAATTGGTGAGTTGCCAAAGGAATTTGCGTTATATCAGAATTATCCCAACCCCTTCAATCCAAGAACAACATTGAAGTACTCTTTGCCAAGTGATAGTAAGGTGAAACTCACGATTTACAACGTGCTGGGGCAGGTTGTTGATGTGCTGGTGGATGCTATAGAATCTGCAGGATACCAAACGGCAGAATGGAACGCAAGCAATCTTGCATCAGGTGTGTATTTCTATCGACTTGAGACTACATCGGTACTAGATGCGAGTAAGTCGTTCACACAGGTGAAAAAGATGTTGCTTCTCAGATAACGATACGATAAAACATTAACCCTACTCAACGGGTTCAGCGTTAGCATTGTATTAATAAATCCCATCCCGGGACTGTAACGGTGTACGAGATGGGATTTGTTCTTTCATGCAGATAAGAATTTATACTACACCTCCATAATATTTATGATTTGATGTCCCATAATCAAGTTGATCATAGTTCAGATATTCACTTCATCATCGGTACCTTCACGCCGAACTTCTTTGCGTTTTCTATCGCCAGATCATAGCCCGCATCGGCATGGCGGATGATGCCCATGCCGGGATCGTATGTGAGAACTCGCTCAAGTCTTCGCTCCGCTTCCTTCGTCCCATCTGCTACAACAACCATACCGGCATGAATTGACATTCCAATTCCCACGCCTCCGCCGTGATGCACACTCACCCAGCTTGCCCCTCCAACTGTGTTGAGAAGTGCATTGAGAATGGGCCAATCGGCAATAGCATCGCTGCCGTCTTTCATCTTTTCGGTCTCACGATTTGGTGAAGCTACAGAGCCGCAGTCGAGATGATCTCGTCCAATAACGATCGGTGCTTTCACCTCACCTTTTGCAACCAATTGGTTAAATATTTTTCCCATCATCGCCCGCTCACCGTAACCGAGCCAGCATATACGGGCGGGAAGTCCTTGAAATTTAACCAGTCTCTGGGCTTTTTCTATCCATCGGCACAGAGGTTTGTTCTCTGGAAACGCTTCAACGATTGCCCTGTCGGTGCGATAAATATCTTCAGCTTCACCGGAGAGAGCAACCCACCGGAATGGTCCCTTACCATCGCAGAAAAGCGGACGAATATACTCAGGTACAAATCCGGGAATATCAAATGCATTTTTTAAACCATTCGCCAGCGCTTCTCCGCGGATGTTGTTGCCGTAATCGAATGTGACTGCACCACGTTGTTTCAATTCTATCATAGCTTTCACATGCTCAACAATTGAAGTACATGACATTGCAATGTATTTTTCAGGATTAGATTTACGAAGTGCAAGTGCCTCCTCGTACAGAATTCTATGCGGGACATATCCATTGAGCGTATCGTGTGCTGAAGTTTGATCTGTAAGAACATCGGGCGTGATTCCACGGCGGACAAGTTCTGTAAGGACATCCGCTGCGTTTCCTAAAAGTGCAACCGATAATGCTTGTTGCTTACTGCATGCACCCTGAATCCAGCGAAGAGCTTCATCAAGATTGTCTGTCATCTTATCAACGTACTTTGTGGTGAGACGTTTCTCGATTCGTGACCGATCTACTTCAATGGCGAGACAAGCCGCACCGTTCATGGTTGCGGCAAGTGGTTGTGCTCCACCCATCCCGCCAAGTCCGGCAGTCAGAAGAAATTTTCCAGCAAGACTTCCGCCAAAATATTTATCGGCACAGGTGGCAAATGTTTCATACGTTCCCTGTAGAATTCCCTGCGAGCCAATATAAATCCAGCTGCCGGCAGTCATCTGTCCGTACATTGTTAACCCGAGTCCTTCAAGCCGGCGGAATTCATCCCATGTTGCCCAATGGGGAACTATCATTGAGTTTGATATCAGAACGCGCGGTGCATCAGCATGCGTTTTGAAAATACCAACCGGTTTGCCCGACTGAACAAGGAGTGTTTCATCGTTTTCCAAACCTTTCAAGCTGTGGACAATTGCTTCATAACATTCCCAGTTCCGAGCAGCTTTACCCGTACCACCGTAGACGATTAGTTCTTCCGGTTTCTCTCCAACTTCTGTATCAAGGTTATTCATCAGCATCCGCATCGCCGCTTCTTGCAGCCATCCCTTGCATGTAAGCTGTGTCCCGTGGGGGGCTTTGATTGATTTTCTATTGATTGGTTCCATAATAATTATGCTTAGTTATTGTTGCTAAATTTGTTTTCTGTTTTTATTTATCGATTCAATTAACTATCGGCAATTGAAAATTAATCTGCTGTCATTGTAACATCCCGTATGCTCGGCATCAGCAGAACGCTGTTCAAAAAAACCTTGTTGAGATTTTCCCAGAAAAGGCGGAAGTTCGGATCGTCGGCGAAGAGGATAATATTCCCTGCACCAAGCTGCTCGTGTACAAGAAACGGTGTTTCTTCGAGTCTTTTCTCGTTCTCTTTGGAAAGATAGCCGCTCAAGCGAGGTGATTTTGTGTAAATGCCGACGTTGTATCCATTCGAGCTTAATTCATATATTGTATTTGTTGTTTTGAGAACGGCAATTATTGAGTCATAACCAAAACCCATCGGATGTGAGCCGTCAAGCTTTACGCGAAGCATTGTGCCGGGGATATACTCCATTCGCTGTTTGCGTTCCTTCTCTTCTACTGTCATCCGCTTTTCAAGTTCCTCTTCCGAGAGTTTTTCTTCTTTTTTACTATCATCTTTTTTATCCTCCTTTTTCTTTTCGTCTTCAACTTTTTTCTTTTCTTTTATTTTCACGCTTGCAATCTTCCCTATTGAAGCTGAGGCGAACGCTGCGCCGCCTTCGATACCGATAAACGTTCCACCAGCTGAGATCCATGTTTTAATTTTCTGAACAGTATTCGAGTCAAGCTGACTCTTGTATCCATAGCCGTTTCCCCAATCATCGGGGAAAACAATTGCAGTGTAATCGTGAAGATCAATAGAGCGAAGACGATCGAGTTTCATTGGTACAAAATCAATTCCATATTGATTATCGAACATCGACCAGATCGCACCGAACGATTCCGAAGCAACCGGATTGTTTGTGGCTACGATGATCTTAGGTTTTTTTAGCCGCACTGCGCGGTCGGATCCTAAATTTATACCCTGTTCTGTGTAACCGCTTTGTGCAGCGTAAATTGTAAGATGAAATTTTTGCGTTAGCTCCTGCACCTGTTCATGGATTTCTTTGGGATTTCCACTAACCGGCACAATGATGGTTCCTCTACCAAACTTTTCGTTATGCGAAGTAAACTCTTTCAGCGCAACGTGTGTTTTATAATCGTGCTGAAGAAGCCAGACTAATCCTTGAATGGCATTGTTTGAATTCCATTTGAAAAGATATGCATATGATGCTCTTCTACCAATTACAGAACCCCCAGGCATTTCGATATTCTGAATTTTCGATACGGCGACTGAAATTGGCTTCCCCGTCCAGTATGTTTCAACGCCGTACGCTATCGGAAGTGCCCATGTAGAAATATCGTAGAAGAAAGTATCTGTGATTGCCGGTTCTTGCTCCATCAATGCCATGATTAGACGCTTCGATGGTTGATCAAGAGAAATTATATAACTGCCTGCAGGAAATTGTTTTGATATATCCTTCTTCAAAAAATAAGTTGACAATCCACCAAGTGTAAATTCGTTCTGCGCTTGGCTGATCTCAACGCCTTCTTGCTGGAGCAGCATTACCATTTTCGCTGACCGTGCCGGATCTTTTGACGGATCGACTATGAACGCCTTTATAGGTCCGTTTCTACCTTCATTGATTGCTTCCTTAAAGAATTGATAAAAATCTCGAAGCTGTTTCTCACGATTCTCTGCTGTGGCTTTAAGTGTTGCTATGGATGTTACGGCATGATGCTCAAGTCGGTCTTTCAGTGTCAAGATTGTTTCGTCGTTTCGTTTAACCCGCAAACCAACCTGTCCGCCTTGCTCGTACGTCATTCCGATGGCACCGTTGAGTGAGGGCCATGAATCACCAAAGCCGGGATAGAAAAGATCGAACACCTCGCCGCTCCAATAGCTCCATCCTTTTTCATCAAACGCATTCGCGTTCGCCTTGCCATAAATTTCCCCCCATTCAATTGTGCTCTTCGGAAGATTTTTGTTAATCGGCTTAAATGATGGAAAGAAAAAATACGAGCTATTGTAACCCATCTCGTGAAAGTCCACATGCACCTGCGGTTTCCACTCTTGGTACACTTTGATGCGGGCTTGAGTTTCTTTTTGTGTAAGCCATGCCCAATCGCGATTGAGATCGAAGAAATAATGATTTGAACGACCGGAGGGCCAATCTTCACTGTGCTCGGCGGCGGCTCGATCTTCGATCGGCTTTATTCCTGCACGAGTGGTTTGGAAGTTGACGTATCGCTCGTGACCGTCAGGATTAAGCAGTGGATCTATGACAATAATAAGTTTGTCCAGTAGAAATTTAATTTCATCGTCAGTTCTCGCCGCAAGCTGGTACATAACATCCAAAGCGGCTTCTGAGCTTGAAGCTTCGTTGCCGTGAACGTTATAAGAGAGCCACGCAATTGCGGGTGATGATTTGATTATATTTTCAGCTTGTTCACCATTCATTGTTCGTGGATCGGAAAGTTTCTGAATGTTGGATTTTATATCATCCAGACGATTTAGATTTTCGACAGAGCTGATTACGACAAGATAAAGATTTCTTCCCTCATACGATTCACCGTAGGGAAACACGCGAACCCTGTCTGCTGCAAGATCGCGAAGCGCATGGATATATTTTTCAATTTTCAAGTGTGAAGTAAATTCCTCACCAAGCTCATAACCGATTACTTGCTTAGGCGAAGCAATCTTCGGGTTGAATGTTGGTTGGGCGTTGACTGAGAGAACAAATACGAAGAGTAAAAGAAGATTTTTCATGTGGTTTCCTTATTTTGATTTATATGCAATGGCTGAAATTTCAATGTGAGCATCTCGCGGAAGGGCGGCAACTTGAACGGTGGCGCGGGCAGGATAATTCCCTTCCTGGAAATATCCCCCATAAATATTGTTCATTTTGGGATAATCGGCAATGTCTTTGAGGTAAACGGTTGTTGAAATAACATCAGAAGAATCAAACCCCGCTTTTTGAAGTATCAACATCAAATTGCTTAAAACTTGCCGAGTTTCGCCTTCAATATCCCTATTTTCGATTACCCCAGTTTGTTGATTCAGCGCAATCTGACCAGAAACAAAAAGGAGTTTTCCAACTTTCTGTGCCGGGCTGTACGGTCCAATAACGTTAGCATCGGTAACCGCAGTTCGCTTCATCGCCGATGCAAGCTCCCCTTTGACGATATCCCGAATGCGTTGTTCGCTTGGCTGGCACCCAAGAAAAAGGATGCTGATAACGGTAAAACAAAATATATTTTGAATTTTCATTTAAATATTCCCATAATGTTATTCGTTATTTGTTGTTTGTTCTTTCATTTCTGTTGGGGCAGTGTTCTACTTCGGACCTGGCTCGGTGGTCAAGAGCGAAGCTTTCTCCAGAGTCGGATAGCCTTAAACTCCTTGCTTTCTTTTTTCAGCTAAGCTTATACCCAATTTTTCTAAGGAATTCTTTTCGATACTTAATGTCAGCATCCGTTTCAATTCCTTTCGACTTCATTCCATCAATCACCCCAAGAATGCCCCTGCCCTGCTCAGTCTCTGCAACAATTACTTCAACGGGATTCGCGGTCGCACAATAAATATTGCATACCTCAGGAACGTTTTTAATAGCGTTGAGGATGTTGACCGGAAATCCGCTTTCCATAAAAAGAATGAATGAATGTCCACATCCTAACTTCATCGCATTTTTCTGTGCGATTTCAATAAGCTTCTGGTCGTTGCCGATATACCTGACAAGTGCCGGGCCGGAAGACTCGCAGAATGCTAAACCAAATTTCATACTCGGATTGGTTGAAACAACTATTTCATAAATATCTTCAACTGTTTTTATGAAGTGCGATTGACCAAGAATGAAATTCATATCTGCCGGTTTTTCGATTGAGACAGTATTAAGCTCCATTGTTATTCTCCTTAATAATATTTTAAACCTTGGAATTTATAATCTTGCATAATTTATTCAATGTATTTTTCAGGTGTGCCCAACACCAAAAAATTCGATGACAGCGGGGACATTCAAAAGATGCTTAACTTCTTTACATGATCGCTCTGGTGCTTTTTCCCCAATTTCAATTTTCTCTACCTCTTTCACTGCTCCGGTGCATTTGAGACATCTCGTAAATAATCCATCTGTAATATTAAGATTGAAACATTCTATTACGAAGCGCAATTGAGCTTCAAATTTTTCTCCTTGAACATACACATGATTCATGAGGTGCATATCTTCCGACCGAATTTTCCGCCGAGTCAAAAATATTGCATTCTTCGAATTGCAAGTAACTGTAAGTTGTTTCAGTGAAAGAAGGGAATCATAAACTGTATCGTATCCTAAAATGCGAAGCCACCGAGACAGTTTTCCCATCATAGTATCTGCAACGAATTGCACTGGAATCCTTCTGCTTATTGCTCTCAAAATTACGAATTTTTTCGCTAAAATCAAGAATTTTTCCGTTGTACCATTATCAATCCAATAGAATTTTTAGATTTTTCTTGCCTTAAGCGAAGGAATTCAGTATCTTGAATTGTAAAGTAACAGTACACCGTTTTTGTCCCGATTACGATATTATACTAAATCGGGATGGCGTAGCCAAGCTTTTGCGCCACAGCTGCAGATGTAATCACCGTGTCTGGTTCAACCTACATTGAACATTCCACGAGGTATATCATCGCAAGCCCAAGCGTCACTGTCTGATGATATTTGTGGAGTAAGTGTTTGTGGTGTAGTTTCGCACATCCTAGGTGGGGTTGATGCGTTAAAAGCCAAAAAGTTCTGGTATATTCCCTGGTTGTAGTTTTTAAGGATAACAGAGCTTCGGGTACATTTTATTCACACTTTCTTGAAAGGATGCTCAATGGAAGAGGGTACCGTGAAATGGTTTAGTGGACCCAAAGGATTCGGGTTTATTTCACGTCCGAACGGCGAGGACGTTTTCGTCCACTTCAAAGCAATAACCGGTGACGGCTTTAAAGCTTTGAATAAAGGCGATAAAGTTCAGTTCGACGTTGAACAAGGACCCAAGGGGTTACAGGCAGCAAATGTTAAAAAAATTTAGTTTGTAACTCCGGATGTTGAACCCCAGTTGGTTCTATTGCCGACTGGGGTTTTTTCTATTTCAAATTTAATAATAGAGGAGAAGATAATTATGGTACAAGGTACCGTCAAATTTTTTAATCCAATAAAAGGATTTGGATTTATCACAACAGAAAAAGGGGAAGATATCTTTTTCCATAAAAGTAATGTGAAAAATACCGGATTCCGAGACGTGCTAGTTCAAGGTGATAAAGTTCAGTTTGAAGAGAAAGCTGAACAGAAAGGAAAACGCGCATACAACATTAGCCGTATTTAAAAATCCGCTAATTGCAATTATGCCAACTGAGAGAAAGTCCCGCGATTTAACGGGACTTTCTTTTGTAGGTAACAATGGCTATTACTCTACATCATCCCGACCGGATCAACATCGATAATCATTTTAACCGACTTACTTTTCCCACCTGGCGATTTTCTATATACATCTACAGCCTCTTGCAGCACACCGTGGACAATTTTACCTGAAGGATCTTTTGCTTTCAGGCTTTTCAGTATGATGTGCCACCGGAATAAACCCTTGAGCCTGGCGAGTGCTGCCGCCGCTGGTCCTAGAACAAGAAAATGAGAGTTCTGTTTTTTCAGTAGCCCTCTAAAATTCTGAGCATGTTCAATTACTTCATTCCCGTTTTTGCCCTTGAACTCTATTAAGATCAAGCGTGAGAATGGAGGATAGTTAAGCTCCCGTCTGTCGGCTATTTCCTCGCTATAAAATCCCGTAAAATTATGCGTTATAACGTGCTTCAAACTTGGATGCCTCGGCTGAAAAGTTTGGATGATAACTTCACCTGCAAGTGTACTTCGTCCTGCCCTTCCGGCAACCTGCGTTAACAGTTGAAATGTCCGCTCTGACGACCGGAAATCAGGTAAGAGCATTTGTATGTCTGCGGAGATAACTCCAACGAGAGTAACACGCGAGAAATCCAAACCCTTTGCCACCATTTGAGTGCCAAGCAGAATATCTGCCCCTCCCTCAGAGAATTGTCTTAACAGTTGATCGTGTGCACCTTTGGTAGTGGTTGTATCTAAATCCATACGCAGAAGCTTAGCCGCGGGGAAAAGTTTCACAAGCTCCTCTTCCACCCGTTGTGTACCAAATCCACGAAACTGTATATCAAGCGATTGGCAATTTGGGCAAAAGATAGGCACCTGTTTCACAACACCGCAGTAGTGGCAGCGGAGTTGTTCCTTCGCGAGATGATATGTAAGAGAGATATTACAGTTTTCACAAATTGCAACATACCCGCAATTAGGGCACTCAATAAATGGAGAAAACCCTCTGCGGTTTTGGAGGAGAATAATTCCTTCGTTTTTCTTCAATCGGTCTTCGATTTTTTCTCGCAGGATATCAGAAATTGAATTAAACTCAAATTTGCGTTTCTGAAGCTTGGCTTGAACCGGATCTTTCTTGTATTCTTCCCGCCTTTGTTCCCTGTGTATTTCGAGCTTCTTTGTCCTCTCTTGTGTCATATCAATGATTTGAATTTCAGGAAGCTTTGCGTTATCTACTCGCTCCGGTAACTCGAGTAGCGTGTATTTTCCACTCATCGCATTGGAGTATGATTCGAGCGATGGTGTTGCAGAGCCAAGCACAACCACTGCGTTACAATTAGAAGCACGCACGATTGCAACGTCGCGCGCATGATATCGCGGCGATTGATCAAATTGCTTGTAGGAAGATTCCTGCTCTTCATCAACAACAATTAATCCGAGATTTTTCAGTGGTGCAAATATTGCCGAGCGAGGACCAATAACAACCGCACTCGTTCCTGCTTGTGCCATTCGCCAAGCATCGTATCGCTCACCGGACGACATGCGGCTGTGCATAACACTGACCTGTTTGCCAAAATGAAATTTGAATCGTCGAACAGTTTGTGGTGTGAGTGAAATCTCGGGAACAAGAACAATCGCAGTTTTACCTCGATTCAATACTTCTTTAATCGCTTCAATGTACACCTGAGTTTTACCGCTTCCCGTAACACCATAGAGAAGAAATGTGCGATAGTTGCTTTGATTTATTGCCTCAATAATTGCTTTCAGTGCTTGCTGTTGGTATGAGTTTAATGTAATGTTTGTTGTGCCTAACGATGATTCGTACAAATCATATTCTGACGTACGAAAAATTTCTCTCTTACCGATATTAATCAGTTGCTGGTTGGCTAGTGTTTTTATTGTTGATGGCGGTGCACCAACTTTTTTTATAAACTCTTTGAGGGATACGAATTTCGTGTCTTGCTCTAATTGAAGGAGCTTGGTGATAACAGAAATCTGCATGGTAAAGCGTTTAGAAGATACACTTTCTTCTAATTTTGACAGCCATTCTTTCCATTTTCCCCTTGAAGAGTCGTCAACCACAATAATGGACTCAAACTTTACTTTTAGGATTGACTTTGCGGGTTGTTCCGTAATTAAAATTATTTTTTTCTCGGCAAGCCCGCCGAGTAAAGCATAGACGCTTTTTGAGCCAATTAATTTCTGAAGTTGTGGAATGCTGATCGATTTTATTTTTTGAAGTATTTTTATTATTTCAAGATGTTTGGGCTTAAGTGTTTGTATTTCAGATGTGGAGTTAGTTTGAAGTGTGTTCAGCGAAACATAGCGTTTACTTTGCCTAAGCGCCCCCCGAATAACGATTGCTCTAAGAACCTCGCCAAGTGGTGTAAAATAATATTCTGCTATCCAATTCGTTAGATTTAAAAGATCCTCGGAAATCAGCGGTTCAAAGTCGAGGACATCGTAAATGGATTTAATATCTTTTATTGAAGATATATTTTTTATGTTTACGATAATTCCGGTTGTCGTGCGCTTTCCGAATGGGGCAGCAATGCGTATGCCTCGCTTAACAACGCCATGCAATTCGCCGGGTACTCTATATGTAAATAGTTTATCAACATCAATAGGGAAAGCTATATCAACATATAACTCGGTCATTTCATATTTATGGATCGGTATTATCTTTTCAGTATTTGAAAAATTTCGTGAAAAAAGAACGGAGAAGCAAGTATTTTGTTTATGTGAAATTCTTTATAAATGTAATCTCTTGCATATCTCGTCCCAATTTTGTATTCTCTCTATGTTTAATATAAGATTTCATAAAGTCAAACAAAACCGATGCAACCATCGAGTATTAAAAAAACTAGTCCAAACGATTTAACGATTGTTTGGAATAACGGGCACCAAAGCAAATATGGCTTAGATCATCTGCGTAATATTTGTCCGTGTGCGGGTTGTCAAGGAGAAACTATTTTACTGCAGCATTATTCAGCAAAACCACAGAATAATAATCCAAAGCGTTGTGAATTAATCGGAATCGAGCAGGTTGGCTCTTATGCAATCCAGCTCCGGTGGGGTGATGGCCATAATACGGGTATCTATACCTGGGAGCATTTGCTGTTGAATTGTCAGTGTGAAAAGTGTTTTGGTCGGAAAAAAGTAAATAAGATGTACAATTTCTAAATTGAGGATGTATATGAAAGATTTGATAAAGAAGATTTGGTGCAAAATTCAAGTATTTATTGAAAAATACCCTGTCATTATAGCTGCTGTGGTTATATACCTCTACTATTTATTGGCATCCGTTAATCTCTTCCGGCGTTCGGACGTAAATCGCACATTTCTAGATTATGTAATGGAGTTCGATTCGTTATTCTTTCTCTGGCTTGCGGCGGCAGCACTGTTACAGGTTCAAAAGATCAGGAAGGCATACAAGAAGGAAGAAGAGGGTCGCCGGAACATCGAGCGTGTCTTAGATCGACAGCAGATTTATAGTGCCCTCGTCAATGACATCACGATGCTGCTGCAAGACAACGTCAATAATCCACTGGCAGTTATATCTGTAACAACTCAGGAAATTCGGCGGCGTTTCGAGACGGATGCTGAAATAGTTAGATTTCTTGATCGCATCGACGGTGCCATGAAGCGAATTCATAACACGATACGAGACATCCAATCCTACGAAGCACAAAAGTTAGTGGAGTCTACAACGGAGATATTGAAAGAGAAAAAGGCTTGATTCGTATCTGGTAAGAATTATAATGTTTCAATTTCCATCCAAGATAATTTGATAAAATAGGTTTTTTTGATCTGGTACAAACAGAAATAAAAAAGCCTGAGGGTAAAATCTCAGGCTTCTGGTTTTGGCAACTGGGAGGGTCGCCCTTCATAAGCGGCCAGTTGCCATTGTGATCCTAACCTAATCTTCTATTATCATACCTTCTGCGGTCTCGATCGAAGTAACACCCTGTTTAACAAGATCGAGCGCGGATTGTCTTAGTGTCTTCATACCATTTTGCAGTGCTAATGCGCGCAATGCTTCTTCGTCGACAAAATCTCTGGACTTTAAAATAATTTTTCTCATCTCTTTATCCATTGCGAGCGCCTCGAAAACTCCTATTCGTCCACGATACCCTTTAATACAATGAGCGCAACCAACTGGTTTATAGAATTTTGTGTTTTCAATCTCTTTCTCGGTGAGACCTGCGTTCAGCAATAACTCCATATCAATATCCTCATCGACCATCTTGCAGCGCTCACACAACTTTCGGAGCAGTCGTTGGGCAACAATAATATTTATTGTGTAGGCAAGTAAAAATGGTTCAATGCCCATATTATAGAGTCTTGTAATAGTGCTTACCGAATCATTGGTATGCAGTGTAGAAAAAATAAGATGACCCGTGTTTGCAAGTTTTACAGCAATCTCGGCAGTCGTTTTATCTCGCATCTCGCCAACCATAACAATGTCGGGATCATGACGTAATAATCCTCGCAATGCACCTTCGAAATCGAGTTTGTGATTGAGCTTTACCTGTCGGCAACCCTCAATAAGATATTCGACCGGATCTTCAATTGTAATAATGTTAATTCCGGGATCCATTATTTCTTTTATGGCTGCATGCTGAGAAGTTGTTTTTCCGCTGCCCGTAGGTCCGGTGAAGATAATCATTCCCTGAGGTTTTCGTATTGCTTTCCTGAATATCTCTAAACTCCTTCCCTCCAAACCAAGCGATTCTATGCCCATTGCATCGTCGGTTCCACGAAGAATTCGGATAACTATAGATTCAAGCTTACTCCTAAGGTCGCTACCATAAATAGGCATCGTGGAAAATCTGAATCGGTACACTTTATTGTCGACCATCCTTTGGGCGAATCCATCTTGCGATAGAAATTTTTCAAACCTGTCGAGGTTCTTCGCGCGGTCTTTAATGACAGTGAGAACTGCCTCGGCGCGCATATCGGTTATTGCGCTCCAAAGAGATAATTTTCCATCTATTCTAAAATGAAATTCTGTTCTATTTCCGCCTTTTGGAATTACATGGATATCGCTGGCACCCGTGCGAACACCATCAACCAATAAGCCCTCAATGATTTCGTTCAGTTTGCCACGTCCAATTTCATCTTCTAACGAGTGCTCTAGATCTCGATCGCTTTCTTCCTTCGTCAGCTCAACGAATTCATCTTCAATGTCAAGTCCAAGCTGCTTAGATCCCTGATCGAAAGCAAGCTGCCGCCACAACTCATTCCAATTTGCTAAGCTAACATGCTTAATTTCGTATTTTGGAAATTGGAATGCGCGAGCAACCGAATGAACCTCTGGATGTGTAGTGTCGGGCGTAACAATGATGAGTTTGTCGTAACCATTAGTGTATAGCTCATATGGTAGTACTTTCCGCCGAACTGCCATTTCGTAATAATATGGCGGGAGAGAATCTAAAACTTGACGAATAAACTGAAGTCTCTCTTTGTTGCCAAATATTTGTGTTGGATCTACAGTCTCGAAAGAGTAATACCGTGCAACCGTCCGGAAAATTAGATCGCGATCTTCGCCCAACTCATCAACAAGAATATCTGTAAGTCGGCGCTTATCGTTAGTACCGCGTTGAATCTCTAATGCTCGCTGGATTTTTTCCTGCGAAACATTACATTTCTCAATCAGTGTTTGTATCAATCTCGGCGGCGGGACCTTTTTTATGACTACCTCTTCCGGGTTTTGATTATCTAAAACGCGGCTTGGCAGCTCTTCCATCGCTATTTTTTCTTCCGACACATTGCCACTAATTATTGTTTCTGGTATTGGTCCATTCCCGTTTAACGGTTTTTCATTTAATGGCTGCTCAGCAATGAACTCCTGTTTCTTGTTAATTATATTTCCGAACGTCTGTAGAAGATTCTTCTTCACAGCACCTGTGTGTATATTGTTTTTTGACATTTGACCCTCTAAATACATTATTAAAATATTTTACACAACTAAACTACGCTAATATTACCACGTCGGTGTTGACAATCAACACCCAGTGTGACGTAAAGCAACTGGAGCGGATCTAAATGGGTGGGGAAATGTAATTATAGGGGAATAATCAAGATATTTTCAAAAAAAATACCTGTTTTTAACGTTTGGAGGGGTCCCGTAGCGGGGTTAATCTCTATGTTGAGCTTTCTTTGATTTTAATTTCGATTTGGCTTTTTTATATCCAGGTTTAATGACGTTATAAATTAAATCAATGCGTTTTTTGTACGGAATAAAGGCACTCTTCATAGCATTTATCGATAATTTTTCTAAGTCAGCGAATGAGAGTTTAAATACATCGTGAGCGAGTTTGTACTCTTTAGTCATTGTCGTATTACTCATGAGTCGATCATCAGTGTTGAGTGTGACACGAAATTTATAGCGGTGTAAAATTCGGAAGGGATGCTCTTCCACGTTTTTAACGGCCCCCGTGTCCACGTTGCTTGTTAAGCAAATTTCTAATGGTATCCTTTTATCGAGGACGTATTGTGCAAGATAACCCATACTAACCACTTCCGTGGGATCATTATCAGAAACCTTGATATCTTCGATTAGTCGGGTTGCATGACCAACGCGATGAGCACCGCACCATTGGATTGCCTGCCAGATAGATTCTTTGCCAAAACCTTCTCCTGCATGAATGGTAATATTAAAATTTTCACGTTGAATATAATGAAAGGCATCTACGTGCTTCTTGGGTGGAAATCCACCTTCCTCTCCCGCAAGGTCGAACCCGACAACACCCCTTTCGCGGAAGTCAACTGCAAGCTCAGCCATTTCTTGAGAAAGTTTCATATTGCGCATCGCACATATGATCAGTCCGTATTCAACTCCAAAGTCTTTTCTACCTCTATCTAAACCTTTCAGGACAGATGCAACAATTTCCTCCCTGTGCAAACCCTTATTCGTATGGAATACTGGTGCAAATCGAGTCTCGACATAAACGACCCCATCCTTATACATATCTTCCATCATCTCGTAAGCAGTACGTTCAAGCGCCTCATCGGTCTGCATCACGCCGGTTGTATGAGTAAACCCTTCAAGATAAAGCGGTAAACTTCCACGCCAAGCGCCTCGTTGAAACCATTTTTGTAATTCTCCCGCGTTGGTTGTAGGTAGTTTTTTATATCCAATTTCCTTTGCCAATTCAATGATTGTCTGGGTTCTTAATCCCCCATCTAAATGATCATGAAGTACAACTTTGGGTAATGTGCGGATGAATTTTTCTGTTAGCTTCATTTTTATCTGGTGTATTTATAAATACTATGTTTTTGTTTATAAATAGTTCAAATTGAACGAATTTATTGTTTTGAATGTACAAAGAACCTCTGTGAAATGCAATGAATCACATAATTATTGACTTTGAGGTCGATTTTTTCTATCATTACCTTTGAAAAATATTAATCATGCTCAGGAGTTGTTTATGAAAACTAAACCGCAGTTGCTCATCGTAAATGATGACCCTGGCTTCCGAATATTACTAGCAGGTTCTCTTGAAGATGTAGGATTTGATGCCACCGAAACGAATGACAGCGAGGAAGCTCTCCGTCTAATTCAAGAAAAAACCTTTGATCTGGTGCTTCTCGATGTTAAAATGCCCAATATCGACGGCATTGAACTGCTAAAGATTTTGCGTAAGGAATCTCCTACTACCGATTGTGTAATGGTTGCCGAACGTCTGGAAATGCAATTGGCGATTGAAGCAATTAAATTGGGCGCTAAAGACTTTCTCTTAAAGCCGCAAAACGTAGAAGAACTCGTAAGCCGTATCAAGACGATCATGCGCGCCCATATTGCTGAATCACATGTGAAAGAACTTCAGATAGAGTTCACCTCAAAATTGCTGCACGACCTCCTAACACCGCTTCATACGCTGAGATCTGCAATCGATTTTTTAGAACAGGAAACTGCCGGACCGCTTACGGTGGAACAAAAGAAAATATTTCAGAGTATCAGCAGTACAATCAAAACCATGTCTGCTTTGTTGAATGATATGATTGATCTTAGTCTCTTTGAATCCGGACACGTCAGCATTGAAAAGATACCTACAAACTTAGATGAGCTTGTGCCTGCAACCTGTGCACGCTTTATACCTCAAGCGACCGCAAAAAATATTGAGCTGACTATCAATGTGAATGAGAATATCCCTACGGTTGAGGTTGATCCCAACAAAATTGAGCAGGCAATGTATAACCTTCTAGAAAATGCTATCAAGTATACACGCAATGGAGGGCATATAAAAGTCGTGGTATCTACAATAGAACAAAATATAGATGGCAAGAACCGTGAGTATGTTGAGATTGTTGTGTCTGATTCGGGTATTGGGATTGCCAAAGCAGAATTACCATTTGTGTTTGATAAGTATAAGGATTTTCTGACAGGAAAATCACCGGACCAAAAAACAACAAGACTTGGTTTAGCGATTTGTCGAAGTATCATTGAAGCTCACAATGGGACAATGACGGTTGAATCTGAGCTTGGGAAGGGAAGCAGTTTTAGATTCTTCCTTCCTACCGATTCACAGAATTGAAAGCGGTGAGTAACTTTAATCACTGCAAAAAACCTGGATTGGTTTTATACTTCCGATTTTTTTCTTTTATCTATCTTTTTATTGTCTTTCTTTCCGTTAGATGATTTTTTCTTTACAGAATTCTCATTTGTTTCTTTCGAACGAGAATTTTCCATTTTTGTCGGTACTATTGATTGATGTTCTGCCTCATTTTCTTCTTTTTCGTTTTCAGAGGGAACAACGGCTATGTCAGTAATCTTATCTCCATCGTCGAGCCGGATAAGTCGAACACCCTGTGTGTTTCTACCTGCAACACGTATTGTTTCAGCCGGCTGTCTGATTACAACCCCCTGCGCTGTTACGACCACAATATCATCGTTATCGAGCACCTCCTTAATTGTAACCATGTTTCCTGTTTTATCGGTAACCCGAAGTGTAATTACTCCCTTGCCGCCCCGATGACTTACTCGATATTCGTCAAGTTCGCTTCGTTTTCCGTAACCATTCTCCGCTACAACCAGTATCGATGTTTTCTGTCTCTTAATCACTACTGCTCCAACAACTCTATCTCCCTTGTTAATATTGATCGCCCGAACACCCATAGAGATACGCCCTACTGGACGAGCTTCGCCCTCGGTAAACCTGATTGCCATCCCATTGTATGTGCCTATAACAATATCTTGTGATCCATCGGTCAATTTTACATCTTTGACACAATCACCTTTTTGCAGAGTTATTGCTGCAATGCCGGTACGACGAACATTACTATATTCTGCCAATGATGTTTTTTTAATCAAACCTTTTTCCGTTACCATTGCAACATATAATTTTTCATCGAATTCCTTGACAGGCACGAAAGCAGCAATGTTTTCGTCTGGCTGCTTTTCAATTAAGTTCACAATAGATTTGCCTCGAGCCATTCTTCCGGCTTCCGGGATTTCATGAACCCTGAGCCAGTAGCATCTTCCTTTGTCTGTAAAAAACAAGATGTAGTCATGGGTAGAGGCAATAAACATATGTTGGATGAAATCATCCTCCTTTGTTGTTGCACCTGTCATTCCTTTTCCACCGCGGGCTTGCCGTCTGTATCCTGAAACTGGAAACCTTTTGATGAATCCACTGTGACTAATTGTAATAACGACGTCCTCTTCTGCAATCATGTCTTCAATGCTGAATTCTTCAGCTTTGTAGACTATCTCTGTTCGTCTTTCATCTCCAAACTTTTTCTTAACTTCAAAAAGTTCATCTTTAATTATTTGAAGTTGTAGTTTTTTATTGGCAAGAATTGCTTGTAGTTTTTCGATTAGCTTGATTGTTTCCCTGTATTCTTCTTCAACTTTTTTACGCTCAAGACCTGTGAGTTTCTGTAGGCGCATTTCAAGAATTGCTTTTGCCTGAATCTCGGAAAGTTTGAATTTCTTTATCAACCCCTCTTGCGCTGTCGGTACATCTTTCGCTTTTTTAATTAGCTTTATAATTTCGTCAATATTATCAAGTGCGATGACGTAGCCTTCGAGTATGTGTGCTCTCTTTTCGGCTTCATCAAGCTCAAATTTTGTTCGCCGCACTATTACTTCATTCCGATGTTTGATGAAGTGGTCGATCATTTGCCGAAGCGATAACACTTGTGGCCTCCCTTCAACCAATGCAAGCATAATGACGCCAAATGTTGTCTGCATTTGCGTATGTTTGTAAAGATTATTCAAAACAACAGGGGCGTTGGCATCTCGTTTCAATTCGATAACTACTCTCAATCCATCTCGATCAGACTCGTCTCTGATGTCTGAGATATCTTCTATTTTTTTATCCCGCACAAGGTCAGCAATTTTCTCTATGAGTGCAGATTTATTTACCTGATATGGAACTTCCGTTACTACAATTGCCTGTCGATCTGCCCTTCCGGTTTCAATTGTTGCTTTTGCTCGCACGAGGATCCTTCCACGCCCTGTTTTATATGCTTCCCTCACGCCTTCATATCCATAAA
>Ga0315286_10000225_pt1 | contig 44326 bp, 30 predicted proteins | sample YL17G10_0_MG_FD_205038 | JGI IMG/M metagenome (GOLD analysis project Ga0315286, IMG submission 205038) | Sediment microbial communities from Yellowstone Lake, YNP, Wyoming, USA - YL17G10_0 | ecosystem: Environmental > Aquatic > Freshwater > Lake > Sediment | place: USA: Wyoming | collected...
TGTAGGAGAGTACTAGGTCCTTTCCAATCGCTTCCGCCCCAGCTGCCACGTCAGCCCATGGGCTCATGGAGATCCGCCGAAGATTGGGGAGGTGTCTCCTCGCGATCTCGACCTTGTGGTGCAGGGGTTCGCAGCATCCATAACAGGAGAGCCCGAAGCGCGTGAGCAGTCGGCTTTCGTACTGGAGCGCGAACTCCTCGTGCATGGCCGGGGAGACACCGGAGAAGATCTGCGTGGAGGCGGTGCCCCAAAGGTCCTTGAGTCGCACTTGCCCGGCGAAGTCCGGCTGTGGCAGTTCGTCGGTGAACCCGAGCCCGCCGGGCCCGATCCGAGAATTGCCATTATTCAGGGTGAGAGCGCCCCGTGCCTCCAGCGCCTCCATCCGCACCAGATGGCACTCCGTCATACGGCTCAGCACCCCGTGGAGCCACGCCGGTCGGTCCATCATGTCCATAAACGCCTGCTCGATCCCGCGATACTGGACGAACTCATCGAATGGATCGAACCAGCAATTGTGCGGGATTGTCTTGCGGACGTCGAGGATGTCGCCGTACAGGTCGCAGTGCTGCTGATAGAGCCGCTCGGTCGACTCTTGGTCTACCGTGACTAGTGGTATGCGAATCCTCTCCGCATCCTCCTCGCTTACGATCACCGGCACGAAGCGCGAGGCGCCAAACCAGTGGTCGGGCTCATCCCGCTTCGTCGCCAGTCCAATACCGGTATCGGAGACGACGTAGGGCACGGCCACCAAGCTATCTATCACCATATCCCCAGCTTGATGCTCCCACTGGTAGAGCAGACGCCTAAGCAACAACTCTTGACGACGTAGGAAGGGGTCAGTGCACAGGAGCGCGTCCTCGACTCCGGTGTCGGGCCAGGCGCTGTCCTCCAACATCTGGAGCATGACCATGGGCCGCACCGGGTCCAGCCGGTTTAGCCGCCGCCAGAGATCGGCCTTCTCTGACTGGATCGGCAGCGCAGCGATCTCCGCGACGCGGGTGGCCAACGCACGTACGGCATCCCGCTCTCGATCCGGCGTTCTCACCAGCACGTCCTCGGAAGTGGATTTGGGCAGTAACCGCGATTGGCGTGAGTCGCTATCTCGGGACGAAGCCCGTCCAAAGCATACAACGCTGCTCTATTACAGTCCATGCCTGGACCGGCTACGGACCTGCCACTGGGAGTGCCCGCGCGGCCCGACGCCGCATCACCCCGGGTTGGCCGCATGAGGCTGCGGTCAACCGTAGTCGCAGATAGATGGACGCTTGCCGCAGATCGTCGGCGTTGCTGAGGAAAGTCGGGGGCTGAGTGAAGCGACGCCTCAGGTGTTCCCGCCCGGTTCGCCACTCAGGCCGTCCCTGCTGGAGCTACGATTGCTGTCAAACGACCGCAGCGGGATGGCCGGAGAACTGCAGGAACGCCTCCAGGACCGCGGCCGCGTTCGCACCAGAGGTTTCCGGCTGAAGCGCCTTCGCCGGCCCGAGGATGTACCCTCCGCCGGGCGACATCCTCTCGCATAGCCGCCTGACCTCTTCGAATATCGTCTCCCGCGTCCCGAAAGGAATGACGCCTTGGGAGCCGAGGCCGCCCCAAAACGTGATCTTGTCGCCCCATCGGGACTTCAGTTCGTAGGGGTTCATGGCCTCGGGCTGAATGCTCTGCAGCACGTCGAGTCCGATCTCGACGATATCCGGCATGATGTCCGCCACGTTTCCGCAGCAATGGCTGAGGGCTATCTTGCCGTGGCTGTGGACCGCCTCGTATAGCTTGGCGAGTCTCGGCTTGAGGAGCTTCCGCCATCTCTCGGGCCCGATCAGCACGCCGCGCTGGTCTCCCCAGTCGTCGGAGAACATGATGCCATCCACGGGGAGTTGCGCGCTCACTTCCACAAACTTGAGATGCATCTGCAGCACCCGGTCCAAGAGCTCCTCATAGAAGTCCGTTTCCACAATCATGTCGGAGAACGCGTTTTCGAACCCGCGGATGATCCAGGGGCGCTCGAAGAGCCCCCATCCGAAGCCTGCGACGAGGAAGCTATCGGAGTACTTAGCGCACGTCTCCAGAGCCTGTTCGCGCAGGTTCTCATCCACGAAGATCTCCCAAGAAGGGAAGTCGTACCGGTCGAGGCTGGGAGACTTGAGGCCGGGCTCCAGCAGATGCATCGGGCGGCCTGCCGTGCTCCAGACCGAGCCGAACGCGTCCCGATATGTCACGCCATCTATGGGCGACGGACGGTCCGGATCAATGGCAGTGACATTCACGATGTAGGCCGGGAGCCTCTCGCGCCATGAATCCGTGCCATAGTACTCATCCAGCCGTGTGTCCACTCCTTCTTCGAACGACAGAGTGAATGGTATCGGCCGAGTTTCCCGATGGCTGATCTGTTCAAGAACGATCTCTCGGGGTGTCATGGGTTGCCCATCTCCGCTGCGCGCTCTCCTGGCTTCGGCTTGCCGTCTACACAGACGAGGGCGGAGCCCTTCCACCGATCAGGCTCCGCCCTCGATATGACAGTCAAACTACGTCGCGCCCGCCGACCTACGGGGTCGGAAGCGCGACGTACCAGCACATGCAGGAGCCGACAATATCCGGATCCTCGTTGTTCGGCGCCACAGCCGCAATGAGCTTCTCGCCAGGCCAGAAGGCGGCGTGACCATCAGCGAACCCGATGTTGCTTCCGCCCAAGTGTCGGAAGAACTTCTTCCGGTTCTGCGCGTCCACAAAGAAATCGACGTCGCCCACTCCGCAGTCCTGCGACCACTCGCAGTTCGTCCAGTCCGCGCACGCGTCGTCCAGCAGTTCGCCTTCACATATGCATGGACTGGTCTTGCACGCGTCAGGGAAGATCACGCCGTTCATGGAACCGAACTCCAGGAACGGGCCGGTATCGCCGACGACGATGTACCTCACCGTATCCTGGATCTCGGCGAGCTTCACCTCGTTGTACATCAGGTCGCCGTTGACGCCGATCGAGGCCGAGAAACTCTTGGTTGCCACACCATCGGCGTTCGGCTGTGTGACCATCGCGTGCGTCATCTGGACTATGGAGTCGGTCACGCTACCACCCCAGCCCGGAGGCCAGGCGACATAGCACGGACCGCCCGCGTCCGTCCCGGTGCCCCATTGGCCTTCGGTGGTGCGGTACTTGTCCAGCCAGTACCCCGTGTCGGGGTTCAGGATGAAGCTCGCTCCCCCCTGGATCTTCGCGCTGGGGCAGCGCCAGACGTCGCGGTTCTTGACATACTCATCCAGGCGGACAGGCACCCGCAGGTACGGGTTCGCCTGGTAGGAGCGGTTGCAGTCCGGCTTCGGTTTGCGGGCGACCCCGAGGTTGAAGTATGTCTGTGCCTCATCGTCGCCCTTCCGGGTCCAGAAACGGTCGTTGTTGTCTCCCAGGTACATCTGAATGGCCAGGGCGATGTTCTTCACATTGGACAGGCAGACAGCCCTGCGCGCCGATTCGCGAGCACGCGCAAACACGGGGAAGACCATCGCAGCGAGAATGCCGATGATCGCAATGACCACCAACAACTCAATCAGCGTGAAGCCTCTTCGTCTCATCGCATAGCCTCCTCACGAGTTTCATGCTACTCACAACTGACGGATGACCCAACTGCCTTCTGCCTCCTTCCCAGGCGCTGCCTCCCGCCTTCCGAAGACTTGCTGCCCTCAGACTACCAAGTTCCAGCCCAGCGAACGGCATCCTGCTGGGCCGGTAATATTGTACCCACAATGTAGGTGGATGGACTCCGAACGTCCATGCCCGGGACTGCTGGCGGTTTGCCCTTTTCGCATGGTGCGCAGGAGGCGTCTACTGGCCGCGAAGCCGCTGCCTAAAAGCATTGGGGGAGACACGTTCGGATCGCTTGAAGGCACGGGAGAAGTGGGCTGGGTCCCCATACCCCACTCGGCGAGCCACCTCGGATACGGTCAGATCCGTTGTCTCGAGCAGGTCCCGCGCCCGCGCCATCCGCAGACTGCGGACATGGTCCGCGACCGACTGCCCGATGTAAGCAGAGAACAAGTGGCTCAGCCTGCTCGAGCTGTAGCCCACAGCGCGGGCAACGTCCGCCACGCGGAGCCGGCGATGAGAGTTCGCGCGGCAGTGTTGGAGCGCGTTTTGGACAACCTCCCAGGCAGCCGGGTCGTGCGCGACCGTCGGCGACTCCACTGGGGCAAGCTGAGATCCGTATCCGCGCCGGATGCGTCGGACCAGAACACAGCTAAGGTACCGCAGGAGAGACTGGGCTGCCGCCTGCCAACCCCAGGCGCGGTTGGTGAGTTCCACGCCGACGGCAATCGCTATGCTCTGTACGTTCGTGCGTCCGTGGAGTTCCAGGTGGGGACCACCCAAAGTCCAGCTCGTTCCCACGGAGTAGGTTGTGTGCAGGAGCATGGCGTAGCTTTGGTCGAGCACGCACCAACACAAGACGTAGGAGGACGGCTGTTCTGCTGGCATCTCGCCATGGTCCACCCCTGGCGCAATGAGCAGCAGATCCCCGGCCTCGATGGCGAAGTCCTCCCTGGGCGTCGATATCCGCGCCCGACCCGAAACGGCGAACACAAACTCGTGTCGTCCTGCGACGTGGGGATCGAAAGTGTACGGGCTATATGACGCGAAGTGCGTCTGGACGCCCTCTCCCGCGAATCGGAGCTTGGACGCGGGGCGGCGAGCACCGAGTTCCCGTACACGCCTCTCGAAGAGTCGTTCCGTGCTCAACATGCGGCCTGAGGGTCCTGCTGCATGCCTCTCACACCCTACGGACGTTCGCCCAATGAAGTAACATTGGGCGAACGTCTTCCTCCAGGCATTTGCTGGTTTTCTGATGAGTTTCGTCCTTACTTCTTTGGGCGAAACTCATTAGGATTCCTTTTACGGCGTGGCACAGAATCTCCTCTCGGCAGCCGGTGACGCCGCGGGCGGCAGACGAGGAACACGAGAACACCGCGGCAGCCTCGCTAGGGCACGGAAACCGGCTGCGGAGACGGAGCAGCCAGCCGGAATACGGCCATCTTGCGGTCTTCCACACAGAGCTGGAACTCGTCGGCGCCTCGGAGATGCTGGTAGAGATCGGCGTTGCGCTCAGTATCGAGCACGACGAAGTTGGTCCCGAAGTCCTGCTGGAGCACATCGGGGATGGCCTTGAACTCGGCCGGCGAGCACGTCTCGCTGCCACAGGTGAACGGTAGCGCGTCGCCGACCTGCAAGTGATGGACCTTCCAGTAGAGAGCGGGGTCATACGCGTACTGGAAGATAGGGTCGAGGCCGCCGACGAAGCGGTTGTGGGTATTCCAAAGGAAGAGCTCTGGGAAGTCCCACCAGTTGACGTTGAGGACGACGGATACCTCGGGCGTGTTCTCGCTTAGCCACTCGGCGGCGGCACGCGCCCGGTCCGGAGGGTCGCTGACCCAGGTTGGGCGGAGTACGATCTCGTCGAGGGCGTTGACCGCTCGCAAGGCGAAGGCGGCGAGCACGACCAGAGCCAATGCGCGGAACAAGCGACGGCGAGAGCCGCGTTGGGCCCGCTCGGACAGGAGCAGGCCATCGAAGGCAGCGGCGACAAAGACGCCCGCGAAGGCCGCCCATAGCGTCATGCCGCGGCGCGTGTCGGTGAGGGTAAAGGCAAAGAACACCGCGCTGAGTAGCAGTGAACTCCAGAGCAGAGAGCGCCGTTCGGAAGGCAGCCGTCGCCGGGAGAACTCGCTGGCGGCAAAGGCGAGGGCGAACAGGACCCAGATGAAGAGGAAGGAGGAGTAGCGGACCAGGGTCGCAGACAGATCGAGAGGCTGCCATTCCTGGCCGAAGATGAGAGGCAGGCCTTGCTGGCGCGCGGCAGCGTGCATGACCACCTGTACGTATTCGAGCTTCGCCACTCCGAGAGGATTAGGGCGACAGGCCCAGCCAAGCATCCAGCCGCCGGTGGCGGCGGCCAGCTTCAACCATTCCCACTGCCTCTCCGTGAGACGCTTGACGACAAGGACGGCGACAGCGAGGACAGGGATGATGGGCGAGATGTTGAGGTGTATGAAGGCGATGGCGAAGCTCGTAAAGAGCACGGCCCGGGGGCGGCCGCGCAGCATGAACGACACGAGCGCAACCGCCAGGCCTGTCGTCAGCACATGGGGGCGGGTCATCTGGAGCACGCCGAGCATGGCGGGGCTAAGCAGGACGATGCCAAACGGCCAGAGGGCGCTATAGGCGAGATGGTGGCGGCGCAGCACGAGGTACAGCATCACGAGGAGGAGGGCGAGCCCTCCGATGGCGGCGATCCGGATCCCCAGGATGCGGTCAGCGATCAACGTGACAGGCGCAAGCAGGAGGTGAAAGCCGTAGGCGATATCACCCCCGTAGCGCCCGACTAGGGAATAGGCGAGCCACGGGAACTCCGCGTAGAACGGACCGCGTTTGGCGTACACGGCAGCATGGCCGAGGTGGTAGAAGCTGTCGGGATCAAAAGCATTGCTGCCAAGGCGGACGAAAGCGGCCACGGCCACGGCTGAAATGGTGAAGACCGAGGCTCGCAGTAGGCTTGGTCGGACCGGCCCAGAAAGGAACCCCGCGCACGCCGCACGCCGCGCTTCAGACACGCGGGAAGGATTCGGCGGACGCTGGAAGGGACCTGCCCGCACCTGTCCCCTCGCGCGGATAGATGGTTCGCGCTCCACTCTACAAACGAAGCTGGCAGGTAGGGGCTCAGGCCGCTACCGCCACTGCGCCACCTTCTTGAGGACGTACTGCGCCGCCTCCCGGTCGGGCACGCCCGCCATTCCGATCCATACGCCTTCAGGCCGCAGATTCTCCATGAAGAAGTCAAGCTCGTCCATCTCCAGGTGACGAAGCTCAAGCCCTTTCCCGGCGGCCTGGATCTTCTGGTAGACGGGGAGCCAGTCGGAGCAGCGACCGTTGCCCGCTCCGTAGACCCATTGTATGGCTGTGAGCTCGGGAATCTCCAGGAGGGTGTCAAGGTGTCTGAGGGCAGTCGGACCGTCGAGGTGGTAGAGCGAAACCTCGTAGTGGCGTAGCTCGCGGACCAGTGACGGGAGGAACATGTCGCGGAACATCGCCGATGAGATCATGCACGAGAAGTCGCACTGGGGGATGAACCATCTCCTGGTGGAGACCTGGTTACCCCAGGTGGAGATGGCCTGTCGGGCGGCTGTGAGCTTCTCGTAGAAGAAGTCGTAGACCCAGAGATACGTGTCTGTCACGTACTCTAGCAACGACCTTACCGCCTCAGGATCATCGCTCAGGTCGAGGTTCAACTGCATCGGATCGCGGAAAGCAGCGATGGCATCTGCGCCGGGGTGCAGGTCGGTGAAGCTGGTGTAGAAGAGGCCTTGTCCCGCCTGGAGCATGGCGTCGGTGATCTCGGTAATGGCCTTCCAGTACACGTCATCTGTGCTGAACCGGACCTCGTTGACTTGCGACCAATCCGCCAGATTCGGGCGAGACCAGGAGGTCTCCTCATCGAACTCAAGCTCGCAGCCGAAGAACGCGCTGAACAGCTCCGGCCCAAGGTACGGCATGGCATGGGGAAGTGCGTCACCGAGGTAGTCGGTGTTGAGGGCCTGGGCCCTTTCGAACTCCGCCGCGTACCCGGCGTCCAGCCACCGGTGCCGGAAAGACCTATGGGTGCTGCGCGGAGCGCGACAGACGAGCTCCTGTTTGGGGATGGTGATGTGAACGACAGGGCGATCGATTATCTCCCGGTGCCAGAACGCATCCTGGCGCTCGAGGCGCTGCTCCCAGTCCGGGATGTTCTCCAGGGGCATGATTGAGCGCGGCGCTGCTGTGGGCATTTCAGGCAACCTCGCTCGCCTTGCCGCGGACGCAAGCTGGGTTCACGCCCGCGCGAGGCGGGGAACGAAGAGGCGGAGTGGGACAACGCGGCGAAGGCGCCGAACGGCTTGAGTTTGCGGCTGAGGTGGAAGGAGGTCGCACATGCGCATCGGCATCGTCGGGGCGGAGAGCAGCCACACTGCCATCATTGCGAGAATCCTGAACGTAGACCAGGCCGTGCCTGGAGCAACCGTCACCCACGTCTGGGGTGAGACAGAAGAGTTCGCTCAGAAGGCGGCCCGAGATGGGGCGATAGCCTGCATCGTGAGGGATCCCGGAGAGATGATCGGTCGAGTGGATGCCGCCGTGGTGGACCATCGGGATGGGAAGCACCACGCCGCGGCCGCGAGGCCGTTGCTCGAAGCCGGCATCCCTGTCTTCGTGGACAAGCCGTTCTGCACTGACCTCGAAGAAGGTCTGGGACTCGTGCGTTTGGCGCGCGCGCGAGGTGTGGCCATCACCAGCTTCAGCACACTGCCGCTGGAGCCGTCGGTGCAGGAGTTCGCAGACCGCCTGCCAGGGATCGGCCGGCTGCGGGCGCTCGTCACCGCGGGGCCGTGTGACATCGATGGCCCCTACAGCGGGGTGTTCTTCTACGGCGTCCACCAGGTGGAAACGGTGCTGAGCCTCGTCGGGGCCAGGCCTGTTAGCGTGACGGCGACGCGCAGCGGCACTGACGGCGTTGCCACGGTGACCTTCGACAGCGGCGTTATTGCGTCGGTGCACTGCCTGCAAGACTGGTGGGGGGGCGGCGGCTTCCACGCCTTCGCCTGTGGCGAGGAGGGAACGCGGAGCGCACACCTGACCTCGGAGGAGAAGCCTTTCCTGAGCGGAGTCAAGCTCTTCTGCGAGATGTTCGAGACGGGCATCGAGCCGGTGCCGCCACAGCGCTACCTGACCGGCGTCGCCGTGCTGGCGGCCATGCGGGAGTCGTTCGCGGTCGGCGGCCCCGTTGCAGTGGAGCGCGTGCCCGAGCTCTGAGCCACACCAGCGTAGGAGCACCTGTGCCCTACTCTTTCGCGCTGATCCGGCGGATGCGGCCGCTGTCCCGTCGACACGCGTCGATCAGGCGCATGACGGCCAGCGGCTCTTCCGGCTTCACGAACAGCGGAGTCCCTCGCAGGATCGCCGAAGCGAAGTCTGCGTAGATGTCGACGAGATAGTCTGGGTCCACGCCGATGGTCTTTCTCTTGACCCAGATGTCGTCGTTCGGGTAGAGGCGGTCGCGGCTCGCCAGGGACGGGTCCAGTTCCTTGGGCGGCAGGTCTGACTTATCCAACAGGGTGACCGTGAAAGCGTCTCCGCCGGGAGTCAACTCCAGTGCGCCCTCTGTCCCCCATGCCTGGGGCCCGCTCGACGATACAGTCGCGGCCTGATTCATGTCGATCTCGCCGGTGACGCCTTCACGGGTAACGACCACTATCTTCAGGACGTCCTCGGCGTCGCCCAGAGAGGCCACAACTTTGCGGTCGCAGAAGATGCGTGTCACGTTGTAGCCGATCAGCTGCAGCAACTGGTCGATCAGATGCGACCCGCCGTTGAGGAGCACGCCGCCACCATACCGAATGAGGCTCTGCCAGTCATTCCGTCTGACGTAACGAAAGCCGGCGAGGTGGACGTGGTAGACTTGCCCGATGATCCCCGACGCCAGCAGGCGCTGCAGGTGCTGGAAGTAGGCCAGCGCCCTCAGGGACTGGAAGACCGTGACCAGTCTCTCGCCCTCCTCCGCAGCGCGCACGATGGCCTCCGCCTCCTTCGCGTCTCGTGCCATGGGCTTCTCGAGGAGAACGTGGCAGCCCGCCCGCAGCGCAGCCACCGCCATGCGGGCGTGCAGGTGGCTGGGAGTGGCGATGGTGACCGCGTCAAGGTGGCCGCGGCGCAGCATGGCGCCGAACGTTTCGTAGCTGGGTACTCCGTATACGTGTTCGGCCTCTTGCCGTCGCTCGGGCACGACGTCCTGCACAGCCGCCAACTCGAAATCGGCGCTCTGCGCGATCTCCCGACAATGGCACTTCCACCCAATCCGGCCGAGTCCAGCTACGCCTATCCGTATTCGGCCCAAAACAGTCTCCTTGCCCGTCGTGCGTGTCTCCCGCGCCAGTAGTATGAAGCTACTCCACGTCAGCGCCTCCTCCCGTGCCAGACGCTGCTGACAGCCTGCCCATTTCGCCTGCGCACGGCGGCAGACGGAAGGGTCTCGGTGTGACCTGACCAATGGAAGCGGGTGCATATGGGAGAACTCGGAGACTTAGGGGTCGAGCTGGAGAGGCGCACGGCCGCTGGCACCGGGCAGATGCTTCGCCGTTTCCAGGCGGAGTTCCGGTTCGGATGCGAGCTGGCCGCGGCCCGCAGGGGCGACCGGACGCGCTGGGAGCAATTGCTGGCAGAGGCGTGCGCCCACGTCCTGGAGGTTCGGGCGGAGGTCATTCGGGTGATGGAAGTGCTCAAGCCGGGCGGCGGATACGTGTGCTCCCCTGACCAGAATATCCCTGGTGTGCCCGAGGAGAACATGCGCGCGCTGTGGGAAACCGCGCGGGAGGAGGGACGCTATTGAGTTATCCTAAGACATCCGCGTCCGTGCAGGAACGATGTCGATGACAATGACCTCACGAGAACGAGTGGCCCGCTGTCTACGGCACGAGCGACCGGACAGGGTGCCGATCTTCGAATGCTTCTGGGACGCCACAATACTGAACTGGCGCAAGGAAGGCCTCCCGCCGGAGATGTCGCCCGGGGATCACTTCGGCCTCGAGATCGAGTTGATGGAGGTGGACAACACCTTCGGCTTCCCGCCGGAGGTCATGGAGAAGACCGACGAGTACGTCGTGGAGCGCGACGGCTGGGGGTATCTGAAGAAGAACTGGACCGACAGGCGCTCGACCCCAGAGTTGCTTGACTTTGCGGTAAAGACCAGGATGGATTGGAACCGCGTCAAAGGCCGCCTGACGCCCGATGCGTCCAGGGTGAACTGGGATGCCGCGAGGGCGCAACACGCCGCGTGGCGAGAGAAGGGCCGGTTCATCTGCCTGGAGGCGATGATCGGCTACGACATTCTGTGGCGGAAGATGGGGGTCGAGCGGGCGCTCATGGCGACCGCCGAGGATCCCATGTGGGTAATGGAGGTCTATGAGTACGACGCCAACATGCTCATGGGGATGGCGGAGATCTTCCTCGAGAGCGGCTTGGATTTCGACGGCGCGTGGCTTTACGACGACCTGGCGTACAAGAACGGGCCGCTGTTCTCGCCGAGGACCTACCGCGAGCAGTTGCTGCCGTATCACCGTCAGATCGTGGACTTCTTCCATGGGAAGAAGCTGCCCGTGATCGTCCACTCCTGCGGCAACATCATGAGCCTCGCGAAGGGGTTCGTGGAAGCCGGCTTCGACTGCCTGCAGCCGCTCGAGGTGAAAGCCGGGTGTGATCTCGCCCAGCTCGTGAGGGAGTACGGCCGGGAGGTGTGTTTCATGGGCGGGGTGGATGTGCGTGCGCTCGCGGCGGACAGCGAGGCCGAGATGGAGGCCGAGGTGAAGGCGAAGCTCGACCTGGGCATGGCCAGCCCGGGGGGCTATGTCTTCCACTCAGATCACTCGATTCCGACGCAGGTGAGCTTCGCCCGCTACGGCAGGATCGTCCAGTTGGTGAGGGAGTATGGTGTCTACCGGTAGCCAGCGGTCCAGGGGCAAGCGCCGGACGAGGGTGCGTGCGCAGGAGGCGTGGTCATGTATGACCGATGGAGCTCTCGGATGACCCCCGAAGAGATGGTCGTGAGCGGGAAGGACAGGGACATTCTGCGGCGCCTGGGCGCGCGCCTCGCCGAGATCGCCGCTGACCCCGTCATGGACGAGCTCCGGGATCTCTGGAGGAGACTCAACGCGCTGGCCGCGGAACGCCCGATGATCCTGACCGAGACCTTCGCGGTGGCGAAGGACGGCGACGAGATGAGGGAGGTCATACCGCAGGAGTGTGAGGGGGAATGGGCGCGTGTGATTGAGCGCGCCCTTCGCGACAAGATCCTCCACTTCGAGTTCGTTGGCGACGACGCGGTGGTGGAGCCGCGCATCACCTACGAAACAGTGGTAGAGTCGAGTGGTTACGGGCTCGAGGAGACCTACGAGTATGGTCAGGGCGAGCACGGGCGAGGGAGCTACGTGTGGGAACCCCCCATCAGGAACCTGGCAGAGGAGCTGCCCAGGCTGAGCCGTCGCTCCTACCGGGTGAACGAGGAGTGGACCGCACGAAAGCGCGAGCTGCTGGAGCACGTCTTCGACGGCATTCTTCCGGTGGCCAACCGCAACAACTTCTGGTGGACCCAGGGGATGACGTGGACCGCGATCAAGCTCGTCGGCCTGGAGCCGTTCATGCTGGCCATGCACGACCAGCCGGAAGCGCTCCACGCGCTCATGGTACTCCTGCGCGACGATCACCTCCACACTCTCGACTGGCACGAACGTCACGGTCTGCTGACCCTGAACAACGAGGACGACTATGTCGGCTCCGGCGGCGGCGCCTATACCGATCTGCTCCCCCAGCCGGACTGCGTGCCTGGACAGCCGGCCCGGGTGAAGGACCTGTGGGGCCTGTCGGAGTCGCAGGAAACGGTCGGTGTTTCCCCTGCGATGTTCGGGGAGTTCATCTTCCCATACCAGCTCCCCGTGATTGCTCGGTTCGGGCTGGCGTGCTACGGCTGTTGTGAGCCCATAGACAAGCGCTGGGAGTATGTGAGGCAGATCCAGAATCTGCGCCGGGTGTCGGTGTCTCCCTGGTCAGACGTTGCCGTGATGGCCGAGAACCTGGGCCTCAACTATGTCTTCAGCCGCAAGCCGAGCCCGGCGCTGGTGAGCGCCGACTGGAACGAGGACCGGATCCTGTCTGACCTGCGCGAGACGATCACAGTGACCAAAGGGCTCAATGTCGAGATCGTTCTAAAGGACGTCCACACCGTCCGGGGAGAGCCCTGGCGGTTCCGGCGCTGGGTCGAACTCGCCCGTCGCGCGATAGATGAAGTGTATCACTGAGCCGCGCCGCCTCTTGCTTCGACGGTCGCTCTTCTCCGCATCCCCCCGCCGCGCCGGGAATCCCGATCGGGCACAGTCGCAGCAGCTTCGGGCATGGACCGAAGTCCCGCGGCGCAGATAGGATGGCCCGGTCTCGTGAGGGCCGCGGACAAAGCTGCGCGCGATGTCGCCTTGATCGTGCACCAATGCCATCTCACGGCTGGAGAACTGCAGTGGGCGGATTCCCAAGAACGCTGGTGGGCGGAGTGTCGCTGCCGCGCCTGATCTGCGGCAGCAACTGGATGCTAGGCTATTCTCATGTCACGAACGCCAAGGACCATCTCATCCAGGACCTGTTCGACACGCCGGCCAAGGTCGCGAACGTTGTGGAGATCTTCGCCCGCGCCGGGTGCAACGCGTTCATGAGCATGGCGAACGAGTTCGTCGCGGAAGCGCTGGAGGAGGTGCAGCAACGAACGGGGCTCGAGATGCTGTGGATCACGACGCCCTCCTATGATGAAAGAAGCAATCCAGACACCTGGCGGCAGTCGGTCGAGCGCGCGAAGGAACTCGGGGCTCGCTTCTGCTTCCCGCATCAGAGCGTCGTCGATCCTCTGCTCGACGAACGCCGCAAGCGGCTGGACCCACTGCTGACCGATCATCTGCGGATCGTCCGCGAGGCGGGGATGATCCCCGGGCTCAGCAGCCATACGCCGGAGGCCATCCTCTGCGCCGATGAGTCGAACGCTGACATTGCGACCTACATCCAGCCGTACAACCTGGATGGTTTCATGTGTCAGGTCGAACCGGACTGGCTTCAGCGCCTGTTCCGGCGGGCCGGGAAGCCCGTTATGACGATCAAGCCCCTGGCCGCGGGGAGGCTGCACCCGCTGGCGGGCCTCAACTTCGTGTGGAGCACGATCCGCGAGTGCGATCTAGTCACTGTCGGGACCATGAGCCCCTACGAGGCAGAGGAGGTGATCGAGATCAGCCTCGCCTTCCTCGAGGGGCGTGACGCGAACCTGGATCTCTCGTTTTCCCGCAGCAAACAGCTGCTCGCGGAAGGGAGCTAGCGCGCAGGCCCAGTTCGTCGCCGCAGGCTAGGGGATCGCGCAATCGGCTCGCCGGCCGCGCCGGGACAGGCCTGGCGGAAACAGTGTTTGGGGTGTCGCGGGTGCCTTGGGCGCTGAGGGAAGTTGGCCAGCATACGATGTGAGATAGACCATCAAAGCGGCATCCCGCTCGGAGGGATCGGGACCGGAACGATCGAGATCCGGCCCGACGGGCACTTCCACGAGGGGCAGATCTTCAATCGCGGGCCGTGGGCGAAGGAGTCCGGCGAAGCAGGTTCAGCGGAAGGGCCCACTCCCGGCCCTGGAACCTTGCTCTTCTTCCTTCGCTGCCAAAGGGCGGGCGGGTCCCCGCAGGTGCGCCGCCTCGGGCGCCGGTCGGACCAGCACGACCTCTACCATCTGCCGTGGCTTAGGAGCGTCTCCGCCATCGAGTTTGAGGGTCGGTATCCCGTCGCCCGGCTCCGGTACGTTGACCCATCGCTTCCACTCTCTCTAGGCGCCTGCATGTTCTCTCCGTTCGTGGCTCACCAGGCCCAGCACAGCGCTACGCCTGGCTTCTACTCCTCCTTCGAGCTTGCGAACCGCTCCGAAGACCACCTCGAGCTCTCGCTGCTGGCGGTGCTCGAGAACGGCACATCGCGATCTCCTTCGACGAGGCCCTCATCTTGAAGAGCGGGGCCGTGCTCGAAGTGAGGTGAAACGGTCTTCTGCGCGTGTTCCTCCTGGAGGCCTCTGTTCGATCTACTGGGGGGGCAGATCGAGCTCCGCGTCCAGCCAGCGAGTGAGCATGTCGGAGACCTACTTGAGCCACTTCCCTGTGGCCACGGCGGGTCGGCGATCGCTACTCGATCCGCCTCCTGGTGGTGCGGGATGCGTGTCTTCCGCCCTGGGGCTAGGCCATGATGCTGCTTAGCGTCGCGTGTCATAGGTACTGTGAATCAGATGTACCCCTTGGTCAGAAGAGAAACGACCAACCAGAAGCCTTGGCTGACGAAGTCTCCCGCTATCAGCCCGATCGCAACCGGCAGTGTGCGACGGTACAGACGGAGCCCGCCGAACCGCACGACAACGACCTTGGCGAGCCAGCCAATGAAGAAGGGGATCCAGGTCGTATGCATTCCCCAGCAGGTTGAGGCGAGGTAGCCAATCGGATGGAAGGGCCACCACCAGAACCTGAGGCGAAGCAGGCCGAGACCGATCGCGGTCATTGCCCCCAAAGCCATAGCGACGATCCCATTTGCATCCAGGCCGGTGCGGTCCACGAGCGTCTCGAGAATGCGGGTGCGGACGAAGCTCAGCTGCGGCCCGAGCCAGCCGGTGTTGATGAAGCCGGACTGCTGAAAGCCGTAGTGATACATGCCGGTGAGCACAACGTAGGTGACCACGACCATCGAGAGGACGAGCCCGAGGACCATCACGAGCAGGAGCTTCCCCAGCCCGACTCGCGCCGAGCTTGCGATCTTGAAGCCATCAACCGCGTTGCCGGTGGTGACCTCGGAGGAGTCGCCGAATCCCGGGAAGTAGGCCCACCGGAGGTTGAAGAGCATGACGACTTCCGGGTCACGCAGTATCTTGTTGCCGAAGGGCGCCACTAGCAGCTCGTCCACGCGGAAAGGGAAGGCGATGAAACTGAGGCCGGTCTCTGCCCGAAGCCGCGCCCACATCACGTAGTAGGTGACGATCAAGCCCACCGTGGCAACCGCGATGACGGGCCTGGTCCCCGCGGCAATACAGAACAGGACCATATAGGTGAAGGTGAGGAGGAAGCCGATGACGGCCCCGCGGTAGATCCACGCCTCAGTGGGCGAGGCTCCTGCCCCGCGCCGGGTGAAGGCGATTCGCAGGCAATGGCGGAGGTGGCGACGCCCGCTCCAGAAGGCCCACGCAGTGAGCGCCAGCACGGCGCCTCCCCCCTGGTGGTGAACGGCGGGGAAGTCGCTGGTATACCAGCCCGCGGGCGTTTCCGCAGTCGCACCGAAAGAGATCGCGACCATTACCATCGCCACTTGTAGTAACCAGAAGAACCAGCACGAGAAGGAGAGGTCCTTGGGTATCAGGTAGGCGATGGCCACCACCCAGGGCAGCAGGACCAGCTCCACGCGGCCGAGTCCGGCCAGCAAACCCGTCTGCTCGGCCTCCTTCAGTACGAGGCCGGTGATAGGGATGGGTGGAATGGCCGGGATCAAGGTCGAGAGCTTGTTGACGAAGCCTATGCCGAACGTGATCAGCAAGCCGATCCTGAAGGCCGAATCTGTCCTGAGCCGCGCTCCGAGGGAGGGCCCGTCGGGCTCCACCACCATCTCCAGCGGAATCTGGGCAATCGGGAAACTCAGGCGTTCGTGGGTGATCCACTGTCGCCTGAGGAGCACCACGAGGCACAGCGGGCAGACGACCAGCGCAAGGAAGAAGGGCAGCCAGGTAGCCAGGGGTGTCCACCAAAGGGACCACGGGACGGAAATGCCCCCCAGATAGTAGTTCTCGATAGCGGCCCGATCCGTTATCCCGAACCACTGCGGAAGATATCGGAGATAGGGCGTCTCCGACTCCGGGACCGCGAGCGCCCAGTATCGCTGGGCGAGCACGTAGGGGAGCAGCCAGGGAAGGACTCCATGGCTGATGAGGGGAGCCCCGAAGAGCACAATGACGTAGACCACGAGCAATTCGCGGCGGCTCAGAGGCTTCCATCCGAGCCCCCTCACGCGGTTGTTGAGGACGGCAGTAAGGAACAGGAAGCATAGCGGTGCGACGGCCGGCGCGCCGGACCCAAAGGTGTAAACCGACTTGTACATGAGCTCCCCATAGAAGCCTATGGGGGCGATTGCTATGAGGATTAGGAACGCCAGCAGAACGGCGCGCCGACTCACCGCTCCGCCAGGCGGGCGCAACTCGCCAGACTCCTGCTGAGCATACGATGCAGCCGCAGTCAAGCTCAACCTCAGGTCCGAGCAACAGCTTCAGGGCGACGGGGGCCTTCTCTCGGCAGCGCCCCAGCTACTGACCGGCCGGTCTGTCCGCCGGTTCACCCTCGAAGGGGAAGGCACCCAGGTCCACCTCTTCCGGGTCAAGGCGAGGCCGCGCCCGGCCTACCGGCTCGACTCCCCGCGGTGGCGGAAGGAACTCCGGCCGGGCAAGCGGTGAGGGAAAGGGGTATCCCGGCGCGGCCGACATCTTCGCCGTCCCCGCATCAATCAACGCCGAACCGGCGGCCGGATGCAGGTCGTACGCGGCGAGGTCGGCGAATCCCGGGTCGGTCCCCGCGATCGTGTCTGTCCATTCGGGGGGACATGCGGTCCCTTCCACCACCCAGTTGTGCTGACCTGCGCAGATCCTTCTGCCGGTGATCCAGTCGGCTGTGTCCTCATTTAGGATCTCGATCGGACTACCGCCGATCCGGTAGAAGACATTGTTGTGCATTTCCACGCTCTCAAGTTGCCAACGAGCCTGGATGGCGGTGGGGCAGTCTTCCGAGACGAGGAAGGTGTTGTTGACGAATCGGTAGCGCCCTCGCGACCCCAGATAACGCCCGTCGTGGCCTATCTGCACCACCGGCAGATCAGTCGTGTTGATGAGTACGTTGCCAACGACGTCAGAGTGCATCGGTCTGGGACCGGCCTCCTGGTCGCGGCCAATCAAGACCAGAGCGCGAAGCGAGTTGCTCTCCACCCAGTTATAGTAGATCTCGTTCCTCTCGCAGCGACTCTTCACGGCGTTGCCCCAAGAGGCGTCGTGGATATAGCAGTGCTGCATGCGGAAAACGGCCCCGGGGAAGGCGACCGGGTCCGTAGAGACGTATATCTGATGGCCGCCGGGTGGCCCGCCGCAACGCGCAACCTCCACGTGCTCGAGTGTCAGCGATCCGGACATCGTGTCAGAGCCAAGGATCCCTTGATCGGGGCAGTCGTGTACGTACGTATCGCGGATGACATTGAACGCGCCACGATGACGAATTCCGCGCGCCGACGCGCGCTCGATCTCGAAGCCCTCGAGGACGTAGTAGTTCGCCTCAGCGAAGTGAACCCCGATCTCGCCGCCCGAGATGATCGGGCGGCGACCGTTTCTTCGCAGGCCGCGAATGGTGATGGGGTGCTCGGCCGTTCCGGATTTCGTCAACGTGACGTTCCCCGGATAGGTCGCGTCGCCGGCGACCTCCACTACGTCGCCGGGCTTCAGTAGGTCAGTCACTTGCTGGAGCGTCTGGTAAGTCTTCCCAGGTCCGACTTGATATGACATGGCATTCGCCGGGCTGGCACAGCATACAACGATGGCCGCCAAGAGAGCTAGTCTCATAAGCCCAGTCTCCTCAGATGCTTCTGCGCTGCGCCGCCCACGGCCTCTGACGTGTGGAGCGACTCAGATGCAGCAGTCAGGTGATCGTACTCCCGCGTCCTTCGCGCGCGCTATACCCAGGTGTGCTAGGTCCGTGTCTGTCTCGGCTGGCAGAGTCCATCCGGGTTGCGCCCCTCAGATGCCCTTGCCGGGCGTTCAGGGGGAATCCCTCTCATCGCCGAGCCACTGCTATCCTGCCTCTTACGGGCAGCGTTTGGCCGTTCCTCTCAGCCGCAGGCGCGTTCTGAGCGCCGTCCGGAAGTTCTCCCGCCAGGAATTCCGTTCCGGTCGAGAGCTGCTGCTGACGAGGGCCGTGCTCGCGACGCACGTGCCAGCGGACGGCGAATGCGCCCTGAGCTCATCCCAGACGGCATGTCAGAGCTTTGGGCAAGTTGTCCCCAACGACCTGACAGAGTTCTGAGGTGGCATCTTCGGCTGTAGGACTTGTCGCAAGCGGGTTCGGCAGTTGAGAGAACGCCGGTCATGGTGGTATCATCGGACCCCGATGCACGCGCCCTGCCTCAGATCGCTGAGACGCTCACGGGGACGAGCTGCCGCTTTGGTTCCCCTCATCGCAGTACACGCGATGGCGGCGCCCAGGCACTGGACGTGATGCCACTGATCGCTGGAGCCATCAGGGCCGCCCATGGCTCCAGCACCTGCCAGAACTCGCTCGGTCGCGTGGCGCGTATGCCCTAGCTGAGCCAATAACCACCATGGAGAGAGACGATGAAAGGCGAGACGAAGAAGCTGACCTCATGCGATTCACACGCTGCGGGCGCAGACGCGGCAATCCTGATCGAGGTCGAAAACCGCTCCGGCGCCGCCGCAGATGAATGCCTCTCGGCAGGGATACCTTTCGCAAGGGGCGCGCTCAGGGATGCCGAGACATTGGCGCTAAGCGACGCAAGCGGCCGGCCGGTAGCACTTCAGACTAAGATCCTCTCCAAATGGCCCGACGGCTCGGCGCGGTGGGTGCTGGCGGACTTCCCCGTTCGGCTCGCCGACTCCACCAGCTCGACGTTCACGCTCTCGAGGGGCGGCCAGCGGCCCATGGTCGAGAACGGCGTCAACGTAGCTGGCGACGGCAAGTCGGCACGATTCTCGAACGGCCTCGTGGAGTTCTCCGTGCAAATGGGAGGGGCCTCGGGGACGCTCGCGTCCTCCGACGGCAAGGCATCGGCGGAGATAGTGTCCATCGTCGAGATCGATAGCATGGATGGCCGTGTCACGTCGAAGGTGGTCATCGACGCGCTCGAGGTCTATGCCGACGGCCCGGTGCGCTCTGCGGTGTCGATACGCGGGCGAAGGCTGTACTCAGACGGGATCGAGGGGCCGTTCAGCCAGCGGGTGGAGATGTTTTCCGGGTCGCCGTACGTGAGGGTCGAGGACACGTTCGTATATGCGCACCTTCCGGGCACGCACGCCAAACCTGAGCATCCGCTTGCCCTCTGGCAGGTCAAGGCGCGCGCCGAAGGTGACGCTGGACGGCTCGCCGTCGCGTCGCTCATGTACGCAGAGGAGGCGGAGGGGCTTGTCGTGTCGACTGACTCCGTGGCGTTCTGGGGCCTCGACACGCCGCTCGACCTGTCGCGCCACACCGACGAGGAACTCATCGGCGAGGACACGCCGGGAATCGCGCTGGGGGTGGGCAAGTCTGCGGCGGCGCTCGTGGGACTGATGCCGCCGGACGGGACGGGGAAGGACTCCCGGCCGCGATTGGGCGTCTTCGCGCACACGACGCCGGAGGTCTACGCCGCGAGCAAGGCGCTCGGCAACTTCGCTCCGGAGGCGCCCGGCATATTCGAGGCGGCAGAGGAGGGCATTCGCCAAGTGCTCGGGTTCTGGATGTTCTACCAGGACCACGATCCCAAGGGAGTCTTCGGCAAGGGCCCGTGGCACGGGCTTTTCGACTGGGGCGACTGGCAGTGCCGCTACACCGACGAGCATAACGAGCCCACAGGATGGCAGTACCATAGCGGCCGCTACGGCTGGGACTGCAACGAAATGGACACGACGCTCATGCTCTGGCACGCGTTCGCCCACACGGCGCGGCCGGAGTACTGGCGCGCGGCGGTCGCGATGAGCCGTCACATGATGGACGTCGACGTGATCAACGTCGACTACCGGCAGTACAAGCTCCCCGACTACGTGTACGATCCCCACAGTTACGACGCGCCGTGGCAGGAAGGCAAAGACAGGCTCTTCACAATCAACACCATGGGCCTCGGCCGCCGGCACAACGTCCAGCACTGGGGCAACGGCGTTGGCGACACCCGCCACACCTGGAACGGCGGGATCATGATGTACTACTACATGACCGGCAACCAACGCGCTCACGACGCGGTGATCGCCATGGCCGACATGCACATGCAGCGGATATGGGGCTATGCGTGCGGGGAGTACACGCTCAGCCTCTGGTGCCTGTACAACGCCTGGCAGATGACCGGCGATAGGAAGTATCACGACGAGCTCAAGTACCGGCTGGACGTAATCGCCAGACTGAGACTGCCCGACAAGCTGATTCCCGCGCATCTCGACTTCGACAAGGAGGCGATCTATCCAGAGGTAGACCATGAGGGCGAGGGAATGGGCCTCGCGCTGGACTACATTTCGAACGCCCTTGTCGACTACTACGCCGACACGGGAGACGCTGTCGCCAAGGACGTCCTCGTGGGGCTAGCCGAGAAGGAGCTTTCCTACGGCCCCGTCGACCTGAAGGGAAGGTACCAGCCGCTTTACCACATGAGGGCGCTCGCCTTCGCGTACGAGGCCACAGGCAACAAGCGTTTTCTCAAGCAGGCGGCGGACTATCTCTCGGTTATTGAGGCCAAGCCCATGCCGGAGCAGCTGGAGACGGCCGAAGAGTGGTTCAGGCTCACCTACGACGTCAACTATCGCCAGGCGTGGCAGATCAGGCACGTAGGGCCGGGCATCCGCATGGCGCCGTACGTCATGCAGGCGATAATCGACAGCGAAAGGGCCGAGGGCGGCTGACCTGACGCCCGTAGTGGGTGTCAGCCGGCCGTGAAGCCTGCCTGGGAGGTCTCTAGCACAGGGGAGGTTGTCGGTGCCAAGTGGGGATAGGACACCTATGGATGACCTGCCCCCACGGGCTGGATGGCACGATACTCCGACTTCTCGCGCCACAAACACGTGTTTCCGCTGGCACGCAGGGGAAGGCCGGTACCGCAGCATCCTCGCGCTGCCGCGGTGTCGCTCAGCCCAGGCAGGCACGCGACGGAGTCCAGCAACTCAGTCGACGACAGTTCGCAGGAACCCTGCGAACTCACTCCTTACCTGCCAGATCAGCTCAATCAGGCGCTCGTCATCCTGGGCTTCTGCCAGACGGTCTATGTTGGCGATGATCTCGGCCATTGCATGCCATCCCTTCAGTAGGCGCTGGCGGGCGTCTAGCGAGAGCCTGAAGGGAGCGGTCGTATCGAAACTGTCCATCTGCACCTGTGTTACCTCCTGGTCATGGTGTTGGAAACGGAAGCCAGTGTGTGCGCCTGGGCGCCCGTGATCGCCTCCCACCGCGCCACGATGATATCGCAGTATCGCGGCTCGAGCTCCGCGGCGTAACAGCTCCGGCCCGTGCGCTCCGCTGCGATTAAGGTCGGCCCTGATCCAGCGAAGGGATCGAGGACCAGGCCGCGGCTTGGCGCGGCCGCCCGGATGATCTCCTCCAGCAACGGCACCGGCTTGGGGGTGGGATGATCGTCCGACTGTGGGATCGCCTTGGCGAATCGCAGCACGTTGCGGGCCTCGGTGCCGCCGTTCCACACCCGCGGTCTGCCCACGCTCGCCTCGACGATCGCCTCCCACGACCGGCGCCACCGCCAACCCAGGCCAGGATCGACCTTGTCCCACACTATGGTGTTAAGGAGAGTGAAGTGCTGGGCGATCGCCAGCTGGGCCTTGCCCAGCACGGGCTCTCCTCCACCACCCCCTGCAAACCAGTACAGCACGCCGCCGCGCTTCATCCCCGACTTGATCGCAGGCAGCGATCTCTCGAGGAACGCGTCGAAGTCGCCGGCCGCATCATTGGCGATGGCATTCTTCCTTCGGCCCCTCCTCGCCAGCGTGGACTGGTAGCCGATCCCATAGGGCGGGTCGGTCAGCACCACGTCGGCCTTGCTTCCATCGAGCAGCCGCTCGAGTGCGCCGGTGGCCAGACTATCCCCGCAGTAGAGCCGGTGGCGTCCCAGCTGCCAGGTCTCGCCCGGCTTCACCCGCGTCGGCGCCGCGTGGCGCTGCGCCTGGAGCAGCTCGGCGGCCACATCGAAGCTCTCTTCATAGGGAGGAGCGAGCGACTGGCGTTCCAGATCGGCGAGCAAGTCTTCGATCTCCATCTCGTCGAAGCCGGAGAGGGTCTCGTCCAGCTCCGGCAGGTCGCGGAGTTCCTCCAGCAGCTCCCCCAGCTTGGGCAAGTCCCACTCTCCCTGGATGCGGTTGAGGGCGAGGTTCAGTGCCTTGGCCTTGGCTTCGGTGACATCCACATACACCACCGGCACTGTCCTGTGACCCAGCGCCCTCGCCGCCTCCAGCCGGCGGTGGCCGCCGATGATGCTGCGGTCCTGCTTGCGCAGCACTACCGGCTCGACCACCCCAAACTCCTCGATGGACCGCATCAGCTTCTTCATCTCGGCCTCAGACATGATCCGAGGGTTGTAGGGAGATGGCCGCAGCCGGTGCAGGGGTTCCTGGACGATTGTGAGCTGGCGATGCCGCCGGGTCTTCTTGGTTGTCCGCGCTGAGGTGCTCATAGCTTGTGTCGCTCCTTCCTGGCCTCCATGGATTGGCCGCTCAGTACATCCTCCACCAGGGTGTCTGGGACATCTCCTCCCAGTACGGGTCGTCTTCCCCCGGCACGTGCATCATCGGCACCGCGCAGTCCATCGCGGCGGCGTCCGCCAGCCACATTGCCATCACCGTGTCGTCATGGGCACCCACCGGATATGCGCGGAGTTCCCCCACCCAGGCGCACCAACTGCACTCACAGTCGGCCGGATGGGGCTCCCCGCCGCAGGGGATGACCCATCCTCCGTTGGCCATCGTCGCCGCCAGCCCCGGCAGCCCGATCCTCTCGTCCGCCTTCTGGCGCCCAGTGGTGTGCCCGACGACTGGGATGGTTGGGTCCGTATGCCGCAGATGCTGCAGGAGCGCCTCCTGGTAGGCGTTGTTCTCGACCCGGATCTGGACTGGCCGGTACTTCCGGAACAGCTCCTGGATCATGCGCACCGTGTCCTCGAACCGCTGGCGTCTGCGCACAATCTCCAGCGGCAGGCGGCGCTTCTCCGCGTCTACTGCGATGACGAAGGCGACGGTGTAGGAGGCCTTCTCGCTTTGGCTGATCGCCAGATCCACTCCGATGAAACGTCGCCATCCCTCGTCCTGCTCCGTCTTCCCAGCTTCCCATCCTCTGCCCAGGGCCAGGCAGACCCGCAGCACGCTCTCCGGGAAGAGCGCCTCCTCGTCGGCGACCGGCTTCAGCAGGAACTGCCTGCTGAAGACCCGTGCTCCCACTTGGGCCCTGCGCGCCTCCAGCGCCTCCGCCGTCCATTTGTCCGGCCACAGCAGCTCTCCGGTGGCTTCGTTTATCGCCGGCTCGCACCAGATCGTCCATCCCGGAGATGGCCGGTGCAGGCCCAGGCCTGCCAGCTCTGCAGTGAGATCGTCCTCGTGCCATACAGTCGCCACGTAGACGGCCCTCCCCTGGGGCCCCAGCAGGTTCATCCAGACTTCGTAGAAGGAGCGCTTCACCTGGTCGCGCAGCGATGGCTGGGAGATGGCGTTGCGCAGATCCACCACGTCATCGAAGATGATCAGGTCAGCCCGGCCCCCCGTTCCGGTGGAGAGGATGCTGTGCCCTGAGACCGAGGGGTCCTTCTCCTGGGTGGTGCGCACCACCACCAGTCGGTTCGCTCGCGCCCCCGGCTTGGGCCAGACGCTCTCGGAGGCCGGACGCAAGTGGGGGAAGACCAGCCGGATGCGGGGGTTGTGCTGGATTTGCTTACCGATCGCGGCAACAATGTCGGAGGCGAGGTCGTCGGTGCTGGTGACGATCTTGATCCGGAGGTTCGGGTCGCGCCCGAGTTCCCAGATGACACGCCCCACCATCTGGCTCGTCTTGGCCGATTCCCGGGGGGCAACGATGACGACATGCGCTGGCCCTCGCGCCGGCAGCAGCCCCTGCCACTCCCGATGAAACGGCTGCTGCACCCAGGGCTTATCGTCAGGCCCTGTCATCACGAACTCGCAGAACGCGTTGACGTCGCGTCGGGCACGCTCCAGCCTCACCGCGAGGCTTAGCCGCTCCCTGTCCCCGGCGTCAATCCTCCGTCTTGTCGTCTTGCTCATCTCCGGCCTCCTCAAGTATCTCGCTGAGCTTCTGCACGTCTTTGTCTGAGAGTCTGGCGAGCGGGTTGCCCTCATCGGCTTCCTCGCCCGGCCGCTCTGGCGGGGTCGGCAGCAGCAGCTCTGCGATGCGCATCAGCGACGCGATACCTGTGGGCTTGATCTGCTCGTCGAAGCGCATCTCCCCGGTCTCCGGGTCGCGCACGATCAGGGACCTGAGGCCGGCCATCGCCACCCGCTCGACCTGTTCGGCGTTCGCCTCCCGGCGCCGGCGGGTCTCCTCGCGGACCGTCCGCTGGTCGGCCGAAGCCTCCTGCCGCTCCCTTTCCTCCTGCTCCCGCACTCGCTGCTGCCATTGGTGTGCGCTGCTCCAGCCGGCCAGCTGGGAGAGATGCTTGCCCAGCTGCTTCCCGAGCTTGCGCAGGCTGCGGTCCGGTCCGAGCCGCCAGTAGGCGAGAAGGGCCTCGTGGGCAACGCGTGATTCGTCCGGGCGCCGGGCCAGAGGCCCGCCGTCGCTGCTTGGAGCCAAGGTGCGTGTCTGCCCCATCTGTGTGTCACCCGTCCTTTCTCGGCCTGCCCAGACAAACAAAAAAGCGGGCCTCGGTCGGTGCCGGATCAGCACCAACCGAGGCCCGCCTCGTCCAAGCGTGAGCAGGCCGTGTTCGCGGGGGCGTTAGCCCCCTAGGTTGTCAGCATGATAGTATCGCGCTCGCCCGCGATTGTCAAGCATCGCGATGGCAAATGCTCGCGGCGCACGTGACTCGCAGTCACCGTCGCGAACAGTGCAGCCGGTCACTTGTCATTGCCCGGCTCACTCGTCGGCCGCCTGACCGTGATCGCCGGGCCTGGGGCAGCGGTCAGGTACGTCCCGACCCAGTTGACCCTACCATCGGACACTGCCACCACAAAGGCCGCGATGGCAGAGGGACACCGGCTCCAGCGCTCAGTCGCGGCGAGCCACCGCAGCACGGCCGCCTCCACCTTCTCAGGGCCATCGGCGGGCCCCAACTCCTCGCCTTCCCACTGGACGCCGGTCGAGGACGGCCCGGTGATTCCGGCGCCCTGCAGCTTCAGCCGCTCCAGCACCATCATGGCAGGTCCCAAGTACTCTGAATCGCCACACCGCTTACGTTCATGACGTGATTCCCCCGCACTGGCAGGTTCCCCGTCGGGGAGGTTCCTGAACTCCCAGACAGCTCCCCGCGTCATCCCATCCATCACGATCAGCGCCGCCCGACCGAAGCGACGCCGCACCACTGAGCCCAACGCCTCCACGAAACACCTCACGTGCGGGCGGTCTGTCAGGGCCCTCTCAATCGTCTCCCGCACCGGCCCCCAAGAAGGAATGCTCTTCCGCTTCATAGGGTCTCCCCCGTAGCCTTCACTCAACTCCCCGGGTGCGAGTTCCCCGTGCGCCGCGACAGCCCTGTCACTCTCTCATCCACCTGCCTCGCGGCATCGCATGCCAGTCACCGTTCCATCGCCCGTCCCACCCTTGATCCACTCCGCGTTCCAGCGATGATCCACCGCCGTTCCAGCCTGTGCAGCGGCGCCGGGCAGGGAGCCATCACCAGAATAGCTAGCGATCAGGCTGAGTTTCCGGACCGCCATGCATAGCAGCCACCCCCGAAGGGGCGCGATTTCGCCAGAAACACCGGGGTATTGATCTACCCGCGTACCAGTCAGTCAATCGGTACCTCGGCTTATCGGCCCACTCCACTCTCTTTTCTGGGGTCAGCGCGAGCCCTGAAAAAGCTCGATGATTGCTGGCTTTTTCGGGCCTTCTCAGCACACGAACTGAACTCTGGCAGAAGCCTCCTACGCCCGTCCTGGCGCTCGCTTGTCCATCGCCTCTCCAGCTCCGAAAAAGCCAGCAGTTTGCTGCCTGTTTTGGCCCTTCGCTGGTGTCTGCACAGTGTCACATAAGCGGGGAAAAAGGAGCCACTCAAGGCCTGGACTTGTTGGCGGCCTCCAAGTGATGAATCAGCCAGCACCATCGCCATAGGAGGCGCCAGCATGACCAGCTCACCAGCAGTAGAAGCAGTGCTTGACGAAGCCGCCGCCGCCATCAGCTACGATCAGGCGGTCAAGGAGTTCCTGGACTACGTCCAGCACTACCGCGGCTACTCGCCCTTGACGGTGCGCGCCTACGGAACCGATCTGCGGATGTTCCGGGAGTTCCTGGAGAGCCGACTGGGTCGGGTCCCCGCCCCGGCCGAGATCAAGCGGGAGCAGATCATCCAGTTCGGCGTCAGCCGGAAGGGAGCAGCCCCGCTCACGCTCCGGCGCAAGTACGCCTGCCTGGCTTCCCTGTTCGGATTCCTGCAGGACATGGGATACCTCCAGGGCAACCCCGCGCGGCGACTGCCCTTGCCTCGGGTCTCGGAGTATGTGCCGGTGTTCCTGAGCGAGGAGATGGCGCAGAAGCTGATCGCCGCCGCCGATACCCCCTGGACCAAAGCCGCGGTGGTGTTGCTGCTCTCCACCGGCATTCGACGGTCAGAGGCGGTGACGATCACGCTGGACGACCTGAACCTGGAGGAGCGCCAGTTGCTGATCCGGGGCAAGGGTGATAAGGAGCGAGTAGTCCCGCTCACCGATCAGGTCGTGGAAGCCATCCAGGCCTACCTCCCGCATCGCACCAATACCCAAAGCCGCCACCTGTTCGTGAGCGCCTGGAAGGGCCATCCCATCCATGGCCGGTGCATCAACCGGATGCTGAAGATCGTGGTGGGCAAGGCCGGCCTCGCCGGCCAGGGCATCACCCCCCACAAGCTGCGCCACACCTTCGCCACCCACCTGATCCGCAACGGGGTCGACATTCGCACCGTGCAAGAGCTCATGGGGCACTCAGAGTTGGAGACCACGGCCAAGTACCTGCACTCGGATACGCGGACGAAGCAGGCAGCGGTCGGGAAGCTGAACGGCATACTCGGAACTGCTGGTACCGACAGGGCGGATGGCTCGCCCGCAGAGACCGAATGAGGGGCTGAGCCCTAACCGGCGTTCCTGACGAGCGGGCGGTGCGCCAACGGCACAGGATCGGTTGCCCTGGGGCTTGCTCGCGGTGAACCCGACTGCTATCATGGCACTGGCGCGGGAGATGCCCTACCGAAGAGCGGGCCAAGTGGATGAGAGACCCGCCGCGCTGGAAGGCGCCTTGAGCGCCAAAGGTGTCGCTTCCACCCTGGCACCCCGCGCCTCGTCCTCTTCTTCTACGTCCAGACGTCCCGGGAGCAGTAGTTCCAAACTGAGTGGGCCCAGATCGGCACATACCGGCCCACCCGGCCTGGTTCCGTTCCTGCACGACAACCACAGCCGGGTGCTATCCAGCGACGGTTCTTCCCGGACACCCGGGTCACCGCTTTCCGGATGGCGGCGTGATGTCACGCCGGCTCCACGGGCCCCTGACAAGGGCAAGTGGGACCAGCACGGCAATGCCGCGGTCGGTGTATCTGATCGCGCATGCGCTGGCGCAAGGAATCGGCCCGTTCCCGGGGGAGGGTGGCCTACTCCTGGCGCTGCAGTGTTATCCGTTCCCGTTCTCCGCTAGCTTGCGACCTTCCTAAGTAGCCTCACCGCGCAGTCCGCCAGCGACTGGCCCGTGCCCGGTGCGCAGCGTGAGGCCAGTGTCTCGTAGCCGCCTTGCTCGAAGCCGGCGTCGGTTGGGAGGTAGCCGAACCAGTCATTCGCCAGCTCGCCTACGATGGTCTGCTTGAAAGGAGACCGCCGCTTGATGTCCAGCCCGATCTCCACGAAGACCTCGGTGGGGAGCGCCGCGATGGCGAGATCTCCGATCCGGAAAGCCTGCACCTGTGAGATTTGCGAAGACCCCATCTTCGAGAGGCGCAGGCTGCGCCACGCCTTCACCCAGTCCAGCCAGTCCACCTTGCCCCATCCCGGCGGCTTACGGTCCTTCAGGAAGGCTTCGGCCTCGGCGACCTCCTCGGGTGTGACCGACCCAGTCCGATACTCCCAGGCCTCGCTGGCGGCGGAGATGCCGACATCGCCGGTCCAGCGGGAGTAGCGGACGCTGCGCCAGAGCTGGTAGACCTCGCAGGCGACGACGTCGGCGACCCGGTCCACCCGGTAGTAGTCGTACGGGTACGGGTCCTGCTCGCCCAGGTGGTCCTCGTTGTTGACGTCTCCGCAGCAGCCGTTGAGCATGATCCCCACCAGGTTGCTCTGAGACATGCGCTGCAGCGCCCGCTCGAACGCGCCGAAGTAGTTCGCGCTGATCTCCGAGTAGTCGGGCGCGTTGACGTAGTGGAGCGCGTAGTTGGCCAACACCGCGATGGGGTGCCTTGCCTCGTCAAGCAGAAACAGCGCGCCGACTTCGGGGTCCACCGTTCCGGCCGGCCTCACGATCTCTTCCTTCGTGTGCTGGCGCACTTCGCCGGTCGCGGGGTCACGGTACTCGGAGCCGACCGGGTTCATGAGCACCGTGCCGTCCTTCATCCAGTACCGACGGTGGAAGACTTCGCCCGGCACCATGCCGGATCCGTATGAGATGAGGGCGGGCCTGAGCTGTCGCTTGGCCATCATGATGCTGTCGGCGACGCGTCCCGCGACCCACTCGAAGTAGGCTTGATAGTGAGGGGCATCGCTGGCGTCGAAGGGTGCGTAGTGGGTGTGCGTCGCCGCCACCATGATGTTGGTGGCCGGGATGCCGGTCAGCTTCTCGGCGATCTCCTTCGCCCGGTCGGCGTCGCGCTTGGCGATGACCGGAAGATCGCACACCGCGAAGGCGATGGTAGCGTCGCCTGACGCGAGCACCAGCGCCTTGGAGTAGAGGTCGTCGTGTACGTTGCCGTGCTGCCACCCCCCGATGGTCGGAGTGATGACGCTGCGTGCGGCTCCGGCGTGAAGCTGTCGCATCCCTTCGCCTCCTCTGTTGAGTGAGAGTCGCGGCTGCTGCGCGTGTCCGTGAGGGCGGGCCAGATGAGGGCCTGGCTCATGTCAGAGCAGCGCGCGCGAAGCGCCTGAGGCGTCCTGCCGAGGCCGAGATGGTCCCCTGCAGCTTCTCCCGTGCGCGGCCTCGGACCAGCGGCAGCACCGTCTCCAGGCGGGCGAGCGACCGGCCGAGTTCTCCCTGCACCGCCTCTCTCACCGCCTCCCGGCTCGCCCCTTGCTGGCTGGCCGCGGCTGCCTGATCCGACATCGCCCGCTTCCCGTAGGTTTCGCACAGCCCAACAAACAGCTCTGACCCCTCAAGCCCTGCGGCGGCGATCAGGTAGCAGTAGGCCGCGGCGATGACCGCGGCGTGGGTGAGCGTGCGCCGGCTCAGCGTCTCCATGGTGTCGGCGGTGGAGTGCCACTGGCGCACGGCCCCGCCGATGAACGGGCAGGGGATGCCGAAGGGGTCTTCCGCGATGATGTTGTCAGTGCCACCGGCGTAGGGCCGGGACATCCAGTGGAAGGCCTCGTCATGGGAGGCGAGCCACTGCCCTGCAATCCACTCGATCAGAGGATCGGTGAAGGCGGGCCTGTCCGGTGGGTTGCGGTAGATGGGGAGGGGCACCTGCGCCACCGCCTCATCTTGCCCCAGGCAATCAAGGCAGATGGCCGCCGGCGTGCGCGGGAGCTGCTCCTGATGCACATGCAGGTAGGCCAGCATCCCCTGCCACTCGAGTCCTTGGAACAATCGAATGCTGCGTCGAGGCTTGGGCAACCGGCCGGCGGCGATGAGTGCGTTCAGACAGGATGCCACTTCCAGCGAGACGGCGCAGCCGGAGGCATTGTCGTTCGCGCCTTGCTCGAACAGGTGAGAGAGCACCAGTACTTGCTCTGGACCTGTTCCGGGCACGATACCGGTGACGGCCGGACAGGTTCCCTTCGAGAAGCGGCTGTTCACGAGCGCACGCACGCGGATGCGGCCGACTTCCATGCGCCTGCGCAGCCCCTCCCCTACAGCCGGTGACACGGTGAAACCGAAGAGTCCGGACTCGTGGGGCAACTGCATCCACTGTAGCTGTTGGTCCCAGTTGGGTGGGTCAGGCATCAGCTCCGGCGGCGACGCCTTCGGCAGCCACGGCGACAGATAGGCGGACTCCCGGCTCACCAGGAAGTCGGAGAGCACGCCCACGGCCCCCAGCTTCGCTGCGACCCCGGCGATCTCGCCCCCGTGCTGGTGGGTGAAAACGATCTTCCCGGCGACGTCTGCGTTACCATAGTCCTTCTCGTGCCGTCCGTCGTCCACCCGCACGAGATCGGCCTCCACGCCGCCGGGCGCAGTGGGGGCGCTGTGCGTCATCAGAGATCGCGGCTGCGTTCGGTAGTGGCAGAGCAGCCCGCGCCGCGGGCGGATGATCTCCAGCGTCGCCTCCCGCACGCTCCACTCGGGCCAACTGCGGTGCCCGGAAAGAACGCTCTCGCCGTCGGCCGGGAAGGCGAGTATCTCCACCTCCGCTGCCCCGGATTCCTCCATCTCGCGAGCCACGTAGCGCGCGGTGCGCCGCCAGGCAGGCGTTGTCATCCAGTGGTCGGACCGCCAGATGCGCTCGGTCCGCCGCCAGACGCGCTCGACATCGGTCGCCCCGTAGATCGTCTCCAGCAGTTCAGCAATCGGAGAGGTGCGTGTCCGCATTCAGTTCACTCTCGTGTGCTAGTCTCGCTTCCGTCTCAGTCGGGCGGACGGGTAGCGCTGCTCACCGGCGTTCACTGGTGCCGGAAGTTCGGCACGGCCACAGGCGCGCCTCCCTGGTGGACCGATATCTCCGAGATCAGGCCGGGCACGGTCATATCGAGAGCCCGGTAGACATTGATCGGCGATGGATTGCCCTTCACGATCGCCGCGACAAAAGCAAGGATGGTGAGTCCGTCGGCGCCGCCGTGCACCTGGTTCTCCAGCTCCTTCGGTCGGCTTCGCCAGATCTCCGGCAGGAACCGCTCTTCGTAGTTCGCGAGTGGCTCCCACTCCGGCTCCGCATGGCTACCATCGGCGGGGTAGAAGCAGACCCGATGCCCCAGCTTCCCATCGTGGCCCCAGTCGGGCTCGTATACTCCCTTGGTGCCTTGCAGCGAGGCATAGGCTCGGGCCGGTCGCGGGGAACTCATGTCATTGCGCAGCTCGATCATGCCCCCCCTCGCGGTGCGGCAGAGCAGCGTGCTGGAATCGTCGCCCCCCAACCGCGGCTCGACGTGAGACCCGGTTCCCACGCAGTTCACGGTCACGACCACGTCGTCCATCCAGTCGAGAATGGGCCCGAGCGCGTGCGTAAGATAGGTGCCGCCGCGGCGCCCGAACAAGTGCTGGTCCCGCCAGCCGCCGGGGGAGTCGAGGTAGCGGATGAAGTGCACGTAGCATCCCTCCGCGTAGTAGAGGTCACCGAACAGGCCGGCCCGCGCCATGTTGGCAACCACCATGTGCGGCTTCATGTAGCAGCAGTTCTCGGCCATCATGTACTTCCCGCAGGAGCGACGCACCGCCCTCACCAGCTCCTCGCACTGCGCCAGCGACGTCGCCGCCGGCACCTCGGAGAAGACGTGGAGGCCGCGGTCGAGGGCAGCGACCGCCTGAGGGACGTGCATGTGGGCGGGACTGGAGATGACCACCAGGTCCAGCCCGCGATCGAGCATCGGCTCGTACTCCGTGAAGCGGGCCACTTCCCCGAAGGCCGGCCCCCGCTGCTCCAGTTGGGAAGGGTCAATGTCACAGACAGCCACGATCCGCGTGTGCTGCGACCAGCGCAGCGCTTCGAGAAAAGCTAGGCCGCGATGGATCCCGGCGATGCCGACACGGAGCTGTCTCAAGCGGTTTCTCCTTCCCCGACATGTGGGGCTCAACCCTCTGCGGCGTGCCTTCCGCCGTCGGCACCTTCCGCCCGCAACACGGCACGCGCGGGGGCGCCGTCCCCGCCAACAACCGGCAGCGGCAGGCACAGCAACTCGTAGTCCCCAGGTGCAGTGCCACTCAGGTCGATAGCCTCGAGGATGACCACCCCGGCCTTGAGTAACACCAGATGCGCCGCGGACCGTTCGGGGTGGTCCACAGACAGCCCGTCGAACCCGACGAGTCGGACGCCTCGCTCCACCAGGTACTGCGCGCCATCCTCGGCCAGATAGGCCGGGGCCTGGGGGATGGGCCCCCTCCTGATCCACTCCGAGTTGTCCGTCTTCAACAGGCACCGCGGGACACGGCCTGCACCACAGCGGCGAAGGTGATCGGCCCCGATCACCTCTGCGCCGCGGGTATCGCAGACCTGGGCTGGCCCAATGAAGATATCGACTGGCAACTTGTCGGCCGTGCACCCTCCCGCACTGAAGTGGAACGGCGCATCGACATGCGTGCCAGTGTGGCTGCCAATTTCCATCCGCGTCACTGTGAACGGGGCGCCGTCGAGTTCGCCGTGGAAGTGGCTGAACGCGACTGGCTGGTGTCCCGGCCAGACAACGATTTTCGGGCCAAGGGGAACGCTGATGTCTAGGTATCGGTATCCCATGGAGTCTTCCTTCTGCTCTTCATGATGAACACGAGCTCGCCGTGCTGCTCGATCTCGCTCCGCTTGAGCCCTCTGATCACCGTGGTCACTTCGCCTCCTGTCGCGCCTGCTGTAGCAACTCCTGCGCCTTCCGCGCCAGATTGCTGCTGATGTGACCGACGTAGGCCCGGCCCAATTCGAGAGACGCCTCTCTCGGGTCGGTATCCGTGGCGATGCCCCAAGACGGGTCCGGGATGCGCCCGTCCAGCGTTGTGCCGAAGCGCGAAATGTCGACCAGCTCGGTCCGGGCTGCCATGAGCACCGAGCTCTCCCACTTCGATCCATGATCCATGGCATAGCCCAGCGATTCATCGGTGACCAGGGCCAGCTCCGCGCCGGCCCACAGCTTCAACCTCCCCACCTGCGCCCCGAGCCGATCGACCAGGTCCTGGATCATCTTCTCATTGGGCCAGTGTCCGCCAAAGCACATGCACACGCGGAAGCCGATCTGCTCGATACGTTCAAAGGTCTCCTCGACGACGATTTCCATCACCTCGCGGCTGTGGAAGATGCCCGGCTGCGGCCTCCACTTGCTCTGGCGCAGTCCTGCTCGCGAAAGGCTGGGCGTCCCCGCCGGCCCCAGGAACAGGGGCGGCATCACGATTCCGCCGGCGATTTCAGCTGCCCGCAGGCACACGTAGTAGCCCTTCAGCGGATCGCAGCCGAGCGCGTTGTGCGGCCCGTGCCATTCCAGCGGTCCTGAGGAGAAGTACGCGATCGGGGTGCGTTCCAGTTCGGCGAAGAACTCCTCTGGGAACATCTCCTCGTACTTGTTCGGGTGTCGGCTCACGGGCTATGCTCCTCTCTTGGTTCACCTACCGGGCACCGGAGCGCTCCGACGGCAGGCACAGCGTGTGCTGACCCTCCGGCCCTGGACCGCCGTTGCGCCGAGCTCAGAGCCTCAACAGGTAGGCCGACCGTGGCGCCATCACGGTGCGCTCCGTCACCTTCACTCGCACGCCGCTCCAGACATCCACGCCGTCGGAGGGAAGGTCGAGGCCGGCTGGCAGCACGATGGGCGCCGGCTGGTCTTCCCAGTTGAAGATGCCCAGGCGGCTCATCCGACCAGCGCGCGCCAGCCAGAAACGCGGCCTCGGGTTGATGAACAGGTCCAACGGCCGGGCGGCCCGGTCCAGACGAGGGAACAGCTTCCCAAGCGCGGCAATCCCCGTTCGGTTGAGCCGGGCGATGGAATCGGAGAGGAAGAGATCGCCCCCGGCCAGATGGGTGACGGTCAGCCACGTCTTCAGTTCGTCGAACGTTGCCTCCGGTCCGGCCATCCAGAACTGGGTGCGTTCCGTCCAGGGTCGGCGCTGATAGGCGTAGTTGGGGAAGGGATCGTCACTCGTTTGTGGGGAGCGGACCACGGCGAAGTCGGGGTCGATGTTCCAGAGATTCCCCTGCTCCCAGAGGTGGCAGGCTATCTCCCGGGCGTTGGCGTAGACGTGCGACCAGAAGGTATGTATGTCGTTGCAGATGCGAGAGGCGTCGGTGATTCCGACGGCGCACTCCCGCGCCGCCCCGCAGTTGAGGATGTAGGCATCCTCGCCCACCGCCTCGCGGATCACCTTGAGGCCATTGCGGATGACGGCGAGCGGCCCGATGGACTGGTCGGCCCGGTAGGTCATGGCCCGCACCGCATCGGAGTAGATGTAGTCGAGCTTGAAGTAGCGGAAGCCGGCGCTGCGCATATCGCTGAACCAATCGTAGAGCAGCTGCAGCACCTCTGGCTTGCTCCAGTCCAGCAGCGCCTGGCCGCCCTGCATCACCCGCCCGCTGCTCTCGTCGGGCACCAGCAGCTCCTGACGGTGGCGGCCGATGAAGGTCCAAGGCGAGCACTGCAGCGGGGCGTACCAGATGCCAGGCACGAAGCCGGCCTGCGCGATCTCCTTCGCCGCCGCGCGAAGGCTGGCCGGAAAGCGGCGGTTGGGCTGCACGTCGCCCCAGTCCGTCCACCAGCCCATGTCAATCGCTACATGCGTCAGCTTCTCCTTCAGCGGGGAGGCGTTGATTGCAGCCATCTCCCGTCGCATGTCGTCCATGGTGACGGCCCCGCCGTAGTAGTCCCAGGAGTTCCAGCCGGCCACTGAGTTCGCCGAAGTACGGGCGAACCGTTTGAGGTAGCGGCCGTAGGCCTCCATCATCTCCAATGGGTCCTTGCCCGCGGCGAAGGCGAGCGAATAGCGGGTCTCACTATGGAGGCGGCGGCCTGGCTCGAAGCCGGCCTCCAGCGTCTCTCCCTCTGTGCGGAACAGCGAGAAGTCCTGGCCCAATTCGCCCACGCCGGCCAGGATGCTCCGCCCGGCCGGCCCCTGCAACACGGTGAAGAAGCGGGAGGAAATCGCGCGCCCCTTCCCCAGCGGCAGCACACCCTTCTCGTCGAACGGGTTCTCGGCAAGCCCGAGCATCATGCTGCGGGGCGAGGTGAGCGCAGGAACTGCGCCCTTTCCCGCCAGCAGGCGCAGGAAGAGACGGCGGAGTGTGCCCTGAGGGCGCGGGCGCACCGTCACTCTCACCAGGTCGAAGACACCCTCAGAAGAGAGCTCGAGCCCGATCCGCCAGGGGCCGGCGGCACCGGCGCGACCTCCACCTCGCGCCGCGCCCCGGTAGCGGTGACTCCCTCGCTTATCCTCCACCACCAGCTCCGCCTGCCAGCGGAGCTTGCCAGCTTCATCCCGCGCGTTGATCATCTGCGTCCCGGCGTCAAAAGACAGCATGTTACTCCCTCCTGAACACATCCTGCACTACCCTCTTGCCCGGCGGCGTGACCAGTGGCATGCCGTTCGCGCGCTATGCGTACGCCTTCAACACCTTCTCGATCGCCGCGCCGATCAGGTCCATGTGCTCGATCTCGTAGACCGGATGACACGGCACGAAGAAGGTTCGCTCCTCCAGCCAGGCCGCGTTCGGGCAGTGCACCTTGTCGTATTGCACTGCCTCCTTGCGCGCGTTCGGGTCCTCGAACGGGTACTTCAGCCGCCCGAACCCGTTGTGTTCTTGGTACGCCCGCTCCTTATAGCACTGCGGCCACATCACTGGGCCAGCCGGCACGCCTTCCGCCTCGATCGCCTTCACCACCTCGCCGATGGTCTTGCCCTTGAGCTGCTCGATCTCCACCACGATTGGCAACATCCAGAAGGCGTTTCTCCGTTCCTTCGTGTCCAGCGGCAGGTGCTTGATCTGCTTCACCCCCGCCAGCCGCTTCATCAGGTACTCGCCATTGCGCCGCCGCGCCGGCAGGTTCCATGAGTCAAAGCGCGCCAGCTCCCGCAGCCCGATTGCTGACTGAATCTCCGTCATCCGGTAGTTGAAGCCCACCATGTTATGGACATAGGGCAGCTTCGCCTCCAGCTCCCGCAGCCGCATCCGCTTCTTCACATCGTAGCCGTGATCCCGGAACGACCGGCACTGCCAGGCCACCTCTTCATCATCGGTAATCACCGCGCCGCCCTCGCCACCAGTGGTGAAGTGCTTGCTCTGGCAGAAGCTGAACGCTCCCACATCGCCGATGGTGCCAGCCTTCTTCCCGTTCCAGCTCCCACCATGGGCCTGGGCGCAGTCCTCCACGATCTTGAGCCTATGCTTCTTGGCTATCCCCAACAGCGGCCCCATGTTGGCGATCACGCCATACAGGTGCACCGGCATGATCGCGACGGTCTTGGGGGAGATCTTCGCCTCCACGTCCTTGGGGTCCAGCGTGTGGCTGTCCTTCTCCACATCCGCAAAGACCGGCACCGCGCCCGCCTGACAGATCGAGAACGAGCTGGCGATGAAAGTGTAGGAGGGGACGATCACCTCATCGCCGGGACCAATGCCCAGCCCCGCCAGCGCGGTGTGAAGGGCACTCGTGCCGTTGCTCGTGGAGATCCCATATCTCGCCCCGCACCACTTCGCCCATGCATCCTCGAACTTCATCCCCGCCGGGCCGGTCCAGTAGTTCACCTTGCCGGTTTCGAGGATGCGCTTGATGTCATCCATCACGGCCAGGTCGAAGCTCGGCCACACCGGGAATGGCCTTTCGTTGATCGGTGTGCCACCGTTGATTGCCAACGTGTCTGTCCCGGATGCCATCATCGCCTCTCCTCATCAGGTAGTTTCAGCCGGCCAACTTCGCGAGCAACCTGAGTCCCGCCTCCGCCATCTTCGCGCCCGTGTGGCGCGGGATGACGGACGTATAGACCTCGTAGGAACCTTGGTCGTAGGCGGTGTCGCTCGGCACGTAGCCGACGAACCCGTTTGCGAGCTCGCCCACGAGGGTGCGCGGGAACGGAGAGCCGGCCTTGATCTGCAGGCCGATCTCCACGAAGATCTCGCCCGGCAGGCCAACTAGGCCCACCTCGCCTACCCTCATTGCCTGTATCGGGGCGGGCCGCTCGAGCGGCGTCTCCGCCAGCTCCAGCACGCGCGTGGCCTTCAGCCAAGTCGGGTCGGCGCACGTCGCCTGTCTCGCCTGTTCCTTGGAGTCGGGCTGGGCAAGCCGCTCCTTCGCGGCCGCGATCTCGGCCTCGGTCACCCCGTCCCGCCGGATCGTCAGGGTGTCGGTCGCTACCGCAAGGGGGGCCTGCGGATCGTATCTGTGTATGCTGTTGCAGGCCGTGTGAGCGGCCCCGGCCACCACGTTTGCGACGCGGTCGACCTGGTAGTGGTCATACGGGTACTCCCGCTCCGGCCCGAAGACGTCTATGTTGTTCACATCGCCACAGCATCCGTTGAGCATGATGGCGACGAACTCGCGACCGGCGCAGCGTTGCAGCGCGCGATCGAAGACGCCGAAGTAGTCGGCACTGATCACATCGTGTCCGCCCCTGCCCGGGCCAACGTAGTGCAGCGCGTAGTTGGCGAGCGCCGCGATGGGATTCCGCTCACGGTCCAGCACCATGAGCACGCCAACTTCCGGGTCGGTCGGCCCCGCTGGACGCACCACCTCCGGACGGCGGCCGGGGTTGGTAATGACGCTGCCGTCCTTCATCCAGTAGCGCCGGTTGAAAACCTCGCCGGGGCAACCCGCCGAGGCATGGCCGATCATCGCCGGACGAAGCCGGTTCTGGGCGAGCTTGACGGCATCGGCGACTCGCCCCGCGAAGCGCGCCATGAACGCATCTTCGCGGGGAACGTCGTAGCCTGCCTCCGGCGATGGACCGAAGTGAGTGTGCGTGGCGGCAACGAAGATGTTGTCCGGGGGAATCCCCGTAGACTCTTGCGTGGAAGCCTTGGCCCTGTCCACATCCTCCTTCGTCAGATAGATGATGTCGCAGACCACGATGGCGAGGCACGTGCCTCCGGACTCTAGCACGATCGCTTTGGCGTAGAGGTCATCGCGGATGTCCCGTGCAACGCGATCCTCATAGTAGCCCGAGATATGGCATCCCAGGTCCGGGGTCATGACCATGCGGGCGGCGCCCGCGCGGAGATCAGCCATCCGACCCTCCTCTCTCTTGGGGACTCGTCGTAGATCTCGTGGAGGGCATCGGCTCGCGAGCGGCAGGTGGTGCCGTTCGATATGCTGACCCTCCGGCGCCGTCAAGCACACGCGGCAACAGGTTCGAGCTCCTCAGTCCTGCCGCGATCATCTCGCTGCCCTTCGGCCAGGCTTCCCGCCGTGGCGGGCAGAGATACTCAGCATGCGCTCTTCCGCCAGCCTGAAGATCACCTCGACCGGTTCGGCGACCTTTGGGTCCACCCATTGGGCGAAGCGCTCCAGGATAGTGAGGAGGCGAGTCCGGTGGCTCTTGCGCAGTCGGCCCAGCCGCGAACGACTGCCGTCTAGCGCCGCGAGCGCGGCCTGCGCCATGTACCAGACCTGTTCGGCGTGCAGTGCGACGATCTGGAGGCTCGTGCGCACCTGTCGGTCGGCCTGGCCTCGGGCAAGCGTGGCGAATCTTCCCTTCGCGTCGCTCGCCAGTCTCGCCGTATCCTCCAGCCGTCGCCGATGGTTCGTCCAGTCCGCTCCAAACACAGTGCCGGCTGTCCAGGCCAGGCCCCCCATGGTTCGGTGCGCGCCATCCGTCAGGACAACGCGACGAGTGACGCTCCGCAGATATCGTTGGACCTCGTTGGTCAAGGGGCCAAAGGCTGCTGCCATGATCCGCTTCCGATGCTGACCAGTGGCCAGTCTTCTGTCCCACAGCGCATCGGCCATGGCGCTGGCCGAGCATGGAGTCGGGTAGAAGGCGCGGATGCAGTCGTTGCTGATGACTCCCTGCATTCCCAGACTGTGGTACGCTTGCATGTCCTGGTAGATCACCTCGGTCAGATCGCAGCCGAGGTGGTCAAACCAGATAGGCTCAAAGCGGTAGTACTCGAAGACCAGGTTGTCAGGGAAGTTCATCCGTTTCCACATATTGGCAACGTGGGCCGCTGCCCGGTTGTACCTGGGAAGCCTGACTCCGTTCAGCCCTGGCCGCTGCCGTGGAAGTGGACTGCCACAGGTCGCATCTGTGATCGAGTGCACGTAGCAACGTGTGATCGGCCCGTATTGCATGGTCACGTTGTCATGCTCGACGCGAGTCTCCTCCGGGGTCCAGAGCGTGTTGAAGTAGACATTGTAGACCACCTTCATAGGAAGCCCTTCTGCCTTCATCCTGGCAGCGATCTCGTTGACCAGAATCAGGTACCAGTCGGCGGGGCGTTTTCCGGCGCAGGCGGAACACTCGCAGTGGTTGTTGATGCTGTCTGAGAGCCATACGTGCAGGTAGTCCGTTTCTGAATGTCGCCGGGCGTAGATCATCACTTGGTCCGCGAAAGCCGCTCGGACGGCCGGGTTCGAGTAGCACAGCTCGGTATTGGTCGGTTGTCCGTGGAAGAGCCCGCGCACTCCGTTCACCTGCGCCGTCCACGGATGTTCCCCGTCGGACCCTTCCGGCCGGTTGTACACATACCAGCCGGTTGGGGGATACCCCAGGACCTGGGCCGTCCACCCATGCCCGCCCCGGTGTATCCTCATGCCCAGCCCCCGCGCGTGATCAATCACTCGACCGTCGATGTCGTGGAAGTCGGCGGTGGTAAGCCTCCGAGCCAGGGGCGCGGAGGCCATCTCCGGGGCCTGCTGGTATCCTCTGTCCCAGTACACGCCCGCGTTGAGGAACTCCAGGTGAAAGGTGTTCATCTTCTTCTTCGCCATCCAGTCGAGCAATGCCAGCACGTGCTCCAACCGAGGGTGCCCTTCGATGCAGATGCCCCGATGGCGATAGCTTGCTTTCTCTCGAATCGGCTTCGTGGGGAGGCGGAGCGACTTAGCGCGCGGGATCACCTCGCCGCCGGGCCCCGGCCTGAGAAAGACGACGCCGAGGTACTCCAGCAAGCGATACGCCGCAAACAAGACGCTGCGAGCATTCGAACCGACCATGAACAGCCGTCCATCTTTCGGGATGATGGCTAGCGCATCATCCGATTCACTAGGAGCCGGGAGCCTCCCCAGTCTCAGCCCGGCCAGGCGATCAGACACGCCTAACACGATCCGGGCATCGGAGTCGCTCGGCAGACCGGGCAGATCAGGGAGAGCCCTGGTGGTGACTGGCGACAGCCTCGCAAGGTAGGACTCGAGTTCCTCCGCAGCTTTCGCTACCGCTGACGCAAAACCGAGCGGCTGGATCACCACTACTCTTCTTCTCATCGGCGAACTCCTCATCATGGGTCATAGCTGGCGCTGCCCCAGGTACCACCACCAACCGGGTGATGGATCATCAGAACGCATACACCTCCACGTCGTCAAACCAGGCGGTGCCTTCTCCCTCTGATTGTAGCAGCACGATCATGTCGGCGGCTTCGGCGGGAGCGGCAACGAGGCCAAAGGCGCGTTCCCACTCGGCCCCGATCGGCTCTGTCGGGAGGTAGACGTCCCGGTCTTCGAGCAGGAACCTCTGGCGCTCTGTCTGCCAGCGGACGACGACGCTGGCGCGGTCCTTCCCTGCCGATCTCATGCGGGCGCCGACGGCGTAGCATCTCCCGGGCTCGACGGGAATGCGGAGGAGACCACAGCCGTCGGTCACGTTGTCAAGCCGGTACGAACTGGGGCCGCCCATGCCGGTGGTGCGGTCGGCGGAGAATCTCCCCTTGGAATCGGCCGATTGCCAGGCGCCGTAGCCCTCGGGGATGCCGTCGTCGTTCACGCCGCCCTCGAACCCCGGGTTCGGCGCCAGGTTCGTCAGAGTGCCGCTGCGGCGGCGCTCCTCGACAGCGCGTCGAGCGGCTGAGGTGGGGTCCTTCGCCCAGAGGATGGCGTTGGTGAGGCCGGGCAGCACTTCCTCCCACAGCCGCCCTTTCCCGACGGTGTCCTTCACGGCGTTCTGGGCCCATTCCCAGTATGGCATGCCCCACCATCGAGCTTGCTCGCCGTAAACCCACACGTACTCGTCGGCCGTCTGACAGGCGATCGAGAGGTTATGGCGCAGACGGTCTACCCGTGTGCCCCCGTGGCCTCCGATGTACCAGTCGCTTCCAACGGGGTTAACGTAGGTGTCGAGATAGACGCCGTAGGATACCTGGACCTGGGCCTCGTACTTCCGCCGGTTCTCCGGTGCCACCAATCGCGCTGTCGGGCCGCCCATCTGCCGTACGCGGACGTAGGCGCGGAGGTAGTCGTCCGCGCCGTCATAGTCGTAGGCATTCTCGCAACCGTCTACCAGCGTCATGGTCGGCGGCAACGCATCGAGCAGCCCGTTGATGAAGGCGGGCTGCAGTCCGTAGCGGTGGGTCATCAGCGCCGACCGGGGGTCGGGGGCTTCGCAAGTAGCGACGTGCATGCTCATGAGCCAGAAGGCCAGCACCGTGGCATTCGGGCATTCCTTGGCGAAGGCGGAGATGAACTGACCGCCTCGGCGGCGGGCCATCTCGCAGACTTCGTCGAATGATCGGCCGCTGGACGGGTCGTACCGGAACACGTCAGCCCCGTAGGTTTCGAGGTCCAGCATCATCCCTTCGCTGCCACTCTCCCGCACGAGCCAGCCGACGATGGCGGCCTTGTTCAAGAGCGCGCCCCAGCCGGCTTCGTCAAACCAATCCACGGTGCCCGGCGTGGAGTCCACGCGCAGGAAGTTGTGCCGCAGCGTGGTGAAGCGGCATGCGCGGAGGTCCGCCAGCGCCGGTTCGAACTGCTCACGCTGCCAGGGAGTCGGACTCCAGAACCTCTTGGTGCTCAGAGAGCCACCGGGCTCTCCGGCGGTCACCTCGTAGGCGAGCCCGTCGAAAGGCGTGCCCTGGTCTATTCGCTCCCAGTTCTCCCGGAGATATGCAGTGGTTGGCATATCCCAGCCCACCTCGATCAGCTTCTTGCTGGTCCTCGGCGCGAGTTCGGCTGCCGACGACCTCGCCGGCCAAACGGCGGCCGCAGCGATGGAAGCCAGCGCCAGCATCATCCGGAAAGCACGGTTCCTCATGGGTCCAATTCCTCTGCACCCTCAAGTGCGGTCGTCGTCCGGGAAGGGCTGCGGCTATCAGCCGCTGTCGGTGAAGGAGTAGCAGTCAGCGGCGCGGATGCGCGTTACCGGTTGACCATCGGCCAAGCTCAGCGACTGGTCAACGACCGGTCCCCTCACCGCGAAGCCATGCTGGGGCAACAGGTAGGCCTGCCCGGCCAGTTCGACCTGCTGCGGCGGCTCACCGAAGTTCACCACCGCCTGGGTGCCATCGGAGAAGCGCGTTCGCTGCACTGACCGATCAGGTGTGACGAACTCGTGCGTCAGCATCTCTGTGCCGGCGACGGCCGCGTGCAGCTTGCAGGTGTTCCGATAGCTCCGCAAGAACACGTCCCGGGCAAGGAGCCATGAGCCTTCCGCGTTGGCCCACATCATCGGCGCCGTTCCGTAGAGCACGTTGAACGCGTCCTTCCTGGCGGTCATCTCGGGCGCGGCCTTCAACAGGAAGTCGTTGGAGTCGCCCCAGTACCAGGTCGTCACAACACAGTCGTGGAAGACCAGTTCCCACAGGGGCGCCCGGTAGCGGTGTCCAATGCCCCACTGCTCGTACTGCGGCCACTTCGGGTAGACGTACCCACCGGGATGCTGGAAGGCCTGCTCCTTGGTATCGGGCCGGGTCAGGTGGCCCGATGGCCACGAGTCCCACCCCCCGCTCATCATCCCCTCCAGGTACTCCAGGTGCGGCACCGCCCACCACCTACCGTGCTCGCCGCCGGCCACCAGCCCGAGGGACTTCACGTATTCCAACAGGTCTGCGCCGCACTGGCGCTTCTGCCCGCGCGTGAGCGGGTGCGCGGGGTCGTAGCACTCGTAGAGGCCCTCCGCGGTAGACACATCAATGAAGCGCGCCAGACGCGGGAAGCGGGCCCGGTCGCGGGGGACCACGATCTCTGCGGCCAGCAGCCAGAAGGACGGGCAGCGCTTCATGAACTGCGACCCGTCCCAGTTCATCCAGGCCTTCATCCGTTCGCCGTTCGCCTGAAGGACGCAGTGGTCCGGCACGACGTCGCGGCTGGAGCCCACCACCTCCCCTGGCTTCAGGTTCATCACGTCGGTGTAGTTGTCATAGACGCTCGTCAGATAGCCGAGCTCGTTGATCCGCGATACATCCTCTGGCGGCACCTCGTTGCCGAACCCGCCATAGAAAACCATGCGCTCCACGCCGGCCGCCTTCGCCTCAAGCGCGAACTCAAGACCGCCACCCCAGATGATCGGTGCGCCGAAGAGCCGGCCCACCTCGGGGTTCCGCCGCGCCTTCTCCTCCAGCGTGACGATGAGGCCAAGCTCCTTCGCCTGCTTTCGGTAGCGCTTCGCCAGCGCAACATGGCCGCCGTCGGCGGTGAAGTGGTAGATGAGTCTGCGTGGGTAGCTGAACCTGCCGTGGCTGCCAGCCCACTTGGCGGCTGGAACGAGGCCGCCGGCGTCGCCCACAGACTGCAGCTCTATCAGGCCGTCATCAGGCGTCGCGAAGATGATGGCGTATCCGGCGCCGGTCGCGGGGTCGCACACCCCGACCCAGGGCATGTCCACATCCCACATGACGAACCGACGATCGGCCGGATACTCGGAGGTGAGCGGGTAGAGATGACCGTTGGCGCGATCGGTCACCGCCAGGAGCCAACCTGCCCCATCAGCAGCCAACGCGTCGAGCGCGGGGATCTCATCCACCTTTGCCTCCAACCGCGGGGAGTCGAACTCGACCAGCACATCGTTCGCGTCATCCGCCAGGCAGACGGTCACGCCCACCGGCAGTCGCTCGCCGGCGCCGGTCTGCCCCTCGATCTCGAAGCGAATGCCAGCGGCGCCGCTGGCGGGCCTCACGTTATGGAATCGCGGCGGC